>Ga0316201_10004617_pt1 | contig 10438 bp, 7 predicted proteins | sample CS6wburrow_MG_FD_204516 | JGI IMG/M metagenome (GOLD analysis project Ga0316201, IMG submission 204516) | Coastal sediment microbial communities from Delaware Bay, Delaware, United States - CS-6 worm burrow | ecosystem: Environmental > Aquatic > Marine > Coastal > Sediment | place: USA: Delaware... | reverse complement strand
GTATGATAAAGCAGTGATGACATCCCATCAAAACCTATAGTACCAAATAATTCTTCATAATAATATTTCCCTTCCGGACTCTTAAATATAGTATGTCGTTTTGAAGGTATCTTACCTAATTTATGATATCTAGGCATATTAAAAATGTTTTATTTAATGAATAAAAAGTTAATTAATCTAAGAGTACATTTAATTACTCGGGATTCCTCTTAATTAAGAATTTGAGAAGTAATTTCAATTCTTTAAATGGAGTATTCATAATAACACTAACATTTCTGATCTTAACAAAGATAAGTAAAATATCAGTACTTTATTATTGACAAATATGAGTTGGTTAAGCGCCTACTTCTACAACTTCTTTGATCTGTGGAGCATACTTTTTTATTGTCGCTTCTACGCCATTCTTTAAAGTCATTTGGTTCACTGAACAGCCATTACAAGTACCTTGAAGTTGAACCGTGACTATATCATCATTAATAGAAACTAATGAAATATCACCGCCATCAGCTTGTAAAAAAGGTCTTATTTCTGTCAATGCATGCTCAACAATACTTGTCAATTTTTGCTTTTCCATAAGTTTAACTTTTAACTGCACTACAACCAGCCATCGTAGTTATTTTAACTATCTCGGTTGGTGGTAAATCCTTATTGCGCTTCACCAATTGCGTGATCATATTTTTAGTAATATTGATAAAAGACTCCTCCAATGCAGTATCATTTTGTAAGGCTACGGGGTGACCAACATCTCCGGCTTCACGGATACTCTGTACTAATGGAACTTCTCCTAAAAACGCTGTATCAATATCAGTAGATAGATTCTTTGCGCCATCCTTACCAAAGATATAATATTTATTATCAGGTAATTCAGCAGGTGTAAAATAACTCATGTTCTCTACAATACCCAATACAGGCACATTTATGTTCTCTTGTTGGAACATTGCAACACCTTTTTTAGCATCGGCTAAGGCAATATTCTGAGGCGTACTGACTATTACCGCTCCTGTAATCGGAACTGCCTGAACAATCGACAAATGAATATCTCCGGTTCCAGGAGGCAAGTCTATTAACATGAAATCCAATTCTCCCCAATCGGCATCAAAGATCATTTGATTCAATGCTTTAGAAGCCATTGCTCCTCGCCATATGACAGCCTGATTTGGTTGCGTAAAAAATCCTAGAGAAAGTAGTTTAACGCCATAATTTTCTATTGGTTTCATTTTTGATCTACCATCGATATCAACAGCTAATGGTTTAGCGTCGGCCATATCGAACATCATAGGCATGGATGGACCATAAACATCAGCATCTAAAATCCCCACTTTAAAACCCATTTTTGATAAGGTTATAGCCAAATTCGCTGTAATTGTAGATTTACCCACACCACCTTTACCAGAGGCAATAGCTATTATATTTTGGATCCCGTCAATTTTTTTGCCACTTATGGTACTGGTAGTTGTTGTTTCAGGCACCTCAACTTTCACATTTACCTTGACATCCGCTTTTTGATAAACTTTATCATGAATAACCTTCATAATATCTACTTCTACTCTTTTCTTTGCTTGTAAAGTTGGATTAGAAATAGTTACATCAACAATAACTTCTTTTCCAAAAGTTACTACGTTTTTTACTGAATTGCTTTCTATAAGACTTTTACCCTCTCCCGGGGCTGTGATCGTTTCTAAAGCTTTGTATATATCTTGTTTATTTATCTTCATCCTTTTTTATATTGATTCTAAATTACAAAGATACTGCTTACAATTTAATTTATGAAAGGAATTAATGGAACAATTATAACATTGCATGAAGTTTCAGAAAACCTATTTAATTACTTAAGAATGAAAGTTTCTGTCATTTCCCAATTGGCTCTTATATCTAATACTGTCTCAATATATTCGACTTCTTCAGGTTGCCTTTTTAATAAATAATTTCCTGTATCCCATTTTTTATTTTTATTATCGTCAAAAATAACTCTGATCAGATATTTAGCAGGGACAAGGTTAAGAAAAATATATTCTTGTTCATTCTCTGCATATTTTTCCTCAACCAAGTCACCTTTTAAGGTTATCAGCTGAACAATGACAGGATATCTCTTAATATTCTGTAAAGTAAGGTAGAGATTACCATAATCAGCCGGTTTTTTAATATTCATCTGAAATTTTAGCGTGTCATTAACATTACCATAAAAATCGATGATCGCTTCTGGCAACAACTGCAGCGCATACCTCTTGCTGAATTCCTTGTTAAAATCAAGTTCGAGTTCGGTTTTATCTTTCATTAAGGTAAAAGTGTGCGCTACCGCAATACTATCACTTGTTGTTAAACTAACCTTTGAAGTATCTATTGATTGAATCGGAATATTGCTGGTAATCTTAAATTTGTCTCTCAAGTGCAGAATTGATCGTGTAGAACTTTTTAGTTCTAGTGAATCTATTTCTTTATTCCTCAATTTCACCACAACGGTATCCCTATAATCACGGTTCAATACCACTAATTGCAATGAGTCCTTACTATTCTCTTTAAACCAGTAATTTAAAGTGTCTTTATCCTTCTCTAAAATCGAATAATATTTAAAATTTTCCGATTCATCCAGTGCAATTATTTTCAAACTATCAGGTTTGCCTTCAAAGCCCAATTGAATATGACCCTTTTTTATTTCAGAAGGCCTAACAAGCTTAAATGGTAATTCTTCCTTAAATAAGTTAAGGATATATGAACTATCATTAGGTACAAATATTTTATCGTCAATAAAACCAATCTTATCTACTTTCGGGTCGAATTTGTAATTTTTTGCTACATCTTTTAACCCTATAAGTAAATAATGACCAGCTTTAATATTGGTAATTTCCCAAACCGCAGTATCGAGCGTATTTCCTAAATAATAAGGCTTTTCATTATAAATGATAGAATCTGTATATTCTTTATTGATCTCATAAAGCATCACAGATATATTTTTTCCCGGTTCTTTTTGAAAAGCGTCTTTTACACTTCCCGATATTTTTAATGAATCTATAACATCTCCTGTTGAAAAAACATACTTAAAGCTGCGTAAAATGTTCCCTTCTGTATTGTCTATAACACTTTGCCCGAAGTTAAAAGTATAGGTCGTATTTTCTTTTAATGTATCTAGTATTTTTATCGAAATATATTTGCTGGGTGTTCCTAAAGGTTTTATGATCGGTTGGAATTTCAATGGTGGTGATACGATTAATTGATTATATAGATCCTTAAGCTTAATATACTCATCAAAATAAATTCTAATTTCTTTTTCGTCAAAATTGGTCGTTAAATGTGGAGGTTTGGCACTTACCATAATTGGAGATGCTTCATCTTTTGGGCCACCTTCCGGACGTCCCTTTCTGGCACAATCAGTAATCAATAAGGTAATGAGAAGCAATATTATAATCGATGAAAAGTGTTTGAACATTCTTGGAATTTGTTTACAAATTAACAACTATTTTTAATCTTAATACACACCAATCAGGCAATATTAATCTGTGTAGGCCATTGTAGCAATACTATATTTTATATTGTTGGTTTTTGATAAGGCCAAAGCGCAGGCTTCTAAAGTTGCCCCTGTTGTAATCACATCATCTATAATTAATATGTGTTTATTTTCGAAAATAGAGTTATTAGTTAGATAAAATATCTCGCTAACATTTTTCCAACGATCTAGCCTTTGTTTTATGGTTTGTGTGCCTGAATCAGATTTCTTTATTAAAATATTTTCAAGATATGGTGTTTCCAAAATTTCAGCAAGGCCTTTGCCAAATAATGTTAACTGATTATATCCCCTTTTTTTCAATTTTTTTGGATGTAGTGGTACTGGGATGATATAATCAACACCCGAAAATCGTTCCGATGTTTTTAATTCATGGCCAAGCCATTTCCCCAGGACATATCCGATCTCTTGTTTTCCATTGTATTTAAGCTGAGAAATTAGTTTTTGAGATTTTCCTTTGTTCCTAAAAAAAAATAAAGATGTTGCAAATTCTATTTTTACACGTCCATAAAAAATTTGTTCAACGACATTGTTTTTTTCATTGGTGAAATTTGTAAGAGGTAATTCGAATCTGCATCTTAAACAAACTATATGCTCATTTCTAACCAATTCTTCATCACAGCAAGCACAAGTTCTTGGAAAGAATAAATTAAAAACGTCTTTTAAAAATTGCATTAATAGATTTTAAATGAATTCCTATAAATTGCGCAACTAAAATAAATATATTTTCAATAAACAAAAATATCATTACCTGACTGATAAATAGTGAAATGCATTTTTTTCTTCAGAATTTCTTTAGATTCATATACTACTTTTGTTAGCTTAAGTCATATGGATCGTTTCCAAGGCTTATTTTTTTTACGGAAGGTTGAGTATTTTAAAACTTTTAATTATACATCAATAATTTATTAACAATCAACAGGAGTTATATTCATTTGTGCAATAAATCTTTAAATTTACGTTAGAGCACATAGAATTCAAAATCTCTAAATTAAAACTTAAACTATGGAAGAACAAAAATCATCTTCAAACAAAAAAATTATCATTGGAATTTTAATTGCTTTAGTTGTTGCCCTAGGCGCCTATACACTAAGAAACAATTCCAAATTTAAAGCTTCAGAAGAATTTCTTAAACAAGAAAAAGAGCAAATTTTAGGCAACTTAACGGCTATGGAAGAAAAATACGACGCTGCTATTGCACAAAATAATGGCCTTTCTGAGGAGTTAATTTATGAAAAAGACAAAATCGTAGCTTTTAAAGATTCTGTTAAAAATCTTAAAAATGCGAATTGGTCTTTAATTAGACGTTACAGAAACCAAATTTCCCAGTTAGAAGCTAAGAACGAACGTTTGTTCTTCGTAAATGATTCATTAACCATTGTTAATAACTTATTGGTAGTTGAAAAAGACAGTATAACCGGTAAACTTATTGAACAAACCAGCTTTAACGATACTTTAGTTGCTCAGAATATGGATCTATCTAAAAAAGTTGAAATTGGCGGTGCGTTACGAGTAAGCACGGTGAATGCCACAGCTATGAGATTAAGAACTAATGGAAAATATATGGAAACTAATAAGGCTCAAAAAGCGCAGGCTATCCGTGTTAATTTCAGATTAGAGAAAAATGAAATAGCAACGCCTGGCGAAAAACAAGCTTATATCGTAATTCAAAATCCAGCAGGAACTGTTATTAGCGAAAAAGGTACTTTCACTTTAAAAGAAGGAGAAGAACAAGCTTATACAGATCAAACGGTTGCTACTTATAACAACGCAGATCTTGATGTAGTAATGTTTGTTGAAAATATTACTCAAAAATTTGTAAAAGGAGTTTATACTGTAAAAGTATACGTTGAAGGTAAATTAGTCGGAGCCTCTAAATTAGAGTTAAAAGACGCTTTCTTAGGCTTATAAAATAAAAACAGAAATTAACCAATTTAAAAAGGTGTAAATACTTCAGTATTTGCACCTTTTTTGTTTTCCGATCTTAGTAATTTATCTATTTTTGCAGCATGGCAAATCAAGATGATCAATTTAAGAAGGTAGTTTCTCACGCTAAAGAATATGGTTACATATTCCCTTCTAGTGAAATATATGACGGTTTAAGTGCCGTATACGATTATGCTCAAAATGGTGTTGAGCTTAAAAATAACATTCGAATGTACTGGTGGAAGGCCATGGTACAAATGCATGATAATATTGTTGGCTTAGATGCAGCCATTTTTATGCATCCTACAACCTGGAAAGCTTCGGGGCATGTCGATGCCTTTAATGACCCTTTAATTGACAATAAAGATTCTAAAAAAAGATACCGGGCAGATGTTCTCATTGAAGATTATGCCGAAAAATTGTTACAAAAAGCGCAAAAAGAGATCGACAAGGCCGCAAAAAGATTTGGAGATGCTTTTGATGAAGAACAATTTAAGACTACCAATCCTCGTGTAGTTGGTTATTTACAAAAAAAGGATGAAGTTTTATCTCGTATGGCCAAATCATTGGAAAATGAAGACCTGGAAGATGTTAAATCGCTTATTGAAGAACTTGAAATTGCAGATCCAGAAACAGGCTCCAAGAACTGGACAGATGTTAAGCAGTTTAACTTAATGTTCGGCACTAAACTAGGTGCTTCTGCTGACAGTGCCATGGATCTTTATTTACGTCCCGAGACGGCGCAAGGCATTTTTGTTAATTTCTTGAATGTTCAAAAAACTAGCCGGATGAAGATCCCTTTTGGAATTGCTCAAACCGGTAAAGCATTTAGAAATGAGATCGTTGCACGGCAGTTTATCTTTAGAATGCGTGAATTTGAACAAATGGAAATGCAATTCTTTATCAAACCGGGTACACAAAAAGAATGGTATGAAAAATGGAAAGAAGCACGTTTAAAATGGCATCTTTCTTTGGGAATGGGTGCAGAAAACTATCGTTTTCATGATCATGAAAAATTAGCACATTATGCAGATGCAGCAGCCGATATAGAATTTAATTTTCCTTTTGGATTTAAAGAATTGGAAGGCATACACTCGCGTACAGATTTTGATCTGAGTCAACATGAAAAATTTTCAAATAAAAAATTGCAATATTTTGACCAAGAAGAGAACAAAAGTTATGTGCCCTATGTTATTGAAACTTCTATCGGACTCGATAGAATGTTCTTATCTGTTTTCTCCCATGCCTTGCAAGAAGAAGAATTAGAGAATAACACGACACGCACAGTATTAAGATTACCACCTGTTTTAGCCCCAACAAAAGCAGCGGTATTACCATTGGTTAAAAAGGATGGATTGCCCGAAATAGCCCGGGAAATCATAGAAGATCTAAAATTTGATTTTAATGTTATTTATGATGAAAAAGATGCCGTTGGTCGCAGATATAGAAGACAAGATGCCGTTGGCACACCTTTTTGTATTACAGTTGATCATCAGACCCTTGAAGACAATACTGTAACAATACGTTACAGAGATAGCATGGAGCAAAAACGTGTTCAGATTTCTGCTTTAAGAAATATTATTTTAGAAGCAGTTGATATGCGTTCTTGGTTAATGAAGATGTAACCATTCATTTAAGAATACTGTTTATTTCAAAAAAAAAGCTAATGATAGAATATATTTTTTCATAGTTTGATATCTTTTATTATACAATAATATTAAAAGTAATTAAGTTGTAAAAATGCATAATTTAATTGATAGTCATTTTAACATAAAATGATTTATAAGCACTATTCGTTAATCAACATAAAAACCCCTTTAGTAAGTACTTCTTTGTTGTCAAAATCTTTGAAATTTTTTACCTCTACAAAATCTTCAGATTGCTCACCAACAACTAACATGATTTTTTTGAAGTAATAAACATCATTTTTTTGATCTTCCAATCTCATGGTATAAAAATGCCCATTTGCCTCTGCTACTGCATCTTTGGGTAAGGCAAGACTCTTTTTTGAAGACGCAATGATCTTGGCTTCAACAAACATTCCTGTTACTAGGTTTGTATCTTCGTCGTTTTTAATATGTCCATGAACTTTAATTGTTCTATCAGATTCATTAATTGCCGTCCCTACTAAATGGACTTCGGCTTCAAAAACTTCATCTGAAGCCTCTGGGATAGTAAAAATTATTCGCTGGCCTTTATTAACTTTCAAGACATCTTTCTCGAAAACTGCCAATTCTAAATGCACATGGTCAGTATCGATAATCTCCATGATCATGTCTGCTGGGGAAACGAAAGAACCATTACTGATATTAATTTTAGTTACAAATCCCTCTATCGGCGCATAAATATTAATTGATGAAGCTATCTTTCCTTGTAAAACATCTGCTGTGTTGATATTCAACATTTCTAACTTTTTTCTCAATCCCTCTTGCATGGCAAGTGTGCTTTTATAGGTACTTTCCGCCTTCAAATAGTTTTTTTGAGATGTTATTTTTTCATTATATAATGTTTGTTGTCTTTCGAATTCAGATTTCAGATAGTTCAATTGCGCGGTCAACTCAACAAATTCTTGCTGCATTTCTATAAACTCAGTATTTTGGATCGTTACCAAACGTTGACCCTTCTTTACTTTATCTCCAATAAGCAAGGGGGTATTTTTTATATAACCTCCAACATAAGAAGATACACTCGCCCTATTTTGGGGAGGAACATCTATAAAACCGTTCGTTGTTATCGATTCGTTAAATATCTGCTCTTCAATCTGTCCAAGTTGCATTTGTTCCCCTGTAAATTGCGCTTTAGTGATCTCAATAAGTGCCTCCTGAGCCAGATTTACTTGCTCTGATTGATTATCTTTTGTTCCTTTATTACATGCCGATATGGCAAGAATTAATAAAAATATATATACGTATTTCATTGGTTTAATTGCTATAAGGTTAAATGATTAATTTCTGTGACAGTGCGATTATAATTATTCAGATTTTCTATAAAATTTAATTCAATTTCAATGGCGTTTTCCATACTCTGGATGTATTGAAAAAAATCTATTTCACCGTTTTTAAAACTACTTTCTGTGGTTTTGATAATCTCTTTCGATAATGCCTCCCCTTGAGTTTCATAATAATTAACGGCATCAGTATATTGATGCATTTCGGCCAGTAACTCGAAATATCTGGTCTTTAATTTTATTTTATAATCTTCATATTCTTGCTCGGCAATTTTCTGTGATATTTTAGCCGCTTTAATTTTTGAAGCATTTCCATTAAAAAACAAAGGAATTTTTATTCCGAACTGATAGCCCGAAATGTTATCTGACAATAAACTTGCATGGCCCTGAAAATATTCCAGGCTTAAATCTGGTAACAAATGCTGTTTTTCTCGTTGTGAAAGGGCTTTATAATAATTGATTGAATTGTTCTGAAACGCAATACCGGGGCTGTTTTCTAAACTAAAGATTTGCAACGGGAACTTTAATACTGGATTCTGTCTAATGGTAAAACTATCTACCTGTATTACAGCTTTTAATTGTTCTTTTTTAATAGCTATATCTTGTAAGGCCTGTCTATAAAGCAATCGCAATTGCCTATGTTTCGATTGGGCCGTGAGCATCTCGAGATAATTGGTTTCTCCTAATTCAAATCTGCGTTTGGCAACCGACGAAAAATTCTGATATAAACTATCTAAATATTCGTACCTCTTAGCTTTAATCGTGGCAAAGTTTAAATTAGAATATGCCAAATAAACATCCTTTTTAAGTTTTTCCAACGTAATCTGATAATAAGATTTTTGTGATTCAAAAAACGCCTTGTTTACTTTTTTATCGGCAAAATAAACAGTAGGAAAACTAAAATCTTGCTGCACACCATATACTTTTAACGGTTTATCATTTACGGTTAAATTATTTTCATCATAATTATAATATAAACTCGTCTTATTAAAACTAAAGGCACTAGGAATTAACGCTTTTGCTTTATCTACTCGTAAGGAAGCCCCTTTTAAGGTTGTATTATTTTCGATGGCCAAGGATAAGGTTTCATCGATGGAAAGATCAAGTTGTTGCGTATATGATGATAGAGAAAGCATTAACAATACTGTTGTAATGATGCTTTTTTTATGAAAATTGATCTCTTTTCTTTCTTCATACCATGCGTACAATACAGGTAGCACGATTAAAGTTAAAAAAGTGGCAGTTATCAACCCTCCAATAACTACTGTTGCTAATGGTCTTTGAACTTCTGCTCCTGCATTGGTTGAAACGGCCATTGGTAAAAAACCTAGCGCTGCTGCTGCTGCCGTTAATAATACCGGTCTCATTCTTTCGTTTGTCCCTCTGATTATCCGTTCTTTTATATCCATAATTCCTTGCTCTTTTAGTTCTTTAAAATGTTCTATGAGTACTATACCGTTAAGAACAGCAATACCAAAAAGCGCAATAAACCCTACCCCGGCCGAAATACTAAAAGGCAAACCTCGAATCCACAATAAAAGCACTCCTCCTACAGCCGCTAACGGAATAGCAGAATAAACGATCATTGCTTCTTTAATAGATCCAAAGGCAAAATGTAACATGATAAAGATGAGCAATAAAGCAATGGGTACAGCTACTTTAAGACGGGCCTGTGCACTTTGTAAATTTTCGAACTGACCGCCATAGGTTATACTATAACCAGGTGGTAGTTTAACATTTTTTTCTATTAGTTCACTAGCATCATCAACTACAGATTGCAGGTCTCTATTTCTAACATTTATGCCTACCACTATTCTGCGTTTAGTATTATCGCGGGAAATTTTTGCCGGGCCTTTGGTATAAGTAATTTCAGCCAGTTCATTTAATGGTATTTTCTTTCCGTTGAGACCATCAACGTAAAGGTTTTTAAGATTATCAATATTTTTACGACTATTCTCATCTAATCTCATTACAAGATCGAATCGTTTTTCACCTTCAAAAACACTACCCACTTTCTGGCCCGCAAAACCCATGGAAACCATCTGGTTAAGATCTGCAATATTCAA
>Ga0316201_10004616_pt1 | contig 10439 bp, 8 predicted proteins | sample CS6wburrow_MG_FD_204516 | JGI IMG/M metagenome (GOLD analysis project Ga0316201, IMG submission 204516) | Coastal sediment microbial communities from Delaware Bay, Delaware, United States - CS-6 worm burrow | ecosystem: Environmental > Aquatic > Marine > Coastal > Sediment | place: USA: Delaware... | reverse complement strand
GGACAAGCAGTACGTCTTCCGCGCTACTTTTGTGGATGATTTTCAGGCGTTGGCGATGGCTCGTTTTGCCCTGGGTGAATTAGGCATTCAGGAAGCGGCCGTTCTGTACGATGTCGCCAGCGCTTACAACCAGGGGTTAGCCCAGGCGTTTCAACAAGCGTACGAAGCCGCTGGCGGCCAAATTGTCGCCTTTGAATCGTACACCACTGACCAGAACCAGAACTTTAGCGACCAACTTGCCGCCATTCAGGCCAGCGCGGCCGCCGCTCTTTTCCTGCCTAATTATACCGACGATGTGCTATTGCAAGGGCAGCAAGCCCGCGCCATGGGCATTGACGCGATCATTCTGGGCAGCGATTCCTGGGAGGGCGAGCGTTTGTCAGTCAGTGAAGCATTTGAAAACGCATTTTTCAGCGGACATTTTTGCCGCGACATGAGCGTGCCCGCTGTTCGTGATTTTTCTGAACGGTATGAGGCTGCGTATAGTCGGGAACCAAATGGGCTTATTGCCTTAACATATGATTCAATTGGCTTACTGTTTGCCGCCATGCAGAATCAGGGACAGGTTAGTCCAGAAGTGATTCGAGATGGGCTGTATGCAGTTGATTATAAAGGGCTGACCGGGGTAATAGGATATGAAGATAACGGCGATCCCATTAAAAGTGTGGCTATTTGGCATATTGAAGCGGGCGACCGTAATTGCTACAAGATGGTCAATCCTTAAGATAATTTCACAAAATCATATGACCCGGATGGTTGGCCCGTTAGCCGCGTCGGTTCTGTTTTTGCTAATTGGCGCGGCTGCCTGCGGCCGGACGCCGATCCAAACGCCAGCCGTGCCAACAGAAATTCGTATTGGCGTAATTGCGCCTCTGAGCGGTGAAGCGCCGGAGATTGGCGAAGCGACGGTGCGGGCGGCTGAGCTAGCGGTTAACGCTGTTAACGATGCGGGCGGCTTGCAGGTTGGCGATAAGCAATATGAGTTGGTTTTGTTTGTAGAAGATGGCGCTAATCTCCCGGACACGGCCGTTACCGCTGCCCGTAAACTCATCAATCAAGACGACATTGTCGCCCTCATTGGCCCGCAAGCCAGCCGCAGCGCCATCCCTGTTGCCACTGTAGCCGAAAACGCGGGCATTCCCATGATCAGCCCTTACTCAACAAACCTGGAAACCACGGCCAACAAACAGTATGTGTTTCGCGTGCCTTTTGTAGATTCGTTCCAGGGCGCTGTCCTGGCCCATTTTGCGTATGATGAACTGGGCGCAGAAACGGCGGCCGTTCTTTATGATATTGCCAATGAATATAATCGAGATCTTGCCGAATTCTTTAAAAGCGCTTTTGTTCAGGAAGGCGGCCAGATCGTCGCTTTTGAATCGTATACCACTGGCGCAGAAGTATATCAGACACAGTTGGCGCGGATTCGAGACGCTCAGCCCCAAATTATCTTTTTGCCTAATTACGTTTATGAAGTGCCCGCTCAGGTAGAGCAAATACGCGATATGGGCACCAAAGCGGTTATTCTGGGCAGCGATTCCTGGGATGGCACGGCTCTCGCGGCTAATCCAGCCTTCGACGGCGCTTTTTTTAGCGCCCATTTTGCACCAGATAACGCCCATGATTTAAACCGCCGTTTTGTGAATGCGTTTCAACAAGCGTATGGGCAAGACCCGAATGATATTGCAGCGCTGACGTATGATGCTTTTGGGCTGCTGTTTGAGGCTATCCAAAAGCAAGGACAGTTTGCCCCCGATGCGATTCGAGATGGGTTAAGCCAGATTGAGCGTTTTGAGGGCGTTTCTGGGGTGATGACTTATAGCGCTTCTGGCGATCCAGATAAAAGTGTGATTATCATGCAAATAAAAGATGGAACGCTTCAATTTTATCGAGCGGTGCGCCCTGAGTAAAGTATGAAATTTTGGCACGCGAATTTGATGGTCAGATTGGTAGGCTATTTTTTGTTCCTCTCTCTGGCTACAACAGGATTGGTTGGGTATATCGCTTATATCCGGGCGCGAACTGCATTAACAGATTCGGCTTATGATCGGTTAACGGCCGTTACCCTACTCAAAGAAGACGACCTGCAACGCTGGGTAGACGATCAAGTAGGAGAAATCCTCTATGTAGCCGCCGTGCTGGAATCATATACCCAAGCCCGCGCCCTTTTGCAATTGGAGCAGACGCAAACGCCATCGTCTGATCCAGCTTACCAGGCCGCCTATGCCGACTTAGCCGTATTCTTATCCGACCTACGCGTTCGCAAACCAGGCTTCCAAGAAGCGTTCATCCTAACCGGCCTAGGCGGAAAAATTCTCGTTTCCACCGAACCAACGCATGAAGGCGGCTATCGCGTTCTCGATACTTATTTTGTCGAAGGCCAGCAAGAAACATACGTGCAGAAAGTTTATCCTTCTCCTATTACTGGATTGCCGACTATTACCATCGCCACCCCTTTAAAAGACGAAGCGGGAGGCCTCCTGGGCGTTTTGGCCGTTCATCTTAACCTGGACACGATGGATCGGATTGTCCTTGCGCGCGCTGGATTGGGCGAAAGCGGCGAGACCTATATGGTGGACGCTTACAATGTACTTGTTTCCAGCGAGCGTTTTGGCCGCGCGACTTTTCCGCGCGGCGTTCATACAGTGGGGATAGATGCGGCTCTGCAAGGCAAAACTGGCTCTGCGTTGTACGCTAATTATGAAGGGGATTTGGTTATTGGCGCGTACCGGTGGGTAGATGAGTTAGGCATTGCTTTGTTAAGCGAAATGTCGCAAACAGAGGCGTTTGCCGCTGCCAGACGCCTGGCTACAACGATTTCATTGGTGGGCATCGGTTCGGCTGTTTTGTTGGGGATAGGCGTTTACCTGTTAGCGCGCCAAATCGCTCGTCCGATATTGGCGATTACGGAAACGGCCGTTAAAGTTGCCGCTGGCGATCTTTCGCAAACCGCGCCCGTCGCCACAATCGATGAGGTCGGTTTGCTGGCCCGTACGTTCAACCAAATGACTGCCCAACTACGTATCTTGTACGCTGGCTTGGAAGAAAAGGTGTCGGCTTTACAAGAGGCGGAAACCGCGCTGCGCCAGGCGCATGACGAGTTGGAAATGCGGGTGGAAGAACGGACCGACGAGCTAACTTTGCTCAATCGCGCTGGTGAAACGCTTATCTCCACGTTGGATCAAGACCAGGTGCTCAATATCGTCTTGGAAGAACTACGGCGTCTATTAAATGTCGTCGCCTGTTCAGTTTGGCTGGTGGATGAGGAAACGGATGAGTTGGTTTGCCGGCAAAGTTCTGGGCCACAAAGCGGCGGCGTTTATGGCTGGCGGTTGGCGAAAGGCGCTGGCGTGGCGGGCTGGGTTGTGGAAAACGGCCGTAGTCTCTTGCTAGACGACGCCCAGGAAGATCCACGTCATCATATTGAGCTAGACCATTCCATGAACATCACAACCCGTGCCTTGCTCACAATCCCCCTTCATGTTCGTGGGCGAGTCATTGGCGCTATCCAGGCTATGGACAATGAACCATCTCGCTTCAATGTATCTGATCAGGCCGTCATGGAATCGCTTGCCGCTACCTCGGCCTTCGCCATCGAAAATGCCCAACTGTACAGCCAGGCCCGCGATGACGCCGCGGCCAGGGCCACCCTCTTGCGTGAAGTTAATCACCGCGTTAAAAACAACTTATCCGCGATTATTGGCTTGCTTTATGCCGAACGTCGCCATGCCGACCTTAAAGATAGACCTATTTATCAGGAAATTATGCAAGACCTCATCAGCCGTGTGCAAGGTCTGGCAACCGTTCATAATCTACTTTCTATTTCTCAGTGGGAGCCAATTTCGCTTACCGAATTAGCCAATCAAATTATTCATGCCGCTTTACGAGCTACTCCCTTAAACAATCGCTTGACGGCAACCATTAGCCCATCGCCCGTCCATGTAACCCCCGATCAGGCCAATTACCTCGCTTTGGTTATCAATGAGTTGACCACAAACAGCGTCAAGTATGCCTTGCCTGAAAAAGGGGAAGGACGTATTATCGTTCATATCGTCCGGGTGGAAAACATGGTCACTTTGAACTATTCTGACGATGGGCCGGGGTATCCTGACGATGTGTTACGCGCTGAAGCGCCGCGATATAACGCCGGTTTACATTTACTCAAAAACATTGTGGCCCACAGCCTCGGCGGTAATCTCATTCTACAAAATATTTCTGACGGCCGTAATAATAATGGGGGCGCGATGGCCATAATCCAGTTCGCGATAGGTATTTAAAGACTTGGTTTCGATGGAAAAACAGAAAAAATTAAACGCGCTTGTTGTCGAAGACGACTACTTAGTCAGCGAAATGGTTCAGGGCATCTTACAGGAATTGGGCTGTTTTGTTGTCGGGGCCGCGACAACTGGCGCGCAGGCCGTTAAATTGACAGCCTCATTAAAGCCGGATGTCATCATCATGGATATCGAAATGCCAGAGATGGATGGGTTGGAAGCGGCGCGACAAATCCAAGAAACCTGCCCCACGCCCATCATTGTCCTGACCGCCTATGAAACGCCGGAATTAGTTGAACAGGCCAGCGCCGCCGGCGTTAATGCCTACCTGATTAAACCGCCCGACCGCCGCGAAATGGAACGCGCCATCGTTATCGCCACCGCCCGTTTCAAAGATATGATTGCCTTGAAGCAAATGAACGAACAATTACGCGCTTCTAATGCCGAATTAGATGCATTTGCTCATACGGTAGCCCATGATTTACAGAGTCCTTTGGGATTGATCGTGGGGTTTAGCGAAATACTTTCCGAGCATCAGGACAGATATTCACCTCAAAAACAGAAGGAATTATTAGCTACCGTCTCGCATACGGCGCAAAGAATGAGCCACATTGTTGACGAGCTGCTGCTGTTGGCCAGTGTGCGTAACATGAAGGCCGTTCTGGAACCAGTTGATGTTGCACAAACGGTCATCCAGGCGCGGCAACGATTATCAGCGATGATTGCCGACGCCAATGCTGTGATTACGGCGCCGGATTCATGGCCGCTTGCGTTAGGCTATACGCCCTGGATAGAAGAGGTATGGGTAAATTATTTGAGTAATGGGTTGAAATATGGCGGCGCTCCGCCCCATTTAAAGCTGGGAGCTAATATGCAGTCAGATAGGATGGTTCGCTTTTGGATTCAAGATAAGGGAGTTGGCTTGTCGGCCGAGGAACAATCTCTTTTGTTTGTGCCGTTTACGCGGTTAAGCCAGGTTAAAACAAAAGGGTATGGTTTGGGGCTTTCGATTGTACGCCGGATTGTGCATCGGTTGGGCGGCGCGGTGGGCGTAGAAAGCGAACCTGGAGCGGGGAGTACGTTTTGGTTTTCGCTGCCAGCTTTACCAGAGGTGACTGATGCGACTGTTTGAGGGTTTATTGCTGCTGGTGATTTTGCTGTTGCTGGCACGGCCGTTTCTCTTTCCGCGTCGTTCTCAGTGGCAAATTTGGTTGGCGGGCACGGCCGTTTTCTTCGCATTCATCCATTTATTAACCGAAGGCTACCGCTGGCAGATGATCCCCGCTTATGCCTTGGCTGGCGCGCTTGTTCTTTTGGCGATTGTGCGGCGCGGGAAGCCAGTTGGCCGGAAAACGGCCGTCGTCAGCAGTTTGTTGGCGTTATTCATCTGGTTGTTGGCCGTCGCCTTACCCATTTTGCTGCCTGTGCCCCAACCGCTGCCGCCTACCGGCCCCTACGCCGTCGGCACAACGACGCTCTATTTGGTTGACGAAAGCCGCGCCGAAATTTATACGCCGGATGCGGATGATAAGCGGGAATTGATGGCGCAGCTTTGGTATCCAGCCCGCCCCGATCCAAAAGCTGAACCCGCTCCTTATCTTGACAACCTGGAGGTGGCCGGCCCGGCCATTGCCAGCCAATTTGATTTACCCGCTTTCCTGTTCGATCATATCAACCTGACACGGACGGACGCTTATCCAGAAGCGCCGCCGGCGGTTGAGGCGGCTCCCGTTATTATTTTTTCGCACGGTCTAACCGGATTTCGCGGCCAAAACACGACAATGGCCCAGGAATTAGCCAGCCATGGCTACGTTGTGGCGGCGATGGATCATACCTATGCCAGCGGATTCACAATTTTCCCCGACGGCCGTGTCATCATCTACGATCCCTGTCCCATTTTCACCGATTGCCGCTCCAATCCGACCGACGGCGTTCGGCTAGTAAGCCAGTGGGCGGCGGACATCGGCTTTTTATTGGATGAGATGGCGCGTTGGAATGCGACTGGAGAGAATCGGTTTTACGGCCGTTTCGACCTTTCCCATGTTGGCGTTTTTGGACATTCAACTGGCGGAGGAACGGCCGTTGAGTTTTGCCGTCAGGATGCGCGTTGTCAGGCCGGGTTAGGGCTTGACGCTTGGGTCTTGCCGGTGTCAGAAGCCATTCTCGATGAACCTTTGACCCAACCCTTCATGTTCATCAACACACCGTACTGGTTGGGGCCAGACAACACGACGCGCGGTCAAGCCATTTACAATGGCGTGCAAAACGATGCCTACAAGCTGTCCATTGCCGAAACCGGCCATTTCGACTTCTCTGATTTGCCCTTGTTCTCCCCCCTGACGCCCCAGTTAGGTTTGACGGGCACAATTGACAGCGAACGCGCCGTCGCCATCCAAAATGGGTATACGCTGGCTTTCTTTGACCGTTATTTGCGGGGGATGGACAGCCCGCTTTTGGCTGGCGAACCGGTTTATGATGAAGTGACTTTTGTGGGGCGAAACGGCCGTTAACCGCCCTTGCCGCGCCGCCTCCAAAAGGTCAGCCGCCGCACGCTCTGCCGAATATCCCGCAGCAGCCCCGTTTCCACGCTTAACCAGGGACGATAATAATTCTCTAGATAAGCCTGAGCGGCATCATAGCCCGATAAAACCAGTTCGTCGTATTTGGGGTGGCCGGGATACGGCCGTATGTCCCGGTCAATCGTCGAAACGCAGCAGTTGCTGATGTTGATGGTACGCTGCTGGTCTATCGGATTATTCTCAAACGCCACGCCCTGCGCATCAAACAATGCCTCAAATAAATGACCGATGTAACTGACCACATTGGTAATTGGTCCCTGTGTGGGCGGACAGCCTTCTGGCGTGAATAATCGTAATCCCAACGTTTCCCAATTCACGCCATGCACAAACCAGCGGTTTCCAACCGCAAAGCGAGGCTGGTCGAAAATGTGGACGGGATAATTGTTGACAATGCCGCCATCGGCAAAATAATCGCCGCTGCCAAACTGTTGGCCGTCAAACTGGAGCGCTTCAAAATAAAGCGGGACGGCTTGGGTCATCAACAAGGCGTCCACCACGGCCACGTCTGGCGTATTGGCCGCACAAAAGATAAACATCTCATGGGTGGAGATATTGGTGGCCACCACATGCAAATCACGGAAACCGCGCGCGCGGAAATCGGCAAAGGTGGCACGGCCGTTCCCGCCACAGTTATTTGCAATCACCTCCTCCATCCATTGGTAGCCGTAGCCAAATTCATACCAGCCAAACTTGCGAATCAGCCGGTTGATGGCGTCCACATTGCCCATCGCCCGGTTCCAGCCCGGCTCCACCAGCCGCCGTATCATGCCCATTGATTCTTCATGCTGATGGGGGACGACGCCCGGCATTTGCGAGAAATCCATTGTGCCGTAAATCGCCATCGTTTCCGCCGCTCCCAATCGAAAACTGACCACCGCCGCCAGCATCGCCCCGGCCGATGTGCCCACGACGCGCTCAATTTGGTTCAGGATGCCATGTTCTTCCAGCGCCGGCAGCGCGCCATGATAGGCAAAAGTCTTCGAACCGCCGCCCTGGAAAGCCAAATTTCTGAAGGGGTATTTTTTACTCATTAGTCGCTCAATACGGCCGTTTCTTCGCCAACGATGTGGCGGAGAACGGCCGTTTCCAAACGCATTAACGCATCAATCTCGCCGCCGCCACCGTAAACCACAGCTTGCTCATACACCGATGTTTCCACAATTGTCCGTAGTTTTGATTTGTGCCCAAACGGCGGCACTGAACCAACCACATAGCCTGTGATAGCCTGCACCTTTTCCGCATTGGCCGTCTTCAACCGTCGCCTCGAAACGCCCAAACAATCAGCCAACTGTTTCCAGGCAATCCGCGCTGTGCCATTACCAATGACCAAAACCGGTTCGCCATCAGCCAAAAACAAAACCGTCTTGATAATTTGTTCCGGCACGACGCCCATCGCTGCCGCTGCGTCAGCAACCGTCAGCGTCGCTGACTCCAAATGCACAATCTCCGCTTCAATTTCCTGTTCGGCAATAAACGTCGCTAACTCAATTGAATTCATGACACGCTGATCCTTTCTTCGCATTCTATCGTCGTTTTACGTTTCATGCTTCTTCAGGCATAATTCTACAGTTCACAATCCCAAATGAAAACTGGAACCCATATGAGTCAAATCAGCAGTCAAATCAACATCAACAGCCCTGAATACAAAACAAATTACGAACACAACAAAAAATTAGCCGATGAGCTGGCTGAACGGCAGCAATCGGCTGCTTCCGAACGGCCGCAGCGTACCATAGACCGTCATTTGGGGCGCGGCAAACTCCTTGTCCGCGACCGCATTGAGGCCGTTCTCGATCCCAACAGCCCTTTCCTGGAACTTTCGCCGCTGGCCGCTTGGGAAATGTACAATAGCGAAGCGCCAAGCGCAGGCATCGTCACTGGCATCGGCCGCATCGAAGGGCAAGAGTGCATGATCATCGCCAACGACCCCACCGTCAAAGGCGGCACTTATTTCCCCGAAACCGTCAAAAAACACGTCCGCGCCCAAACCATCGCCGAAGAAAACCATCTCCCTACCATTTACCTGGTCGATTCTGGCGGCGCTTTTCTGCACTTGCAAGCCGATGTCTTCCCCGACCGGGAGCATTTTGGTCGGATTTTCTACAACATGGCTCGCATGTCGGGCAAACAGATTACGCAGATTGCGGCCGTACTCGGTTCCTGCACGGCTGGCGGCGCATACATCCCTGCCATGGCCGACGAAACCATTATCGTCAAAGACAATGGCACCATCTTTTTGGCCGGGCCGCCGCTGGTCAAAGCGGCCACCGGCGAAGAAGTGTCCGCCGAGGATTTAGGCGGAGCCGATGTTCACACCCGGCTCAGCGGCGTTGCCGACCATTTTGCCGACGACGAACGGGAAGCGCTGGAGCGCGTGCGCGACATCGTCAGCCATCTTAACCGGCGCAAAACGATGTCCGTTGTCATGCAAGCGCCCGAAGAGCCAGCTTACGATCCGTCCGAATTGTACGGGGTTCTCCCCGCCGACACCCGCCAGACCTACAATGTGAGCGAGGTCATCGCCCGATTGGTAGACGGCTCCCGCTTCAGCGAATTCAAAGCCCGTTATGGCCCCACAATCGTAACCGGGTTCGCCCACATCATGGGGATTCCGGTGGGGATTGTTGCCAACAATGGCCTCCTTTTCAGCGAATCGGCGTTGAAAGCCACCCATTTCATCGAGTTGTGCGGTCAGCGAGGCACGCCGCTGCTGTTCCTGCAAAATATCGCCGGGTTTATGGTGGGCAGACAGTATGAAACGGGCGGTATCGCCAAAGATGGGGCTAAAATGGTGATGGCTGTTTCCAACGTCAATGTCCCCCGCATCACGCTGCTGCACGGCGTTAGTCATGGGGCGGGCAATTATGGGATGAGCGGCCGGGCCTATGATCCGCGCTTCCTGTTTAGCTGGCCCAACAGTCGCATTAGCGTCATGAGCGGCGAATCGGCCGCCGACACGCTGTGGACGGTGGGCAAAAAGCGCGTCCTCAACCGGATAGACGACCCCACGCCCGGCGAACTGCAACAAGCCGAAGCCGAATTCAAACGGCCAGTGTTGGCCCAATACGAGCGTGAAAGCAGCCCCTACTACGCCTCGGCGCGCCTCTGGGACGACGGCATTCTCGACCCGGCTCAAACGCGGATGGCGTTAGCCCTTGCCTTTTCCATCACGCTAAACGCGCCTTTGCCAGATGATCGTTATGGCACTTTCCGGATGTAAAAAAAGATTGAAGATTGGTGATAAATGATTACAATCTTCAATCTTTAATCATTTATCTTTCAAAATCAACTTATGGAGACCTTATGAATACAAATGAAACCCTAACCTGCCTAAATTGCGAACGCACCGAAGGGCAAATCCCATTGGTAAGCCTGCGCTACGCGGGCAGCGAGGCCTGGATTTGCTCCCAATGCTTGCCTACGCTTATCCATAAACCGCAGCAGTTGGCCGGTAAATTGGCTGGAGCTGAAGGAATGGAAGCCGCCCCCCACGACCATTGATCAAAAAAATCCCCGGGAACGTTGCGTTTCCGGGGATTTTCCTCTCTTCCTCTTCTCTCTAGCTTATTTGTGCAAATCAGCAGCTAGG
>Ga0316201_10004615_pt1 | contig 10440 bp, 5 predicted proteins | sample CS6wburrow_MG_FD_204516 | JGI IMG/M metagenome (GOLD analysis project Ga0316201, IMG submission 204516) | Coastal sediment microbial communities from Delaware Bay, Delaware, United States - CS-6 worm burrow | ecosystem: Environmental > Aquatic > Marine > Coastal > Sediment | place: USA: Delaware... | reverse complement strand
ACAGGTACATCGATGGTTAAATCCCTGTTATCTGTGCATTTGGGGGAAGAGACAGGAAATGCCTGGGTCGATACCGTACAAACAGAATTGCTATTTTGTTGCCAGGAAGTGATGACCGGGACATTGATAAGACCATCACCATCGGTGTCGTTACATAACAGGCTTACAGTACCCAGATCCACTTGTTCAATATCGACGAGATTAGTCGTGCTTTTAACATCTCCGCACTGGTCCCCATCGAAATCCGCAAGAAGGCCGTCCGTTTGCAGCACGGTCGGATCGACGCTTAAAACGCTGCAGAGACCGGATGCTGAGCCATCACCGTTCGGGTCACCGTCAATCGATAACCAGACGCCGATATCATATCGCGTGGTTGCATTATTCGTAATATCGACCAGCACCTGGAGCTGGGCAAAATCACCCGGAAAATCGCACGGATCAAGAACGGTCACGACGGGACTGCTGAGTGTTATATCGTTGGAGTTACAATTGACCCCCACGTTACCCGGTTGATCCAGGATACAACCGGTACCTTCGACCGGCGGTGCCGCCATGGCAGGTGAGATAGTGGCAAATGTAATAACGGCAAGCCCCAGAATGCCGTAAAGGATGAGTTGAAGGTATTGTCGTGAACGACCAACTGCTTCGAGGTTTAATGAAGTTACGGATTGCATGCTTAAATCTCCCCAAAAATGCATAGTGCACCTGGTAGCCTGGGCCATCAGGTTTCAATATTATTTGTTCGACTTGAGCGGAATACATCCACACAAACCGACCCAAACACTCCCTTTACCACGCCGGTCCGTGGCCAATTTTGACTCATTAATTCATGTTTTATATAGCTTTTATTGTATAACTAATTGTTTTATAGATTTATGAGTCAGGTTATTTTCCCTAAGAACCTAGCATACTTTGCGTTCATTAATAGGGAAAAGTCAACTGTTCAGGAAGTTTCTTTACTTACATTAGGCTTTATTAATACACGTTTTTTGCATGGAAACACGATTAAAAACGGCGATAAACGTGTATGCCAGGAAGCTTGTTACGTTCGTTTTTTCACAGGAAAGGCTAAAGCCATGACTAATGACCCACTGACTTCTGGCCCATGTTTCCAACGTGGAATTATGGTCTCATATATTCGAGCCTGAAGAACTGGTCATTCAGCAGGTATTTAAAAAATTGTAACCAATAAAAACAAGAGTTCGTCTTAAGAGTTAACGATATTGCTACAGAGGGCTGGTGTTTTTTAATAGGCAGGTACATGCCGGTTAAAGAAAGCATCCGCCCATTTTTACGTGGGTAAAGAAAAATAATTTGAGTCACGACCCGATACATCAGGAGAGAGGTTTACCGTGAAAAAGTTGCTTAAGATCATATCCCCCATACTGGTACTGGCAGTGAGCATCGGTATCGTGCAGGCCCTTGGCGCTGCCAAACCGGAACCGGAAAAGAAAGAGGAAGCACAACGCCTGGTCTCGCTTTATGTTGATGAAGTGAAGTCCGATACCGTGACCATTTCCGTGCAGACGCAGGGTGAAGTCCGGCCAAAGACTGAAATTGACCTGATCCCGCAAGTATCTGGCCGAATCGTTGGCATTTCCGGATTTTTTGCCGAAGGCGCCGAGTTTGGTCCCGGTGAAACCCTGATCAAAATTGATGACACCAACTACAAGCTTGCTGTCGTCAGGGCACAGGCCCGCGTCGCGGAAGCCGAGGTTGCGCTGCAACGCGAACTGGCAAATGCCAAGATCAAGAAGGAACACTGGCTCGATAAGCAAAACAAGGGTGAGCCTACACCCTATGCACTGAACAAGCCGCAGGTGATGGAAGCGGAGGCAAAGCTGGCATCGGCAGAATCAGACCTCGAAGAAGCCCGGTTGAATGTTGCCCGCACGGAAATCAATGTACCGTTCCTCGGCCGTGTGCGCTCTAAGAATGTCGGTATTGGCCAGTATGTAACCGCAGGCACCAGCCTGGGACGGGTATTTTCGACAGATACGGTTGAAATCCGTCTGCCCCTGACCGACTCTCAACTGGCAGAACTGAACCTGCCGATGGGTTTCATGGCCGATGCGTTCAATGCACCACTTGTCCGTTTCAGCGCGCGTGTTGGTAATCGTGAGCACACCTGGAACGGTCACATCGTGCGCACCCATGCATCGGTTGATCAACAGACACGTCTTATTTACGCAATTGCCGAAGTGGCAGACCCCTACGGCCTGGGTGCTGATAACGGCACACCGATCGCGGTTGGCATGTTCGTGCATGCGGACATCGCCGGCGTGAACAGCCAGTCCGCGATGGTATTGCCGCGCCTCGCCTTGCGTAATGCCAACAAGGTTTACGTGATAAACGACGAGAACCGGCTTGAAATCCGCACCGTCGAAGTCATTTCAACCACCGAGGATATCGTGCTGGTCAGCAACGGCGTTGCGGTTGGCGACAAGGTCGTGACCTCAACCATCCCGGCAGCTGTTGAAGGCATGGAAGTACGCGCCATCAGCCGCGAAAAAACCAGCTAAGTAGAAATATAAGAGGGAGCAGGAAATGAATGGTTTAATCGCCTGGTGGGCACGCAATTCGGTCGCCGCAAACCTCGTCATGATCGGTATCTTCGTTGCCGGTGCGATAGGTTTTTCCCAGATGGAACGTGAAATGGACCCCCAAGTGCGGTTCCCGGGTCTGCAGATCATCGTCTCCTGGCCAGGTGCTGCGCCGCAGGAAGTTGAAGAGCAGATCGTCGCGCGGATCGAAGAGTCCGTGCGTGACATGGATTCGATTGAATGGGTCCGCTCCTCATCCAGCGAAGGTCTCGGCGAAGTTTACATCCTTGCCGAAAACCAGGTTGATTTCACCCAGTTCATGAATGACGTAAAGATTCGCCTCGATTCCATCTCATCTTTCCCGCGCGATATCGAACCACCACAGGTTCAGCAATGGGTCAACCGCAACGAGTTCATGCGGGTAGCGGTCCATGGTGACATGGGTGAACGTGAACTCAAACGCCTGGCGGAAACCCTCCGGCGCGAAGCGGCCCAGCTGACGGCGGTCACCGTCGTGGAGCTGTTTGGAACCCGCCAGGAAGAGGTATCCATCGAGGTCAGTGAAGAGGCACTGAGACGTTACAACCTGAGTTTCTCCGAAGTCGCCAATGCAATCCGCAACACCTCTATCAACCAGTCCGCCGGACAAGTGCGTACAGAGGTGGGCACCTACCAGTTAAAAGTACGCAGCCAGGCCGACACCGAGACGGAATTCAACGATATCATCATACGGGAAACCAGTGACGGCGGAATGATACGCGTGGGTGATGTCGCCACGGTGGTGGATGGCTTCGAGGATAACCCGATACTGGCAACACTTAACGGTGAACCGGCAGTGCTTCTACAGATCATGTCCACCGAAGTCATGGACATCGTCACCGCCTCGGAATCCGTTAATGAATGGATAGAAAAGAGAAGGGAAAGCCTGCCCGAGGGCGCCAGCCTGACACTCTGGACTGACCAGGCGGTGGACTTCAAAGGCAGAATGAAGACTATCGGCAGTTCCGCCATCCAGGGCCTCGCCCTTGTCATGCTTGTATTGCTGCTCACCCTGAGGCCGATTGTCGCTTTCTGGGTGGCTGTCGGTATTGCCACAGCTTACGCTGGTGCTTTTGTTTTGCTCGGCCCCGTGGGTGTATCACTGAACATGCTTTCTACCTTCGCCTTCCTGTTGGTGCTGGGGATCGTGGTCGATGACGCCATCGTTGTGGGTGAAGGCATCCATAGTGAGTCAAACCGCATCGGCGGCGGTGTCAATGCATCCATTGCCGGCGCGCAGTTGGTAGCAAAACCCGTTGTTTTCGGCGTAATTACTACGATATTGGCCTTTCTCCCATGGCTCTTTGTGAGTGGTTCGACATCCGAGTTTACCCGCCACATCACGTGGGTGGTGATCCTGGCGCTGGTATTTTCGCTGGTCGAATCATTACTGATTCTGCCATCACACCTCTCTACGATGAAACCACGCCAACACATGAAACGTTTTGGCAGATTCCAGAAACGGATCGCCGACAGCATCCTTAATTTCGCCCAGAACCACTACCGTAAGATCGGCACATGGGCGATGCGCCGACGTTACCTCACGACCAGCATTTTCCTGGGTGTGCTGGTTATTGGTTTTGGCATGTTTGGTACAGGATGGGTCAAGAAGAGTTTCATGCCGGATATCGAGTCCGACGAAATCATCGTAAACGTGGTCATGCCTGAAGGTGCACCTTACAGCCGTGCACTGGAAATTCTTGCCCAGTTGCAGACGGCTGAAAGGGCGCTGGTGGAAGAGGTCAATCAGCGTACCGACGGCGAAGGCGTACTGATTGAAAACTGGTACACGCGTTCCCGCCGTGACAGCGTGCTGGCCATCGTCAAGCTTGCGCCACCGGAGGTCCGGGATATGACAGCCAAGGAAGCGTCTGTCAGGTTGCGTGAATTGATGGGCGATGTGCCCGATGCACGCGAGGTTTCCGTCCAGTATACGCAGGGTAATAATGACCCCGATTTCGAATTGTCCATCCGGCACCCCGATCTGGATATTCTGCGCGCGGCGACGGCGGATGTTGAAAACCAGTTGCGCACCTACGAAACCATCTACGACGTGCGTAACAACCTGGAAGGCGCCTCCGAAGAAATTCGCCTGACCATGAAGCCCGGTACCGCAAAGTTGGGTTTAACCCTTTCCGACGTCAACCGCCAGGTACGCCAGGCGTATTTCGGTGAAGAAGTGCAACGCCTGCCACGCAATGGTCAGGATGTGCGTGTCAAGGTCCGTTACCCGTTGGAATCAAGACAGTCCATCGAAAGCCTCAAGAATTTCCGCGTTCGCACCAGCGATGGCCGCGAATTGCCGCTTCTCGCAGTCGCTGACCTCGAATACGCGCCCGGAATCAATCGTATCCAACGCTGGAATGGTAACCGCGCAGCGCGTATCAGCGCCGATCTGAAAGAGCAGGTGCGCGACGACATCATGAAAGACCTGGATGAAAACTTCTTCCCTGAATGGGAAAAGCGCTATCCGGGTATCATCCGCGGCGCCGTCGGCCAGGCTGAAGGCGAACAAAGGTTTATCAAGGAGGTCATGGGCCTGTACCTGATTGCGTTCTTTGCAATGTATACCATGCTGGCAGTTGCGTTCCGCAGTTACTGGCAACCGACACTGATCCTGATCGCTATGCCGTTTGCTTTTGTCGGGGCAATCGTGGGGCACGCCGTACTCGGCATGACCATGGCCATATTCAGCTACTTTGGCATTGCCGCCGCCGCCGGTGTGGTGGTCAACGACAACCTGGTGTTAATGGATTACTGCAACCGCCTGCGTGACCAGGGTTTGCCGGAACGCGAAGCCATCATCGAAGCGGGCGTGGCCCGTTTCAGACCCATCCTGCTGACATCGGTCACCACCATCGTTGGCCTGACGCCGATGATGCTGGAGCGCTCCATACAGGCGGCATTCCTGCAACCCATCGTGGTTGCGTTGGCCTTTGGTGTGTTTTTCGCCTTCTTCGTGACCCTGCTGATGGTTCCGTCACTGTATGGTATCGGGCTCGACATCGGTGATTTCTTTGCACGCTTCAGGGACTGGACAGGCCGCAAATTGCAACGTGGTCCGCAGGGCGAAGCGGAAACCACCTCTCCATAATACCTCGACCTGATCGGTCATTGTCCAACCCCGGCGAAAGCCGGGGTTTTTTTATGTCAGCCTGCGTCTCAAACCGAAATTCCCGAACGACTGAATGGCAATTGCCTGATACGTGTCCCGGTGGCAGCAAAAACCGCATTACATATGGCGGGGGTCGCCGCGGCAATGGGTGGCTCGCCCAAACCCGATGGCGAATTATCACTCTGTATGAAATGGCATTCGATTTCGGGCGCCTGGTTGATACGCAGTAATGGCTGATCGCTGAAATTACTTTGCACGGCGGCGCCATTGGCGAAAGTGATTTCCATTTGAGCGGTGCTCAGCGCATCCACCACGGCTCCTTCCACCTGGTTGCTGGCGCCGCTCAAATTGATGACGGGGCCCACGTCAATCCCGGACCAGACCTTGAGCACCCTGATGTTGGAACCATCCGCAACAACCTCGGCCACGTGCGAAACAAAGCCGCCATGATCGTAATGGAAGGCCAGCCCCAGTCCGTGGTTAGCCTCCAGGCGACGCTGGCCCCAACCCGCCTTGTCGGCAGCAATCTTCAATGCACCGCTGGTTCGCTCGAGATCCAGCGGTGGCTTGCCATAGGATTTCGAAAGCAGGTTCATGCGGAACTCCAGCTGATCACGACCCGCTGCGTGAGCCACTTCATCGAAGAAGCCCTGGTACGCCCAGCAATAAGCCGAGTGGCCGGGCGAGCGCCATGGTCCCGTCGGCACATGTGTTTCGATGATCGATTGACGCAGGCGAAAATTGGGCACCAGGCCGGCGGGATAGTGATCGGGTGACAGACCCGCGCCGGAAACTGTCTCACCATTGACGCCAAAGGTAATAAAGTGATGATCAAAGGCGGTCATCCTGCCACCCTCGTCGATACCGGCTTTGAAATGATGCCAGGCGGCGGGCCGGTAAAAGTCGTGCCGCATATCATCTTCACGGGTCCATTGCAGTTGCACGGGCCGTCCTGTCACCTTTGCAATCCAGGCGGCCTCGACCATGAAATCGTGTCTCAGGCGACGGCCAAACCCGCCGCCGATACGGGTCAGGTTGACGTGGATCCTGTCCTCCGGAATACCGAGGGTCCTGGAGATCAACGCCCTGCCCCCTTTCGGATTTTGCGAAGGGGCCCAAAGCTCGAGTTTTCCGGATTCGTGATAAAGGGCCGTGCAATTCTGCGGCTCCATGTTGGTATGCGAGACAAAGGGGTAGTAATAACTTGCCTCGACGACCTGTTTGGCAGAATCAAAGGCCTTTTCCACATTGCCATCGGCCCGCAGGATGTCTCCATGTTGCTTGCTGAGAGCTTGCGCCTGCGCGTCATAGGCTGCCGTGGAATCCGAATGGCCGGTCTCCCATTCCACCTTCAACTGCTTGCGGGCCGACTGGGCTTCCCACCAGGTACGGGCCACGATAGCCACGCCGGGCAACAGCTCCGTCAGGTTATCGGTACCATCCACGACAAATGCGTGTGTAACACCGGGCAGGTTCCGGACCTGTTCGACATTGGCCTTGCGGACCCTGCCGCCAAAAGTAGCGCACTTCTCAAAAACCGCATAGAGCATGCCCTCAATCCTGGTGTCGCATCCAAAAAGGCCCTGGCCGGTAACGATGCCGGGGTTGTCCACGCCGGGAACATAGGTTCCGAGCAACTCAAAATCCGCTGGACGGCTCTTCAGCCTGAGTTCCGAAACCGCCGGTACCGGCAGCCCCGCTGCAATTTCAAGCAGGGTCTCGAAGCGCCGGGATTCACCGGATGCAGTGTGCAGAACCGCTCCGTCTTTGGCGGGGCATTCTGCCACCGGCACACCCCATTCACGAGCCGCTGCTGCCGTCAACATCTGGCACGCTGCTGTTCCGGCGATACGCAGGTCGTCCCAACCATCGGGCGTGCCCCGGCTGCCACCCACGACCTGGCGGCCATAACGGTCGTCGAGCGGAGCCTGTTCGACCGAAACATTTTTCCAGTCGACATTAAGGCATTCAGCCACCACCATCGGAAAAGCGGTTTTTACACCCTGCCCTGCTTCCGGGTTCTTGCTGACGATGGTTACCGTTCCGTCAACGTTGATACGCACATATAAATTGGCTTTCCATGTTCCTGCGGCAATTTCTGCGGCAGATAGATTGCCTGTATGTCCTATACCGACCAGGAGTGCTCCGGAGGCCAGCATGGAAACCTTGAGAAATGCGCGGCGATCCATGACCTTGCTGTCAGCCCTGATACTCATGCTGCACCTCCCGTTCCGGCTGTGTTTTTCGCAGCCAGCTTGATCGCCTTTCGAATACGATGGTAAGTGCCACAACGGCAAAGAACACCGGACATGGCGGCATCGATATCCTCGTCAGTCGGATTTGAATTTCGTTCAAGCAAAGCGCTGGCGGTCAGGATTTGCCCGCCCTGGCAATAACCGCACTGTGGCACGTCAACCTCATTCCAGGCCTTCTGCACCGGATGATTGCCGGCCGGATCCAGACCTTCTATCGTGGTAATGTCCATGCTGGCCATGGTGACCGCCGGCATCACGCACGAACGCATCGGCGTACCATTCACCAGCACGGTGCATGTTCCGCAGACCCCGATACCACAGCTGTACTTGGTACCCACCAGGTCCAGCTTGTCCCGCAGCGCCCACAAAAGGGGCATGTCCTGCGGAACGTCGAGTTCGTGGGTTTCTCCATTGATCTTCAGAGTGACTTTGCTCATAACTGCCCTCCCAATTAAACCGTGATTGTCAGAACGTATTTTACCAGATAGCCTGCAGATGCCCGTCCTTTACCCTGCTGTCAAATTGCCTGAGCGGCCGCGTGCCCTTGTCGATGCATTCACCTGTTGACACATCGAAGGCCCACTTGTGTTTTGGACAGGTCAATTGCTTGCCATGCAGAGCGAGGTGCGGGATATCCGTGACCTGGTGCGGACATCTGCTATCGTAGACCTTGCAGGTTTCACCGGCGCGATAGATGAAGACATTTCTTCCATCACAGTCGTCGATGTAGGTGATCTCACCGTCAGCCACCTCGTCCCAACCGGCCAGGTCATGCCAGCCCGGCTCGGTGTCTAGGGTTTCCACCCGAAATTCGGGGATGTCCATATCCAGCAGTATATCGATCGCCCAGACGATCTTGGCAAGACCCAGTGTCGGGAACGCCATCAGGATCGCATCGAGGATTTCGTTGGGGCTGGCGCCGTCACGCATGGCTCTCGGCAGGTACTGCCTTAAACCGCGTTCGGTCTGGCTGTCGATCTTGGTGATGACGGATATCAGTGAACGGGTTTTGGGATCGAGGTATTTGCCGGTGTCTTTCAAAAATGCAAAGTAGGCGGTCATGGCCTCCGGCCTGGCCTTGATCAGATAATTCAGTGCGTCACTCATGCTTGTTCATCCTTTGGTCTGTTTGCGAACCAGGAAAGTTTACCCCTCAGTGTCACCACGCTTCCCACGATAATCAGGGCGGGACTTCTCACGCCCGCTCCGGCGACTTTTCCAGGCAGGGATTTCAGCGTGCCGGTGATGACACGCTGACCGGCGCGTGTTCCATTTTCGATAACCGCCGCCGGCGTGGCCGGATCCGCGCCATGGCCCAGGAACCCGTCGGTAATGGCATTCAGTGATGTCAGCCCCATGTAAAGCACGACCGTCTGGCGGGGTTGAATCAGTGTATTCCAATTCAGGTTGAGGCGGCCGTCTTTTTCATGCCCCGTCACAAAGACACAGGATTGGGCGTGGTCGCGGTGAGTCAGCGGAATACCCGCATAGGCCGCACAGCCATTCGCAGCGGAAACTCCCGGTACAACCTGGAAGGCGATGCCGTTTTCCGAGAGCGCCTCTATTTCTTCACCCCCGCGCCCGAATACGAAAGGGTCGCCACCTTTAAGACGAAGCACCCTTTTGCCCTTGCGTGCCAGGTCGATCAGCATCTGTCCAATTTCCTCCTGCGGCACAGTATGGTTGTTTTTTAACTTTCCCACGTAGATCCGCCTGGCATCCCGGCGCACGAGGTTGATAATACCCTCGCCGATCAGACGGTCGTACAGCACAACGTCGGCCTGCTGCATCAGGCGAAGCGCACGAAAGGTCAGCAGGTCCGGATCGCCGGGGCCCGTTCCGACCAGGTAGACCTCACCCAGTGGCGGTTGGTCACCGGCGACAGTGGCATCTTCGAGTTGACTCTCCATGAGCGACTCGGCCTCTTCAAACTGGCTGGAGAAAAGATGTTCGGCGACGGGACCTGAGACCATTGACTCCCAGAACCGGCGGCGGCGGGTCAGGTTTGGAATACACGCTTTTATCCTGTCACGATAGCTTCCGGCAAACTCGGCCAGCCTGCCGTATGCCGACGGGATCGTGGTTTCGAAACGTGCCTTGAGCATTCTCACCAGCAACGGTGAGGAGCCTCCGCTCGAAATCGCGATTAATAATGGAGAACGATCGACAATGGCCGGCATGATGAAGTCGCAGTCTTCGGTCTGGTCGCTCAGATTGACCATAATTCCGGCAGCGGCGGCGAACTCGCACAATTGCTGATTGACCGAATCATCCTCCGCACAGCCAAAGACGATCCGGCAACCGCCGAGGTCTTCGGCCTTGAGCACGGTCGCCTGGTGATTGAAATCGAAGGTATCGGAAAGGCGGGTCAACTCATCGCCAAGTACCGGCGCCACGATCGTCAACCTGGACCCCGCACGTAACAGCAGGTCGGCCTTACGCGCAGCCGAAACGCCATTCCCTACGATCAGGGTCTTTTTTCCTTTCA
>Ga0316201_10004614_pt1 | contig 10441 bp, 11 predicted proteins | sample CS6wburrow_MG_FD_204516 | JGI IMG/M metagenome (GOLD analysis project Ga0316201, IMG submission 204516) | Coastal sediment microbial communities from Delaware Bay, Delaware, United States - CS-6 worm burrow | ecosystem: Environmental > Aquatic > Marine > Coastal > Sediment | place: USA... | reverse complement strand
AGACGTGCTTTCAACCATTGTAACAGCTTACTTCCTAAACAAGGAAGTAAGGGCAACTTTATTAGTTCATAAAACCCCCATTTAGCTATGGAATATTACAACTATATTAAATCGTTTCATCTCATTTTTGTTATCACCTGGTTTGCTGGTTTATTTTATATTCCGCGACTTTTTGTATATCAAATCGAAGCGTTTAATAAACCATCACCCGACAAAGAAATTCTAGGAAAACAATTAAAACTCATGGCAAAACGGTTGTGGTTTATTATCACCTGGCCATCGGCAATTTTAGCTACTATTTTCGCCATTTGGTTGCTCATTTTACAGCCCTATTGGTTACAGCTACCGTGGATGCACGTAAAATTAGCGTTTGTAGTATTACTAATTATATATCATTTAAAAACCCATCAATATTACAATCAGCTACAAAACGATGTGGTAAAAAAATCGTCCAGTTTTATGCGTATCTGGAACGAAGGCGCCACTTTTATTCTGTTTGCCGTCGTGTTTTTAGTCGTGCTAAAAAGTGCTATTAATTGGGTTTGGGGCATTGTTGGTATTTTGGTATTAGGTATTTTAATCATGCTCGGATTTAAAATTTATAAAAATATACGGGATAAAAACCCCGATGCTTAAAAACAAAGTCTCAATTTTTTAAGCACCAAATTCCAATAACACCGTTTGGAATTTGGAATTTAATTTTTTTGGAATTTCCCTTTGTGGTCTTTGGTTCAATTATTGCTATATTTAATTCGTTATTTGTTTGAATGAAACTTCTATAACGAGCTTTCGATACATAAAGGAATTATTAAATGGAAGCTACATGTGACCTATAAGAAACAATGAAAAAAGACACATGAAACTAAAAAAACTCTCTTTACGCACCCGTATTTTTGTAGCTATGATACTCTTGGTATTATTGGCTTCTATATTAATATCGGCGGTAGCAATATATCAGTATAAGGAGCAAAGTGAAGATTACCATACGGACCGATTAGAACGTAAAGAAGAAAATATACAAACACACCTTAAGCGTGTTTTAAACGGCCGACAAAATACGTGGGAAGTTAAAACCGAAAACATTCCATTAATATTTAAAGAAGAAGTTTATAACATTGCCGATATTCATAAACTTCAAATTAACCTGTACGATTTAGAAGGTGCGTTATTAATTTCTTCAAAAGCAGGCTTACAAAACAACAATACAGACCAATGTATAAATCCTGAAATTTTAAATGATTTATCTAATACTGCAGCGCACAGATTTGTAGATAAACGCATGTTAAATGGCGAAACATTTCAATCGTCTTATACCTATCTTTTAAATCAAAAATCCAAAGAATTAGCCATAATAAATATTCCATATTTAGAAAAGGACGATTTTCTAACTAAAGAACTTTTGGAGTTTTTAAAAAGAATTGCTTTTGCCTTTATGTTTGTGTTATTAATAGCTATAGTTTTAGCATTTCTACTATCAAAACACATAACAAAGTCGTTAAAAACCATTAGCGATAAAATAAACACGACCCGTTTAGAAAAGCGCAATGAAAGGATTGAAGTAGACGACACTAGTGAAGAAATATCTACTTTGGTAACATCGTATAACAGCATGATTGACGAACTTGAAGAAAGTGCGGTACAATTAGCCCGAAGCGAGCGTGAACAGGCGTGGCGAGAAATGGCGAAACAGGTTGCCCACGAAATAAAAAACCCATTAACGCCAATGCGTTTAACGGTTCAAAATTTTCAACGTAAGTTTAATCCGGAAGATGAAAATATTCATTCAAAATTAGATGAATACAGTAAAACATTAATACAGCAAATAGATACTATGAGCTCAATAGCCTCAGCGTTTTCAAATTTTGCAAAAATGCCTGCACAGCAAAACGAAACATTAAATGTTGTGTATATTGTGAAGTTAGCTCTGGAAATATTTAATGAAGATTATATTGTATTTACTTCAGAAAAAGAAGAAATAATAGCAAAACTAGATAGAACCCAGTTAATTAGGGTAGTGACTAATTTGGTTAAAAATGCAATTCAAGCCATGCCGGAAAACCAGGAACCAAAGATTAATATTAATGTTTTTACAGATAATGGGAATGTTATTATTACGGTTGCAGATAATGGATCGGGAGTGTCAGATGAAAATTTAGATAAAGTATTCGAACCTAAATTTACTACCAAAACAAGTGGTATGGGTCTTGGGTTAGCCATGGTGAAAAATATAGTTGAAACCTATAAGGGAACGATTAGTTTTAATACAGAAAAAGATAAAGGAACGGTGTTTAAAGTTACGTTGCCTAAAGAATAAGAATTATCGCAGAAACAAAATTAAAAGAACAACATTATGAGTTACAATAACATTTTAGTAGAAGAAAATAATGGCGTTACAACTATAACCATTAATCGCCCTAATAAATTAAACGCCTTAAATAAGGAAACTATTGAAGAGTTACACGAAGCGTTTAAAGATGAAGAAGAAGACGATGACACCAAAGTTATTATATTAACAGGAAGTGGAGAAAAAGCGTTTGTTGCTGGTGCAGATATAAGTGAATTTGCCAATTTTGATGTTAAAGAAGGAGCCGTTTTAGCGGCAAAAGGGCAAGCTATATTATTTGATTTTGTAGAGAATTTATCGAAACCTGTAATAGCCGCTGTAAATGGTTTTGCTCTTGGTGGTGGATTAGAATTGGCCATGGCATGCCACTTTAGAATTGCAAGTGATAATGCCAAAATGGGACTTCCAGAAGTGTCGTTGGGGGTGATTCCTGGGTATGGAGGCACACAACGATTACCACAATTAGTAGGTAAAGGGCGTGCCATGGAATTAATTATGACAGCAAGTATGATTGATGCAAATCAGGCATTAAATTACGGATTAGTAAACCATATAACGACCCAAGAAGAATTATTGCCACTTTGTGAAAAAATAGCGACAAAAATTTCTAATAATTCTTTAGTAGCTATTAGTGGCGCTATTAAAGCAATTAATGCTAATTTTAAAGATGGAATAAATGGATTTGATGTTGAAATTCAAGAATTTGGAAATTGTTTTGGCACCAAAGATTTTGAGGAAGGGACTACTGCTTTTTTACAAAAACGCAAGGCCAATTTTCCTGGCAAATAACTTAATGTATTAATCCATGTTTTCAATTTTAACAAACAAGCTTTAAAAGGATAAAATAGGAAAGAGTGGGCAACTTGCCCACTCTTTTTTAAATAAAACAGATTAAAATTTAGTTATTAATTTCTTTAGTAAACACTCTTCCCTCGGTGTTAAAAACAATCTTATAATCACCTCTACTTAAGCCAGATAACTTATAAACTCTATTAATGTTTATTGTGTTTGTAATAGTTTCAGCAAAAATAAGTTCAGATGCTATAGAGTCTAAACTGTTAAAGTAAATTTTAATTTGTAAAGGCTCTTCGTTTAAAGAAAGCTTTGAAAGAATAACAACATCCCCTTTAACTTTAGTAAAAGGCTTAAAAATTGTTTTTTTAAGCTCCTTTTTAAAAGTAACTTCACTTGAATTTACTGTAAACGGAATCGTGTTTATTTCTAAATCTTTATCTAATTCAAAAAAATAACCGCCATCTGGTAGTTTTGTTAAATCAAATCCTTTAGAGTAAATTCCAGATTGTTTAATTATTTCTTTATATAGTATAATACCGTTCTCATCTTTTATAGACAATAGGTTTCCTTGCTTTACATTTACTAAAGTAAGAGAGGTTCTTTTAGCATCATTTTTAATAGTATAAAAAGGTGCTTCATTGGCGAAACTTAACAAGGTAGCAAACATGGTTACCATTAAGATTCCTTTTTTTGTGTTTTTAATTACGTTTTTCATGATTTGGTTTTTTTAACGTTTTACAGGACAAAGATATGGTGGCTATTAAGTTTGTAAAACATTGATATTGATTGATATATGTGGTATATTGACTATTATATTTATATCAAATTAATATAGAACAGAATTAGGTTAATTGGGTTTAACTAGTAAAAATTATACTAAATAACAGTCCAATGTAAAAAATGAATGTTAGCAGTTTTTGCGTTAGGGGTTGTAGTGGAAATCCTTTTTTTGTTAAGTCTTATAAAAGCACATGATGCCTAGGTTAACCTGAAATTTTTAAAAAAGTGTAGAAACTTAGTATAAGCTGCTTAATAGAAAAGATTGTAGCGGAAAACCCGACCCTTGTGATAACGCCCAAATAGAAATTGGTTATAGTAATTACTAAAAAAAAGGACAAAAAAAAAGTGGGCCACCACAGCCCACTTTACCAACTAAACTAAATAAGACATTAAACTAATTATTAATGAATTTTGTGAACTCTTTGTTATCGGAGTTAATTACTGTGTTATAATTTTCTTTTTCTAATTTGTATTTTCTTTATAATTAATGAACACCATCAAATTAATTAGTGTGTAATAACTAATTATTTCATATTATTTAATATGAAAGATGTTTCTTGAGAAACCGTTTTAATGTTTTGTGTCTAAATTCCATATACACTTGTTAGTAAACACAGTAACCAGTATAGTGCCTAACTCCCGTTTTTCATGATTTCGATTTTTATAACCTTCCACGGTACAAAAGTATCCCAAAAGGATAGTTTAGAAAACATCAAATTTGATCAATTTATATGCTAAATTATCTGTTAATTAATTGTTAGGGCTGCTTAAAGATAAAATAGCATATAATCAGGTTAAAAGAAGCTATGTTTGCATAATAATATGTTGTAATTTTGCTATAAATAAAATTGTGATGATTAATAAAAAACCAACTTTTAGGAAACTCACCCCAAGTTTCGGAAGTTCTATATTAGTTAAACAACATGTAGATACGATAGATAAGAACGAGGCTTACTGGCATTTTCATCCAGAGTTGGAACTTATATATATAAACAAAGGGCAAGGGAAAACGCATATAGGAAATCATTTATCCTATTTTAATAATAGTCAGTTAATACTAATTGGGTCTAATTTGCCCCATAATGGTTTTACAGATAGATTAACAGCTAGCGGAACAGAGACGACAATACAGTTTAAATCTAACTTTTTAGGTGACGATTTTTTAAACGTTCCAGAAATGGCATCGATAGTTTCATTATTTGAAAGAGCCAAGCAAGGGATTCGATTTAAAGTGGATACAAAGAAGAAAATAGGCCCTAAAATAGAAAAATTATTAGAACATGAAGGCTTAAAGCGGGTATTGAAATTCTTAGAAATATTAAATTTTTTGGCAAAAACAGATGATTATGCGCTGTTAAATGCCGATGGTTTTGCTTTTGAAACAGAGCAACAAGACAGTGCTAAAATTGATATTGTTTTTAAATACATCAATAAACATTTTCAAAATCATATCACATTAGATGAAATTGCAGATGAGGTAAGTATGACGGTCCCTGCATTTTGCAGATACTTTAAAAAGGCAACCGGTAAAACCTTTACAGAGTTAGTAAATGAGTATAGAGTAGTACATGCTACCAAACTTTTAAATGAAAGCCAGATGAGTATTGCAGATGTTTGTTTTGAGTGTGGTTTTAATAATTTTTCTCATTTCAATAAGCAGTTTAATGAAATAACGGGTAAAAGTGCCTCAAACTATAGAAAAGAAATAAAATTAATTATACAATAAGGTATTATGGAAGATGATAAAATTGATAGAACCATAGAATACTACAATATAAAAATTAATGAAATATTAAATTTTATGAATTCTAATAATAATCTGACTGTTGAACAGATTATAGATAATGGTGAAAAGTTATCTATATTAGAGTATAAGATGACTGCTTTAGAAGTTGCTAAAGAAAACTAATGTAATTTTGAATAGTTACTTTATTCCCTCCCATTCTTTTTGAAAATTAGTTAAAACTAAAGCTGTATTAAAGGAGTGTTTTTGTATACGGAAAAATAAGTACTTTATTCTATTATAAGTTTAACTCTTTTTTGAATAAGCCCTTTATTAGTATTAAAGGTGAATAGCCCAAAAATAATTTGACCGCGCATTGCTTCTAATTCTTTTAAATTCATAATAATAGAATTATGCCCTGAATTAAAATTAAAATTAGCCTGTGTTGGTATTAATTCTCTCCCCAAAATATCAAAAAACGCAGCTTTTAATTTACCGGATACTATAGATTTAAAATCTAGAACAATAAAATCTGATACTGGATTTGGATATACTTTTAGATTAAAATTATCACTAATCTCCATATCTGTTATACCTAAAGGCTGAGCAACACATGCTGTGACATCAATATTTTTACTTAGTACTTTATTAAATAAAATATCATGACCATCATTATTTACATGAATTCCATCCCCAGCATTCAATAAAGGAAGAATTTTGTCATCCGTTCCAGCAATGTCATTCCAAAAGTCTATTGCTTTATTTGCATAAATAGAAGTAATGGCGTCTCTAACATCTTTTTGAGTTTGTAATTTAGTTCCAACAAAAGCATTTCTAGGTTGTGGTGTCGCTATCCATAATCCCACCGAATAAGAATTAGCCTCAGTTTTTAATATGTTGTAGTTGTATAACTGAGCACTATAGGTATAGCCATTTTCTGTATCATTTGAAGGCATGTTAATAATTATGGCTACAGGACTGAATGACAATGCTTTTGTTATATTTTTATTTTGATCTATGGTAACAGTTACACCCGCGGGTATTGAAGTACCGGTAGGAAGAATGTGATAGGTAGTATATCCTAAAGCACTCAAATTTTCAACCTTGAGTTTTGTGTTTTTTTGGAATATTGCTGAGCTATACAGATTTACCCAAGAATTTTCTGGTATAGATGCACCAGTACCAAATGACGTCGAAGACCCTAAAACAACAATGGTGCAAGTTGAAGTGTCATCAGAAATTTCAAAAATAGCATCACCAATATCAGTCGCAGAACCTGATGTAGCACGCACTAAGCATTGTTGTGAGATGTTATTTGGCACTTCCCACGGATAACTTTTTTGAGTACTAGAAACGGTAGCAATTGGCAACCAAGAGCTGCCATTATCTATTGAATACTCTAAATTAATAGAAGCTGTTAATTCTTGGCTTTCCCAAATAATATTTGGTGATTTTCCAACCTGCCAAAATTCACCTCCGTTAGGAGATGTTATTGTTAATGATGGAGCCACATTGACTTCGTTATTAATCGCGTCAACATAAGCGAGCTCATCACTAATAAATGTATTAGAATTTTTGTTTATATCATTATTTGAATATGGTACATCATTACTAACTAGCTTAGTATGATATATTGATGCAAATAAATTACCATTTAAAAAGTATATACTTAACAGTAATATAATAGAGTGTTTGAAAGAAATCTTTTGGGACATAATGAAAATTTAACTAGCGGGCAAATTTAATCTTTAATAATTAAAAATGAAATAAATCAGATATAATGTTAGATTATGGCTTTTAAAAGGTGCTATATTTAAAATCAATGGTTTCTAATATTACATTTTCGCATCCCATTCTGAATAAAACTGCTTCAAATATTGCTCCATAAATTGGTGTCTAGCTAAAGCAATTTTTTTGCCAGTTTCGGTATTCATTTTGTCTTTTAAAAGCAGAAGTTTTTCGTAAAAATGGTTGATAGTAGGAGCACTAGATGTTTTATATTCGGCCTTACTCATATTTAGGTTAGGTTTTATCTCTGGGTTATAAAGTCCTCTGTTTTTAAAACCTCCATAATTAAAGCAACGTGCAATACCTATAGCACCAATAGCATCTAGTCTATCTGCATCTTGTACAACATCTAATTCTGGCGAGCGAAATTTTTGAGCTTCATTTCCGCCTTTAAAAGAAATATTCTCAATAATATTTATTACATGTTCTATAACTTTCGAATCCACATTTTGTTTAAATAAAAACTCTCGAGCTAATTTTGGGCCAACCGTTTCATCACCATTATGAAATTTACTATCGGCAATATCATGTAATAAAGCACCTAACTCAACAATAAAGGTGTCTACAGTTTCATTTTTAGATATAAGTAAGGCATTTTTATAAACACGTTCAATATGAAACCAATCGTGTCCACCTTCCGCATCTGCCAATTGATTTTTTACAAAAGCGATGGTATTATTTATTGTTTTTTCTGAAGTCATAATAGGTTAAAAATAAAAATTCCTTTCGGTTTTGAAAGGAATTTTTTATTGAATATTATTTTATAATAGCTGGTTCCACCCATTTAAATTGGAATGAATTTTCGGGTATTTTAATACGATCTGCTAATCGATACATTCTTCCAGGAAGTTTCATTAAATAATCTCTGGCTTTTTCAGCTTCATCATTAAGACCGGTGATTTTATCAATTTCCCAACGCTGAATTAACTTATCTAAAATATCAACATAATCGTTAGATGTGTAAACTCCTATTCGTTGCGCTGTATTAGAAAACTCTTCAAAAGCTGAACTAATTTGGTTCCCTGATTCTCTTAAAAAATGTGCTGGCATGGTAATTTTTAGTTTCATCATATCATGAAATGCCATCATCATTTGGCTAGGGTCAACTTTAAAAATGCGTTCTACAAATTCAGAATAGGCATGGTGGTGTCTCATTTCATCACCTGAAATAATTTTACACATTTTACCTAATTGTTTATTGCCACTCTGTGTCGCTATTTTTGCAACACGGTTATGAGAAATATAGGTTGCTAACTCCTGAAAACTGGTGTAAACGAAATTTTTGTATGGGTCTCTATCGGTTCCTATATCAAAACCGTCAGCAATAAGATGTTGTGTGGTTTTTTCAATTTCGCGCATATTTACACGCCCAGATAAGTATAAGTATTTATTAAGTACATCGCCATGTCTGTTTTCTTCACCCGTCCAATGGCGTACCCATTTAGCCCAACTATTTTCTCTGTCTACATTGTCTACACCTTCCACATCCATTAGCCATGATTCGTAAGTAGGTAAAGCTTCTTCCGTAATCATATCGCCTACTAAAACCACCCAAAAATCATAAGGTAATTCTTTTGAAAGCTCTCTAATTTCGCGAACTTCCTCAAAAAAACTATCACCTTCAGAATTCGGTAAGAAGTCTGTTGGTTGCCATATTTTTTCAATTGGAATTAGATATTTTTCGATAAGAGATTCTACGTCTTTTTCTAAAAACTGCATTACTTCTAATCTAACATTCTTCAACGACATATTTAAATTTTAAGGGTGTATTTCACTTTTTATAGTAGATTCTATTCTACTTATAAGAGTATCTCTATCTACAAATGTAGACAATTTTATGGGCTCGTGCACAAAAAATGTAATGTGTGAGCCAATTCCCATAGGGAACTTACCATATTTATACATTTTCCACGAGTTGTTAATTGAAATTGGAATAATTAAAGCTGATGGTATTTTTTTAAATAAAATCTCTAATCCTTTTGTTTGAAACGGTTTTGGTTCACCGTTTTTGCTTCTGGTACCTTCTGGAAAAATGACGGCAGAATGCTTATTTTTTTCAATAGACTCGCCAAACTTCATAAGTGCTGGTAATGATTGCCTAGGGTTTTTTCTATCAATTAATGCCGCACCGCCATGGCGTAAATTGTAAGACACACTGGGTATTCCTTTACCTAATTCTATTTTACTAATAAATTTTGGATGGTGTTTTCGCATATACCAGGTTATCGGGTATATATCGTGTAAACTTTGGTGATTGGCAACGATTATTAATGGCTGGGTAGTATCTATATTATGAGGATTGGTAAATGTATACCGTGTACCTAAAATATTTCCACAGCGCATTAAAGTCCATTGTAATAAATCTACACTCTTTTTATGAGGTTGATAACCGAAAAGATTAAAACATACCCATTGGATTGGGTGAAAAACTACCAATGCTATAAAAAAGCAAAGGAGATGAATAATGGTTAATGGGTAAGCTATTAGTTTTTGCATGCCTCAAAAATAAGTAAAAACTTAGTTTTAATAAACAGCAACACATTTGTTATTTTCGCAAATCACACTTGTAGGCGGTAAAAGAAAAGAACAATCTGAAATCACACCCCATTTTAAGTTAAAAGCAGCTTCATTTTTATTGTAATCTTCAACCATACCTTCAAGTTTGTTTACGTCAATGGAATTAGAATATACTAAATAACTCCAAGGACCTCCACAGGGTTTACTACCCAAAGCTATAAATTTGCAATCGGTACTTTCATTACAAATTGCAGTCGCAGCCAAATCTTCAATAAAATTTTTACTTGAAATTAATGCTTTTTGCTCATCTTCCATAGTTGACTTAGAATCATCTTCACATTGAAACACCATTAAAGATAACGACATGCTTAAAATAAAGACGATATAAAATCTGCTTTTCATAAGATCAAAGTATTTTTTAAAGAGATGACTTTTACTTTAAAAGGTTGCGTTATAGAACAAAAAAAACCCACAACTAAATTATGGGTTTTATA
>Ga0316201_10004612_pt1 | contig 10443 bp, 7 predicted proteins | sample CS6wburrow_MG_FD_204516 | JGI IMG/M metagenome (GOLD analysis project Ga0316201, IMG submission 204516) | Coastal sediment microbial communities from Delaware Bay, Delaware, United States - CS-6 worm burrow | ecosystem: Environmental > Aquatic > Marine > Coastal > Sediment | place: USA: Delaware... | reverse complement strand
AGCTCCCCGAGGAGGCCCACGTCGACGGCGGGCTCTGCAGGGTACGGGGGGAAACGCTGCTCTACGTGTCTCCTAGTGCTCCACCCTGGCGCCGGGCCGAGGTGCTGCTCGATGCGCTCCGCCGCCTGCCCCATCAGGTGATCTGGCTCCCTCCCGAGATCCGCCGGCTACTGTCGAGCGATGATTTCTGCGACAAGTCGCATCGGCTGTTACGCTTGAAGGACGAGGAAGCATAGTGGGTGGTCTTGGCTTGATACTTTCGGGAGGTGGTGCGCGAGGAGCGTACGAGGTTGGGGTTCTCCAATACATCTTCAGCGAGTTCCTCGACACCAACGGGAAAGGGCCGAAGGTCGACCTGATCTCCGGTACCAGCGTCGGCGCCGTCAACGGCGCTTTCGTCGCCTCTTCCATCGGCGACGTGCCCACCGGGGTGAAGCAGCTCGTTTCCATTTGGACCGGTCTCGAGCTGCCTCACGTGCTTGGGTTTGGTCTGCGTCAAGCCGCAGGCCTTTATCGCGTGCTACTCGGTGGCTCCGGCCAGGCGCGCGGCGTCTTCGACCCCGCCCCGCTCTCCGCTCTCGTAGGCCGAAACGTTCGCTGGCGGCGGCTCAGGCAGAACATTCGGAGCGGCGCGCTTCGAGCGCTCACGGTGAGCACCACGCACGTCGGAACCGGGCAACCCGTGATTTTCGTCGACGCGGCTCCAGGCGTTGGAATTCCCGACAGCCTGGGCCTTCACGCATTGGTCCGACGCGCTCGGATCGGCCAGCACCACGTGCTCGCGTCCGCCGCGATTCCGCTCATCTTTCCTCCGGTCGAAATCGGCGACGAGATCCATTGCGACGGGGGTCTTCGTCTCAACACGCCGATGGGGCCTTCGGTGCATCTCGGCATGAACCGTTTGCTCGTCATCGGCCTCTCGACGCCGCACTCGGCCGACCGGCGCGCCGTCAAAGACGGAAAGTACCCGGGCGCAACGTTCATGCTCGGAAAGGTGCTCAACGCCTTCCTCCTCGACCACGTGAACACCGACCTCCTCGAGGTCCAGCGAATCAACGACTTCCTTCGGGACGGCGTGCGCGCCTACGGCCCGGAGTTCCTCGATCGCATCAACGAAGCCGCCACGGCGCGTGGTGCCTTGGCGAAGCGCCGCCTGCTCAGCTCCTTGGTTCTTCGACCGACGGTCGACATTGGACAAGTCGCTTCGGAGTACCTCGCCTCCAACCGTGTCCGCTTCGGGAAGAGCCTCGGGCGTGCGTTCATCAGCATGCTCGATGTCGGCGCCGGAGCCGAAGCCGACTTGGCCAGCTACCTCCTGTTCGACGGCGGATTCGCGCAGACCCTGATCGAGATGGGCCGGCGCGACGCACACGCCAAACGAGACGAAATCGAGGCCTTTCTCTTCGAGGACCCCGATTCGATCCTCGCCCCCGCGCCAACTGTGGGATCGATGGCACATTCAGCTTCCAAGCCCCCGGAATAGCAGATGGTTTGGGCGATAAACGGACTGTGGACAAAGAGTGGAAACCTGACGGCTGCGTCAGTGCTATTGTAATATTTTACCCATAACGTTGGGTGTGATAGGCTCCAAAAGTGGCTCAACCAAGCGTCGCGCACATCTCTGAGAACGCGACCCAGCTGTCTCAGCGCCTCGTTCAGAACATCGCGCTGGTCGTCCGGGGCAAAGAAGAGGTCATCAAGCTGTCGGTCGTCTCGCTTCTGGCGCGCGGGCACCTCCTGCTCGAGGACGTGCCGGGTGTTGGAAAGACGACCTTGGCGCGCGCCCTGGCAGCCTCGGTCGGCGTGACGTTTCGACGCCTTCAATGCACCTCGGACCTCATGCCGACCGATGTCCTCGGCGGCAACGTGTTCAACCAATCCAAGAGCACCTTCGAGTTTCGGCCCGGCCCGATTTTCACGCAGGTACTGCTCGCCGACGAGGTCAATCGAACGACGCCGAAAACGCAAAGTGCGCTTCTCGAAGCGATGGACGAACGGCAGGTCTCGATCGACGGCGACACCCATAATCTCGAAGAGCCCTTTTTCGTGGTCGCGACGCAGAACCCACAGGAGTTTTACGGGACGTACCCACTGCCCGAGTCACAGCTCGACCGATTTCTCATTCGGCTCAGCGTGGGTTACCCGCCGCCCGGCGTCGAGCGAGAGGTGCTCACCCGTCGCGGCGCTGACCCGGTCGGACAGCTCAATGCGACGATGAGCGCGAACGAGCTTCGGCACGTTCAGCAGGCAGTCGACTCGGTGCGCGTCGACGACTCTGTCCTCGACTACCTTCATCGAATCGTCATCGCGACGCGAAACACGCCGCTTTTGTCGGTCGGCGTTTCCACTCGAGGCGCGCTCGGTTTCGAGCGCGCGGCGCGTGCGCGGGCACTCGTCGAAGGTCGCTCCTTCGTGCTTCCCGACGACGTCAAGGTGCTCGCCGGCCCCGTCCTGGCCCACCGCGTGAAGGTCAGCGGCGGCATGGGTGGAGCAGCGGTTCGCGATGATGCACAGCGCGTCATTCGCGAGCTTCTCACCGTCGTCTCTGTTCCCCTCTGATCGGGCCGGTCGATGCGGATCTTTCGGCGAAAGCGGACCAGGCGCAAGTTTCGACTGACGCGCGAGGGGCGTGCGTTCCTGTTCGTGACCGTGGGCGTGGGTCTTGCTGCCGTGAACACTGCGAATAACCTCCTCTACCTGGTGCTCGGCCTGCTTCTCAGCCTGCTTCTAGTGAGCGGTGTCCTCAGCGACCTCGCGCTCTGGAAGCTCCAGATCAAGCGTAATCTGCCCGCTCGGCTCTTCGCCGGGCGGCGCTCGCTCATCGACATCGCCCTGCTGAATGAAAAGCGCTGGCTCTCGAGCGTGTCGGTTGAAGCGATTGATGAGATCGACGGCGTCGACACGGAGGCCGCGCGGTTCGTTCGGGTTGCGCCCGGAAAGACCGAGGTCGGGAGCTATCGCTTCGAGTCGCCGCGCCGCGGGCTTTTCGAGCTCGGCACGGTGCGGGTGCTCACCCGCTATCCGTTCGGCCTGATCGAAAAGGGCTACACCATCTTCCTGCCAGACGAGATCGTCGTCTATCCGCAGCTGCTCGAGCACGTCGCCGCGCCGGCCCTCCGCCCGATGCAAGGCGATGCAGCGCCCATTCACCAAACCGGACGCGGCAGCGAGTTTGCGGGCAGCGTGCGCTTCTACCGTGAGGGTGACGAAGCCCGAGACATTCACTGGAAACGAACCGCAAGCCGAGGCCAGCTCGTCGTTCGCGAGCACGAGCAGGAATCGAGCGCGCTGGTCACGCTCACTGTCGACAATCTCGTTCCCTCCGGTCTCGACGACGAAGCAGCATGGCGGGAGCGATTTGAAACCTCGGTTTCCGAGGTCGCGACCCTGGCTTCGGTCTATCTCGCGCAGGGCATTTCGGCGCAAGTCCAGTCGAGCAATAGCGTCTCGCCCCTGGTTCCCGGCGGCACTCCGCCGGACCCCATCTGGCACTTTCTCGCGCTGCTCGCGCCCGCCCACGCCTCCGCCTCCCGCAGCAACCCCAAGAGGCACGCGGCATGAGATTTGGCTTGGCCCACAAGCTCGTCACCTACCTCTTTGCGGCCCTCGGCCTCATGGCCCTCTTGCTCGGCACGACGTTCAGCCCGCTCGAGGCAACGCTCGTCGTCGTCGCGTTCGCGGCCAGCTGGTTTGCCGAGCCGCCGCTCCTCGACCGCCCGGGCTACTCGCGCTTCTGGAACATCGCGGCCGTCGTGGTGCTCATCCTTCAAATCGCTCGCGCAATGGCCGGAGAGCCGATCCTGTCGGTTGGTGTGCAGTACGCCGCATTTCTTCAGATCTCGCGTCTCTCGCATCGCAAGACCGCCGCGGACTACCAGCAGATCGCGATCCTCGGTTTCCTGCACCTGATCGCGGGCACCGTATTTTCGACCGGCCTCGATTATGCCGTCGTCTTCTTTGGCTTCGTCATCGTAATGCCCTGGATGCTCGCGCTCACCCATCTGCGAAAAGAGCTCGACACTGCCCACGGCGCTGATAGCCCCGTGCTGCGGGGTGAGCTCCAAAGTAGAAAGCTCGCGACCGCCGCGTTCTTCGGAGGCACGACGCTTCTCGCGGTTCCACTCTTCATTTTGACCGCGGCCATGTTCTTCGCGTTTCCGCGCGTTGGCTTCGGGTTCCTTTCCAACCTGGGCGTGCGCACACAGTCGGTGGCCGGCTTCGGTGACGACGTCGAGCTCGGCGGCTTCGGCACGATTCGCGACGACCCTACCGTCGTCATGCGGGTCAAACCCAAGAACCGGCCCGACCCACCGCCGCGCTCGCTCGACCTACGCCTCCGTGGCACTTCCTTCGACCGCTACAGCCAGGGGCGTTGGTCGCGTTCGCCCATTGCCGGCGAAGACCTGCCACGCCTCCAAGACGCGTACATCGTTTTCCGTCCTCCAAAGCCGGAAGACCGAGAGTACGAGATCATACTCGACCCGATGGAAGAGGCGGTTCTGTTTCTGCCCGAGGGGACCGTATCCCTCCAGCTTGCGCCGACGGTTCGCGCCGGCCGCAACCGACATCGGCGCGTCACGCGCTCGCCGGGGCTCGATGTGCGCTACAAGGGCCGCGTCCAGGGCCCTCTGACCTACAAGGCCTTCGCCAAGGCCAAGTCGCGTGGCTTCCCCGAAGACATCCCGAAGCGTCTTCGCAGCCGCTACCTCGAGGTTCCTTCTGGCTACGACCGAGTCGAAGCATTGGCCCGAGAAGTCGTGAACGGCGTTTCCAACCCATACGCCCAAGCGCAGTTCGTCGAACGCTACCTGCGCGGCGGCGGCAAGTACCGCTACACCCTCGAGCAGCCCGACACCGAAGGCAAGGATCCGCTTCAGGTCTTTCTGTTCGAGGCCAAGGCAGGGCACTGCGAGTACTTCTCGACTGCGATGGCCATCATGATGCGGTCCCTCGGACTGCCGGCGCGCAACGTGACCGGCTTCCTCGGCGCTGACTACAACCCTTACGGCGACTACTACGCCGTTCGCAACGGACACGCGCACAGCTGGGTCGAAGTGTTCATCGAAGGTCGCTGGGTCACGTTCGACCCGACGCCGGCCTCCGGCCAAGTCTTTGCGGCGCCGTCCGGCTTGGCCGTGAAGATGAGGCAGGTCATCGACGCAATGCGCGTCCGCTGGGCGGAGTACGTCGTCGAGTACAACATTCGCGACCAGGCCAAAGCGCTACAGGGCCTCGCCGCATGGTATCGATCTCTGCGCGGAAATCGCGGCGCAAAGCAGTTCGGCGCAAACGGTCAGTCGACCGGCCAAAGCGAGTTTGGGCCGATTCCGTTCCGTCCTGACTGGCGCTGGTTCATTGCCATCATGAGCGTCTTTGGCGTTGGCGTCCTGCTGGTTCGATGGCGCCGAAAACACGGGCGCCAAACCCGTGCGGGGCGGCAGCTCGACCCCAACCGCGACCGAGCCGTTCGGCTCTACCTTTCACTCGAGAGCAGCCTTCGAAGCGCCGGCCAAGCGCGCCCGCCGGATGTCACCCCAATCGAGCACGCCGAAGAGCTCGACCGCGCAGGTTTCGCCGCGGCCGATGAAGTTCGCGAGGTCACCGATGCGTACCTTGCGGCGCGCTTCGGCGATTCGACTTTGCCATTGCACGACTACCAGCGGCTTCGCCAACTGAGCCGCGGCGTTCGAACCAAGGCGCGGCGCGCTCCTACTTCGTGAGAAACCAGCCGAGGGCCACACCGAGCGCGGCCAGCGCGACCACGCCGACGACGATGAGGGGCACCTTCGAGCCACCGGGCTTGCCTGCGGGTGCCGCATCGCTCTTCTGTTTCGTCTTGCGTTCGGCCGGCTTTTCCGACTTCGGGTCCACGATGACGATCGGGGCCGCGCCTGGTGGTCGGAACGTCATCACGGGCGCGCCGTCTTTGCCTTTGATGCGCGGAGCAGGAATGAGCGACGGACCCATGGGCACTCCCGCTGGGCGCTCAGCCGCCGGCCTGCTGCTCTTGGACTCGAACCATCCCATCGTCGCGCCTGGCGGAGCGCTGCTGCGCACGGTTTCAATTGCCGTCTCGACCTCCGAGTCGCCAGCAAACCAGTTGCTGGGGTCGACGAAGTCCGAAGCCACGAGCGGCCGCGCGCCTTCGTCGTCGGGGCTGAGCCGAAACGGCTTGGAAGGGTCGGCGGGCATGTGGGCCTTGCTGTCGAGCGACGTGAACCTCGCGAGCTCTTCTTGGATCATGCCGTCGATCATCATCGGCTGCGGCGGCACCGACTTCTGGCGCTCGAGCGCGGCTTTCACGAGGTTGGCGATGTCGTACGAGGTCACCTTCATCTGATGATGAAAGAGAAAGCTCGCCAACGAGTCGCCGAACTCTCGCGCCGTCTGGAACCGATCGTCAGGCTCTCGAGCGAGCGATTTCAGCAGCATCGCTTCGAACTGCGGGTCGACCTCGGGGTGGTCGCCCACCAGGCTTGGGATGTCAGCGCTCGAAACAGCCTGGACCGTATCGTAGTCGGTGTCGCCGAGGAACAAACGCCGCCCCGAAAGCATCTCCCAAACGCAAACGCCGAGCGCGAAGATGTCGGCCCGCGCGTCGACCGACTGCCCGTTTGCGACCTCGGGCGACAAGTAGCTGAACTTCCCCTTCACGACCCCGGGGTCGGTTCGCTCCAGCTGCGTTCGCGCCTTGGCAAGGCCGAAATCGGTGACCTTCACCTCGCCCCGCTTGCTGATCAGGATGTTCGGCGGCGAAACGTCGCGGTGAACCAGCTCGACCAGGTTTCCGTCGTCGTCGACGAGCTCGTGGGCGTAGCTAAGGCCGCGGCAGGCTTCCATCGCGATGTAGATGACGTCTTTGAGAGGGAAGGGCTGCCGCTTGAGTCGCAGCGTCTCCATGATTTTCTTCAGGTTCGTTCCGTCGACGAACTCCATCACGATGAAAAAGCTGTTATCCGACTTCCCGATGTCGAACACGCTAACGATGTTCGCGTGCGTCAGCCGGGCGCCAAGCCGCGCCTCGTCGAGAAACATCCCGATGAAGTTCGTGTGCGAGGCGAGATGCGGCAGAACGCGCTTGATAGCGACGCGTTTCTTGAAACCTTGAACACTCGTGGCTTCCGCAAGGAAAACCTCGGCCATCCCGCCGGCTTCAAGTCTTTCGATCAGGTTGTATCTCTGATCGGTCATCTCAGCTCGTCCGCCCTCCCCTGAGGCGTTTTTCCATTGTCCTTTGCAGGCACTGGCCTGGTCAAGGAAGGGATGCCATTGACACGGTGCCTCTGCGGCGCTTGACTGCTGCCGTGTCCCGCTCCCCAAAGCCACTTCGAATCGCCCCGTCCGTGCTTTCGGCCGATTTTGGCCGCCTCCAGGCGGAAGTCCAGGCCGTCGACGAGGCGGGCGCCGACTGGATTCACGTCGATGTCATGGACGGCCGCTTCGTGCCGAACATCACAATCGGCCCCGTGGTGGTCAAAGCCATCCGCACTGCGACAAAGAGCGTGGTGGATGTTCACCTCATGATCGTCGAACCAGAGAAGTATGTTCAGTCGTTTGCCGAGGCGGGCGCCGACGTCATTACAGTGCACGCCGAGGCCAGCACGCACCTGCACCGTACGCTTCAGCAAATTCGTGCTCTCGGAAAGCGCGCCGGCGTGTCGTTCAACCCCCATACCCCTCCCGATTGCCTACGATACGTCCTGCCGTACGTCGACCTGATCCTCGTCATGAGCGTCAATCCCGGGTTCGGCGGCCAGAGCTTCATCCCTTCCGCCCTCGACAAGCTCGCTCGGATTCGCGCCCTGATTGACGAGTCAGGCTTCGACATCGACCTCGAAGTCGACGGCGGCGTGAAGCCGGGCACTGCGCGCCGAGTCGTCGAGGCGGGCGCCGACGTCATCGTGGCGGGTAGTGCGGTCTTCAACCACGACGACTACGCGGCCGCCATCAAGGCGATCCGAAAGGACGGCGAGTGAACGACGAGGCGGCGCTCACCAAGAAATTCGTCGACCGCAAAGTCACCAAGCGGAAGCTTCGCAAGAGTAGGTTGGTCGTCGAAGAGGGGCCCGACAAAGGCAAGCGCATCGACATTGCCAGCGAGCGCATGACCATCGGCGAGAGCGTGATCTGCGACCTGACGCTCAAGGACACGGCCGTGAGCGGCACGCATTGCGAAATCATTGCCAAAGAAAACGGCTTCTTGTTGCGCGACCTCGGTTCGGCCAACGGGACTTGGGTTGCAGGGGTGCGCGTGCGCGAGGCGTGGCTCGAACCGGGCATGCCCTTGCGCATCGGGCGCACGGTCCTTCGCTTCGAGCATGGCCCGGGCACCATCGAAATCGAGCTCAGCCGGCGCGAGAAGTTTTATGAGCTCATTGGCCATGGCGTCCGAATGCGCGAGATTTTCGCCGTCCTCGAGAAGGTGGCGGCAAGCGACCTGACCGTCCTGGTGCGTGGCGAAACCGGCACCGGCAAAGAGCTCGTCGCGCGAGCGATTCACCGCGGATCGAAGCGCGCCCAGCGCCCGCTCATCGTTCAGGATTGCAGCGCGATTCCAGCCAACCTCATCGAAAGCATTTTGTTCGGCCACGAGCGGGGCTCGTTCACCGGCGCCGCCGACCGCAAGCGCGGCTGCTTCGAAGTGGCCGACGGCGGCACGCTGTTCCTCGACGAAATTGGCGAGCTCGACATCAGCCTTCAGCCGAAGCTTCTGCGCGTGCTCGAGACGCGCGAAGTGCAACGCGTCGGCGGGACTCGGATGATTCCGGTCGACGTACGCGTCGTGGCCGCCACCAATCGCGACCTCCGCCAGATGGTCAACGAAGGCACGTTTCGCGAAGACCTCTACTACCGTTTGACCGTCGTCGAGGTCGACCTGCCCTCGCTCCGTGAGCGCAGCGAAGACATCCCGGCGCTCGCCGGCCAGTTCCTCGAAGAGTCGGCAAAGCGCGGCCAGCGGGAGGGCGCGAGTTTCTCGATTACCAATGACGCGATGACGAAGCTGCAGGCGTACCCGTGGCCAGGAAACGTCCGCGAGCTCAAGAACACGATCGAGCGCGCCGTTTCCCTGGCCGACGGAACCGAGCTCGGGATGCATGACCTCATGCCGGCCTCGCAGAAAACGCCGCCGATGGTGTTTCCCGGCGGCACCGCCGAGCAGTTCGTCGACAACGACATCCCCTTCAAAGACGCCAAGCAGCGAATCGTCGATGCCTTCGAAGCGCAGTACCTCAAGGCGGTGCTCGACAAGCACGGTGACAACATCAGCCGCAGCGCGCGAGCGGCGGGTCTTACCCGCTACCACCTCCGCGAGCTCGCCAAGCGTTACGGCCTGCGGGGCGAAACGAACGAGACCGACGACGAAGATTGAGCCATCGGCGTCGCGCCCGCCTATGATGGAAGCGATGGCTCGGGGCGCAGTTCTGTTCATCACAGCGCTTGCCGTCGGCTGGCCGCAATTGGTTTCAGCGGACGCGGCCGTCGGCCAAGCCGCATCGCCCGCGCCGTCCTGGGCCAAGTCTGTCCAAGTCGTCAACGACGGCGCCCCTGTGATGCTTGCACCCGATGGCAGCTCACGACGCCGCGGGACCGTCGGTGCTGGCACGCGCCTCGGCTTCACGCGCAGGGTCTTCGGCGAGGGCTGCTCGACCGGGGTCTGGTACGAAACCAGCGACCAGCTCTTCATCTGCGAAGGGCACGTGCAACCATCGCCGGAGCCCCCTGGCCCCGAACGTGACGACCTCACCGGCCCGAGCGCGCGCCTACCCCAGCGTTACGCCTTCGTCCGCTTCGACGGCACGCGCGCGTACGCGCACCCGAGCGACTACTTCCGAAGCGACTACAGCGAAGCACTCGGCAAGGGCTACGGAATCGTGATTACCGGAGAGCAGGTGTACGAGGGCGTCGAGTTCATTCGCACGCGCCGCTACCTCTGGATCGAACGCGGCTCGGTTCACTTCGTCGACGGAAGCGCGTTCACCGGCGTGAAGCTCCGCCGCGGCGAGCCCCTCGACGTCGCATGGGTGTCGCCCAGGCCCGCCAAGCTCTTGGAGACGCCCGGCGGCCGTGTTCGCAAACGCCTCGACCGCCACGCCGCGGTCCACATCCAATCGAGCCAAGGTGCCTGGAGCAAGCTCGCCGGGGGAGGGTGGATGCGCACCGCCGACCTCGCGCGCCCCGTGCGCGTCGACCCGCCCAAAGGCGTGGGCCCGACGGACCGTTGGATCGACATCGACATCGACCAGCAAACCCTCGTCGCCTACGAAGGCCCGCGGCCGATCTTCGCGACCCTGGTTTCGACCGGCCGCAACAGCAAGCAATCTGAAACCCCGATCGGTGTGTTTCAGATCTGGGCCAAGCTCGAGTACTCCGACATGGATGACATCGAGCGCACCGACGTCGACAAAAACTACTCGATCCAAGATGTCCCCTGGGTGCAGTTCT
>Ga0316201_10004611_pt1 | contig 10443 bp, 8 predicted proteins | sample CS6wburrow_MG_FD_204516 | JGI IMG/M metagenome (GOLD analysis project Ga0316201, IMG submission 204516) | Coastal sediment microbial communities from Delaware Bay, Delaware, United States - CS-6 worm burrow | ecosystem: Environmental > Aquatic > Marine > Coastal > Sediment | place: USA: Delaware... | reverse complement strand
GGCGTCCGAAGTCGCGAGAAGCGAACAGAGCCAGTCCATCGGCCTGGTGGCGCCAGAAGTCCTGGTCTCCGATCAGGGCCTCGAGCGGGGCCAGCACGTCATCGACGCCGTCCGTGCCGTCGCCCGAGATGATGCCCCTCGCCTCGTCGATGGCGGCCCTCAACCTCAAGGGTTGGGCGGCTACGTCAGCGCCCCTGCGGTGAGTTTCCATGTAGATCGAGACGGCGGGAGCCGTATCAACCCGAAACAGTTCCTTGAGTTGATCTCTTCCGAAGTAATCCACGAGAACCCTCGCCCTCCTTCCAGGGGAAAGCGGGACCGGGGATGACCGCCACGATCACCTCCGGCGCCATGGTACGGTGGTCAGTCGTCTTGCTCGACCAGTCCGCCGAGAAGCATTCCGACTGCGGAAACCACGATTGCACCCAGCACGGCGGATCCGAAGCCGGCCAGTTGGAACCCGGGTGTGAGCGCGGCCGTCAGGTACAGCATCGCACCGTTCACGCACAGATAGAACAGTCCCAGCGTGAGGACCGTCAGGGGCAGCGTCAGGAGCACCGCGATCGGTTTGAGCGTGGCGTTGATGAGGCCGATGACGATCGCGGCGATCAGAATCGCCTGCGTGTCGGTTGCCTCGATTCCAGGGACCAGCTTCACGGCCGCGTACAGGGCCGCCGCGTTGACGAGCCACTTGAGGATGAGCTTCACGTCGTAGCCCCCCACCCGATGTGAAAGGTCGCGCGGCCGCGGCGCCGCCGATGCGACGCCGCGCGCGCAACCGGAAGACTCAGAACGCCGGAAGCAAGCTGAACTGGAAGAACCAGCCCTTGTCCGGACGCGTGATCGGATTCACGAAGTCCAGTTCCATGATCAGGAAGCCGAGCAGGTTCAACCGGCCCGCGATTCCCACGCTGGCCACGACTTCACTGCAATTCACCAGGATGACGTCGTCGTTCCCACTGCAGCTGAAGCTGGGCGAGACCCCGTCACGCCATGCCACGCCGGCGTCGAAGAACGGGGCGATCTCGATGGGCGGCGCCCCCGCCGACGGAATTACTCCGAAGAAGCCGAGTAGCGGGACCCGGTACTCGAAGTTGGTCGAGAGGATCCGTGTGCCAAACAGGTTGTTGAACACGTCGCACGAAGACACTTCCGTGGACTGTCCGCATTCCTGGGCGCTGAACGATCCATCGCTGAACCCACGAATGATCGACGGATATCCGAGATACAGATCCGACAGCACGCGTAGGTTCTCGTAGCCCGGAACGGGGTTGTCGGTGATGTCCCCCCACCTGGCCTGCGAATCCGACCCGTACCGGCCGTAGTGCATGATGCGGAACGCGAACGTGGTCGGCCGCACCGGCATGAAATATCGCCGGAAGTCCGCCAGAGCCGTCACGTAGTTCAGGTCCCCGACACGCGGCGAGACCTCGAACCGGTAGCGCTGTCCGAGGATCGGCCCGGTTCCTCCGAAGATCGTGTTGTCATAGACCAGGGCGGCCGACGCCGTAGCCATGTTCAGGGAGCCCGGCGAAGGAAGTTCCACGGTTTCCCGGCTGAGTTCGGCGCCGGAGAACGACAGTTCGCTGGTACGGACTTCGTTGTGGAAGTCGATCCCCTGGAACCCGGCGGTCATCTCGATCCGGTTCGCCCGGTTGATCGGGAAGCTGAAGCCACCCGTGGCGATGCGATTCACCTGCCATTCGCGCAGCTCTGTTTCGACGTACACGCCGTTCGCGTTGTCGACCTGGAGTCCGAACCGCCGGGTGACGTAGGGAATCTGGCCGATCTCGGCGTTCCAGTTCCAGCGCGTGCGCCGGTTCTCGTATCCGACCAGCAGCGCGGAACTCCGCAGCAGGTTTCCGTTGGCCGTGTTGATGTTGAACAGGGTACTCAGGTTCCGGTTGCCGAGCATGTCACTGAAGTAGAGCGATATGCCGCCGGCCAGGAACGCCCCGTAGCGATCTGCGCCAGCAGCCAGCTGCGGCTGACTCACGTAGTCCAGCGTGATTCCAGGACTGTAGTCCGTGCTCCCGAATGTCAGAGTGTCGGCCAGGCCGAGCTCGGGCTCATCGAGCAGTACGCTCACCAGTCCGGGAGAGCGATCCTGCGGAGGCAGCATGGCGGGACTGAGCCCCGCGATCGCTTCCTCGATCGGCTCCCCATCCAGGTCGGCTTCGGCGTCGATTCGATACAGGTTGTAGTCACCGCGCTCGAACGCCGTGTACACGAGCCGATTGGCCCCGTGCGCTGAGGAGATAGCCGGACTGAGAGCCGTGATCCCGCTGACCCCGGTGACGAGGTCGGTGACCTGGTACAGATTCCCGCCCTGGAATTCGTAGCGATAGACGTTGCTGATCCCGCTGACATCCGTCACGAAGTACAGGCTCTGGCCGTCCGGTGCCCACTGCGGGTCGATGTGCTTGCCCACGCCGAATACCGGCATGGCCTGGATCTGGCCGGTGGACGGGTCGATCAGCCCGAGCCGGTAATTGCCGTAATCGAGGGTGGCCAGGTCAGTCGAGAATCGATCCGTCACGAAGGCGATCGCTCCGCCATCGGGAGACCAGGAAGGTTGCAGGTCCGAGTAGAAATCGGAGGTCAGTCGGCGCAGCTGTTCGGTCTCGATATCCAGAATGAACAGGTCCGTGTAGCCATTCACGATCGCTGCAAACACCACGCTCCGACCGTCGGGAGAGAACGAGGGCGTGTAGACCTCGCCCAGTTCCGGAAAACGAACCTCCTTCACCTTCTTGCCCGTCTCCGCCTCCATGATCGTCAGAGCCGGACGACCCCGGATGACGACCCCGAAAGCGAAGTGCTGCCCGTCCGGGCTCCAGGCACCGGACGAGTTGATGAACTGGAGACTCTCGAAGTGCGAGTCCACGGCCGCCTTGGTGAGGCGACGGATGATCTCGCCTGTCTCCGCGTCCGCCAGGAACATCTCGATGGCGAACAGGTCCTTCTCCGAGAGAAACACGACCCGTGAGCCGTCCGGGCTGATCGACGGCCCTATGTTCAGGCCACCCCCGCCCATCTTCTGCGAGATCAGCTGCGTCGCGTTGCCGTGCTGAGGCAGTGGCGGAAGATCCTTCAGATCCGGGATCCCCCTCTCCTCGTCGGGAGCGCCGGGTTCCTCGCCCGGCTCAGCATCCGGGGCATCCGGATCGACGAACGCGAAGTTCGCCCGGTCGCCCAGGGCATCCTCGGCCACTGAGGCGTAGGCATCGTAGATGGCCTGGTGCCACTCGGCCTCCAGCTGCGGGATCGGGATCTGAAGCACGGCTTCCAACGCCTGCTCCGGGTTTCCGGACTGGCCGGCGACCTTCAGCGCCTTGCCGACGGCCTCGTCGCCCCACTTCCCTGCCACGAACGCCCAGAAGGCCTGGCCCCACCGGTAGGGGAAGAACTCCCACTGCCGGGTCGTCAGGTCGCGCAGCGTCGGGAGACGACAGTTGCAGGCCGCAGCGTCCCGCATCCACATGGCCGTGTGCGCATCGACCGGCCCCACCGACAGATACTCGGCCATCCCCTCGATGAACCACAGCGGCAGGAGGAGCGCCGTCGGACCTCGAAAACCGATCCCACCGTCGCCCGTGAGGCTGGTGATGTCGAACTGGAACGCGTGCACGAGCTCGTGCCCCAGCACGTGGTCGGACTCGGCCAGGGTGCCGGCAAGCGGAAGCACGATACGTCGCTTCAGCACCTCCGTCACACCACCCGTCGACTCGCCGAGCTGTCCGAACACGGCATTGGTCTGCTCGAAGTCGGGGTGGCTGGCGTACAGGATCAGCGCCTGGCGACCCTTGAGCTCGTGATCCAGCAGGCGGCCGATGCGAGCATACCAGCGCTCCGCCATGCGGCCGGCTTCCCCGATGATGCTCTCCATCTCGGGGTAGTAGTAGATGTCGAAGTGCTCGGTCTGCAGAACCTCGGTATCGAAGGTCTTGTACTGAACCTTGTTGCGACCGAAGTACTGAGCATCGGCCGCTTCCGGCAGAGTAGCGGCTCCCAGCAGGAGCGCCACAAAGAAGAGCAGTGCCCTCGAGACGAACGGGCCACGTGTCATATCGTTCCTCCGTGGTCCGAAGGCAGCGCGCCTTCGGAAAAAAATACCGCCCCTCACGTGCGGCTCAGATCCATACCCGCCCCGGCCGATCGTGTTTCTTGCCGACGCCCGGCCTGACGCGAGCTCAGTTGCAGGGTCGTACCATTCCATCATATCGGTCGCGCGCCCGCTCTGCCTGCTCCAGATCATCGTATGGGCCAAGAAACACTCGGGTTAGCCCATCCGTACCCGGTTGCTGAACGACCAGCAATCCGCGATCCCGGAAGCTGCTGGCTACGCTCGCCGCGTTTGCCGGATCCGAGAAGGCGCCCACCTGCACCATGCTGCACGACAACATGGCCGACATCTCGACAACCGAGATTCGCACCCGCGCGGTTCCCGGCCCCAGCATTTCGATTTCCCGGGCCGCCGCCATGGACAGGTCGATGATCCGGTCATCCACGAACGGCCCACGGTCGTTGATGCGCACCTCGGTCCGAAGCCCGTTGTCCAGGTTGCGCACCTGGACGCGAGTTCCGAACGGCAGTCGCTTGTGGGCCGCCGTCATCTCCTCCATGTCATAGACCTCGCCCGAGGCCGTGCGCTTCCCGTTGAATCCAGGTCCGTACCAGGAGGCGATGCCCTGCTCTGACCAGTTCTCGCTGACGCTGGTCATGGGAGGAGAAGTCGCTCCGCCGCAGGCGACGAGCAGCAGGGAGGTGGCGACGAGCGCGAATCGGACGGAACGGAGGTAGCCCATGGGATTCAAGGTACGGCCGCCGGGCCCTCGGCGGGAGTAGTTTGGCGGTCCGGAGAGTACGATCGGCCGATTGCGGGCAACGTCGCGAGTCCACACGATTCTTCGTCGACAGCGTGAGGTCCCTTTCCAACCGGATACCTGCGGAGAGCCGTCATGAAGGACACCGAATACAGCATGCACCGGACCCTGCCCGGGGTCACGTTTGACGAGGCCATCGAGGTCGTGACCGACGCCCTGAAGAAAGAGGGCTTCGGAGTCCTGACGAAGATCGACGTGGCCGAGACCTTGAAGACCAAGATCGGCGCGGACTTTCGTCCGTACGTGATCCTCGGGGCCTGCAACCCGGTGCTGGCCAATGATGCGCTCTCGGCGGACGACAACATCGGGCTGATGCTGCCCTGCAACGTCGTGGTCGCCTCCGCCGAAGGCGGTGCCGAGGTGGCGTTCGTCCGGCCGCACGCGATGATGGACATCGCGGACGCCCCCGAGATCCGTCACGTGGCCGACCAGGCCCAGGCGAAGCTCGAGAGGGCTCTCGAGGCGGTCGTGGCTCAATCCGGCACCGCGGGGGCGTAAGCAGCCCCGAGGGTGTACGCGCCGGCCTCTGCCGACCACAGAATCGATCCGTTCACCAGGTCCACCGCCACGGCCCGGCCCGCGGTCTGAGGAGTGCCCTCGCAGGACACGAACGCCCGCAGGCCCTGTTCGTCCAATGCGATGCCGTGCGGGTGCTCCGCTCCTAACGAAATCCGTGACGTCTCGATCAACGAGTTGGTGTCCACCATCGACAGCGAGGCGTCTCCCCGGTTTGCGGTCACCAGGGTCCCGCCGTCCGGGGTGAGGGCGATCTGGGCCGGCCTGGACCCCACCGTCACCGTTCCGATGACCTGGCCATTCGGACGAAATGCTCTCACCGTGCCCGCGAGGTGCAGCCCCACCCAGATCACCTCGCCGTCGGGCGACCAGGCCAGGTTCAGCGGTTTGAGGACCGGCTGGCCCGGAGGCCCGGCCTCGGGACCCGCGGCGAAGCGATCTCGCTCCTCGAGCGTCCGCGCGTCCAGGAGGACGATTTCGTCGCTCAGGCTGCAGGCCACGGCTACGAGGTCGCCCGTTGGATCCACTTCGGCGTGGTGCGGACCGCCGCACACCACAGGCGTCGCCACGACCGACAGGTCCGCGAGGTCCACGACGGAGACACGACTCGGGACTCCCGGCTGGGAGCGATCGTAGTCCGGAACGAAAGCCCGGGCGCCGTCAGGCGTGATTCCGATCCGGGCAGCCCCCCCCGTGGGCAACGTCACACGCCCCACGAGTCGATCGCCGACCATTTCATACTTCCACAACGTCGGCTCGCCATGCGCCACGGTCGCGTACCAGTACCGTCCGTCCGGGCTGATGGCTACCGCGTGAGGCTCGTCCACCTCGTCGCGCCTTCGCTCCGTGGGTATGCGGCTCAGTATCGCGCCGTCCGACGGGTCCATGCGCAGTACCTCGTCGGTGAAGCCCGACGTCACGTACAGTCGAGCGTCGGATTCGGAACCCTCGTTTACCGGACCATTCGGCTGCGAGGACTCGCCCGAGCACCCGACGACCAGGGCGCCCACGGCGGCTATCGCAATCCAGGCCGCCCCGCGTTTCAGAACGTCGGCTGAAGAACCCATAGGCCACTGTTCAGGTCCGAGACATAGATGAGTCCGTCGTGCAGCTGGGGAGCCCAACTGCACGTTCCGGACAGTGCGATACAGGCGCCGCCCACATCGTACTGGATGCTGGCGACCTGCCGGGCCTGCTTATCGAGTTCTCCCAGCAGGCGGCCCGACACGTCCACGGCGTGGACGCCGTTCTCGTACCACGAGAAGTAGGCGATCTCGTCGACCTCGTCGACCCAGAAATTGTGCGGTGCGGCGCCGGCCAGGGTGAAGCTGGCCACCTGGGTGGGGGCCGAGAGGTCGCTCACGTCCACCACCAGCACGCGTCCCGGGACGGCGATTTCGTCGCCCAGGAAAACGTACCCTGCCGCGGGCCAGTACCAGGCGTTGTGCACGTCATATCCAGGGACGGCGATACGGCTGACCTCGACGGGATTCGTGGGCGATCCTCCCGCGACTCCGTTGCCGACGTCCAGGATGATCAGACCCGTGGACCAGTGCGAGAGGAAAGCCAGGCCGTCGCGGACGTAGACATCGTGCAGGAAGCTCCCGCCGCCGTAGAACGAGGCCACGATCAGCGGATTCGCGGGATCCGAGATGTCCAGTACCCGAAGGCCGGAACTCGGCACCGATCCGTCCACCACCAGGTACGCGTAGTCGCCTTCGATCCAAACGTTGTGAACCCCCGGGGACAGATCGGACGCGGTGAAGCGCGTGATCACTGTCGGGCGGAGCGGGTCCGCGAGGTCGAGAAGGGTGATCCCGTTGAGCCCGTCGTTGGACGACTCGTGGGTGATGATCGCGAGCGTCCCATCCGCGCGCACCTTCACGTCGTTCACGACGCGTGCGTCCACCTGGATCGAATCGGTCAGAACCGGTGCATCGCGCACCGTGATGTCCCACACGTACAGGGTGTTGCCACACTGCCCACCTGGGACGGCCCGGCATCCCCAGGTACCGGTGTACGCCGCATCCCCGTGTTCCCAGTGGTCGGAGGTGTAGCGCAGCTCGACCGGCTCATGCCACGCGACCTGGAAGGAGCCGGACGGGGCATTCCGACTGCTCACATCGACTTCCACCGTATCCGCAGCGCCTCTGGCCTCGGCTATGATGCGCGCCGTTCCTACGGAGTAGGCGACGTACTCGCCGTCGGCCGTCGTCAGGCCCGAGAACGTCGGATCGGCGCGCCACGTGATCGTCGGGTCTTCGACCGGTTGGCCCTGATCGTCCGTGGCGGAAACCGAGAAACTGAGCACCTCTCCCTGGCGGGCCTGCGCCGCTCCGCCGGTGATCTCGAGCGTCTCGATCACCGGTCCGGGATCCTGGATGACCGAGAAAGTCGTTCCCAGGGTCGCCACCGGCTCGCCACCCACACGAGCCTCCAGGTCGACCTCGTAGTCGCCACTTCCCACCGACCCCGGGACATCCAGGGTCAGGGTCAGGGCTCTCGAGACACCGGCATTCAGGGTAGCCACTTCTGACGGGCTGACCGACAGGCTCGCTCCCGGTACCACGTTCCCCCCGGCATCGGCCACTCCAAGTGCCACCAGTTCGACCGGCCCGGCGGCTGCGCCTGCCGTGTTCGTAAGCTCTACGGCCCGACTCCGTTCCTCGCCGAACGCTACGGACGCCGGGGTGAACTCGAGCTGTACCGTGGGCTCGGCCGGTTGGTTCGGATCATCGGAGCTGGAGCTGCAGGCGCCAAGACTCACCGCCGCGAGCGCGGCGACGAGGCCGGCGGGACTGCGAGAGATCAGCTTCACTACGGTACCCCCTGTGCACTTCTGAAAGGAACCAACCGCCGGGACGATCGACGCCTCGGAACGTCGGTCCGGCCGTCCTAACTAACCGGACGGTCGGCAATCGTTCCCGTACAACACCGCCCTCCGTTTGCCGGTTTCCTGGCCTCCGCATAGCATGGAGCGCCTGAACTCGGCCTCGGGCCACCTGATAGGAACGCGCATGTTGCTCGATCTGTTACGCAACCAGCACCGGCTTTGGCCTCGCCCGACCCGCGTGAGTGCAACGCTCTTCACGTGCTTTGCGGTCGGGGCCACGCTGGCCTGGGCTGCCGTCCACACGCGACTCGAGTCGTCGGTTCCGGCCGCGGGCGAGGTCGTTTCCATGGCGCCGGAGCGCTTCGAGCTGCGGTTCAGCGGTCCCGTCAACCCCGCGCTCAGCTCCCTGGTACTGGTGTCCCCATCGGGCGATTCGGTCAGTGTGGCGCTCGAGACGGCGTCCGACGACGAACGGATGCTGGTCGGCAGCGTCCCCGAACTGGCAGGCGGTGAGTACCTCGTCCTCTGGAGGACGGTCTCGGCCGATGGCCACCCGGTGTCCGGCGAATTCGGCTTCACCTATGCGGGCACCGTTCCGGTGGTCGAGGCGCCGGTGGAAGAGGCCGCTGAAGGTACTACCAACCGGGGTCATCCAGCGTCCGCCCCGGCGGAGGAATCCGAGAACGATGCCTCACGTTCCGAGCCCGTTCCTTCGGCGGGGATCGTATTCCTGGCCGGTCTCGGAATGGCCTGTTTGCTGGGTTTCGCAGGGCTGCTCTGGTACTGCGGCGCCTCGCCCTTCCTGCAGGAGCCCCGCATACGACGTGCGGCCGGCGTGCTGGGCTGGACCGCGCTGCTCGTCCTGGGAGCGCAGTATCTCGCCTGGACGGTCAGCGTCTTGCCGGCTGGAGCCAGCCTCGCCGGTATCACGGCGGCGCTGTCATCCAGTACTGGAGCCGCGGGGCTGTCACGGCTGGTGCTCTTGCTCACTGCGTTGGCCGCCCTGCGGCGGCATGGGAGGGCCGCCGCGGGACTCGCCCTCACGGCCGTGGTCGTGGGTGCGCTGTCGGGTCACGCCACGGTGATCTCGCCGTGGATCACCATGCCGGCGAAGATCGTTCACCTGGGGGCCGCGTCCGTCTGGTTCGGGGGCCTGCTGCTGCTCGTGCTCGCGCCCGACGGCCCGGAGGACGGCTCGGGTGCCTGGAATTTCGGCGCATTGGTCCGGGCCGTCTCCTCGGCAGCGCTTCTTTCCGTCATCCTGATCGCGGCCTCCGGGATCGTTCAGTCGGCCCGATTCGTCGGTGACTTCTCCGCCTACTGGGGAACTCCCTATGGACGGGGTGTCCTGGCGAAATGGGCCGGACTTCTGGTGCTGATCGGATTCGGCGCCTTCCACCGGTTCCGGGCGATTCCGAAAATGGAACCGTCGGCTGGCGGACAGGGGTTGCGGCGGACCGTCCGGGTGGAGACGATCGTCATGATGGCCGTCCTCATGCTCGCGGCCTGGCTGGCACGCATCGCACCGCCCGCCGGCCACTGACAACAGATCACTCATGATCGAGACTGCGACAATGAAGCGCCTGCTTGCGATGTTCGGTGTGTCCTTGCTCGTACTCACGGCCGGGTGCAACCGAGATGGCCGCGAGGTCTACCTGGCCGCGGGCTGCGACGAGTGCCACGGCGCCGACCTCAAGGGCACGAGGACCGGCGGACCACCTATCGCAGGTACGCGGAAGCACTGGGAAGTGGACCAGCTTCTCCTGTATTTCGCCAACCCGGACAGCGTCGCGGATACCAATCCCCGGCTCCGCGAGTTGCGATCGTACTACGAGTCGGGCATGGCGCCACTCAAGTGGGCGGACCCAGAAGGTCGGAGGGCGCTGGCGAAGTACGTTCGCCGCTGGTAGCCAGATCGCGCGGCGCTCCGGTTAGCGGACCGGATCAGGTCAGTCGGACGGTTCCCGTTCCCACCAGATATCGGGTTCTGCAGGCTCGGCACGCGGCCGGGCCGGGACCCCCAGGCGCTCGAGTTCCGCCAGAACCGCTTCGACAGCAGCCGGCACGGCGCCGCGCACGGCGTCGGTGAGGCGCGGCTGGTAGCCGGTCTCCGCCGGGATCACCCCCACCACCAGGACATGCGACGGCGACAGGTCGTGCAGCTCGAGGGCCAGGAGCGTCTCTTTGAGACCGGGATCGTGAGGCGAA
>Ga0316201_10004610_pt1 | contig 10444 bp, 5 predicted proteins | sample CS6wburrow_MG_FD_204516 | JGI IMG/M metagenome (GOLD analysis project Ga0316201, IMG submission 204516) | Coastal sediment microbial communities from Delaware Bay, Delaware, United States - CS-6 worm burrow | ecosystem: Environmental > Aquatic > Marine > Coastal > Sediment | place: USA: Delaware... | reverse complement strand
GAGAAAAAAATTGAAGGCATATCTTCCATTCGCGATGAATCGGATAGAAAAGGTATGCGCATCGTTTACATTCTTAAAAGAGATGCCATTCCGAATATTGTCCTTAATACCCTTTATAAATACACAGCCTTACAATCATCATTTAGTGTTAACAATATTGCTCTGGTCAATGGTAGGCCGGAAATGTTGAACGTTAAGGAGATGATCCATTATTTTGTGGAACATAGACATGAGGTTGTAGTAAGAAGAACCAAATTCGATCTTAAAAAGGCAGAGGATAGGGCACATATCCTTGAAGGTTTAATTATTGCCTCGGATAATATAGATGAGGTTATCGCTATCATTAGGGCATCTTCAAATGCTGATCAAGCAAGGGAGAACTTGATGGAACGCTTTAAATTGACAGAGATTCAAGCCAAGGCCATTGTTGAAATGCGACTTCGTCAACTTACCGGTCTTGAACAAGATAAATTACGTTCTGAGTACGAAGAGGTTATCAAAACCATTGCTGATCTAAAAGACATCTTAGACCGTAAAGATCGCAGAATGCAAATCATAAAGGATGAGCTTTTAGAAGTTAAGGATAAATATGGTGATGAAAGACGCTCAGAAATAAACTTCGCAGGTGGTGATTTGAGTATAGAGGATATGATTCCTGATGAGCAAGTAGTGATCACGATTTCACATGCTGGGTATATTAAAAGAACTCCGCTCACCGAATACAAGACCCAACATAGGGGTGGTGTTGGCCAGAAAGCTTCATCGACAAGGACGGAAGATTTCCTAGAGCATTTATTCGTGGGAACCAACCATCAATATATGTTGTTCTTTACACAAAAAGGCAAGTGTTTCTGGATGCGTGTTTATGAAATACCTGAGGGTAGTAGAACCTCGAAAGGAAGAGCGATACAGAATCTGATAAATATAGAACAAGATGACAAGGTCAAGGCATTTATATGTACACTAGATCTTAAAGATGAGGACTATGTCAATAATCACTATGTGATAATGGCCACTAAAAAGGGTACTGTTAAGAAAACTTCATTGGAACAATATTCAAGACCTCGTCAGAACGGTATCAATGCCATTGGTATTCGTGAAGATGATGAATTACTGGAAGCAAAACTAACTACGGGTACAAGCCAAATTTTCCTTGGACTAAAATCAGGAAAGGCCATTAGGTTTGAAGAAGGCAAGACGAGACCTATGGGACGTAATGCATCAGGGGTTCGAGGAATACGGTTGGCAGATGATAATGATGAGGTAATTGGAATGGTTGCTGTACATGATTTTGATGAAGAAATTCTTGTGGTCTCAGAAAATGGATTCGGTAAGCGTTCAAGCATTGATGACTATAGAATTACGAATCGAGGAGGTAAAGGAGTTAAAACCATTTCCATTACAGAAAAGACAGGTGGCTTGGTAGCTATCAAGAATGTATCTGATTCCGATGATCTTATGATAATCAATAAATCAGGTATAGCAATTCGCATGAGCGTTGAAGATTTACGTGTAATGGGTAGAGCTACGCAGGGGGTTAAATTGATAAATATCAAAGGTAGTGATAGCATTGCGGCGGTTGCCAAGGTGATGAAAGATGAAGATGCGGTTGAAGAAGTTGACATCATGGATATTGAGGTAGATACAGAAGATGGCACGGCTCTTGATAATGGAAGTACGGACGAAACAAAAAAATAATCATTAAACACTAATATTTAATTTAATTAAAAATGAAAACTAAAATTCTAATCCTCGCAGCAATGTCCTTTTCAATGATTGGCTTTGCTCAAAAAAATGAAATAAAGGCAGCGGAAAAAGCCCTTAAAGGAGGTGATGCCGCAGGAGCTAAAAGTTCTCTTGAAGCTGCTGCTGGTGTAATCGATGCGGCCGATGTAAAAGTTCAGGCCCAATATCATTTCCTACGTGGAAAAATATATGCCGATTTGGCTAAAAAAGGCGATAACAGTGCTTTTGATACTGCAATTTCTTCCTTCAACAAAGCAGATGAAATTGAAGTTGCCAGTGGTAAAGCAAAGTATGGTAAAGAAATCAAGGATAATTTGGTGATAATTGCTGGTGACTTGGTGAATTCTGCGGTAGAGGACAATAAAAATAAAAAATTCAAAGAAGCGGGAGAAAAACTATATATGAGTTATAAGCTTAGTCCAAAAGATACTATCTATCTTTATTATGCTGCTAGTAGTTCTGTTAATGGTGGGGAGTATGAGCAGGCACTCGAATACTATAATGAACTTAAAGAAGTAGGTTATGATGGTGGTGGAATGGAGTATAAGGCCACGAATATTGCAACAGGAGAAGTTGAAGTTATGGATAAGGTCCAAAGAGACTTAATGGTGAAATCAGGAACCTATAAAGATCCTCTTGATGACAAAACACCTTCCAAATCTGCCGAAATTGTTAAGAATATTGCACTTATATACACACAATTGGGTCAGGATGATAAGGCCTTGGAAGCCTATAGCGCAGCTAGAGCCAATGATCCAAATGATGTAAACTTAATTTTAAATGAAGCAAATTTGCATTATAAATTAGGGGATAAGGATAAATTTAAATCTTTAATGGCAGAGGCGGCTACTGTTGCTCCTGATAATCCAGATTTACATTACAATATTGGTGTAATTAATATGGAGCAAGGTAATCTTGAAGAAGCAAGAGCCTCTTATAAAAGAGTTTTGGAAATTAATCCTGGATATACCAATGCACAATTAAATCTTTCTACAACTTATGTAAATGAAGGTAACGGACTTATTGATGAGATGAATACTTTAGGGAACTCTAGAGCTGATATTGCACGTTATGATGAATTAAAAAAACAGAAAGATGATTTATTCAAGCAAGGAGCTATGGTTTTGGAAGATGCCTTAAAAGTCAATCCTGATAACCAAGGTATATTGACCCAATTGAAAAATATCTATGGTGCGATGGGGGACAATGAGAACTTTATGAGATTGAAAAAGCTCTTAGGAGAATAAACAACTTCAATACAAAATATAGAAAAGCCCTGATGTTACCGTTAGGGCTTTTTTATATGATCTTTTTTATGACCCGAAGTTGATGGGTGTAGGTTCTGGTATCATTATTGAAAATGCCGGAATGATCAATACGGTCTATCCTTACTTTGCCATGAACATGAATAATGTAGTTGTTATCCATTATAATTCCTACGTGATCAATAATTCCTTCACTATTGTCAAAAAAAGCCAAATCCCCAGCTTCACATTCTTCCAAAAAACTTAATGCAGTGCCTTGCGTAGCCTGCTCTGCTGCATTTCTAAGTAATTTATATCCGTTTATTCTATATACCATTTGTGTAAGTCCCGGGGCATCGATACCAAAAGGTGTTTTGCCACCCCATAAATAAGCCGTATTTAAATAAAGAAGTGCAGTATCAATTAGATGGGGCTTTTTCTGTTTTGATGAAATTAAATTTCCTTCATGTACATGATTGGATGTTTTATGAAACACCGAACCCAGTACTATAGGTAAAAGGTTGCTTTTCTCCATTTCAACAAAAGAAACCAAATCTACAGTATGTTCAGGAGAATCATCCGAATTTAATATGGCATACTCGTTTTCATCGATTAAGATGATTTGTAGATTTTGCACCCAACCTTCACATTTGTCAAAAGCAGTCCGGATTTTACTCCAATTTTTACGTTGTTCCAACACTTTGAAATGTTCCCCATACAATAATTGAGAGATCATTTCGGCAGTTTCTTCTGCGTTGGCTCTTATTGGAACAATGCTTAAATGACAAATACCGTATTGCATAGGATCAGTGCAGGTACAATTTAGTTTCTTTCCAAAATAATGGCTGAGGCTCCACCACCTCCATTACAAATTGCTGCCGCACCAATATTGGCATTTTGTTGTTCTAAAACATTCAGCAGGGTTATTATTATTCGGGCACCGGAACAACCTAGGGGATGGCCTAAAGACACCGCTCCACCATGTACATTTACGTTAGCGTCATTTAATCCAAGTAGTTTCATGTTGGCGAGACCAACTACCGAGAATGCCTCGTTAAATTCAAAATAATCCACATCATTAATCGATATTCCTGCTTTATCAAGCGCTTTAGGTAATGCCTTGGCCGGAGCAGTGGTAAACCATTCAGGTTCGTGCGCAGCATCGGCATAACTTTTAATTGTGGCCAGAGGCGTAAGCTTCAATTCCTTGGCTTTATCGGCACTCATCAATATTAAAGCTGCGGCACCATCATTGATTGTTGAGGCATTCGCTGCTGTAACTGTTCCCTCTTTGGTAAATGCAGGACGCAAAGCCGGTATTTTTTCCATTTTCACGTTCTTGAACTCCTCATCTTCAGAAACTATGATTGGTTCTCCTCTTCGTTGTGGAACTTCTACAGGGATTATTTCATTGGCAAATTTGCCTTTGCTCCAAGCATCTGCAGATCTTTGGTACGATTGTATTGCAAAATCATCTTGATCTTCCCTACTAAAATTATGTTCAACAGCACAGGCATCTGCGCAAACGCCCATCGCATTTTGATCATAAACATCTACCAGACCATCTTTTTGCATACCGTCGATCAACGAGGTAGGTCCAAATTTGAGTCCTGTTCTCATGTACATATAGTGAGGAATAAGACTCATGTTTTCCATGCCTCCAGCAACGGCGATTGAGATATCACCCAAGGCTATTGCTTGAGCGGCCTGCATAACGGCTTTCATTCCTGAAGCACAGACCTTGTTTACAGTGGTGCAGGGAACAGTATTGGGTATCCCAGCAAAAATGGCAGCCTGTCTTGCAGGAGCCTGACCGGTACCAGCTTGAATAACATTGCCCATCAAGACTTCATCTACAAGTTTTGGATCTAGATTAATTTTATCCAGAGCACCTTTTATAGCAGTCGCACCCAATTTTGGGGCCGGAATTGTTGAAAGCGAACCCATAAAACTTCCTATGGGTGTTCTTACTGCTGAAACTATAACAACCTGTTTCATATATACATTTTTATGATGTAGCGAAATTAATAAATTAAAGTGCAATCAAAATGAATGTTGCGGCAAAAGGTCTATTATATTTTCTATTTTTGAAGATAGATATGAATTAGATACATACTCTTTGGAAAAGCTATATAAAAACCAAGCCCTTATTTATAAATACTTCCTTTACGCTGTATCTATTTTTTGCATCGTTTTCTTCTTTCCTAAAGGAGGTAAATTCAAGTATGAATTTCAAAAAGGGAAGCCATGGCAATACGAAAACCTTTACGCACCTTTTGACTTTTCAGTAAAGAAGTCTGAGGAGGAAATTGCCTCTGAAAGACAAAAGGTCACTGAAGCCTTGTTGAATTATTATCGTTATGATAATGATATAACCAAAGAGGTTTTTGAGGAATTCGATACTAAATTTTCAGATACATTTAAGAATGACCAAATAAGTACACGACAATATTCTACATTAAAAAAGGCTGGACAGGAAATTCTGGAAAGAATTTATCAAAATGGAATTCTACTTAAATCAAATCAAAATGAAATTGGCAATCAGATCTATCTTATAAAGCAGAATGAAGCAGATCAAATTAGTTTTGATGATTTGTATAGGATTCAAGATGTAGAGAGTGTTATAGAAAGTGTTTTAAGAGAAAGACGTTTGAGTGATTTCAATACATCCTTTCAGTCACTGTTTTTTAATCTGGTCAAGCCAAATGTTGTCTATGACAGTAACCTTTCGCAAAAAGCCTTGGATGATGGACTTTCAAAAATTTCCTTGACTAGGGGGACTATTGACGAAGGCATACTCATTATTGCCAAAGGCGAGGTTGTAGAATCGGAAAATTATAAGATTCTGGAATCCTTGAAAAGTGAGTTTGAATCTGAACTTTGGGCTTCAAATAATTATTATTTCATTTTGTCTGGGTATACAGTTTTAGTTGCCCTGGTACTTATGATGCTTTTTCTATTCCTTAAAAAGTATAGACCCGAAATTTTTGAAAATGGAACCAAAGTCACTTTTATTTTCATCAATATTTTACTAATGGTTTTTATAACCACCTTAGTTGTGAAATATAACGAGGCCTTTGTTTTTGTTGTTCCATTATGTATTCTGCCATTAATACTTAAAACCTTTTTTGATGCAAGGCTCGGGTTATTTGTACATGTGCTTACGGTCTTGATATTGGGTTTTGTAGTCCCCAATAGCTTTGAGTATATTTTTATACAGATTATCGCAGGTATTGTGACGATTCTTACCGTGTCAGAGCTTTACAAAAGAGCAAATCTGTTTATATCAGTAGGTCAAATTACTTTGATTTATTTGATAGGTTATTTGGCCTTTCATATAATTCATGAGGGAAATTTGGATAATATCGTTTGGTTGACTCTAGGGTTGTTTTTACTGAATGGTATGATTACACTTTTTGTACAACCATTGATTTATGTTTATGAAAAGATTTTTGGACTGGTTTCAGATGTTTCCTTATTGGAACTTTCAGATACAAACTCCAGATTATTAAAAGAACTTTCGAACAAAGCACCAGGAACGTTTAATCACTCATTACAAGTAGCGAATTTGGCTGAAGCCGCAGCAAATGAAATAGGGGCGAATGCTATGTTGGTTCGCGTCGGGGCATTATACCACGACATTGGTAAATTGGGCAATCCAAACTATTTTACAGAAAACCAGATTACGAATGTTAATCCACATGATGATCTTAAGCCCATTGATAGTGCAAAGATCATCATAAACCATGTTATCGAAGGAATCGAAATAGCCCGGAAAAATAATTTACCCGATCGAGTTATAGATTTTATCAGATCACACCATGGTACAACTTTGGTCTTTTATTTCTTCAAAAAACAGCAAGAATCCGGGGAAGAATTCGATGAGGCAGCATTTAGATATCCAGGCCCAATTCCATTTTCCAAAGAAACAGCAATTCTAATGATGGCAGATTCTGTGGAGGCAGCTTCCAAAAGTCTTAAAAACCCTTCCTTTATGATTATCGATGAATTTGTGGATAGGATAATAGGAGGGCAGATGAGTGCCAATCAATTCTTGAATGCCAATATTACCTTTAGAGAGATTGAAACCATCAAGAAAATTTTCAAGCAAAAGCTTACGAACATATATCATCTCCGGGTAGAATATCCTGAATAGTCCCAAAAACGATCCATTGTTGTGGGAAGTAGGACTTTTCAATAAGGGCAAATTATACTATTATTATATATCAAAACGGAATAATATTTGATACTAAAGCACCTAGATTCATGTAACTAAAGCCGCCTATTATGAAATCAAAAAAGACGATTCATCTTGTTTTAATTTTGGGTTTTTTATCAGCTTTCACACTAAGCTTTGGGCAATATGGGGGTACAAATCAGGTGGATTTAGAGCGCTCTTTTAATCTTGATGACTCTATTTCATTACGGACCGATGCGTTGGATTCGTTGATTACTTGGCAAGAGCGCGTAATATTACATGTTGATAGATCCGTATTAACAAAAGACACTCCGCTTTTTTTCAAGGCATATATTTTAACTGGCCCCAATAGGGTTAGAGCTACCATGAGTAAGGTGCTAAAGATAGAATTGACGAATAAAGAAAAGCAAATAGTTGCCTCACAATATCATAAAATTCAGGATGGTATGTCCGTAGGTGCCCTTACTGTTCCTCAAAAATTGGATAAAGGTACTTACACGCTGCGTGCTTATACTAGGTGGATGCAAAACTATGGTGAACCATTTTACTACATGAAAGAACTGCAATATGGTTCAACTGAGACTGTAGAGTTTAAGGATAAAGAATCAACCAGTCCTTTTTCAGTTTCTTTTCATCCAGAAGGGGGAAATCTTATTGCCAACTTCAGCAATAGGCTTTTGATTAAAATACATACAAGGGAAGGAGAAATAGGTAATATGCATGGCGAAATCATCGATAGTAAAAGAAATGTGGTAGCTACAGCGGTGCCCTTTGGTCCATACCTAATGTCTGCCATTTTTAAGCCAATACCCGATGAAAGCTATATGCTAAAAACGAATTATGGCTTTTCTTATCCTTTACCTAAATCTTTATCCAATGGTTATTTGTTAAATGTCAGTAATATAAATCCATCGCTATTAAGAATTCGCGTAAAGGCAACTCCCGGGTTTACGAACTCGAAAGTCTGGATAAGCGGTAAAATGGGCGGTATTACCTATTTTAAAAAAGAACTTGAATTACAAAAATCATCTCTTGAAGTTGATCTGCAAAAGAAAGACATTCCGTTTGGCGTATTGACTGTTTCATTAATTGATGCCGAAGGTATACTTTGGGCAAAAAGACCTGTGACAATTCATGCGAAAAACGATTTGAGATTAGAAATCCTGCCACTGGTTCAAGACATTAGTAAAGATGAACGCGCTTTTAAAGTCAAGGTTACTGATTCTAAAGGAAAACCGGTTGCCACTGAAGTTTCATTAAGTGTTGTAAATTTTAGTAACAATTCAGGTATACGTGAAACCCGAAATAAAACTGACTTTAGTTGGGAAAGTTATGAAATAAGTAATGGTGATATCAATAACAATGCCTTTGGCTTTGCAAGCCAGTCTAGGCGAAAAGAACGGTTCTTGAATGATATAGAGCTAATAACCGGGGTAAGTAGTGATAACGACATGATTTCCCAGACAGTACCGAACAAAATCAAATATCCTTTTCAGCAAGGATTGGATTTATTCGGATACGCTTATAATTTGAACAATAAGCTATTAAAGAATACCAAAATACAGATGTTGGGTGCTTCAGACGCAGACGTGATTGCACAAGAATTTAAAACGGATTCATCTGGAAGAATACGATTGGAAAATCTACAATTAGTCGGCGAAACAGAACTTGTATTTAGAACTGTAGGTGCCGATCCAGCATCACGCTTGGTAAAAATAGTTCCCTTACAAGAAGATTTTAAACCTGAGAGTACGTCTACCTCTAAATTGGATTTTAATCCTAATAGGAAGGGAAAAATAGTGAATACCTCGCCATGGAAGCCAATTGATCAAGATAAGGTAGTTGAATTGGATGAAGTAGAAGTAGTTCAAAGGAAATTTAAAGAAAAGAAGACCCAGCCTTCAGTCTATGGTCTTGAGCCCACAAGGGTAAAGTTTCAGGATGTGAAAAGACCTCAAACGATTCCTCAGCTGTTATTGGGGATAGCTGGGGTACAGGTAATAGGATTGGGTACTTTAAGGCCTCAGTTAATTCTTCCTAAAGCAGCAGGTATGGGTCCGGTATTATGGGTGTTGGACGGTATGCCCCTGATGCAGCCTTCGGGCTTGGTCGATATTATAAATTCAATTAGCTATGTCGATGTAGAACGTATAGAGATTCTCTTTGGACCACAGGCGGCTATTTACGGTTCAAGATCCTCAGGAGGCGCAATTGTTATTTACACAAGAAGTGGGGCGGGTATGGATTATGTGAATAGAAAAGAGGGACATTTAAATTTTCAAGGTTATTTTGAGTCGCCCACTTTTGACAGCTATGTCGAACATTTGATCAAAAGACCAAAAAAATATAAGAACGGAATACACACATTATTTTGGGACCCCAAGATCAAGACCGATGAAAACGGAGAGGCTACTATTCGTTTCAATACACCTATTGAGTATGATCGGTTAGAGTTAAAAGCAAGTGCTGTTACAGCGAAAGGTAAGATTGGAAGTGTAAAAGTTGTTTTTGAAAATCAATAAATCCCAGTTTGTTGATTTTCAGGCCCTGTTTATTAAAAGAGTCAGGCTTAAATTTTAACACGTATTATTTTCAAAAAATTCAAAAAAATTGTTGCGTTCTCAAATAGTATAAAGTACATTTGCAACCGCATTTTAGAATGCTAGTTCATTGAAAAAATATTGGAGAGGTGCCTGAGTGGCCGAAAGGAGCGGTTTGCTAAATCGTCGTACCCTAACAAGGGTACCCAGGGTTCGAATCCCTGTCTCTCCGCTAAATTCTGCGAGAGAAGACAGAATTTTAATTTTGATAACCATTTCGTGGTGTACCACGCCATTGGCGTGGCAGGTCTCGCCCGGCTTGCAAAGCCAAAGGAATTGTTATCGCGTCCCGCCAAGGCGGGAAGGTCGTCACGCTAGAGGCGTGACCACCCAAGAAGAGTTTAGATGTTCGTTTATATTTTATATAGCGAGAAACGTTCAAGATATTATGTAGGTCAGACTGCGGATATCGACAAAAGATTGAAAAGACATAACCTTGGATTTGTTCCCTCTACCAAGAGTGGGGCTCCTTGGGGATTGGTTTTGCAAATTGAAGTATTATCGCGAACCGAAGCATTGGTTTTGGAGCGACAAATAAAGAAAAGAGGAGCAAAACGATATATTGATAACCATTTCGGGGTGTACCACGCCATTGGCGTGGCAGGTCTAGCCCGGCTTGCAAAGCCAAAGGCATTGTTATCGCGTCCCGCCAAGGC
>Ga0316201_10004609_pt1 | contig 10446 bp, 13 predicted proteins | sample CS6wburrow_MG_FD_204516 | JGI IMG/M metagenome (GOLD analysis project Ga0316201, IMG submission 204516) | Coastal sediment microbial communities from Delaware Bay, Delaware, United States - CS-6 worm burrow | ecosystem: Environmental > Aquatic > Marine > Coastal > Sediment | place: USA... | reverse complement strand
CGGCGATTGCGACGTGCAGGGCGCTGTCACTGTATCGGCCGACGGCCTGTGGCTGGGCACGATCAAGGCTGAATCCGTCATCGTTTCCGGCCGTGTCGAGGGCGACATCATGGCTGACGGCAAGGTCGAGATTACGGCCACAGCGAAGATCATCGGCACTGTCACAGCGGAAGCTATCGCTGTTGCTGAAGGCGCTGTTGTGGATGGCGTAATGCAGACGACAGGACAGTCCGAACCCATTGCTTTTGTCGAGAAACGCACCTCGGGCACCTAGGGGGCAGGCTCCCCGGGCGCGGCGCGCCCGCCCGTTAATTGGTCCGGGGTGGACAATTTAACACTGCCAGGACCGTGCAGTGTTATAATCCGGCATAAATACGGGCCGAATAATAACGAACAAGATGATCGGCAATCGCTTTCCACGTTTCCTGCTCCTCGCAACAGCACTCAGTGTTCTTGCGGTTGGCGTCGTATTGGCCATTTTTTACGGCCAATACCGCTGGCTCTCCGAGGAAATCTCCGCAACAAGTTCCGACGAGCACTACGCCGTACTGCAAAGTGTTTTCGAGCGCAACGCCGAGTGGCAACTGAGTCTCGTCGGCGATGCTCTGATGACGGGAGTTTCGGACGGCGACAGCGCTGCCTGGCCCACACTTCTAAATCGCGCATTGGCAACAAACCCTGACCTTGCCGGACTGCGATTCACCAGTGCTGAACAGCAATCCTGGGAAAGTGGCAGCATGCCAGCGGACGCCAGCGTGCCGGGCACAACGTGGACGGCCGAACGCCTGATGATCTCGATGCCCGTTTTCAAAGACGGTGTCGAGTTTGGGGTTCTCAGCGCAGCCTTCTTGCTGGACGAGTTACGCGCAGAATTAGTCGCCTTCGAAGACGAGCTAAAACAGCATAAGCTTGAAAGTCATGGCGCAACTTACGTCTGGGTCGGTGGCGGAACCTTGATTGTGTTGCTCCTGTGCGCTGGCGCTGTCTGGATTTTTCTTCGCGACCAGTCGCAGCGCATTCGACAGCTAAAAACCGAAGCGGAAAAATTGCGCAACGCCGACTTCGGCGACCGATTGCCCGTGGCCCAAAACGATGAGATCGGAGCTCTGGCTGCCGTTTTCAACGACATGCGCGATCGACTGCGCGAAACCACGCATTCGAGAGACTACGTCGACAGCATTCTGTCCGGCATGAACGAAGCCATCATTGTCACATCGGCGACGGGCACGATTCTGCGCATCAATGATGCAACAACCCATTTGCTCGGCTACGAAGAAGCGGAGCTTGTGGACACATCAATCGATTTCATCGTGGACGCGTCCCATGCTCGATCGCTGGCAGATGACGCGCCCTCTGGTCTGCCTAGAGATTCCGTTTTTCAGTCCAAGTTCGGTGATTCGATACCGGTATCCTATACGTGCTCAATCATCAACGGGCGCGAGGGCGAGACCAGAAACCGTATTTATGCAGCACAGAATACGACGGAGAAAAGGCGCGCCGAAAAGCGCATTCGCTACCTGGCCCGTATCGACTCGCTGACCAAAATTCCGAATCGCATGCAGTTTCAGCATTTACTGCAGCGCAGCATCGCGCGTGCGCGCCGCGCCGAAAGTTCGCTATGCCTTTTTTACGTGGACATCGACCACTTTAAGGATATCAACGATACGTTTGGACATCTGGCCGGCGATACGACGCTGGAAACCGTCGCGGAGCGCTTGCGCAAGGCGGTGCCTGAAAAATCCATTGTTGGCCGGCTTGCCGGCGATGAGTTTGCGGTCATCGTCAACGGCCTCAGCCCGTCAGGCCCCGGCGTCCACGAATCCCGCAGGCTGGCGAAAACGATCCTGGATGCTCTGGCCGAGCCGTTCTTTGTGCAGGGTCATGAGGTTTTTATGACGGCCAGTATGGGCGTGGCTTATTACCCCAATGACGCGCCGAATGTTATCGATCTGATTCGGAATGCGGATGCGGCCCTGTATCACGCGAAGAAAGACGGCGGGAATACGTCTTCATACTATGCGCCTGAGATGAATGAAGCGTCGGTCGAACGACTGATGACCAAGAGCAAACTAAAGCGCGCATTCGAGCGCGACGAGCTGTTCGTACACTACCAGCCAAAATACAACCTCAAAACCGGCGAGGTGTTTGGTGCCGAGGCGTTGGTTCGCTGGGAACTGCCGGAGCGAGGCATCGTATTGCCGGCCGACTTTATTCCCATCGCCGAAGAGACCAGCCTGATTATCGAAATCGGCGAATGGGTTCTCGATAAGGTCTGCGAAGATTTCCGAATCTGGCAAAGGTCCGTGCCCTCGCCGGGCAGGGTATCGGTCAACCTGTCGCTGCGACAATTGCGGCAACGCAATTTCATTAAGCATATCGGGGCTATTTTGCGGGGCCACGAGGTTTCGCCGACGTCGCTCGAACTCGAAATCACAGAAACCACGCTGATGGAAAACCCGCAACGTACGATAAAGCTCCTCGATGAGCTTTACGGGCTCGGTCTGCACCTCGCAATTGATGATTTCGGCACCGGCTATTCTTCGCTTAGTGCATTGCAGCAATTTCCGATTAGCACGCTGAAAATCGACCAGTCGTTTGTCCGCAATATCGTGACGAGCCCCGACGACGCGACGCTGGTTGACACCATTATTCAGATGGGGCGCAACCTGAACCTCGATGTCGTTGCCGAAGGCGTCGAGGAAGAGGCCCAGCTTAACTTTCTGCAGACCCTGGGCTGCAATTACGTGCAGGGGCTGCTGTTCGGCGATCCAATGAGCGCGGATAACTACCTGGAATTGCTGCTGGCTCAGGCCGACGGGACAGATACGTACCGGGCGTTATTTGCGTGACGACGATGTTCAGGCGCCGTTCAGGTTGGCGCCTGCAAACTAGCGCATAGCATCCATAAGTGCATGATTTTCCAGTCACTCTCAGCATGCTTCACTCCTCACCCCCAACGTGATTAAATATCGCATCGTATTCATTGTGCGCATCTGGCGTTTCGCCTGCCGCAGCACTGGGAAGTAAAACTATGAAGAAGTTATTGCAACTACTCGTAGCGACGGCCGGCATTCTTGGCGCATCGCTGGCGCTGTCGTGCGACTACCCGGAACGCACGGACGTGCCGGATGGCAATACTGCTACCAAGGATGAAATGGTTGCCGGTCAACGCGACGTCAAGTCTTACATGGCCGCCATGGAAATGTACCTTGCCTGCATAGAAACCGCCGAGCAGGAAACTGTCGCTGGTGGTGCTCTCGATGAAAAAGCGAAACAGCAGCGCATCGCCATGTTCAATAAGAAATACAATGCGGCTGTTGAGGCGATGAATCTTATCGCCGAGCAGTTCAACGCTCAGGTACGCGCCTACAAAGACCGCAGCCAGTAACTGGCGTAGACAACGCTTGCAAAGAATAAGCGCCCGCTCAATGGCGGGCGCGTTGCGTTATCGTCAGGTGATATTGGTGTCAGCTACTTGAGGTTATCGATCTCTTTGCCGAGGTCGTGCTGGTTCTCGGTGACAATGCGCTCCAGCACTCGAATGCGCTCCTCCAGCCGCTCTATCTGCGCCAGCGTTTCTTCCAACTCAGGATCCTGCGCTGCACTTTTGGCATTCTTGACTTTCAGGTACTTCTGGATCGTGTCTGCCGTGAAGACGATTGCGACAATACAGACGACGTAAAACAGTGTATTCATTGGCCGGTCCCTGTTTTGTTATTCACAGTTTTCGAAATTCCTGCTCGAGCTGAAAGCGCGGCGAGGTGACTTGTTTTTCCAGTTCAGCCAGCCGCTGATCAAGCGTCTTGTAGCGTGCCTTGACGTCCTTTAATGACGGTCCAGTCGCTACGGCTGCAGGCTCTTCCATACGTGCGCGCTTTTCGGCACGACGTCGTTCGCGTCGGGTGTGCCTGCGCGGTCCTGAACGTCCAACGCCCCAGAAACGATAACCTGTCTCGAAAGCGACGTCGTCTCGACCTGACGCGGCCGGTATGAGCATTACAGCAGCCAGGTAAGCAATGACTGCAAAAGGCATCGCGGTAAGGAATGCGATGAACGCCAGGATGCGCGTGACTTTCAGGTTGAGTCCAAAATACCCGGCCAGTCCCGCGCAGACACCGCCGATGACGGCGCGATCAGCATCTCGATAGAACCCTCGTGCCGACGCGTTGCTATATGAAGTCATGTTCGTCCCCAATAATCACTACCGTATCGCCGCCAGAATTCATTTTCAGTTCTGCGACCGTAATACACCAGCGGCCTCTCCTTGATTAACAAGGTCGCCGCCAGGTAAAGGCCAGCAGTCAGCCAGAAGAAGATCAACAGGCTGATTACGGCGATCACTCTGACCGTGCCGACCCGGAAGTTGAAACGATCCGCTATTCCGGCACACACTCCAAATACCAGACCGTTTTCCCGGTCGCGGTAAAATCCTCTTAGTGGCCCGAAATCCATGTCCCAGGTGTCTCGACTCATTCCTCGCTCCTCTATCGGTTGATCGGGCTACTCTGCCTCAGCGTGTCGGTTTGTGTCCGCGGCAACCCGTTCCTTCAAGTCATTAAACTCCTTGCTGACAGACTCTTCCGCCTCAAGACTCGCAAACTCGTGCTGGATGTCTTTGGGCAAGCCCAGATCATAAGCCTCGACGCGACCCTCAACATCATCGATGCGTCTCGTATAGGCCTCAAAACGAACCATGGCATCGTCGATCTTATAGTCGTGGATTTTCTTGCGTGCGGCCAGTCGGCTACTCGCGGTCTTGTGGCGAGCGAGTAACGATTTCTGACGAGTCTTCGCATCTTGGAGCTTGCTCTCGAGGCGGGCGATGTCATCGTTCAATTTGGTCAAACCGTCCTCAACCGACAGGTAATCCTCTTTCAGGATGTCGACCGCACCGGCGACGCGCGACTTTTCAACCAGCGCCGCTTTCGCCAGGTCCTCTCGGCCCTTCCGCATGGCGAGCTCGGCCTTCTCGCTCCAGTCATCCTTCTCCCGATCGAGTGATTCAATCTTGCGGTTCAGGTCTTTCTTGTCAGCGATGGAGCGCGCCGCCGCTGATCTGACTTCAACCAGCGTGTCCTCCATTTCCTGAATCATCAGGCGGACGATTTTTTCCGGATCCTCGGCTTTGTCGAGTATCGAATTGATATTGGAGTTCACGATGTCGCTAAATCTCGTGAAAATGCCCATGTCTTATCCTCTTTCAGGTGAATCCTGGTACTTGTAATGCAGCATTCGTGCCAAGACCATTAATATTACTTAACTAATTGTTTTTTAATCATTTTATGTATCGTATGATACCCTGGAGTCGACCGCAGAGTTGGTGTAATTTACTAATCATTAGCCTTATACGCTAACTTATGGCCTAATCTTCGCATGCCATCCAGAACTGAAACACAACAAATTATTGGCGAGGCACCGGCATTCCTGGAAATGCTTGAGCATGTGTCGCGGGCCGCACCGCTGTCCAAACCGGTCCTGGTCGTCGGGGAGCGGGGTACAGGCAAGGAGTTGCTCGCGTCGCGCCTGCATTTTCTTTCCGAGCGGTGGGAGCAGCCAGTCGTCAAGGTCAACTGTGCGGCCCTGACCGAGTCGATCCTGGAATCCGAACTCTTCGGTCACGAAGCCGGCGCATTTACGGGCGCGGTCAAAACCCATATCGGGCATTTCGAGCGCGCCGACGGCGGCACGCTGATACTCGACGAACTGGCAACCATCTCGTTGCGGATGCAGGAGAAGATCCTGCGTACGATCGAGTATGGCGAAGTTCAACGTGTTGGCGGCACTGATACCCTGCAAGTTGATGTGCGTATCGTGGGATCGACTAATGCCGACCTGCAAGCGCTGTCGGCGGCAGGACGTTTTCGCACGGATCTGCTGGATCGTTTGGCATTCGACGTGATTACCGTGCCACCGTTGCGCGACCGGGTCGAGGATATTCTGCCGCTCGCGAACGCGTTCGCAATCAATATGGCAAGTGAACTCAAGTGGAGTTATTTCGCGGGCTTCAGTCCACGCGCATCGTCGGCGTTACTCAGGAACCGCTGGCCAGGCAATGTTCGGGAACTCAAGAACACGATTGAGAGAACGGTGTATCGATCACCCGATCCGGAACAGCCTATTACCGAACTGGCACTGGATCCCTTTGACTCGCCATTCAAATTGACGCAGCCGGTTGTTGGCGAGGAAAAATCGGTAAAAAAGGCCCGGCAGGCGCCGTTGCTGCCCACCAACCTCGTGCAGAGGCTGGTCGATGTGGAGGCAGGTCTGCTGGAAGCAGCCCTGGAGAGGTCGAGATTCAACCAGCGGGTTGCTGCCGAATTGCTGGGACTCAGCTATCACCAGTTTCGCGGCCGACTCAAGAAACTCGATATCAGCAGCAAGCCCTGACCGATCTCCAGAGAACAGGCCCCCAGAGAACGGCTGTCGGCATCAGCTCTCGTCGCGATACCGGCGTACGTAGATGGCCGCGGTCACGAAAATGCCGCAGACAATGACGCCCGTCCACAGCGATACGCTGGTGAGAAACTTCATGACATCGAGTTGTGCCAGCAGGCTCACAAACTCCTCGTTAACCCGCAGCTTGTCTTCATCAAAGAACGACTCGAGGTCCATGCCGCGGAACAGTGGAATCACCCCGCCGCGACCGAACACCGCTTCTGCGAACATCGAGCTGCGCAGGAAAATAACCTCGACTAACGGTATGAGTACCAGCGGCATGAAGGCCATCAAGAGCGGCGAGCGCTTTGTATAGGCTGAGACGAACAAGAACCAGCCAACAAACGGCGACATCCATAGAGCAGTAGCAAGCATGACGATCAGCCCGGCCAGCCAGTTGTCCAGGAGCGGTACAGAACCCCAGATCAGCAGCCCGGCATCGCCGCCCTTGGCGCTAACCCAGAGGCTGGTGACGATCAGGTTGACGATATGGGTGGCAATGACCGCGACAATCGTAGCCAGGGGAATAACCAGCAACGCGGTCGCGAGCTTGGCCAATACCGCCTCCGCATCGGTGATCGGCAGCGACCGCCAGAACAGGATGCTTTTGTCTTTGCGCTCCGCGTACAGCGAATCGAGTGTGTAAAAAATGGTCAATACGCCGGCAGCGAACAGGAACAGCCACGACGTACCGATGAAGAACCCGGTCAAAACGACCTTCCGCTCGGCATCGCCGGCCAGGTTGGTCGCACCAAAAATTGCGAGATCCAGTTCTTTTGCGAATCCGCCGGCGAACATCAGTGCGGCCAGCGTACCCAGGGTCACGATGCTCGCGATCGCCACCGGCGTAACGTAGATCGAACGATGCTCCCAGATTTCTCGCTTCAGCAGTGCCGTCAGATGCCCGATCATTTGCGTGCCCCTTTAACTTTCGCCACGAACAGATCAGCGACCGACGGCGTGCGCAGCTCGCCAAGACCGCTGAGGTTTTCCCGGCTCACGCCTTCGAAAATAAATACCGACTTGCCAAACATTTCGTTTTCCGCGATCGGCCCTAACCCCCTGGCCTTTGTCGCCGCTTCACCGGAGCTCATTACCTCAACGTACTGATCAGCCAACGCGTCCATCGTTGCATCCAGCAAGATCTTGCCGTCGTTAATAAACATGATGTCAGTCAGCAGGTTCTCGATCTCTTCAACCTGATGCGTCGTTATCAGGATTGTGCGTTGTTCATCGAAGTAGTCATTGAGGAGATTCGAGTAAAACTCCTTACGGAACAGGATATCGAGCCCCAGGGTAGGCTCATCAAGCACCAGTAGTTTCGCGTCGATCGCCATGATTATCGAGAGATGCAACTGCGTCACCATGCCTTTGGACAACTCGCGGACCTTTGCATCGGAGCGCACTGACGTCTGCTGCAGAAAAACCTCGGCACGTTTGCGGGAGAAGTTTGGATGTATAGCTTCGACGAAATCGAGGAGCTGGGTAACGCGAATCCAGCGCGGCAACACGGCAACGTCGGCGATGAAACAGATATTCCGCATCAGCTCCTTGCGCTGCCGGAACGGGTCGAGACCGAGCACGGACAAATCACCGTCACAGTCGGTCAGGCCGAGCACAGCCTTGAGTAACGTCGTCTTGCCGGCACCATTCGGCCCGATCAGTCCGAGAATTCTGCCCTCTTCTATTTCAAAACTGACGTTATCGACGGCGCGCACGGCACCGAAGTGTTTTGAAACGCCGCGGGCATTGACCAAGCTTGTCATTCTTCCCCTCCAGCATCCGAGTTTGATGCGACCTGCCTCAGTAACGCATCTGTATCCAACCCGAGTCGTTTAATTGTTGCAAGCACCATCGGCCATTCCTTCTCGATAAATCGTGCCCGCTCATCCTGCAGTAACTTCGACTGAGCGCCTTCATTGACAAACATGCCGCGGCCGCGTTTTTTCTCGACCAGCCCTTCGTCGACCAGCTCCTGGTAGCCCTTGAGCACGGTCAGCGGATTGAGCCGGTATTCAGCAGCAACATTCCGGACCGATGGCAGTACATCGCCGTCCGTCAGAACGCCCTCGAGAATCATCGTCACTACGCGATCACGCAGCTGCCGATAGATTGGCTGGTCTTCATTCCATTTTGGATCCATAAATTCGCGGTTCCTGTCAATCGTCGTCGAACAATAGCTGTCTGATCTCGGCCGAAGCATCGATGGAGATTGCCAGGGGCGGGATATCGAAATGCGCACTCACGCGCGCCTTCAACGGTAGTTCGGACTCCTGCCCGGCAACGACCTCCGCTTGCTCCAAAGTGGCGACCGCGGCCTGATAATCCGTGGCACTTGCCTGCGCGGCGACCAACGCGACGATCATCAGGAGCATGATGGTGAGGCTGACTATGTCGTTTATTGAGGGTGCTGTTCTTGACATGGCTTCCTCCCGGACCCAACCGGGTTAAATTGAATGTTAGTGGAGTGGTGTTGTAGTTAACTATAACACTAACAACTCGGATTGCAAGCTCCTTTTCCTCTATTTGACCCGGCGCAAGCCCCCGCCACGTTTATTCCAGCTGAACTTGAGGAAATCATGAAAGGTGGCGGTAGCAGTGACATCGGCGCTAAGCACAGCTTCACTTTGCAGTCGGGCGGCTCTGGCCTATGCTCCGCGTATGAGCCACGTTCCGGACGACGGTGCGCTGATGCTGCGGTACAAAGATGGCGATATCGCCGCTTTCGAGACCCTGTACCGGCGCCATAACGATGCGTTATATCGCTATTTGCTGCGCCTGTGCCGGCACCGCGAGTCGGCCGAGGATATCTTCCAGGAGGTTTGGGGGAAGATTATCAAGTCGCGTGACAACTACCGGGTCACGGCTAAATTCACGACTTTTCTTTACCGCGTCGCGCACAACTGTTTTATCGATCATTTGCGGCGCAACAAACGCCATGCCAATGGGCTCGAGTTCGACGTGGACCAGCATGCCGGCAGCGACGATCAACCCGACATGGATACCGAACGACTGCTGGCCAAAGAGCGGCTGGCCAAGGCTTTGCTCGACCTTCCGGACGAGCAAAGGGATGTATTTCTGCTGCACGAAGAAGCGGGGTTGAGCATCGATGAGATCGCGTCCGTTACCGGCAGCAAACGTGAGACGGCAAAAAGTCGCCTGCGGTATGCCGTGAGCAAACTGCGCGATGCCATCAGTGAACCGGTGAGCCAAAATGACGAATGATCGCGATAACATGACGGCTGATCCGTCGGTCTCGGCAACCTACCGCCAACTGGCCGATGAGAGGACGCCAGCCGGTCTGGACGAAAAGGTACTGCAACAGGCCGCCGCAGCGCCGCGCATACCGGCGGGCATCGGCAGGGCCTGGATGAAGCCGCTCGCCTGGGCGGCCACCATTGGTCTCAGTCTTGCCATCGTCCTCGAAATGACGCAATTGCCGCAGGCGCCGCTGGATATCGATGTCGTGGCACCGCCGGCGCCAACGGACGAGCGCCCTGCCCGGGTGCCTGCCAGCACCGAATCGGCGGCAGCAAAAGAGAGCCGCAACGCCAAGCCCGCCAGGCACCGCTCCGAGTCGGGTGCTATCGAAGCATCCAGGGCACTACCGATGGCGCCAGCACAGGCACAGGCACAGGAGGCCACACAGTCGACCGCACCCGCGCCCGCGCCCGCGCCACTAAAGAACCACAAATCGACTGACTTGCAGCCGCTTGCCGATGACGACATGACCCCGGACGCCCGCGGCGACGAAGTTGCTGGCACTGCAGCCTTCGCCGTACGCGCCGAGCGCATGCTGCTCGAGCCGCCATCGGCCCTTTGCCCGGAGTCGGTGCGAAAGGTCGCCGAGGACTGGTACGAATGCATAGAGGTGCAAAAAAACGCGGTGCCGGCGGCGCGCATCGCGGAAGAACTCGAGGAATTCCGCAAGAGATTCCCGAATTTTCAGGTCCCGGATACAGAATAGGTAATCAACACCAGTGCCTGACGTCGGCGCTGGTGCTAAAATTG
>Ga0316201_10004608_pt1 | contig 10447 bp, 9 predicted proteins | sample CS6wburrow_MG_FD_204516 | JGI IMG/M metagenome (GOLD analysis project Ga0316201, IMG submission 204516) | Coastal sediment microbial communities from Delaware Bay, Delaware, United States - CS-6 worm burrow | ecosystem: Environmental > Aquatic > Marine > Coastal > Sediment | place: USA: Delaware... | reverse complement strand
GATATGGAGCACTTCTTCGACGGGTTCAAGGCCAACCCCGAGTTCTCCTTCCGTGCGCTCGAAGCCGCCGTGGTGCAGGGGGCGACCCATGTCGTGCTGTGCGACACGAACGGCGGGTCGCTGCCCCACGAGGTGGAGGACATCGTTCGCAAGGTCGCCGCTCACGTCGGCAACGACGTCACGGTCGGCATCCACTGTCATGACGACACCGGCTGCGCGGTCGCCAACTCGATGGCCGCGGTGCGGGCAGGCGCCCGCCACGTGCAGGGGACGCTCAACGGCCTCGGTGAACGCACCGGCAACGCGAACCTGTCGACGATCATCCCCAACCTGCAGCTCAAGCAGGGCTACACGTGTCTGCCCGACGGCCGCATCGAACGGCTCACTGTCGTGTCGCACCGCGTCGCAGAGACCCTCAACCGGGCCGTCAACCCGCAGGCGCCGTACGTCGGCTCGTCGGCGTTCGCCCACAAGGCCGGCCTGCACGTGTCGGCGATCGCCCGGGCCAAGGATGCGTACGAGCACGTCGATCCGCACGACGTCGGGAACGACACCCGGTTCGTGGTGTCGGAGATGGCCGGCCGGGCGACCATCCAGATGAAGGCCGACGATCTCGGCATCGACATGGACGGCGCCGTGATCAACGACGTCATCGACCAGCTCAAGCGGCTCGAGCACGAGGGGTATCACTTCGAGGCGGCCGACGCGTCGCTCGAGCTGCTCATGCGTCGGGCCGCCGGGTTGGAGCACGACTTCTTCCGGGTCGAGCAGATGCGGGTGATCACCGACGACCGGCTCGACCAGTTCAACACCGAGGCCACCGTCAAGGTGTGGGTGGGCGAGGAGCGCCACGTCTTCACGGCCGAGGGAAACGGTCCCGTCAACTCGATCGACACCGCACTGCGGCGCGCCGTCGGGTACGTGTATCCGCACCTCGCCGACATCCACCTCACCGACTACAAGGTGCGCATCCTCGACGGCGGCGAGGCGACGGGCGCGGTCACCCGGGTGCTCATCACCGCGACCGATGGTGAGCGCGACTGGACCACCATCGGTGTCAGCCCGAACATCATCGAAGCCTCGTGGCGAGCCCTCGAGGACTCCATGGTCTACGGCCTGCTGCTCCACCACTCCGCCTGAATCTGCGTTCCGCCGACCCGAGGCCAAAGCCAACTCCGGAGTCGGCGCGCCTTGTCAGCGCACGATTCATCTCGGAGTAGGGAACTGAGCGAAGGGGCTCGCGCGGTGGCTTCTGGTGTCGGATCCAGGTGTCGTTCGGGTCGGCCGTTGAGTCGTACTGTCGCTCGGGGTCATCGGGGGTACGATCGGGGCTCGTATGGCTGCTCCGAGGTTTGCTCCCGTCTCCGACCGTGAGGGTGAGTACTACTCGTCGCCCGACGTGGTGCCCGACGGGTGGAGCCCCGTGCGGCCCGGCGTGGTCGACGGGCTGCAGCCGGTGGGCGACCGGATGGGAGCGATGGGCCCCGACCAGGGGTTTGCGCTCACCATCGCCAAGAAGCTGGCGCCGCGTCTGCAACTGGCCGACGGTGAACGGCTCGACGATGCGATCCGCGGGTGCGTCGGCATCGCGCTCCGGCGGGCGTCGTTGTTCAGCCGGGCGCCGGTGGTGCACGACCTCAACATCGCCTTCACCGTCTGGGGCTTCTTCGACGAGCGTCCTCCCGCCGATCTGCTCGAGCGTCGCGCCGAGCTCTTCGAGGGTGTCGGCAACGTGAACCATCACTACGCCGAAGGGCGCCGCATCGCCGATCTCGTCCCCGAGGCCACGCTTCGAATGACCCCCGACGAGGCCGACGCTGCGTATCCCGCCCGCTGGCAAGAGCTCACCGGAGCCTGATCAGCCCGGCGGGGGAGTACCGGAGTCGAGATCGGCACCGTCGATGTCGACGAAGGCGTGCAGTGCCGGGTTGCGAAGCTCGGCGACGTCGTGCAGACCCACCGATCGATACAGCCGATGCTGGTGTGGCTCGTCGTCGGTGAGCAGCACTCGCTGGCGGACATGGGAGAACCGGTCGAGGCACCGTTCGAGCAGCTGCCTTCCGACGCCTTGTCGCTGCGACGTGGGATCGACCAGCACGTCCTGCACGTAGACGACCGACACGTCGTCGCTGATCGCTCGGGCCAGGCCGACGAGCTGCCCATCCACGCGTGCGGTCACGACGAACGTCGAGTTGGCGACCGCACGTGACAGTGCGTCGAGATCGTCGGTGTAGGCAGTCCATCCGACCGACTCGTAGAGCCGCGCCAACTCACCGGGCTCCGGCGAGTGATCGTCCTCGTAGACCATGAGCCGAAGCCTACGTGGGCACGACGAAGCGTCCCGGTCCGGTCAGGTGTGCGCCGCTGGCGTACGTTCTTGCGCATGCACATCGGCGCCCTGATCTTCCCGACCGACCGGACCATCCGGCCCGACGTCCTCGCCCAGGCGCTCGAGGAGCGCGGGTACGAGTCGATGTGGGTCGCCGAGCACACCCACATCCCGCTCGGTCGGCGCACGCCCTATCCCGGCGGGGGCGACCTGCCCGACATGTACTGGCGCACGATGGACCCGTTCGTCATCCTCACCGCGGCGGCGATGGCCACCACCACCCTGAAGGTCGGCACCGGCATCTGCCTCGTCAACCAGCACCACCCGATCAACGCCGCCAAACAGTCCGCCTCCCTCGACCACCTCTCGGGTGGGCGTTTCCTCTACGGCGTCGGCGTCGGCTGGAACGAGGACGAGATGGAGCACCACGGCGCCGACCCCAAGAAGCGGCGAACCATCGCCCGCGAGCACATCCTCGCCACGAAGGCGCTGTGGACCCAGGACGAGGCGTCGTTCGACGGCGACTACGTGTCGTTCTCGCCGAGCGCCTCGTTCCCGAAGCCGGTCCAGCAGCCGCACCCACCCGTGATCATGGGCGGCGCCGGCGGGCCGGTCACGTTCAAGCACGTCGTCGAGTACTGCGACGGCTGGATGCCGATCGCCGGCCGCGCCGACCCGCTCGAGAAGCTGCCCCTCCTGCACCAGATGGCCGAGGAAGCCGGGCGCGATCCGGCCTCGATCGAGGTCAGCATCTACGGCTGCCCGATGCGCGAGGACGACGTCGAGCAGTTCCGTGAAGCGGGCGTCGACCGCATCGTGTTCTGGCTCCCCGCCGACGACCCCGACACCGTGCTGTCGGCCGTCGACCACGGCGCCCAGTTCCTCGGCTGAACACCTCGTCGCCGGGGCGCGCCCGGTGCCAGAATCGCCGGATGGCCACCGGCGCAGACGTGATGTACCAGACGGCGCTCGCGGCAGGCATCGACACCTGTTTCGCGAACCCCGGCACCACCGAGATGGCGATGGTGTCGTCGCTCGACCGGGTCGACGGCATGCGCGCGGTGCTCACCACGTTCGAAGGTGTCGCCTCGGGCGCGGCCGACGGGTTCTGGCGGGTCACCGGTCGGCCCGCGCTCGGCTTGTTCCACCTCGGCCCCGGCTTCGCCAACGCGCTGGCCAACGAGCACAACGCCCGGCGCGGTTTCTCGCCGGTGATCAACCTGATCGGCGACCAGACCACCTGGCACCTCGCCGCCGATGCAGCGCTCACGAGCGATGTCGAGCGGCTCACCACGTGGGCCGGCTGGCATCGCTACGTGGCGTCGCCCAACGACATCTCCGCCGACACCGCAGCGGCAATCGAGGCCGCCACGACCGGCCCGCAGGGCCCGGCGTCGCTCGTCATTCCCGCCGACGTCACGTGGGAACAGGCGCCAGATGTGCTGTCGCCGGTGACGCTCGGGTCGCTCCGTCGGCTGACCGCCGATGAGATCGAGTCGGTCGCGGCCACGCTGCAGGAGCCCGGTGCGGCGTTGATCCTCGGGGGCGCGTGGCTCACCGCAGACATGGCGCACGACGTCAGGGCGATCCGGGCGGCGACCGGCTGTGGCGCCTTCGCCTACCGCATCTCGAACAACGAGGCGGGTCGAGGCGTTCCCGCGGTCGCCGGTATCCCGTACTTCCCCGAGGGGGCACAGCGTGCGCTCGCGGGCGTCGAGACGGCCGTGCTGCTCGGTACCGACGAACCGGTCACGTTCTTCGGGTATCCCGACGTGCCCTCGGCCACCCTGCCCGAATCGGCGCGTCGCGTCACCGCCGGCGGACCCGAGGCCGACGTGGCACAGGCGCTCGCCGACCTCGTCGCCGCACTCGGCGCCACGCAACCTGCCACGACCGACACCACCGAACCGGTCACGGCCGTCACCGGAGCGCTCGACGTCGATTCGCTCGGCCGCAACGTCGCGGCGGGTCTGCCCGACGACGCGGTCGTCGTGCAGGAAGGGGTCACCTCGGCCGCTGGGCTCGTGCGGTACCTACCGTCGGCGGCGCCCCACCGTTCGTTCGGCCTGAGCGGCGGCGCGATCGGTGGTGGCCTGCCGATGGCGGTCGGTGCCGCCACCGGTGCGCCCGGCCGGCGCGTCGTTGCCTTCCAGGCCGATGGGTCGTCGCTCTACACCATCCAGTCGCTCTGGACGATGGCCCGCGAGTCGCTCGACGTCACCGTCGTGCTGTGCAACAACCAGCGCTACGCGATCCTCGATGTCGAGCACGCCCGTGCCGGTGTCGAGCAGCCGGGGCCCAAGGCGGCATCGCTCACCTCGCTCGCCGACCCGGTGGTCGACTTCACGAGCGTCGCCCGGGGCTTCGGCGTGCCGGCCACCCGTGCCACCAGCGCCGATGAGTTCAACCAGCAGTTCGCGGCCGCGCTCGTCGAGCCGGGCCCACACCTCATCGAGGCGATGCTCTGAGGCTCAGCTGTCGCTCGGGGCGGCGACGTCGGGGTCGGTGGGGGCGTCCGGCGGTTCGAGGATCTTGTCGACCCGGAGCCAGGTGACCGGTTCGAGGCCGCTCGCCGTGACCACGAGGAGATCCTCGTCACAGGTGTACGTACCACTCGCACTGTCGATCGCGCTCGGGAAGCTGTACGCCCCTCCGAACGGTATGTCGACGCGGACCTCGTTGAACGACTCGACGAGGTTGGAGATCGACATGTTCTCGCCATCGGCGTTGTACTCACCGGTCGCGAAGCTGTCGACCGTGAACGTGATCGAGCCCATGCCGTCGACCCCGGCGATGATCTCGAGTCCGTCGCGCTGTTCTTTGAGGGTCGCGTCTTCCTCGAACTGGATGTAGTACGCGCCGCCCAGCTCGAACGAGGCGCCAGGCGGCATCCCGCCCTGGCCGGCAACCCCGGCGGCGATCAGGGATTCGAACGTGTCGAGGTCGAGCGACCAGGCGCCGAGCAGGCACGGGTCGCACTCTGCCTTCTCGACCTTGTCGATGGTGATCTTGAACTCGACGGCAGCGGAGCTCGAGTCGGTGCTGGCGTTCGTCACCGCGCCGGCATAGCGAGCGCGTTCGGTGCACTTGCTGCGCACCTCGGGGAACACTCCTTCCCACGAGGGCCGGTCGCTGCGATCGGGCCACTCGACCATCGACACCAGTGCGTCGCCGGTCGCGTCGGTCTGCAGGATGCGCAACTCCTTCTCATAGGGAATGTGCCAGCGCACGGGCGCCCACGATGTGAGCGTGTGTTCGCGCGTCTTGCCCTCGTCGTTCTCGCCGACGACCGGGAAGTTGAGGAAGCGACGCGTCCGTCTGATGGGAGCGCCGCTCTGGTCCTGGACCGCCCCGGCGACGTAGTCGGCCACGAAGTCGTGGAAGATCTGATCCATGCCCGAGAACGGGCCGAGTCCGATGCCGCCGGCGCCGTAGATCTCGCGATGAGCGTCCGCGACGAACCCGGGGGAGAACTCGTTCGAGAGGTGTTGCCACCAGATCCATGACTCGTACGACATCTGGTGCAGCGGGGTCTCGAGTTGCTCGTCGAAGACCCAGAGCCGGCTGTGTTCGTCGTCGTGTGAGGGGTAGACGACATTCGAGAAGAACTCCGCACCGCCTTCGACGACCCAGTCGGGGTCGCTCCACTGCATGCCGTCGTAGTACTGCACACAGTGCCAGGCCTCGTGTGCGACGGTCTGCTCGAACGCCTCGAGTGAGTCCTGTGTCGAGACGGGGAACAGCGTCATCTGGCACGAGTCGACCACCTCGCCGTCGCGGTCGGGGAAGGCGCTCGCCAACGCGACGGAGTCCTCGTCGATGATGTTGTCGATCGTGTCGGTCGCCGAGAAGATCACGTCGATGTTGCCGACGCGCCCGAGGTCGCGATACGTGTCGACACTCTTGACGAGGGCGGCGACGGTGACGTCGGGAAGGCCCGCCAGGCTGCCGTCGTCGGCGTACCAGGCGGGGTAGAACACGCGCAGCGTGGCATCGGGGAGCGTCTCCTGCACGACCTGGTAGCAGCCCTCGATCCAGGCGTCATCGTCCCAGTCGTCGGGAGCCACGGGTGCGCAGGCTCCGGCCTGGCCCGGATGGCCTCGGAAGCCGGTGATCACGGCGCCCGCCTGCTCGGCGACCTGGTCGAGCACCTCGCGGGACGGCGCGAACAGCGACAACCGTTGCTGCAAGGTGGCGGTCTGTTGGTCGGTGCCCGACCCGGCGTCGATCGCCGCCCGGGCGAGGAGCACCAGTTCGGTGACCTCTCCCTCGATCACCTCGTCGACCCCTGGGACCTGTTCGGCGGGCAGGGCCCCCATCAGATAGTCGAACACGCGGACCAGGCCCTCGGTCTCGTCCCAGATACCGGCGTCGACACCGAACGTGACCACCTCGTCATAGGTGAGCGGCCCGAGATCGGCGACCTCGACCTCGGTCGGTTCGCCGGTGTCGGCGTCGACCTCGATGACGGTTCGGGTCGGCCGTGGCAGCGTCGTCGGTGGTGGCTGATCGGCCGGGCCGGCGGCATCGGCATCGGCATCGGTGTTCGGGTCGGTGTCGGTGTCGGCCGCGTCGTCGGGTGCGGCGTCGGCTGGCTCGGCGTCGGTGTCGGCTGGCGCGACGCTCGTGTCCGGCGCGGCGACCGACGCGTCGTCGTCGCCGGAGCATGCGCCCAACAGCACGACGGTGGCGAGCGCCACACCCGCCACTCCGGTCAGCCGGTTCCGTCGGCGTCGGGCCGTGTCGGCGCGGTTCGTATCAACTGGAAACATCTCGGTACCCCCGGGGCGGAAACGTAGCGCGTGCCCGCGCCGATCTCGATGACGGGTGGTCGACGGCCGGGGTGCGTCCATACTCGACCCATGGCAACCACAGCGTCCACTCCGGCCGAGGGCAAGCGTGCTCCGGCGTTCACCCTGACCGACCAGAACGACGAGCAGGTACGCCTGTCGTCGCTGCAGGGCCGCCGGGTGCTGGTGTACTTCTACCCGAAGGCCGACACGCCCGGCTGCACCACCCAGGCGTGCGGGCTGCGCGACATCGCCGGTGAGATCGGCGACACCGTCGTCATCGGGATCAGCCCCGACCTGCCCGCCAAGCTGAAGAAGTTCGATGAGAAACACGGCCTCGGGTTCACCTTGCTCAGCGACGCCGACCACGCGATCGCGGAGAAGTACGGCGTGTGGGTGCTCAAGAAGCTCTACGGCCGTGAGTACATGGGCGTGCAGCGCTCGGCGTTCCTCGTCGGTGCCGACGGCAAGATCGAGCGGGCGTGGCCGAAGATCAGCCCGAAGGACACCCCGACCAAGCTGCTCGACGCCCTGAGCGGGTAGCCCGGCGGCGTCAGGCGTCGGCGAAGGCGGCGCGTTCCTCGTCGGGAACCGCGAGGCGTGCGATGCGCTTCGAGAAGTAGAAGACCCGCTTGAGCGTCGTGATGATCTCGATCTCGAGCTTGTAGGTCGCGATGCGATCGGGAGCGTCGGCGGTCAGCCGGTCGGCCTGATGGGCGAACGCCGCCCGCTCGAGGCTGTTCATCTCGCGCTTCATGCGCACGACGTCATGTGCCGCCTCGGCGTTCTTCTGGGTCAGCGCGAGCATGGCGAGGTCGAGCGCCCGGCAGACCGCCTCGTGGAACTCGCCGAGTACCGCGGCCGTCGAATCACTGATGGCCAGGCTGCGCTCGATGCGAGCCAGACCGATGTCGACCATGTTCGTCTCGATCAGGTCACCGATCGCCTCGAGGGCGTTCGCCGCCCCCAGCAGATCCATCATCTCGTCGGTACTCGATTCGCTCAGCCGCGTCTCGGAGATGAGGCCGAGGTAGTCGATGATGTGCTCGTGCAGGCCGTCGATCTCGTCGTCGAGCGCCTGGAGCTCGGCGAGTTCCCACCGGGTTCCGGACAGGACGGCCGGCAACGATCGGTCGACCATGGTCTTCACCCGGGCCGACATCCGGAGCAGTTCGAGTCGGGCATGGTCGAGGGCGAGCGTCGGGGTGCGCAGGAGTGACCGGTCGAGGTACTTCGCGCGGATCGCGGCCTCTTCGGCCTCGGAACGGTCGGGCACGAACCGCTCGATCATGCGCGCGAACTGGGTGGTGAATCCGATCGCCAGGACCGCGTTGGCGATGTTGAAGATCGTGTGTGCGTTGGCGACCTCGCGGGCGGTGTCGCCACCGATGCGTTCGACGAGCTTCGAGAGGAGCCCGATGAACGGCAGCCACACGACCACGCCGCCGGCGTTGAACACGGTGTGTGCGGCGGCGGCACGGACGGCATCGCGGGGTTTGCCGATCGCGGCGAGGAGCGCCGTGATCGAGGTGCCCACGTTGGCCCCGAGCACGAGCGCGATACCGGTGTCGAGGCCGATCAGGCGTTGTTGTGCGAGCACGATGACGATGCCCGTCGTCGCCGATGACGACTGGACGATGGCTGTGAACAGCGCGCCGACGAGGATGCCGTAGAACGGATTGTCGAGCTCGGCCATGAAGTCGATGAAGCGGTCGCTCTCGCGGAGCGGGGCCATGGCGTCGCCCATCAGCGTCATCCCGAAGAACACCAGCCCGAGGCCGAGCAGTGCCGAACCCCTCGCCTTCAATGGCCCTTCGCGACCGAAGAAGCTCACGGCGAACCCGAGCGCCACGGCGTACAGCGCATAGGTGGTGACCTTGAACGCGATCACCTGCGCCGTGATGGTGGTGCCGATGTTCGCGCCGAGGATCACGCCGATCGATTGCGAGAACGACATCAGGCCCGACGAGATGAATCCGACGACCATGACCGTCGTCACCGACGACGACTGGACCACCGCCGTCAGGCCCGCCCCCGTCAGCAAGCCCGTGACCCGGTTGCGCGTGAGCTTCAACAGGAGGCTCCTGAGGCGGTCGCCGGCGACGAGCCGGAGCGCCTCGGTCATCTGGTCCATGCCGAGGAGGAAGATGGCGAGACCCCCGAGGAGCCCGCCGAACAGGACGAACGTGTCGATCTCCGAACCCGCCTGGCCGAGCAGATCGCTGGGCGACATCAGCGAACCCCCACGGCGCGGCACCGTCGCCGCCTCGCCACAGAAACCAGTCGGTCGGCATGCATCCCGAGCGACTCTAGTGGGTTGCCTCGCGTGGGCAGGCCCACGGACCGGACCTCCGGCATCGGTCAGCGATCGACGGCGTGGGCCTTCAGATCGTCGAGATCGACGAACTCGAGGGCGCTGACGTGGGTGCCCTCGAGCACCACCGGACAGGCACGCCCCGCCGCCAACGCTTCGGCCCATCGCGACGCGCAGACACACCACCGATCGCCGTCGGTGAGCCCCGCGAAGCCGTACTGCGGCATCGGGGTCGACAGGTCGTTCCCCGACTCCTTCGAGAACGCGAGGAAGTCGTCGGTGACGCGGCAGCACACCACGTGGAGTCCGGGGTCGTCACCACGGTTCTCGCAGCAGCCGGTGCGGTAGTAGCCGGTGAGCGGGTCGGAGGAGCAGTGCTTGAGTTCGGTGCCGAGCACGTTGATCTGCTGCATACCGGCGTTCTACCACCACCAGGGCTGTCGGCGTCGTCCGCCCCGCGGCCGGATCGCGCCGCCGGCCGCAGGACTAGGGTTGCCGGCATGAGCGAAGCCGTCGTGGGCGTGGTGATGGGGTCGGCGAGCGACTGGCCGACGATGTCGAAGTCGGTCGAGGTGCTCGAGCGCTTCGGGATCGCCCACGAGGCTCGCGTCGTGTCGGCGCACCGCATGCCCGACGAGATGTTCGCCTACGCCGAGGCGGCCGCCGGCCGCGGGGTGCGGGCGATCATCGCCGGCGCCGGTGGGGCGGCGCACCTGCCGGGCATGTTGAGCGCAAAGACGCTGGTGCCCGTCCTGGGGGTGCCCGTGCCGTCCCGGCACCTGTCGGGCAACGACTCGTTGTTGTCGATCGTGCAGATGCCCGCCGGCATCCCGACCGCCACCTTCGCCATCGGTGAGGCGGGCGCCACGAATGCCGCCCTGTTCGCGGTGGCGATGCTCGCCGCCGATGACCCCGACCTCACCGTCGCCCTCCAGGCGTACCGCGACGAGCGCCGCGACCAGGCCGCTGCGTCGTCGCTGCCACCGTCGTGACCAGCGATCGGAGCGTCACCCC
>Ga0316201_10004607_pt1 | contig 10448 bp, 9 predicted proteins | sample CS6wburrow_MG_FD_204516 | JGI IMG/M metagenome (GOLD analysis project Ga0316201, IMG submission 204516) | Coastal sediment microbial communities from Delaware Bay, Delaware, United States - CS-6 worm burrow | ecosystem: Environmental > Aquatic > Marine > Coastal > Sediment | place: USA: Delaware... | reverse complement strand
TGTTGAGGACGCCCTTCGATCGTTTCCCGCCAAAGCTGCCCGTGTGATGGCCCGAAATCACGAGGCCATCACAGGCCGGGTGACTCGCAACCATTTTCCTGAATGACGATTCAGGATCTGCATCCTGATCCGGATTGTGAAACTCGATGGTGCGGATAGGCCTGTCTCCCGGACGGTTCGTTTTATCCAGAAAGGCCCGGGTGAGCTCGAACTCCGCGGCGTCATTCAGGGAAAAAAAGCACAGTGTCCGGGTGTCTGCCGGTGTGGCGCGGGCAGGCATGATGATTATCCAGGGAAGGAGCAATCCCATCAGAACGGCGACTTTCGTGCGTTGTCTGGATCCAGTCGGGAAAAGTGATCGACAGAGAAGATTCAGCCAGAGATCAACGCGTTGCCAGCAAGCGGATCCTGGCACGCCCTGCCTAGTGCAGGATTTCAATGGGCGTGCCATCCTGTACCAGCACCCAGAGTTCCTCGATTTCCTGATTGCTCACAGCGATACAGCCATCAGTCCAGTCCCTGCCCACATATGACGATGACATTTTCTCCAATCCATTGGGCAGGCCGTGAATAAAAATGTTCCCTCCGGGCATGACACCTTTTTTACGTGCCTTCTCCTCGTCTTCTTCCCGCGGATAACTGATATGGAGTGAAAGATAGAATCGACTCTCCGGATTCCGGTAATCGATGATATAGCTGCCTTCCGGTGTCTTCTCGTCACCTTCCCGCTCTTTGTGGCCCAACGGGCTGTCTCCCAGGGAGATTTCGTATTCACGGTACTTTCTGCCCTCATGAATGAGCCACATTTTTCGCTCTGATTTGTCCACCAGCACCGACTCGGCGAGGGGAAGGTCTGTTTCGCCCCAGGCCGACGTGGCCAGCTGCAGGAAGATGGTCGTGAACAGTGCTCTCATGACGCTAACAGTGAAATCATGTCGTATCGATCAGGCCCAGGGTGCCAAACCGGTCAAGGTTCGAAAAGTCTTATCGTATTCTAAACCAAAAATAATCGCTTAACTGAATTGCCATGAGTCTGGCCATCAGGTCCCGGATTCGATTTCATCGAGCGTGTGGGCAGCCAGTTGATTTCGATAGGCCCTTGGTGACAGACCGGTGATGCGGCGGAACGCCCGACTGAAGTTTGCAGGGTCGACATACCCCAGGTCCCGGGCAATATCACTCAGCGGCCTGTCGAAATCGCGAATCCACCGTGTTGCCAGGCGGATGCGTGTGCGGACGACCACCTCCGTGTAGCTGGTACCGCAGTCCGCCAGTTTGCGCTGCAAGGTGCGTGGACTGATGCCCGCGATATCCGCCGCACTTTGGAGATCCCAGTGTCCCGCGATGATCAATGTCTCTGCGAGTTGAGCGATCGACATTTGAAAATCAACGGGCAGCGTGGTCTTGCCTGCCTCTGCGGGGCTGCCTGTCGTTCCCATGGGGCGTGCCAGCAATGAATCTGGAATCGGAAAGGAGGCATGTTTTCCCTCCCTGATAATCGTGGTACCGGGCAAAGCCTCTACAAGCCTGACAGCGGTCCGGGGTGTTATTGCCGGTATCGTCAATGCCGTGGGACATCAGGTGCTGCCCACAGCCCCCCGAATGGTATTGATGGTGATGAAGAGCACATACAGGTAGTTCTGGACCGCGTCATCCTCGCTCATACCGGACACGGATGCGCAGAAACAGGTATACCCCTCTCTCTCCGCCGGCATGAGCCAGTAGAAATCCCCGGAGCTTGCTGTACTGATAAACCGGCATCCACGCTCCAGGTATTCACTGATACTCGATGCGCCCAACAGCAGTTCTCCGAACTCACCCATCAGTTGCAGTGATGCTGTCTGGCCGACCAGCAGGCCAATATCCTCGATGCCCTCCCCGAGACAGACTGCGTTAATAAAACGGAAAATAAGCGGGCGGGGAATCGGTGTTGCCGGGTCCAGGACCAGACCCTGCGATATGTCCGCCTGCGCCAGGTATTTGTCAATCGGTATACCCACGTTCTCAAAATAGGCCAGTACCGGCGTGATCAAGGCTGCCTGGGAGAAGTGAACAGTCTGGTTAGCGGTGCGCGACGCCATGGTTTATGAGTCCAGGACCAGGATGACCTGTGTCAATCAAGTGACGATAACACCCCGAAGTGTAGATTCTATTGGCGCATAATGACAAGCTTGGGTCGATGAAGCTCTGATAATGATCCAGACTGTCAATCTTGAAACACTCCCTGGCTATTCGCTTTGGCATCCGGGAGCTGTGATTTTTTTGGCATGCTAATTTTAGACTCAGAGGTATCTCCCATGTTGAAGCATAAACGGGTGTTGCTAGCGGGTGCCCTGTCGGTGAGCGCCATGGTCGCCGCTGCTGGCGATAGTGGGGAATACAGTCCGTATCTTGAACATGACTTCCCCAATCAGGTTTTTTTCGGTGACACCCATCTGCACACGTCTTATTCCACCGATGCAGGCCTGTTCGGCAATACGATCGGGCCCGATGAAGCCTATCAATTTGCCAAAGGCAAAGTGGTTACCTCCAGTCTGGGTGTGAAAGCCCGGCTGGCCCGCCCCCTGGACTTTCTTGTAGTGGCCGACCACGCGGAAAATCTCGGACTGGCCCCTATGCTGGCCGAATCCAACCCCATGGTAATGAACCATGAATGGGGCAGTAAGATCGCCGCACTCTACCAGTCAGGAGATCTGGGCGCCGCTTATACAATGTGGGGATCTGCCATTAACGTGAGTAAGGACCCGTTTGCCGGCGACACTGAAATGCAGGGGTCGATGTGGCAGCGGATCCTGGAGTCTGCGGAACGGCACAACGCGCCCGGAAGCTTTACGGCCTTCATCGGTTTCGAGTGGACCTCTTCACCCGGCGGCAGCAATCTGCACCGCAATGTGATCTTCCGCGACAACGCCGATAAGGCGGGTCAGGTTCTGCCCTACTCGGCTTACCATTCGGAAGACCCGGAGGATCTGTGGGTTTACATGGACGAGTACGAGCAGAAAACGGGGGGCCAGGTTCTGGCCATCGCGCACAACGGCAACCTCTCCAATGGATTGATGTTCGATGATGTCACCTACACGGATAAGCAACCCATCGACCAGGATTATGCAATCCGTCGCATGAAGTCCGAGCCCCTGTATGAGGTCACGCAAATCAAGGGCGACGGCGAAACCCACCCGGGCCTATCCAAGAATGATGAGTATGCAGACTATGGCACCTGGGACAAGGGGAGCTTCGGTGCGCCGAAAGAGGAGGGTATGATCGAGCGGGAATACGCGCGACAGGCCTATATGCGAGGACTGCAATACGAAGCAAAACTGGGCGCAAACCCCTTCAAGTTTGGCCTGGTCGGCAGCACCGATTCCCATACCACACTGGCAACCACGACCGAGGACAATTTCTTCGGTAAAGCGACACCCGCGGAGCCTGCCCGCGGCAATACTCACCGGATGGACGACAAGATAACCGGTTATCTGCCCGATCCTCAGGGCCGCGAATACGCCATTTACGCCCGCTCGACCCTGGCCTCCGGGCTGGCTGCCGTATGGGCGCGCGACAACACCCGGGAGGCAATCTGGGACGCCATGGCGCGCAAGGAAGTCTATGCCACTACCGGTACCCGCCTCAAAGTACGCGTATTCGCCGGGTGGGAATTTGAGCGGGATGATCTGAGCCGCCCTGATTTCGCTCGCTACGCTTACAGCAAGGGTGTGCCCATGGGGGGTGACTTGAAGGCTGCCGGCAGCGATGGTGCTCCCTCCCTCCTCATCCAGAGCGTAAAGGACCCCGACTGGGCGAACCTGGACCGCATACAGGTGATCAAGGGGTGGACGGACAAGCAGGGCAAGACTCACGAGCGGGTTTACGACGTGGCCGTATCCGGTGAGAGGAAAATCGGAGCAGATGGTCGTTGCAGGGAGGCTGTGGGTAATACCGTGAACGTCAAAGACGCCTCTTTCAGCAACAGCATCGGCGCCGCCATGCTCGAGGCCTACTGGCAGGATCCGGATTTTGATCCTAAGCAACGGGCCTTCTACTACGTGCGGGTGCTGGAAATCCCCACGCCAAACTGGACTACTTTCGATGCAGTGAAGTTCGGTACTGCGTTGCCCGAGGATGTTCCGGCGAGCATCCAGGATCGGGCCTATACGTCACCAATCTGGTATACGCCCTAGCGCCGACGGCGTTCCCCGGCGAGAGGCAACCGCCCAGGGCGTATCGCGTGATGTGAGCCTTGTCGCCGTCGGATGATGTCACTACTATCTCTGGCGTGAGTGATGCCAGCGAAGAGACAGGCCGCAAAATCATCCATGTCGATATGGATGCATTCTTTGCCAGCGTTGAGCAGCGGGACAACCCGGAACTACAGGGCAAACCGGTGGCGGTAGGGGGTTCTGCCCAGCGCGGGGTGGTGGCGGCTGCAAGCTACGAGGCGCGCCGTTTCGGGGTGCGTTCAGCAATGCCCTCCTTGACGGCGGCGCGGCTTTGTCCTGGGCTGATTTTCGTGCCACCACGCTTCGACGCCTATCGCGCAGTTTCGAACCAGGTTCGCCAGATATTTCTCCGCCATACGGATCTGGTGGAGCCGCTCTCCCTGGACGAGGCCTACCTCGATGTGACCCGGGACAAGCAAGAGATCCGCAGCGCGATCCGTATCGCCCAGGTTGTGAGGCGCACCATCCGTGAAGAGACCGGACTGACGGCAAGTGCCGGCGTGAGCTACAACAAGTTTCTGGCAAAGATCGCGTCTGACCAGAATAAACCCGATGGACTATGTGTCATCCGTCCGCATGAGGGTGAGGCGTTTGTCGCCACACTGCCAGTACGTCGCTTTTATGGTGTGGGGCCAAAGACTGCCGAGCGCATGGGGCGGTTGGGGATACACGTTGGGGCCGATCTTCGGGACAGGGACATGAATTTCCTGCTCGAGCATTTCGGTAAGTCAGCCGAATACCTCTACAACGCCGCACGTGGTGTGGACCACAGGGCGGTGCGGCCTCACCGCATTCGAAAATCCGTGGGGCGAGAGCGAACGTTCAGCGACGACCTGGTTGCAGACGCAGCCTTGAGGGAGGCGCTGGAGACCATCATCGACAGCGTCTGGCAAAGAATTGAGCAGATTGGCGTCGTGGGTCGTACGGTCACCCTGAAAGTCAAATATGCCGATTTTCGGCAGATTACCCGGAGAAGGTCATGCGACCACTATCTAGCGGGCCGTATTCAGTTCGCTGGGGTCGCCCGCGATTTGCTGGACCAGCTGCTTCCCGTACCCCTCGGCGTTCGTCTCCTGGGACTGGCTCTGTCAGAACTGGCCCATCCGGATGCGGATCAACTGCGCCCCCCAGCCGGGATTAGGGAACAGCTACAGCGAGCGTTTGATTTTTGACCAGGGTCTTCTCTGTGCCATTAACAATTGTTAATGCGCCATGTGCCGTTCAGGCCTTAAGCTTGCGTTTGATTCGGGAGAGCGACACGGCATCGATTCCGAGGTAGGACGCGATATGGAACTGGGCGACCCGGTTCGGCAGATCGGGTTCATGCCGCAGCAACCAGCGGTAGCGCTGCTCGGCATTGCAGGTCAGCAGTACTGCCTCGCGCTGCTCGTTACGGATGAAGGCCTCGGCCAACAGGTTATTGTAAAGGTTGGCGATTTGTGGACTTTCTTGGGTGGCGGCCCGGAGATCGCTGAAGCGGAATGAGATCATTGCGCAGGGCTCCAGGCACTGGATCGAGAAAGGCGCCGCAGACCCCGTGATTGCGGCGCTCACCGGGCCGGTGATGTCACCGGAACGATAGAACGCCTTGTTGCGTTCCCGCCCATCCGGTGTGGTGTAGAACAAGCGCACCAGGCCGGTTTCCAGCAGGTAAAGGGTATCGCTGTGAGCGCCGGCTTGAACGAGGAATTCGTCGGTATCGCAGGTCCTGAGAGCCATATTGGCCAGCCAGCCATCAAGCTGCGAGCGGTCCGTGATAGACCAGCGGCGCAACCAGGGGCTGATGCGGTCTTCGATGTCGAGGGCTGCCATAACGGAATTTTACACACGGAAAATGACACAAGAAGGAGAATAGTGATGAAAGAGGCAACTAACAACATAGTGATGAACATGGGCGATCAGGCGGATATTATCAACCAGCCCGAAAGCACTGACGACATTCGCCAGGATCGCAAGAACAAGTTGGCAGCTGCGCTGCGCCTGTTCGGTAAGTTTGGCTTCGACGAGGGCGTCGCGGGCCACATCACTGTGCGCGACCCCGGACTCACCGACCATTTCTGGGTCAACCCCATGGGCAAGTCCTTCAAGCAGATGACCGTATCGGACCTGCTGCTGGTAAACCATGACGGCTCGGTGGTCGAGGGTAGCGGTCTCCTGAACGGGGCGGCTTTTACTATCCACTCGCAGATTCATATGGCCAATCCGGCGATCACGGCGGCTGCCCATTCCCACTCGGTCTACGGCAAGGCGTTCTCTGCACTGGGCAAGCTGCTGGACCCTCTCACCCAGGACAGCTGTGCCTTCTATGAAGACCATGTGCTGTTCGATGATTTTTCGGGTGTGGTGCTGGATAACACGGAGGGTGAGAGAATCGCGGCTGCCCTCGGTGATAGCAAAGCTGCCATCCTGCAGAATCACGGGCTGTTGACGGTGGGCGACAGTATCGACGCTGCCGCGTGGTGGTATATCACCATGGAGCGAAGCTGTCAGGCGCAGTTACTGGCGGAAGCCGCCGGGAAGCCAAAGCTGATTGAGCACGACGTGGCGCTCCTTACGCGGGAGACCGTAGGATCTGCCCTGGCCGGCTGGTTCAGCTTTCAGCCACTCTACGACGTGATCACACAGGAACAGCCTGAACTGCTGGACTGAGAGCGCAGTGCGGTCGAAACCCCGTGGTTCGTACCGTCAAATCTCGCCCGCAGACCAGAGGGCCTGGAGTCTCTCATACTCCCTCTGGCCCTTTTCATTATCGAACTGGGTGAGGATCATGCCGGCGACCTTGTCGGGACGCAGTTGCGGGTTATGTTCCCTCGCCTTGGCGACATACCTGGAAGCCGCCTGCCCATTGCCGAAGACATCCTCGCAGAGCGCGGACAGGATATTCACGTAGCCGTACTCTGGCTGCTCCAGCGCCTTTCTTTCAAGCAAAGGTGCCGCCGTCGCGTAATCGCCGGCCAGAAACTCCAGGAGACCGCGGTACCAGGCATGCAGTGGTGCAAAACCACCCTCCGGAGCGAGCGCAGAAGCGCGTTCGATAGCCTGTCGTGCTTCATCGAACCGGCCCAGGTAAGCGTAAACCTGGCAGATCAGGTGCCAGGCTTCGGCACTGGCAGGGTTGCGCCGAAGCACCTGCTCCAGGGATTGCAGTGCCCGGTCCTGCATCCCGGCGAAATTCTCGGAAGCGCCGATATAGGTGAGGGTCAAAAGATCGTCCTGCCCGAGTTGCCGTGCAAGACGCAAGTGCGTCTTGGCTTTCTCGATATAGCCAGGCAGTTCATGGTCTTCGTAGATACCGTTGATGATGGCGGCGTTGCACCCCCAGCTCTGCAGTGCATGGGCCAGCGCATAGTCAGGTGCAATCGCCAGCGCTTTTTCCATTTCATCAACACAGGTATGCATTGTTTTAACCGAGCCTACTGCGCGACCGATCCGGGCAGCAGTGCGCTGGCAGTACTCCCACGGGCCTTGCGTTTCGAGAGACGCGCGTTCCGCGCGGTCGGCCTCCGCCCATGTGAGTTGCGCGAAGACGCTGCCGGCGATCTTCTCGACGATATCATCCGGAGACTCAACCAGTTCCTTGAGTTCCAGGTCGAATTTTTTGGCCCATATATGTTCACCACTCTCTGCAGCAATGAGCTGGACGGTGACGCGGGCCCGCTGATTCATTTTCCGCACGCTGCCCTCGACAAGATACCGGGCCCCGAGCGCCTCGCTGATCTGGCGGATATCCACTGACTGGCCCTTGAAGGCAAAGACCGATGTGCGGGCCGGAACCGACAGATGTCGGATGGAGGATAGCAGTGTAATGATGTCCTCGGTGAGGCCATCGGCGACGAACTCGACTTCCTCGTCTGGCGACATGTTGGTGAATGGAAGCACGGCGACACCGGGCTTGCTGACCAGTCCCTGAGCCGGCTGGACTGGCGTGGAGTCGGGGCCAGCTGCGGCCGGATCGCCGGCGGGCTTATCTGTACCCAGCGATCGTAGCAACTCCTCGAAAACGGGGCTTGCTTTGGTTCCATCCCAGGCCGCAAATGGAATGGAGTGCAATTGTCGGAAGCCCAGCGGGGGCAGCACGCCATCCAGGGATATCGGCAGCAGTTTGTGCTCAGCACGGGCAAAATCGGCCTCGTCCCGCACCCAGTGCGAATCGAGGGCGTGCTCCGACCAGGCGACAATGACGACCCTGGCAGTGCCGAGTTCGTTCTCGATCGTCCGGGAGAACTCTGTGCCGCCACCGATTTGTCGATCCCACCATATCGAGTAGCCTTCCGACTCCAGCTCTGCTGCAAGCCTCTCGACCCGGTCGCGGTCAGGTCTGGCATAGGAGATGAAAATGTCGGCCATTGGCTGTGCTCTGAAGCAGCGGCACACTTGGGTGCGCCGTTCCGGTGCAGTTTTGTAAAGTATAGATACCGTCTTCCTTCGCAACCAGTATTTGCGCCAATTTACTATCTTTTAACAATAGTGAGGTCCCTCCGCGAGGAAATAGACTTTCATGCCCGCCTTGACGCCGGCGACACGGCTGAAGTCCTGATGTTTATTTATCCCGTTCTGCGGCCGGAGGCGTCCAGCGGCCCTCGAGGGCGGCCTTCTCGGGTCCGTAGAGTCGCATGACCATATAGAAGGGGCCGTCAGGTGCGGGCAGCCAGTTGGACTCCAGGTCCTGCCCCGGGGAGTCCTTCCCTATGTGCAGCACCACGGAACCGTCTTCCTCCTGCTTGAGCTGCTCCATCATCTCCGAGCTCAGGAGGTAGCGGTCGAGCGGATTCTCGATGAAGAGCTGGGTCTTTCCGTCGTACATGGTCAGGGACCAGAAGGCCTTGACCGGCGGCAGCGCCCCTTTCGGGAAGCTGATCGTGTAGCGGTGGGCAGAGGCGTTCAGGGGCTCACCGTCGGCATCGGTCAGATAGGTTGGATAGACCGCTTCCGCCGCCGAGTTGCCGTAGAGACCCATGTGCGCAGCCACGGAGCGCAACAGGTCGGGCCTGTCCAGGCCATAATTCGTTTCGGCGCTCTGCTGCAGGAACGCCCGCGTGCCGAACCACTTTCCGCTCGCGAGGGGATCGTCTGAATTTTTGGCGATGAATGCCTCCATCTCGGCAAACCCTGCTTTCACGCCGGCTTTCAGGGCCTCCTGTGTATTAACTGGCAGAGCGGAGAAATCGAAGCTTGCGTCGGGGCCGATACCGAGTCGCGCGAGATCCTGCCAGAGCGCTTCCTCACCCGGTCCCGGCTCGGCGAGAAGATCCATGATGAAGTCCAGGTAAGCGAAGAAGCGCTCGTCGAACTGCGAACCCTCGTCCCATTCCGGAAAGTCAGGCCTGGCCGATGCGGCCGGGGGCTCCTTGCCGCGGAAAGCGCTCAGCGGTTGCAGCGTGTACTGCCCCTGGATCTCCTTGACCTTTTCCAGGTCCTCCGGTCCGAACAACTGGGTGCGGGTAACACTGAAGATGAAATCGGTTTCGGACTGGATGACGTCGGTGATGCCCGCCGGCTTGTTGCCGTCCCAGCCTGGTCCGGCGAGCAGGTATCGGCCGGCTTCGCTACCCGTCGTGAGGTTGCCCACGTAGGCAAAATTCTGGGTGTATAGATCGATCAACTGGAAACTGTAGTAGCGTTTCGCGTCCATTTCGGGAACCGACAAAACCAGCGGCTCGGGGCGTAAATCCATCCAGAACATACAGTAAGGGGTGTCCGCATTGGGTGTCACCACGGCCTTGTCGTCCGGGGTGAACAGCCTCGCTTCGCAGGCCACCTCGTTGAAGGGCCCCTTGTACTCCGGGTTGCCCTCGTCGATGGTGTAGTTCCAGAGGGTCTTGTAGTTCATGACCATGGGGAAGCCGTAGAGGTAGGCCTCCCGGGCAATGACCTCGGCTTCCTCCGGCTGGACTGTGGCCCTCTCAGCCGCGGCGCTGGAACAGACTACCAATAAGCCAATGGTGGCCAGCAAGCCGGCTCGGGTGGATAAGCAATTCATGTTTTGTCTCCCATCAATTCTGTTTCACGTTGGTTCATTCCACTTTCTTCGCGTCTCCGGGTATCCAGGTCTTATCGAAGTAGGATTGTTCCGGGCCATACAGCCGAAGATAGACAAACCAGCCTTCGCCTGGAGTGGTTTGCACCCAGTTCTCCTCGTGTGCCCCGTCCGGCAGCTTCGGCCCGAAGTAGACATCGAAGGAGCCGTCCTTGTTGGCAACCGCGCCGTGCACCGAGCCGACCAGCGGTCTCCCA
>Ga0316201_10004606_pt1 | contig 10449 bp, 7 predicted proteins | sample CS6wburrow_MG_FD_204516 | JGI IMG/M metagenome (GOLD analysis project Ga0316201, IMG submission 204516) | Coastal sediment microbial communities from Delaware Bay, Delaware, United States - CS-6 worm burrow | ecosystem: Environmental > Aquatic > Marine > Coastal > Sediment | place: USA: Delaware... | reverse complement strand
TATGGCAGCGATACAGTTATCGCAAGTGATATACGTGAAGGGAAAGAAGACTTGATGGATTCTGGTCCTTTTGAACTTTTGGATGCCACTGATTTCAATGCATTGGAAGAATTAATTGCCTACTATGAAATAAACGAGGTTTATTTAATGGCCGCAATGTTGAGTGCAACGGCAGAAAAATTTCCAATGCGCGCATGGAACCTCAATATGAACTCCCTATTTAATGTTTTGGTACTGGCCAAAGAGAAAAAGATAGATAAGATATTTTGGCCTTCAAGTATCGCTGTTTTTGGTCCAAATACTCCTAAAAACAGTACTCCCCAAAATACCATAATGGAGCCTTCTACGGTTTATGGTATAAGCAAACAATCAGGTGAACGTTGGTGCAATTATTATCATACTAAATTTGGGGTAGATGTGCGCAGTGTTCGCTATCCTGGTCTAATAAGCTGGAAAACCATGCCTGGAGGGGGTACAACCGATTATGCGGTAGAAATTTATCATAAAGCGCTTTCCGAAAAGTCATATACTTGTTTTCTAAAAGAAGATACACGGCTCCCCATGATGTTCATGGATGATGCCATAAGGGCAACCCTCTTGCTTATGGAGAGTGATTCTGCGGCCATTAAAGTTCGTTCTTCCTATAACTTGGCCGCCATGAGTTTTAGCCCCAATGAAATTGCAACAAGTATCAAAAACCATATTCCTGATTTCGAGATATTCTATACCCCAGATTTTAGACAGGAAATCGCGGATTCATGGCCCAATAGTATCGACGACAAAGAAGCCCGAAGGGATTGGGGCTGGGAATCAGAATTCAATTTGGAAAGGACCACCGAAAAAATGCTCTCAAATTTAGGACTATAGGCCCCAAATAGCCTGAAACATGTATACTTATTTGATTTCGGCTTAAAGTACTACCCGGCAAAAGCACAAAGTTCATATCAAATTGGATTAATGAATTGATTCCTTTCTGGTTCCAATAACACTAACCTTCAAAGGGTTTAGGGGGGATAGCAATTTCATGCTCACATCTTCTCTAGACTTCCACACCAATATTTGATTCTCCTTTAGGTCATATGGTGTTCATTTTTATTGGATTTCACTCTGGTTTTTTATTGAATATTATTGTAACTTACTGGAGTTTCATTTTAAAGATCAGTTAATAAACCCATATTTTAATTTTATGGAAAATAAGAAACAAAAAGGGGAATCCAAACCTACCAAAGGTATAAGCCGACGAAGTTTTATCAGGGGTGCCGGATTATCCACTGCAGGCAGTGTATTGATGACAACAAATGCCTTTGCATTGGACTATAAGGAACAACTTGTTACCGGGAAAGAATTTGGACCCGATGCCATGACCATAAAAATGAAGGTGAATGGCATTACGAAATCGCTGAGCGTTGAACCAAGGACAACACTGGCTTCGGCCTTACGAGATCATTTGGAGTTAACCGGAACCAAAGTCGTCTGCGATCGGGGCTCATGCTCTGCATGTACGGTGTATTTGGATGGTGAGCCAGTGAATTCCTGCATGCTCTCTGTTTTAGACGTAGGCGAAAAAAAAGTCACAACCATTGAGGGTATTGCCAAAAATGGTGAGTTGCACCCAGTGCAGCAAGCCTTTATTGAGCATGATGCTTCACAATGCGGCTATTGCACACCGGGGATGGTCATGTCCTGTGTACATCTTGTGGATAATAATCCCGCTCCCGATTTAGAAGATGTGAAAAAGGCCACACGCGGTAATCTCTGTCGGTGTGGAACCTACCCTCATGTTTTTAAGGCTACTTTGGACGCATCAAAAAAAACGATATAATATGGATACTAGAAAAGATAAATTCCCGCACGGTATTCCTGGCCACAATCTAAGTGAAATAGAAAGGGAAATCCCTATTGAAGAACCGCCAGCTTGGCCTATTAACAAGGAGTTGAAAGTAATCGGTAAAAGGGTAACAAGAATAGATGCCCATGATAAAGTGACAGGGAAGGCAAAGTTTACCTCGGATATGAAATTGCCAGGTATGCTTTATGCTAAAATGTTACGGTCCAATGTACCGCATGCAGAAATCACAGGTATTGATATAAGTAAAGCAAAAAGTCTTCCAGGGGTACATGCTATTCACCTTATTGAAAATGCCCCGAAAGAGGGAGAAGAAAATAAGGGTAGTAAATATCCAATGGTGAAGTATGCGGGTCAGCCACTCGGAGGAGTCGCTGCGGAGAGCTTGGAAATAGCCAAAGACGCGATTAAGTTGATTGAAGTCAACTATCAGAGAAAGCCTTTTGTCATTGATATGGAAAAGGCTATGGAAATTGGTGCGCCTATTGTGTTTGATGTACCAATTGAACAGCAGGCAGATGGTGGGGATGTAGGCGAAGTACATGATGGAAGTAAAGGTAAAGGCAATGTAAGAGGCCCATCTACAAGTAGCTTTTTTGGTGGACCAAGAGGTGATCTTGCAAAGGGTTTTGAAGAAGCGGAGGTGGTTGTGGAAAATACGTATCGCACTCAAGTTCATACGCATATGCCATTAGAGACGCATGGCGTGGTTGTCGACTGGAAAACAGACGTAATGACCGTTTATGCATCTACCCAAAATACTGCAAACGTAAGAAATGAGATGGCGAGTATCTTTAATCTACCTAAAAGTAAGGTAAGGGTTGTATGTGAATATATGGGCGGTGGATTTGGCGCAAAACATAGCGCTGGAAGTTATGGACCTATGGCGGCAAATCTTGCCAAAAAAACTGGGCGCCCAGTGTGGCTCATGTTAGACCGAAAAGAAGAACACATAGCTGAAGGGAATAGACCCAGTTCAATACAATACCTAAAAATAGGAGCAAAGAAAGACGGTACTTTGACAGGCATTCAACAACGTTCCCATGGGACCGCAGGAGTTGGGTTAGGTGCCGGTGTTGGTCGGATCGCCCAAGTGCTTTATCCCTGTCCTAATTTTGCTACAGAACAATACGATGTCCTGACCAATGCGGGGCCTGGAGCCGCTTGGCGCGCACCTGGAAATGTTCAAGGCGCTTTTGGGTTGGAACAGGCAATTGATGAATTAGCCGAAAAATTGAATAAGGATCCATTAGAGTATAGGGATCTGATTGATAAAAGTGAAGTGAGAAAGGTAGAGCGCCAACGTGGGGCTGCGCTTTTTAATTGGTCGCGACGTCAACCTGCAGGAAGTGGAAAAGGTGTTGTAAGGAAAGGACTAGGAGTTGGTCAATCTACATGGCCTCGATTTGTAACCCTTGATTCTTCCGTGGAAGTTAAAATACATAATGATGGAGGCGTTGAAGTTCGTTCTAGCGTCCAGGATATCGGTACCGGTACCAAAACCATTCTTGCCCAGGTAGTTGCCGAGGAAATGGGATTACAGGTAAAAGACATCAAAGTCAATATAGGGGATACGTTTTTCCCTGTAGGACCTGGTTCCGGTGGAAGTGTCGTGACAGGTTCCATTACCCCACCAACACGTAATGCAACTTTTGAAGCCAAAAAAGAACTATTGAAACTTGTTGCAAAAAAATGGGAAACAGATTCCTCGGAATTGTTTATAAAGGACGGTCAGGTAGGTCATAAAAATGATGCCAAACTGAATATGTCATTTAAGGAAGCAACCAAATTAATGCGGACAAGCCAAATTAGTAAAACCGCAAGTCGTTCTGACGATTATGGTGGCTTTCAGCAACCTTGGGGATTGGCCTTTGGCGATTTGGGATCGGTTCAGTTTGCAGAAGTTAGCGTCAATACCGATACGGGATTCGTTAAGGTCGATAAGATAGTTGCAGCGCATAGTTGCGGTAGACCACTGAATACCGGTCAATTGGAAAGTCAGATCAATGGAGGGGTTATCCAAGGTGTGTCTTATGCATTATATGAAAATCGGGTTATTGATAAGGCAACAGGGCACATGGTGAATGCCAATGTGGATCAGTATAAAGTACCATTTTCGATGGAAATCCCTGAGATCGAAACCTTAATCGTTGAAGAGTACTCAGCGCGGTCGTCAACTGATGCATATGGTATAGGTGAGCCGGCAAATATTGCAACGGCAGCTGCTATTGCCAATGCCGTTTATAACGCTATTGGGGTTAGGATCTATGAAATACCCATTACTCCATCAAGCATTCTTAAAGCATTAAAAAAAGTCTCTTAAAACTAAAGACATGAATAAATTTAGTTGGTATGAAGCCAAATCAATTGAAGATGCTCTTCAACAAGTTAATTCGACAGTATCTGAAGAGCTATATCAGCATACTAATAAAGCAGCGGTTTTCAAATCTGGTGGTATAGATGTGTTCGACTGGGTAAAGGAAGGTTTGCTTCAACCCCAAAAAATCATCAATATTCGAAATATTCCCGGACTTGATAAAATCAATTTCGACAGTAAAAAAGGATTGCGTATAGGATCCAATGTTACCTTAGCTGAATTGGCGTCAAATGCGGAAATCAAGGAGAATTATTTGGCACTTCATCAAGCAGTGAACCATGCCGCTACACCCCAGCTGCGGAATATTTCTACCTTGGGTGGAAATATCGCCCAACGGAACCGATGTTGGTATTTTCGTTCTACGGATCATGACTGCTTCCGTAAAGGAGGCGATCGTTGTTTTGCACGCCATTCAGAAAATGGTGAGAATGAAAACCATGCCATCATTGATAATGGTTCATGTGTAAGCGTTCATGCTTCCTCTATATCTACTGCGCTCATGGCTTTTAATGCCAATGTCGTTATAATTAATAGTGAGGGAGAGAAGAAAACAGTGAGTATGGATGACTTCTTCGTTACCGCATCAAAGGATCTTGCTATGGAAAACATACTCCAGGCAAAGGAAATAATAACAGAAATTAGTATTCCAGCTCCTGCTAAAAACACCAAAAGTGCTTATATCAAGCAAGTCGCCCGCGAATCATATGACTGGTCGCTTGGGGATGTGGCAGTAGTTGCCGAGGTTTCTGGGAACAATACCTGTCGTTCAGCGAGTATTGTATTAGGGGCCGCTGCGCCGGTCCCTTATCGATCAAAGGAAGCACAACAAGCTATGGAAGATAAGACAATCAATTCTGAAAATGCAACTGCAGCGTCCAAAGCAGCTATGAAGATAGCACGCCCATTGACCAAAAATGGGTATAAGGTTCCGCTGTTTGAAGCAACCATTAAACAAGCCATTTTAGAAATTTCTTAGCGATGGATGATAACAAATCGAAAACACAAGGCATTTGCAAATTTCTACGCGCTCGAAACCCTTATGGAATGATGGAAGGAGGGGAGCATCCTTGGCTTTTATTGGATGATGCCAATACCATATGCTGGTGTATAAATTCTGCTGGCGCAATGGGTCCAGATAATGGAATGGTATCCCCACGGTATTGCAGAGAGGAACGAAGTTGTTTTATGGCCCAGGATCCTGAGCTTTGATATTCGCAATTTTATATGACTTCAAGTATGTGGCGGCACCACCAATAAATCGAAGTATTTGGGCTAAATTCCGAGGCTATTCTTCTTCAATAGTAAAATCTGGTATGGCCTCCGGGTCATCATCATCAAATTCTTCATAATCGTCCTCATCGTAATTGGCCATTGTTACTTCAAGTTTGGCACTTATTTTCACCAAGTATTTTGTATCCGTCGTTAACACCTCAACAGCTTCCATTTTATCCCCATTGGCATTCTTAAAGGAAATGATGTCCCGATCATCATAACCATCAGGATATCTTTCCACCAATAACCTAAGTACTTCAGGTGTGAGTTTTTTAAAATCTACTATAATCCTTTTTAAATTATCCATAATTATTGGGATAAATTTATAACGTCAATCATTTTATAAAATTAGAATAAATATTTCTTAAATTAGACAGTAAACAAGCCTAATGAAAAATTCTTTAATTACTAGATGTATGCTGTCAGTTTTTTTGTTTGTACTAGGTTATTCCTGTTATGCGCAGATCAATCCCAATGTTTATACTTCAGAACAGGAAAAAGATGGGAAATCGGTAAAGCATGAATTGAAAATAGATGGCGATTATTTGACCCATACCGTATATGAAATGAAACCTGCAAATTTCATAAAGACCTTAGGAGGTTTTTACAAACTAGAAGATGGAGCCATCAATGTTCAGCTTGAATTCAATTCCAATTTCGAAAACGATTCCATTACACAATTGCACTATAAATTTGAAATCGGTGAAGATGTTCTAAAACTCCATTTGGATGATAAACTTGAGTTCAAAGCTGCTAAGGGCGTAGTACAAGAACTCGATGGCAAGTGGCTTTTTGGTACAAGAGGCCCAGATAAAGGTCAGGAAAGACGAGGGGATAACAGGCCGAGGAAAACTTTGAAATTTCTTCAAAACGGAAGATTTCAATGGATTGCATACAATACCGAAACCATGAAATTCTTTGGTACAGGTGGCGGTTCCTTCACTTCGAAAGATGGGGTTTATCAGGAAAATATTGAGTTTTTCTCCAGGGATAATTCCAGGGTCGGGGCAGAACTCAAATTTGAGTATGAATTAAAGGACAATGATTGGCATCACCAAGGCAACAATAGCAAGGGGGAACCTATGTACGAGATTTGGATGAGAAGATTGGCCAGCGGTGGGTAATCAATTTTCAATCTTATTTATTGGGACTTGAACCTCAATATTGACTTGTAGCCCCGGCAAGAATCGAACTTGCATCTAAAGTTTAGGAAACTTCTATTCTATCCATTGAACTACGGGGCCAATATGTCAAAATGCAATCCAGAAATAATGTAGCAGGCTAAAACTTGAAAGCTAAACCAGCAATGCATCAAGAGGGCAAAAATAGCATATTTTTTAAGAGTCTTAAAACTGCAATGCACAAAACTGGAGCACCTTACGCAATAGTTATATATATTTGATGATATAAGTATTCCGTATTCGTTAAATTGACCATTTATGCGTATTACAGGTACATTTCTGGATGAGATCAGCCACGATATTCCCCATCAAAATTGGGGAGCAAAAGAGTGGGATACTGACTTTGCACATATGAAAAAGTTGGGCATCGATACCGTGATAATGATCCGTTGCGGTTACCAACAATTCTTGACGTACCCCTCGGCTTATTTGATAGATAACCATGGATGTTTTAACCCTCCCATTGATTTAGTACAACTTTTTTTAGGCCTTTCCGAAAAGTATGGTATGACCTTTTATTTTGGTATCTACGACAGCGGCAAATATTGGGTTTCAGGAGATATGCGTTATGAAATTGACAGTAATCTTTTCGTTGTTGATGAGGTTTTCCAAAAATATGGACAGCATAAGAATTTTGGAGGCTGGTACCTCAGCCTTGAATTGAGTAGAAAAACAAGAAATGCAGTTGGTTCGATAGCCAAATTGGGTAATCATTGTAAAGCCGTTAGTGGAGGATTACCTGTATTGATTTCGCCATGGGTGGATGGAAAAAAAGCGGTCTTGGCAAATTCCGATCAAATAACAAAAAGCACCTTTATTTCAATTCAAGAACACGAACGCGAGTGGAACGAAATCCTCGATGGCATCAAAAACAGTGTGGACATTGTCGCCTTTCAAGATGGACATGTCGATTATAATGAATTGGAAGCCTATTTAGCTGTGAACAAGAATTTGGCCGACACCTATGAAATGGAATCATGGACCAATTCTGAATCATTTGACAGGGATATGCCCATTAAATTTATGCCCATCAAATTCGAGAAAATGCTACTCAAATTGGAAGCTGCAAGAAAAGTCGGATGCACCAAGGCGATAACATTTGAATTCTCTCACTTTATGAGTCCACAATCGGCATATATTCAAGCACACCACCTTTATGATCGATACATGGAATATTTCAAAATCCGATAGTGATGATTCAGGAAGGCAAAGCGGAAAGTGTTTTTCCAGGGCATTGCTGTTCTCTATTCGAATCAAGATAAAAGGGAAGAAAGAGTAATGAAGAAATACGCTGCTATATATAAAAACGAGCTCCTTAAAGAGGTCATCCCTTTCTGGGAGGTTCACTCCCTTGATATCGAACATGGAGGTTACTTTACTTGCTTAACAGCTAATGGAGAAATATTCGATACCGATAAATTTACTTGGCTTCAGGCCAGACAGGTTTGGATGTTCTCAAAATTCTATCAAGTTATTGAACCAAAGGAAAGATGGAGGGAAATTGCACTTTTGGGAGCAGGGTTTTTGGAAAAGCATGGTCGAGATCCATTGGGCGATTGGTACTTTTCCTTAAATCGGAAAGGGCAGCCATTGGTACAACCCTATAACATATTCTCGAATTGCTTTGCGGCAATGGCTTTTGGTACTCTATATCGGATTACATGTGAGGAACGGTATGCTGAAATTGCCTTGACCACATTTCAAAATATTCTAAAACAGCAAGAGAATCCGAAAGGAACTTATACAAAAACCTATCCGGGAACCCGCGATTTTCAGAATTTCGCGCTGCCCATGATTCTGTGCAACCTTTCAATGGAATTAAAGGATTTGTTGGATGTTGGGCAGGTAGAGCGTCTAAGCGATATGATCATCTCTAAAATATTTAATCAATTTTACCATAAGGAAAGTGGTCTGGTATTGGAAAATATTTCATTGGAAGGGGAATTTATTGATAGTTTTGAAGGGAGATTATTGAATCCGGGCCATGCGATCGAGGCTATGTGGTTTATTATGAATTTGGGAATCCATAAAAAAAATGATGCCATGATCAAGAAAGCAGAACAGATTATGTATCAACAATTGGAACATGGTTGGGATAATAAACACGGTGGCATTTTTTACTTTATGGATTTTAAAGGATACCCTCCCCAACAATTGGAACACGACCAGAAACTATGGTGGGTACATTTGGAAACCCTGGTCGCCTTGGCGAAGACCTATGCTTATAATCAAAGCCCAAAGGCTGCGGAATGGTTCGAAAAAGTACATGACTACACTTGGAATCATTTTCGGGACAAAGAGCATGGAGGGGAATGGTTTGGGTACCTAAATCGACAAGGTAAGGTAAACTTGCCTCTTAAAGGCGGCAAATGGAAAGGTTGCTTTCATGTTCCCCGTGCCTTAATGGAGGTTTGGAAAACGCTTGATACTTGATGAGTTTATGGAATCAATGAAAAGAATAGCCGTCGTACTTATTGTCTTTTTGACTTATGTAACGTCATTAAATGCCCAAAGCCATTACGATGTCCTTATTATTGGTGGTGGTGTGGGCGGCACTTCGGCCGGCATACAGGCTGCCCGTATGGGTGCAAAGGTCCTGATTATCGAATCGACCCCTTGGCTGGGCGGCATGTTGACATCGGCCGGTGTCTCGGCCATTGATGGCAATCATAATCTAGCTTCTGGGATTTGGGGAGAATTTCGACAAAGGCTTCGTGACCATTATGGCGGGGTTGAGGCATTGGCGACCGGTTGGGTCAGCCATACACTTTTTGAACCAAGTATTGGAAATAAAATTCTGCAGGAAATGGCCCATATTCCTAATCTGGATATCGCCTTTAATGCGATTTATATTGATGTTCTAAAAGATGGGGAAGGATGGTTAGTGAACTACCGACAAGAAGGTAAGTTACGCTCAGCCAAAACCAAAATACTCATCGATGCCACCGAAACAGGGGAACTAATGCCACTAGTTGGGGCAGATTTTCGATTGGGAATGGATTCCAAGAGGGATACAGGTGAAACCGCGGCTCCCGAAAAAGCAAACAATATTGTTCAGGATATTACTTATGTTGCTATTCTTGAGGATGTAGGAACAAAAAAAGGAAGAAGGGGGTTGGTAAGAAAACCACAGAATTATGATTCCAAGGAATATGAATGTGCTTGCAAACGGGAGGATGGTGAAATGTTCGGGGCCATATCAAATTGCCAGCAGATGCTCAACTATGGTAAACTGCCCAACAATAAATATATGATCAATTGGCCAAATTGTGGAAATGACTTTTATTTAAACTGGCCCGAATTGACCCAGGAGCAGCGCAGGGCCAAGTTAAAAGAGGCCAAAAAGTTTACCCAGGGCTTTATCTATTACATTCAAAATAAACTAGGGTATAAAAATCTTAGGATAGGGCGGGAATTCCCAACTAAGGATGGCTTTCCCATGATACCCTATGAACGGGAAGCTCGAAGAATCAAGGGTAAGGTATTCTTAACCGTTGATCATCTTGAAAAGCCCTATGATTATAATCTTTATAGAACGGGGATTGCGGTCGGAGATTACCCTATTGACCATCATCACGATAAGAATCCCAATACTCCAAAAATCGATTTCATCAATCTAAAAGTACCAAGTTATAACATTCCAATGGGTACTTTGATTCCCAAGAAAATAGAGAATTTTATCGTTGCAGAAAAAAACATAAGTGTTTCCAATGTCGTTAATGGCACTACAAGATTACAGCCTGTGGTTTTAGGCCTAGGACAAGCTGCTGGGA
>Ga0316201_10004605_pt1 | contig 10449 bp, 9 predicted proteins | sample CS6wburrow_MG_FD_204516 | JGI IMG/M metagenome (GOLD analysis project Ga0316201, IMG submission 204516) | Coastal sediment microbial communities from Delaware Bay, Delaware, United States - CS-6 worm burrow | ecosystem: Environmental > Aquatic > Marine > Coastal > Sediment | place: USA: Delaware... | reverse complement strand
TCGCCTTTTTCGATGCAAAGTTCTTTGGCTTGAATCACCATGATTTCCTTGGCGATCTGGCCGATTTCCTGATAGGAGAAGTTTTTCTTTGCAAGTTGATCTATTGCGTCGAGTTTATCTTTTTTTCCGCCCAAATCGATATTTTCGTCGACATGCCCGAGATTTTTTGCCGCTTCCAGAATGCGGTTGAGCTGCACATCATGTGCGCCGTCCGACAGAAGCTTGCCGCTGAAGGGCTTACCGTCATTGATGTTCGTATCCCCTTTGGCCACCTTAATAAAAGCCTGATAGGTGCCGGGCGGGAAGAAACGATCTGGTTCTTGTTCTATTTGTTCGCCTGTATTATACGCCCAGGGCATGGCCACGTCCGGCTTTCCGGCGAGGCTCAGTGCGCTTGAGAGAAAGCCGCTGTTCATATAGGACCCAAGATCACGCAAGGCGACGAGATTGCCGAGGTCGTATGTCGGGCCCAGACCTTTTTGTTCCATGGCATCAATTTGAATGGCTAAGTTTGGTGCATCTGCACCCTCATTTTTTTCCGTTTGCTTTTTGATCAAGGCATTTAAGAAATCGACTGTGTTGTTGCCATTTATTTTTTGTGGGATAAAGCCGGGGGAGTCCATATCCGGGTTTTGATCGCGTAAGATTTTAAGACGCTCTTTCATCGCCCGCGCGGTCTCTAGTTCGACATCGGTCGAGCCTGTGTTGTCTACGCCAAGCACATCTTCTGCGCGGCGGACGATTTCCTTTTGCCGTTGCTCTCTGGGGGTGTCGAGCGAGGCTGCGGCCCCGGATGTGGTTGCAGGCGTTGCCGCTGGAGTGGGCTGTTCGGCCTGTTGTTGGGCCGGTAGCGCGCTTTGTTGTATGGGGATTGTTAGCGATGCATTGATTTTGTCCTGTACATCCCGTGGCATGGCTTTGAATCGTGCACTGAAGTCCCCGTAATCTTTGTATCCTTCGGCTTCCAGTTTTTGGGTAAATTCTGCCAGTCTGTCCTGAAAGGCCAGATCGTTGATGTCCGCCGTTTCCAAGACGGCAACGTTATTATTATCACTTGTTAGCTGAGGGTAAAGCTTATTGAGTTCCTGCTTGAACGCAATAATAGACTGCTCATCAGCTGTTTTTTGATACGTAGACGTGGACTCCGCCATCACTCACCCTTTACAACCCGTTTCACGCTTTTTTGCGCATTTCTTTTATTTAACAAAATTATAGAGCGGCGGGTCGCTTTTGTCAAATAAAGCACAGTGGTGAAGGGGCTTTGTTTTGAAGGTGTTATGAACGCACAAGCGTTTCGTAAGCCTCGCGTAGCATCTTGGTTACTGGGCCAACGGTGTATTGGTGTGCGTCAATTTGCCCAACGGCGGTGACTTCGGCGGCAGTTCCGGTGACAAAAATTTCATCAAAGCTTGCGAGTTCTTCGGGTTTTAGGTGGCGTTCTTCAACCTCTATGTCAAGATCTTTCGCCAGCGCAATAACGGTCTGGCGCGTGATGCCGTTCAGAAAGCAATCCGGCGTAGGGGTGAGAAGTTTTCCGTCTTTTACCGCAAAGAAGTTGGCGGCGGAGGCTTCGGCGATGTAGCCGCGGTAATCTAGCATGAGCGCATCGTCAAAACCTGCATCCTCCATGGCGTGTTTGGACATGGTACAAATCATATAAAGCCCTGCGGCTTTACTTTGCGTGGGTGCGCAATCCGGTGCAGGGCGGTGCCAAGGTGATGTTTTTAAGGTGATACCCTTGTCTCTTTTTTCGGGATCAAAATAGGTCCCCCATTCCCAGGCCGCTACGCCGACATGGATTTTTGTAAGTTTTGCGGAGACGCCCATTTGCTCTCCGCCGCGCCATGCAAAAGCCCGGATATAAGCGCTTGTGAGGTTGTTGGCCTTAATAACATTTTGTTTTATGATTTCGATTTCATCGACGCTCAAGGGGATCTTCATGCCCAGAATATCTGCGGATTTTATGAGGCGCTCTGAATGTTCACGGCTTTTGAAAATTTTGCCGTCATACATACGTTCGCCCTCGAAAACAGAGCTTGCATAGTGCAGGCCGTGACACAAAACATGGGTTTTGGCTTCGCGCCACGGAACGATCTCACCATTTATCCAGATAAACCCGTCACGATCATCAAAAGGCAGCCCGGCCATTTTTTAAATCCTCTTGTTTGGTTGTTTATTCGCTTAGTATTTGTTGCTTTACGCTGTTTTCTTTTCCGTTTACGCTATAGCGCAATCAAAAACGCTGAGACACAAGCTATCGCCGAAAGTTATTTTTGTAAACCGGATCATGACAAATCGCTCGCTACAAAATCAAAAAAATGCACAAAAGCCGCATATTCTTGTGGTGGATGATGACAGCCGTATCCGTGATTTGGTTTCACGTTATTTACATGAAAACGGTTTTGTCGTTTTAACGGCAAGTGATGCGGGGAAGGCCAGCGATGTGATCCAGCGGTTTGATCTGGATGCGTTGGTTGTGGATGTGATGATGCCGGGGCAAAGCGGTCTGGCGTTTACGCAAAGTTTGCGCCGTGACGGCGTAGAGACTCCTGTATTGTTGTTGACGGCTCTAGGAGAGGCTGAAGACCGGATTGACGGTTTGGAATCCGGCGCGGATGATTACATGCCCAAGCCATTTGAGCCGCGGGAGTTGGTTTTGCGTCTCAATGCGATTTTAAGGCGGACACAAAAGCCGCAAAATCTGGCACAAGCTTACAAAATTGGTGATTGGCGTTATAATCCATTGCATGATGAGTTGGTCAATGGAAAGGATGTTGTTCGTCTGACCTCTGTGGAGGCCAATTTGTTGCGGGCTTTGGCCGAGAATGCCGGGCAGGTGATGAGTCGTGATGCATTGGCACAGGTTTGCGGGCTTGAGGCGGGGGAGCGCACAATTGATGTACAAGTGACAAGGCTGCGGCGTAAAATTGAAGAGAATTCAAAGGCGCCGCGCTATTTGCAGACTGTTCGTGGCAAGGGGTATTTGTTGCGAGCCGAGAAGGTATAGCGTTAAAGCACCAGTATAGTAAATGAGAAAAAGCAAGAAACCTTTTATCAAAAAGTTTATGCCTAAGACGCTGTTTGGGCGGTCTTTGCTTATTCTGATTACACCGGTGATCTTGATTCAGGTCTTTTTGACATTCATGTTTTTTGATCGGCACTGGAGCAAGATGACCTCGCGTTTGGCGTATGCTGTGGCCGGAGAGATATCAATTCTTGCGCAGTATATCGATCAGGCGGAGGGGGCGGATGAGCGGCATCAGATTATTCAGCTTGTCGGGGATCGTCTGGATTTGCTGGTTTATTATGAAGAAGGCCAAAGCCTGGAAGGAATGCCGCGGGATCAAGCCTTGATTGGGTGGGCGTCAATGCTGCGTGATACGTTGAGTGCCGAGCTTATAAAGCAACTGACGTATCCTTTTGTCGTTTATGTTGATTTCAAAGAGAAGTGGGTTGAGGTGCGCGTACAGCTGAAGGAGGGGGTTGTTAATATCTCTTTGCCGCAGCGGCGCTTGTTTAGTTCATCAAGCTATATTTTTCTCATTTGGGTGTTTTCAGCCTCGTTTGTTCTTTTGGTGATTGCTGTTTTATTTATGCGTAATCAGGTGCGGCCTATTCGCCGATTGGCGATTGCGGCGGAGCGGTTTGGGAAGGGACGTGATGTACAGGATTTTAAGCTTGAGGGCGCGAAGGAAGTTCGGCGGGCTGGGCAGGCTTTTTTGAATATGCGTACTCGTATCCAGCGTCAAATTTCGCAGCGCACGGAAATGTTGGCCGGGGTATCACACGATCTGCGTACACCGTTGACGCGGCTTAAGCTTGGGCTGGCGATGTTGGGTGGTGGGCCGGATGTCGAAGCGATGAAGAGCGATATTCAGGATATGGAGAAAATGATCGATGGCTATCTTGATTTTGTCAGGGGAGAGGGGCATGAGGTTCCTGTGTCTGCAGATCTGAATGAATTGCTTGAGCAGGTTGTTATTGGCGCAAAAAGGCAGGGGCAAAATGTGTTTTTGGACATGGAATCCGAAACTGTATGGATACCTTTGCGCAGTATGGCTTTTAAGCGCTGTTTGGGGAATTTGCTTAGCAATGCATCAAAATACGCACCGCATATCTGGGTGACAATGCGCTGCGTTGAGGGGGCGCGGATTGAAATTCGTGTTGAAGACGATGGTCCGGGGATACCTGCAGAACAGCATGACGATGTTTTTCGTCCGTTTTATCGGCTTGATAGTTCTCGAAATACGGAGACTGGCGGTGTTGGCTTGGGGTTGCCAATTGCTATGGATATTGTGCACAGCCACGGCGGAAAAATTTGGCTGGAAGAAAGTGCGTATGGCGGGCTTTCTGTTATTATTAGACTGCCGCTATAGACTAAGAAAAAGCGCACTTACCTGATACGATAAAGAGTGCTTTTATTGTTGTTTCTTGTCAGAGCGGGTGTTTCTTAAGCGGCTTTTTTTTGTGTATCTTCGAGCGCCGTTTTGATTTCATCCATGCTGGCTGTCATGCGTTTGTTCAGTAACTTGGATGTTTCGTCGTTTGATTTTTTGACCATCTCAGAGATTTCTGTGGCATTGGCCATGATCTTTTTATAGCTTTTTTGTAGCAATTCTGCGTTTTGCGATATTTTTTCTTCTGGCGTGCCCTCGCGCATGAGTGCCTGTGTGATGCTTGATTGCTCCTGCATCGTTTGAGATATAATTTCGCTCTGGCGTTGTGCGATGGCCTGAATGTTGTTCATAAGAAGCTGTTGTGCTTCGGACAACGACTGGAGGTTTTTGCGTTGTGTTTCCAGAAGGCCTTGTATATCAACGGGTAAGGTTTGATAGGCTTCAAAAAATTTTGAAAAATCGTCATTTCCTAGAAATGCTGAAAAATAGTCTTTCTGTGCCATATTGACCTCCTGTTGCAATTGACGCTTTTGAAATGCTGCAAAGCAAAATTTATGCCTTCATGACCTCTGAGTCAAGAAAATAGGATTTGATTATGAGCAGAGGTGCGCGTTTTGCGTATGTGTGCGTATACAACCATCCTAAAAAATATCATGAAATTAGCATTGTTTTAACGGATTTGCGTCATTTTAGCTTGGGGTGATTTGTATTTTTAGCCCTCATCTTTGAAGAACATTTACTCATTATCAAGGCCATGAAGACAAAAGCAAAAAAAGAAAAAACATTTAAAATGTCGGTTCCCAATATGGGGGCGATGAGACTTACGTCTGGCTTGTCGCAGTTCATGGTGTTGTTGAATGGTTTAATTCTGACCTTAACGGCGTTTTTTGTGTTGAATTATTTTATTAAGGAGATGTCACAGGACGAGTACCATAACTCGTCAAAGAATGCTGGAGAACAGATCGTTAAGAGTATCACGGGCATCGAAAATTCTATGAAGTTTGTTTCCAGTCTTATTCAGTTTTCGGATGTCTCTAACAAATCATTACTTGCCCAGCAAATTCGCCGTAATGTTCCTGGGATGGCTCAATTTGATCAGATGGTCTGGATTTTTGAAACGCGTCCGGGTGTTTGGCAATATAAGAGTATTTTTAAAGCCGCACATGATGAAGCCCGATCTTCACCATATAATCTTCAGCCAAGTCAACAGCTTATTACCAGGCTTGTTCAGGAAAAGTTTTTGGAAGACGATACTCTAAAGCTTGTTATAGATTTCCCCGGGATGCGTTATGAGCAGGAATTGGACGTGCCACGTATTATGGCGCGCCCTGTTGCTTTTACGCAGACTGTCAAAAAGGGGGACTCTTCGAAGGGGGTTCTTATTGGTGTAAGCCGTGCTGTCTTATTGCTGGAAAATGACTGGGTCCAAAAAAAGAGTCTTATGGCGCGTTTGACGATACGTGATGTTGAGTCCCAAAAACGTATATATCATATGGATAGAACGCAAAACGAAGGCTTCAGTGCGCATACACAGGAATATGAGTTTGAGGTTGCCGATGGCGCCTGGCATATCATCTTTGATTTTGATAAGCGTAAAAACCTCGCTTTTTTGGAGCAGGTGCCTTATCTCATCCTGCTGTTTGGTTTGATTTTGACGATTGTGGGCACACTTTTTGTGCGTAACAATCATAAGCAATCACAAAAAGTATCATTGATGAACAAAACTTTGGAGCAGAAGAATTTTGAACTTGAAAGTGAAGTTGCAGAGCGGGAACGTTTGAACAGCGCTCTTGTGAAATCTGAAAAGGATTATCGTTCTATAATTGATTCTGTGAGCGATGTTATTTTTGAAATCTCGACGGATGGGAATATCCAGTTTTTAAGTGCGGCCTGGTTGAAGGTTACAGGTTTTGATAATGAACGAACGATGGGGAGCAATCTTTTCACGATGCTTTATCCGGAAGATCAAAAGCGCCAAAAACATGATTTTGAATTGTTGGTGAAGGGTCAGAAGCAGTCTTACCGTGCTTTTACAAGGATCAGAACTTCAGATGGTACATTTCGTGCTGTTGAGCTTTCCATGTCAATGATCCGTCAAGATGAGAATAAGCAGCTTCGTGTCGTGGGGACATTGAATGATGTTGAGGAAAGACGGCGTGCCGAGCGTGCGCTGGCCGAAGCCGAGAAAAAATATAGGACTATTGTTGAGAATGCTGCGGGTGGTTTGTACCAACTCACGCCGGAAGGATTGTATTTGAGTGCAAACCCGGCAATGGCTCGAATTCTGGGGTATAAGAATGTTGAGGAGATGTTGCGTCTTGTAAAGACGGCGAGCGGTACTGTCTATCCCGATAAAGATGGTCGTGAAGCCTTTTTGATGGGGGTGGTTAAGGCCGGTCAGATATTTGGCTATGAAACACGGGTGGTGCGAAAAGACAAGCAGAGCATATGGGTACGAGAGAATATTCGGGTTGTGAAGGATGATCAGGGGCATATCCTTTATTACGAGGGAAGTATGGAGGATATAACAAAAGCGAAGGAGGCAGAGCAGGGCTTACGCGAAGCCAAAGTCAAGTCTGACATGGCAAACCGGGCCAAGACCGAGTTTATCGCAAATATGAGTCATGAGCTGCGTACGCCTCTTAATGCGATTATAGGATTTTCAGAGATCATGAAAAATCAGGTTTTGGGTTCTCTGGGGCAGGATATGTACGTTGAATATGCCAATGATATTTATACGAGTGGAAAAGGCCTGTTGAAGATAATCAATGATATTCTTGATATTTCAAAGATTGAGGCTGGTGACAAGGAATTAAAGGAAAGCGAATTTTTATTGTCTGACGTGCTCACCAGTTGTAACGATATTTTTGCACCCAAGGTGAGCAAAAAACAAATAACTCTTGTAAATGAAAGTGCCTCTTTGCCGCGTATTCTTGGGGAAGAGCGATCTATCAAGCAAGCGTTAACCAGTATTTATTCCAATGCGATAAAATTTACTGAGGTTGGAGGACGAATTACGATCTTCTCAAATTATGACTCAGATGGGGCATTCCGGTTGTCATTGTCTGATACGGGAATTGGGCTTTCTAAGGAGGAGATCGAGAAAGCTATGTCTCCCTTCGGTCAGGCAGATAATGAATTGGATCGTTCCGGGGCAGGGATTGGGTTGGGATTGACACTATGTCAATCTATTATGAAATTGCATCGCGGACGGCTTGAAATACTTTCTGAAAAAGGAATTGGGACGACTGTTACGCTGGTTTTCCCCAATGAGCGTGTTTTCCGGGAAGATGACATGCAAGATCAAGCCCCCGATATTCCTAAACGTCTCAGACGGGATGCTAATAATGTAGAGCTTGTGATTGATCCGGAGCAAGAGGATCAGGTGTAACTCATTATTGCCATTTTCTTCTTGTTACGAAATAAGGCCAGAGGACGATATGTCTTCAGAGTCTAAATCCAGAACACGCCGCGATGTCTCGTAAGAAAAACCGGCGCGGGCGAGCTTGCCTAGCGATTTTTGATCATCTTTTTTACCTGTGATGTCATAGGGCCCAATTTTTTTGCGCCGCGCCAGTGTCAGAGCGGCCCGTAATTCCGCACCCATTGTATCTTCATGGATGTCATCATACTCTTTCAGGCTTTGTTGCGCTTGTCTGGAATCAATGCCCTTCATGCCTGTTTTTGCGAGGATTGCTTTGCGGGACATGCCTCTGCGGCGTAGCGATGTCACAAGACCTCGTGCATAGACGTGATCATTTAAAAGGCCGACATTTTCAAATTTTTCTGTGAGGCGATCGACCATTTCGCCACACGCGTCGAAATCCTGATCTGTGTGGTGCAGACAGGATTTTTTGACCTTGCGCATCATCACATTTTTGAAATGGGATTTGCTGGCCGCGAACCGTTGCAGATAATAAAGCCCGGCATTGTGCAGGTATGTTTCTGTAATTTTTTTCGGCGGGCGTCTTTCTTGCCGCTTCTTGTTTTCGGGCTTGATCTTTGCTGTCTGTGATTTATCCTGTTGCATCTTTTAACTTTTGTTCGTGCATGAGTGTCTCTGAAGGACATTGTGCCAGAGATTGCAATGGATAATCAATTCTCGGATGTAAGGAAAATTGGAACGATTAATACGATTGGCCTTTGTACGATGGCTAAGCGGGAGATTGATCGTTTTTTAAGCGTTTATTTGCAGACCATTGTTGCGCCTGCTGTGACGACGTTGCTTTTTTATGCAATTTTTGCTCTGGCGTTTGGCGGTCTTGCACGTGACGTGGGTTCTGTGCCGTTTCTGCATTTTCTGGCGCCGGGGTTGATTATGATGGCGATGGTGCAAAATGCTTTTGCCAATGTTTCGTCCTCACTGGTGATTTCGAAGGTGCAAGGCAATATTGTTGATATCCTGATGCCGCCGCTTTCAGCGCTGGAGATTTATGCTGGTTATATTATTGGCGCGGTTTTGCGTGGTTTGACTGTTGGGGTCGTCGCTATGCTTGCGCTGTCATTTTTTGCAACGGTTTCTATTGAGCACTGGTGGAGTGTAATTTTATTTTCTGTCCTTGGGACGTGGTTGCTCGGAAGTCTTGGTTTGGCGGCGGGGATATGGTCGGATAAGTTTGATCATATTGCGGCGGTAACCAACTTTGTTGTGACGCCCCTGACGTTCTTATCCGGGACCTTTTACCGGGTTGAGATGCTGCCGGAGGTATGGCGCGATGTGGTTTTTCTAAATCCGTTCTTTTATATGATTGATGGGTTCCGTTATGGTTTTATCGGGCAGGCAGATGGTTCTTTGCTAGCAGGGGTTTTGCTTTTGCTGTTTTTCAATTTGGCGTTGGCGGGGCTTGCGTACGGTATGATCAGGTCGGGGTATAAGCTCAAGGCTTAGGCTATAGGCTAACATGGAAAAGAAAGTTTTTAGAGACGGGATTTCTTTTATGAGCAGTGATAATTTCATTCAAACCTTTCAACTTGAATCATCCAGCTTGCGGGGGCGTATTGTTCGTCTGGGAACTGTTCTGGATGATATTTTAGGCGCGCATGACTACCCTTTGCCGATCTCGCATCTGGTCGCAGAGAATATAACACTGACGTTGCTTTTGTCTTCTATGTTGAAATATAAGGGGATTTTTACTCTACAGGTGCAGGGCGACGGGCCTGTACGTATGATCGTAAGTGATATGACCTCCGAAGGGGTTGTGCGCGGGTGTGCTTCTTTTAATGAGGAGCGTTTTGAAAAAGCGCGTGCGCAGATTGGCGCGCTGAAAACGCAAGAGGGATCTCAAAACCATCTAGCTCAGTATATGGGCAGCGGCTATATCGCCTTCACGGTTGATCAGGAGCATGAGAAAGATCGCTATCAGGGGATTGTCGAGCTTAAGGGATCGTCGATGGTCGATTGTGTTCAGCATTATTTTACCCAGTCTGAGCAAATACGTACAGGGATCAAAATGGCGGTCGGTCAACGGGATGGGTATTGGTGCGCCGGGGCGATTATGCTTCAACATATGCCGGAGGATGACCAGGAGGTGAAATCCAACCTCGGAAATCTTAATGAAGATGATTGGCGCCGGGCGATGATTTTTCTTGATACATGCACGGAAGACGAGTTTCTGGATAAGGGGATTTCTGCACAAGACCTATTGCTGCGGCTTTTTCATGAGGAGGGGGTACGTGTGTTTGAGCCTATGGCTGTGGCTAAGGGGTGCCGGTGTACGCCAGAGCGAGTAGAGAATGTTTTGCTGATGATGGGCGATGATGATCTTGCGTACATGGCTGTTGATGATGATATTGAGATGGTTTGTGAGTTTTGCAGCCGTAAATACGTCTTTCCCTTAAAAGAGATAAAAGATAAGCTAAGGGCAGCACAGAAAGAATCCTGATTTTTCCTTTTATTGATTTGGGGCGCCATGAAAACAAAACAGTTTTTAGTATTATTTTTGTTGATTGCGCCTCTGTCGGGATGTGTGAGTGAGTATGCTGCGCAGGGGACGCCTGTTGCAAAGATGACTTTTGAGCATGTTCAATCTTTCCCTGTTGATGTGGCGGCATA
>Ga0316201_10004604_pt1 | contig 10450 bp, 8 predicted proteins | sample CS6wburrow_MG_FD_204516 | JGI IMG/M metagenome (GOLD analysis project Ga0316201, IMG submission 204516) | Coastal sediment microbial communities from Delaware Bay, Delaware, United States - CS-6 worm burrow | ecosystem: Environmental > Aquatic > Marine > Coastal > Sediment | place: USA: Delaware... | reverse complement strand
TGTCACGACATTGGCACCGGTTTCCGGGTTGTGGAACGTCGTATAGACGACACCCGGTTGCACACGTTCCGTGATCGTAGCGACCAGTGATATTTCGCCCTTACGACTCGACAGTGCGACGAGATCACCCTCCTTGATACCGCGCATCTCGGCATCAGAAGGATGCACTTCGAGCAAGTCGGCGTCGTACCAGACCATATTCTCGGTGCGTCGGGTCTGGGCGCCGACATTGTACTGCGACAGGATACGGCCGGTCGTCAGTAACAACGGGAATTTGCGACTCGTGCGTTCTTCCGTGGGTACGTAGTCGGTTTCGATAAACAGACCCTTGCCGCGAACGAAATTGTCGATGTGCATGATTGGCGTGCCCATGGGTGCCTTTTCGTTGCACGGCCACTGCACACTGCCCACCTCGTCGAGGAACTTGAAGCTGACGTTTGTAAACGTCGGTGTCAGTTCGGCAATCTCATCCATGATCTCGGCCGCATTGTCGTACTTCATCGGGTAGCCGAGTGCCTGCGCCAGTTCCTGGGTGATCAGCCACTCGTCTTTGCCCTGGCTGGGCTTCATCACCGGGCGAACGCGATTGATGCGGCGCTCGGCATTAATGAACGTGCCGTCCTTTTCGAGGAATGATGTTCCGGGCAGGAAGACATGTGCGAACTTGGCGGTCTCGTTGAGGAACAGATCCTGTACGACGACGCACTCCATATTGCGAAGTGCTGCCTCGACATGATGTGTGTCCGGGTCAGACTGTGCGACGTCCTCGCCCTGGATGTACATACCCCTGTAGCGTCCGGCACAGGCCTCGTCGAACATGTTGGGAATGCGGAAGCCGGGTTCGGGGTCGAGTTCGACGCCCCAGTGCTTTTCAAAGCTGCCGCGGACCTCGTCGTTCTGTACGGGGCGGTAGCCAGGCAGTTCGTGCGGGAAAGAGCCCATATCGCAGGAGCCCTGTACATTGTTTTGCCCTCGCAACGGGTTCACGCCGCAGCCCGAGAAACCGATGTTGCCGGTCGCCATCGCGAGATTGGCCATGCCCATGACCATCGTTGACCCTTGGCTATGTTCGGTAACGCCGAGTCCGTAGTAGATGGCGCCGCGATCCGCACGCGCATAGAGTCGCGCGGCCTCGCGAATGTCGTCGGCCGGCACGCCCGAGACTTTCCCGACCTCTTCTGGCGAGTTCTCGGGCTTCAGGATCATCGTCTTCCAGGCGTTGAACGATTCGGTGTCGCAGCGCTCGGCAACGTACGCATCGTCGGCAAGACCCTCAGAGACGATCACGTGTGCCAGTGCGTTTATAACCGGCACGTTAGTGCCCGGTAACAGCGGCAGGTGATAGTCCGCTTTGATACGAGCGGACTTGACCAGGTCGATCTTCCTGGGATCCACGACAATGAGCTTCGCGCCCTGGCGCAAACGCCGCTTCATTTGCGACGCAAAGACCGGGTGGGCCACAGTCGGGTTGGCGCCGATGACAACAATTACGTCGGCATCCATGACACTGTCAAACGGCTGTGTACCCGCTGATGTACCGAGTGTCTTATTCAGTCCATAGCCTGTTGGTGAATGGCAGACGCGCGCGCAGGTGTCGACGTTGTTATTGCCCATCGCTGCGCGTACCAGTTTCTGTACGACAAATACTTCTTCGTTTGTGCAGCGCGACGATGTGATGCCGCCGATTGACTTGCGCCCGTGTTCGGCCTGGATTTCCTTGAAACGCTTGGCTGTGTACTGAATGGCCTCGTCCCAGCTGACTTTTCGCCAGGGTTCATCGATGGAATCGCGAATCAACGGATCGAGAATACGATCGCGGTGCGTCGAATAACCCCAGGCAAAGCGACCTTTGACACAACTGTGGCCGTGATTGGCCTCGCCATCCTTGTCGGGCGTCATGCGCACGACCTGGTCACCACGCATTTCCGCGACAAATGAACAGCCGACGCCGCAGTAGGCACAGGTTGTTTTGACGCTGCGTTCAGGCTGACCGTGATCGACGACGCTCTTTTCCATCAGCGTTGCCGTCGGGCATGCCTGGATGCAGGCGCCGCAGGAAACGCATTCGGAGTCGAGGAAGTCCTCGCCAATGCCTGCCGAGACCTTGGAGTCAAAACCACGTCCCTGGATCGTCAGCGCGAAAGTTCCCTGCACCTCATCGCAGGCGCGCACACAGCGCGAGCACACGATGCATTTGCTGGCGTCGAACTGGAAATAGGGATTGCTGGAGTCGACTCCGGCATCAAGGTGATTTTCACCGTCGAAACCGTAGCGCACCTCGCGCAGTCCGACAGCCCCCGCCATGTCCTGCAATTCGCAGTCGCCGTTTGCCGCACAGGTCAGGCAATCGAGTGGGTGATCGGAGATGTACAGCTCCATGACGTTGCGGCGCAGTTGCGCGAGCGCTTCAGTCTGGGTGCGGATCTTCATGCCAGCTTCGATCGGTGTGGTGCACGAGGCGGGGTACCCCTTGCGACCCTCGACTTCGACGAGGCACATGCGGCATGAGCCGAATGGTTTGAGGCTATCTGTGGCACACAGTTTCGGTATGTCGACGCCGGACTCGCGCGCCGCACGCAGGATACTGGTTCCCGCCTTTACGGTCGCGGGTAGCCCGTCTATCTCGACCTGTACGGTATCCGTGCTGCTGGATGCCGGCGTGCCGAGGTCTTCCTGTCTGACTCTGTTCATCGGTCAGCCCCCACAGCAGACGCGAAATCTTCAGCGAAGTATTTTAAAACACTACGCACCGGAAAGGGTGTCATTCCACCCATTGCACATAACGACGCATCCTCCATCGTATCGCACAATTCGACCAGCAGGTCGTAGTTAGCTTCGCGCTCTACGCCTTTAACCATGCGGTCTATGACCTCGACGCCACGTGTCGAGCCGATGCGGCAGGGTGTGCATTTTCCGCAGGACTCGATGGCGCAGAATTCCATCGCAAAACGAGCTTGTTGCGCCATATTCGCGGTGTCGTCGAAGACGACGATGCCGCCGTGCCCGACCATGGCACCAATTTCAATGAAGGCCTCATAGTCGAGCGGCGTGTCGAGCTGCTCTGCGGGCAGGTAGGCGCCGAGCGGTCCGCCGACTTGCACTGCCTTGACGGGCCGCCCACTGGCAGTTCCGCCGCCCCAGTCTTCGATCAGCTCGCGCAGCGTAATACCGAAGCCTTTTTCGACCAGGCCACCGCGTTTGATATTACCCGCCAGCTGAAAGGCCAGTGTGCCTTTTGATCGATTGACGCCAAACGACGCGTATTTCTCACCGCCGAGATTCATGATGTTGGCCACGGACGCGAGTGTCACGACGTTGTTGACCACGGTCGGTTTGCCGAACAACCCTTCGTGTGCGGGCAGCGGGGGCTTGTAGCGCACTATGCCTTGCTTCCCTTCCAGGCTTTCGAGCATCGCAGTCTCTTCGCCACACACGTAGGAGCCCGCGCCAAGGTGCAGCTCAATATCGAAATCAAAGCCACTGCCCTGGATATTGTCACCCAACCAGCCGGCGTCGCGCGCGACGTCGATGGCACGCGACAATATCGAATGTGTAAGCGGATACTCGGAGCGCAGGTAGATGTAGCCACGCGTCGCGCCGACTGCGAAGCCCGCGATCATCATGCCCTCGATCAAACCAAGCGGATCGCCCTCCATCAGGATGCGATCGGAGAACGTACCGCTGTCACCCTCGTCGGCATTGCAGGCGATGTATTTCTGCTCGCCTTGTGCATCGGCGACGGTCTGCCACTTGATGCCCGCTGGAAAGCCCGCGCCACCCCGACCGCGCAGGCCCGATGTCTTTACCGCCTCAATGACCGCCTCTGCACCCATCTCGACGGCTTTTTCGAACGCCTTGAAACCCTGGTGTACCCGGAAGTCGTCAATATTGAGTGGCTCAATGAGCCCGCAACGCCAGAACGTCCAGCGATCCTGGTTGATCAGGTAGGGGATTTCGTTAATCGCTCCGAGACGACGGTCGTGCTCGCCACCGCGCAGGAAGTCCGCATCGAACAGCGCGGGCACATCGCCCGCCGCGACATTGCCATAGGCGATTCGTTTGTCGTCGACGACGACCTCAACCAGCGGTTCGAGCCAGGTCGCACCCCAGGAACCGTTTCGCACAAGCTCGATTCTCTCGCCATTCTGCTTGGCGCAACGAGCGATCGCGATGGCGACATCGTCGGCGCCGACGGATACCGATGCCGTCTCGCGCGGAACATAGACTTTTGTTGCCATTAGCGCGACTCCCCGAGCAAAGCCATGATGTCGTCAAATCGCTCGTTGCTCACTCGGCCGTAAGTTTTGCCGTCGACCATTACCGCGGGCGAACACGCGCAGTTACCGAGGCAATACACAGGCTCGAGCGTCACATCCTCGCCCTCGAGGCTGGCGCTGGCATGTGCCGACAGCTCGCGGCTGCCCATTGCCTGGCACGCCTCGGCCTCGCAGATTTTGACGATGTGCTTGCCGGGCGCTTCGGTACGAAAGTCGTGGTAATAGCTGACCACGCCGTGAACCTCGGCGCGCGACAGGTTGAGCTCTGCCGCCAGTTGCCGAATGGCGTCCTCGGAAATCCAGGCAAATCGGTCAACAAACGCGTGCAGAATCTGCACCAGCATCTCGGGTCGTGCACCAAAGCTCGCGACGATGTCGCTCGCAGTCTTGTTGTTGTATGGCTCGTGTGTCATTCCGTGATCCGTTGTTGTCCGGAGTAAATATTAAACGTCTCGCCACGAAGGAAGCCAACCAGCGTCAAATCGAATTCGCTGGCCAGTTGTACGGCAAGACTGGATGGCGCGCTCACCGCGGCCAGCAGTGGCATGCCCGCGACCAACGCTTTTTGTGTCAGTTCGAAGCTGGCACGCCCGGACACCATGAGACCGAGCTCTGTGCCAGGCAGCCGGCCTTGTAGAAAAAGGGAACCGATGACTTTGTCGACGGCATTGTGCCGCCCGACATCCTCCATTGTCACGAGGAGATTCCCTGCCGATTCGAAGGCCGCGGCGGCATGCAGCCCGCCGGTCTCATCGAAAGTGACCTGCGCGCTACGCAGCTTGTCCGGAATGCTGGTCAGCGTTGCTGTGCCAAACGAGGCGGAATTGTCACCGAGGGGCTCAACGCCAATGACACGCAATGCGTCCAGTGAGGTCTTACCGCAGACGCCGCAACTCGATGTTGTATAGAAATGGCGCTGCAGGCGGCCGAGATCTACCTCGACATCGGCGGCGAGTTCGACGCGAACCACGTTATGGTTGCCACTATCGGGCGCAGGCGGCTCGCAGTGTTCGATCGACGAAATATTATCGGCCTCGTGCACGATAGACTCACCAAACAGGAATCCGGCCGCAAGCTCATGATCATTACCGGGAGTACGCATCGTGATCGAAATGCTGCGCATCGCACGGCCGTCAGGCGTGGAAAACCCAAGACGGATCTCGAGCGGCTCCTCGACGGCAACACTGTCGCTTTGTGTTGTCCGCTGGCCGTTCGAAACTCTGCTGATATCAACTGCGTTACTACTTGCAGCCATAGTGTTAGCACTGTTACCTGCCCGACTCGGCAGTATATCGCCGCGCTGTCAGTGATTCTCGAATTTCGACCAGTTCGGGCCGCTCGAGCAGACCTTCATAATCGGGGAATCCTTGTGTGTCGGCATAGCGATCGTACAGGTCGACGAATAGCGGAACGTCAATAAGTGAGTCAAATTTCTCAAACAATTCGCGACCCGACCAGGTGCGCCTGGACGGCAGGCAGCAGGCCTGCAGTCGGTCAAGGACGAGGTCCAGTGATTCCTCACCGCCCGAACGTCGTCGCAGCTCGACGTCGGCCATGAGCGCGAGTGCTGCTCCGCTCCAGTAAATCTTCATGCGGCTGTTGCGCTCGTCGCCTGCAGCGGCCTGGTTCGGTGACAGGGCGGGTGAGGATTCCCGCCCGCGCTCGAGGCCGTCGCGGAGTTTTCGCCAGGCATGTTCCTCGGTGTAGCGTCCTGCCCGGGCCAACAACACATTCTGGTAGTACTGCGCGAAGCCCTCGGAAATCCAGCGTTCATTGCGATTGATATACGGCAACATCAGGTGCGAAAATTCATGTGTGGCCGTCCAGTCGCCGAGAAACGACTCCCCGGGCTTGGTCGGATCGATCATCAGCTCAATCGTTTCACCCCCATCGCGGACAACCCGCCCAAACTGAATAGCCGATTCACCGTATCGGCTTGCAACCGGTAGTAACAACACGCGAGCGTGCGGGTTTGGAAAGCGGCCATAGGCAAGGGTGATGTGTTCTGCTGTTTCGCGGGTCCAGCGGATATGCTCGGGGCCGATCGGGTTAGCGCGTGACGGTACTGACACGATGCGCAGATCGGCATCCGCAACGCGTACCGTCTCGGCGGCAAATTCCCCGAAGATTGCGATGGCCGAACCGCTTTGCGGCGAAGACGTCAGTCGGAAGGAGTGATCGCGACCCGGCAGCGGCTGCCACGGCACCGACACATCGACACCGTGAGGCAATTTGAAAGAGACGATGATGTCGTCTGCGCCACCCAATCGCGGACGCCACATCCAGAGCGGAATTTGCACAATGAGTGTCTTCGCATCGTCCTGGTTGTTTCGCTTGTTCAGCCTGGCGGCCTTTTCGATATCAACGCGATAGGCCAGGCAACGAATGCCGTCACTGGGAATGACCAGGCGTGGTGCAACCGCGAGCGGACTGTCACGATCGCAGTCATGCGCGTCTATCAGGAATTCACCGGCGCTGCGAGAGCGCGCGGATACGTCGTCCACTACCGCGCCAAACCGCGCCACGACCTCAATTTGCCGCAGGTCGTCGGCCAGTGTTACGACGTATTCGTGCGTTGTGGCCGTGGCGCCCCTGGCCGCAAAAAGGGCCGCCAGCGACAGCAGCGTAATGATAATCGTTCTCAACAAGTGTACGTCCCGGGGCCGTAAGCGTTTCCCGTTATGCTGCCGTTCAGAAACATCGTCTACAATTCGTCGCAGTTTGATCATTATCGTTTTAGAATACTTGGCCCCGGACTCGTTCCGGGCTGGCCAGCGAAAACAAAAGGAGACTCCGTTGAGCAAGATTGCCCGTCGCAAATTTATCCAGTTATCAGCCGTAGCCGTAGCCGGCGCCCTGGCAAATCCCGGACGCAGAGCGTTTGCACAGGACTTGCCACAACTCGCCGAAGACGATGCCATGGCCGCTGCCATGAAGTATACGCATGACGCCAGCACGGTAGATCCCGCAACGCGTGCCAATCCGGCCGCCGACCAGACCTGCGCCAACTGTGCGTTGATTCAGGGCAACGACGGCGATGAATGGCGCCCGTGCCAGATCTTCCCCGGAAAAGCCGTTAACGCGGCAGGTTGGTGTTCGGTCTGGGCACCCAAGGTTTGATCGCAGTTAATTGATGATCAGAAAGCGCCGGCACAAGTGCCGGCGTTTTCGAATTCATGAGCGACGCACGCATCCGGCATTTTTACGACGAGCCAACAGGCACGTTGAGCTATGTCATCGCAGATGAGCAGACCGGCCATGCCGCAGTAGTCGATCCGGTCGTGGGCTATTCGATGGTGTCGGGTCACCTCGACACGGCGCCCTCTGACGTCATCGTCGAATACGTGCACAAAGAGCAACTGGGGTTGGAGTGGATACTCGAGACCCATGCGCATGCTGATCACCTGACCGGCGCGCAGTACATCAAGTCGAGGCTCGGGGGCACCGTCGCGATCGGCGAGGGCATTCGCGACGTGCAGGCGCACTTCGGTCCGGTATTTAATCTCGGCGATGAATTCGTGCCCGATGGCCATCAGTTCGATCGCCTGTTCTCGGATGGCGATACGTTCAACATCGGTCAACTCGCTTGTGAGGTCATTGCGACCCCCGGACACACCAACGACAGCGTCAGCTATCGGGTCGGCTCGGCCGTGTTCGTCGGTGACAGCATGTTCATGCCGGACTTCGGCTCGGCACGCTGCGATTTCCCGGGCGGCGATGCCGGACTGCTCTTCGACTCGATTCAGCGCGTTCTGTCTCTGCCCGGAGATACACGCCTGTTCATGTGTCACGATTACATGCCGGGCGGGCGCGAGTTGCGCTGGGAATGCACGGTCGACGAGCAACGTGAGAGCAACATCCACGTCAACAAGGACGTCGACAAATCCGAGTTCACGGCAATGCGACTCGAACGCGATGCGACGCTGAACTTGCCGGCGTTGATTGTGCCGTCGATTCAGGTCAACATTCGGGCCGGGCATCTTCCCGACGCCGAAGAGAACGGCATCGCGTATTTGAAGACACCCATCGACACGCTGTAAGCGACCTGAGACGGAGACCACCTTGTTCGAGACGCTGCAAAGTATGCCGGCGGATGCCATTCTTGGCCTGATTGCCGAATATCGCGATGATTCCCGACCCGAGAAAATCGATCTGGGCGTCGGCGTATACCGCAATGCTGCCGGAGAGACGCCGGTGCTCAATACCGTCAAGAAGGCTGAACGGGACCTGGTCGAGACGCAAACGACAAAGTCCTACATCAGTACAGCCGGCGAACCATCGTTCAATGCAGCCATGCAGGCAATGACCTTTGCCGGTTCGGTGGCAGACGATCGACTGGTGACGATTCAGACGCCGGGTGGATCGGGGTCGTTGCGCGTCGCCGCGGGTATGTTGCTGCGGGCAAAGGATGCAGTCACTGTCTGGGTCAGTGCTCCGACCTGGGTGAACCACGTGCCCCTGTTGGGTGGGGCAGGGCTGGAACTGAAGTCATACCCGTATTACGACACACAGCGTCATGTCATTGAAATCGATGCAATGCTCGAGACTTTGCGTGGTGCGCCCAAGGGTGATGTTGTGTTGTTGCATGCCTGCTGCCACAACCCGACCGGACTGGATCCGACCGAAGACGACTGGCAGGCGATTGTGGAAGTGATCGTCGAGCGCGACTTGCTGCCGTTCATCGATATCGCCTACCAGGGATTCGCGCGCGGTGTTGGTGACGACAACTACGTGATTCGGGAACTTGCGCAGCGCGTGCCGGAAATGATCATTTCAAATTCCTGTTCCAAGAATTTCGGACTGTACCGTGATCGCGTCGGATCTCTGTCACACCTGTGCGCCGACACCGCGACGCGCGACATTGTTTCGAGCCAGGTGAACAGTTACGTACGAACGCTGTACTCTTTGCCGCCAGATCATGGCGCCGCTGTTGTCAGCATGATTCTCAACGATTCCGAGCTGCACGCGGAATGGCTTGACGAGGTCAAGGATATGCGCGATCGGCTGCAGGGCATGCGGGTGTTGCTAAACGATGCACTGGTCGAGAAGATACCCGATCGCGATTTTTCGCATCTGGTGCGCGCCAACGGGATGTTTTGCTACCTGGGCATAACGCCGCAGCAGGTCGGGCGCCTGAAGAAGGAATTCGGGGTCTATCTGGTCGACACCAGTCGCATCAACGTGGCCGGCATTACCGCCGACAACGTTGGCTATCTGTCCGACTCCATCGCCGCCGTCTTGTAGGAGTGCTCCTACAGCTATGGATTCTTGCGGTTCGTGAGAAACGCTGCGATTCGAATGACGAGCGCGACCGCCGCCATTGCGATCAGCAGTCCGTTGATCAGCTCAAGCTGGTCCATTGATTGCGGTAGCTGAGAATCGGTAAACGCTGCGACCAGGATGAACAATCCTACCTTATGCAGGGCTTTCCACTTCTTCTTGCCGAGGGCACGCGCCGGACCGTCGAATGACGTAATCAACATCGCGAACATGACGGCGTAAACGAACATCCCGAGATAGTTTTTTTCAAAGCTGACGCTAAATTCGGGCAACTGATTCATGCGCATCAGGATGAGACCGAGGTGCGCGGTGTGGATGCCCGCGAAGGCGACACCGAGCAATTTTCGATTGCGCAGTAATTTTGCTGTCCATGGCGCTTTCAGTAATTGCTGCAACGGCCTGGCTGCAAAGACCACAATCAAAATGACGAACGCAATTCGGCCGCTGACGCGCAGCGCAAGTCGGATACTTTCGTCGTCTGCCCCGGCGATCGCCAGGTACGCCGCGGCAGCAATGCTGGTGAGGGCGGTGGCACCGATGAATGTGGTGGCTGTGCGCTGGTTACTCGACATCGCCATGAGCGGGCTCCCAGTAAATGCGGCTGCTCTCGTCGATGGCGAGGCGCTTGGCAGTGCCGGCATTGAGTTCAAGCACGAACGAGATGGGCTCGATTGAAGCGATAGAGCGCAGCGATTGCGGCTCGGTGCGGTGGGCGATCGACGACACCGTGCCATCTCTGCGAATGAACAGTATATCGAGTGGAATGAAGGTGTTCTTCATCCACATCGAGGCGGGCTCGTTGTCGTAGATGAAAATCATACCGGTCGTCGCCGGCAGGTCACGCACGAACATCAGGCCCCGGCTTCGTTGCGCGTTGTCTGCCGCGACGTAGA
>Ga0316201_10004603_pt1 | contig 10450 bp, 7 predicted proteins | sample CS6wburrow_MG_FD_204516 | JGI IMG/M metagenome (GOLD analysis project Ga0316201, IMG submission 204516) | Coastal sediment microbial communities from Delaware Bay, Delaware, United States - CS-6 worm burrow | ecosystem: Environmental > Aquatic > Marine > Coastal > Sediment | place: USA: Delaware... | reverse complement strand
CCCGGCCTCGTCTGCAGGGCGCGGCTCTCACTGCATGGGAAATGGACGGGCGCGGCATCCCGCATGCCGTGATCGCGGACGGAGCCGGGGCGCACCTGATGCAGCGGGACGAGGTGGATCTCGTGCTTGTCGGAACGGATCGGACGACGCGCGACGGCGACGTATGCAACAAGATCGGTACCTACGCGAAGGCGCTGGCCGCGCATGCGAACGGTATCCCATTCTATGCAGCGGTCCCCTCCCGTTCGATCGACTGGTCGGTGCGAGACGGAATCGCAGGGATCCCGATCGAGGAGCGGGCGCCGGAAGAGGTGCTCGAAGTGCGCGGCTCCGGTCGCGCGGTTCGCATCGCGCCACCGGGCACGTCAGCCCGGAACCCCGCGTTCGATGTCACCCCAGCGGAGCTCGTAACCGGCCTGATCACCGAGCGAGGCATCTGCGAGGCCAGCGAGCAGGGTCTGCTCGGTCTGTTCCCGGAGGCACGATGAGGCAGGCGCGATACCGCCGGGCCCTGGTGGAAGCCGCGCAGGAAGTCGAGCGCTCCGGCCTGTCGCCTGGCACGAGCGGCAACCTGAGCGTACGCGTACCCGGAGGGTTCCTGATTACGCCAACCGGGGTGTCCTATGGGTCGATGGACCCCGCCGACACGGTGTTCCTGACCTCACGCGGCGACCCGACCGGCGATCGGCTCGAGCCGTCCAGCGAGTGGCCGCTGCACACCGCGATCTACGCGGACCGGCCGGACGCCCGGGCAGTCGTCCACCTGCACTCGCCGCACGCGACCGGGATCGCCTGTCTGCGCAGGGCGATCCCCGCGTTTCACTACATGGTCGCGGTGGCCGGCGGCGACTCGATCCGCTGTGCACGCTACGAGACTTACGGCACGGTCGAGCTCGCGCTGGCAGCCGTAGAGGCGCTCGAGGATCGCCGTGCATGCCTGCTGGCCAATCACGGGCAGATCGCCATCGGTTCGTCACTGGATGAGGCCGTGCGGCTGGCTCGCGAGGTGGAGGACCTGGCCCACACCTACTCTGCGGCGCTCGAGGCCGGTGAACCGGTCATCCTCCCGCCCGACGAGATCGAACGGGTGGCGATCCGGTTTCGGAGCTACGGACAGAGCGGTGGCACGCCCCGGAGCGAGACGGATCGATTCGTGGACCGGCCGACTCTCCGCACCGAGCGCCTGGTCCTGCGGCCGTTCCGTATGCCTGACGCACCACGAGTCCGTGAGCTGGCCGGCGCACCCGAACTGGCGGAGAATACCCTCAACATTCCGCACCCGTATCCAGATGGAGCAGCAGAAGCATGGATCTCCGACCAGGAATCGGCGTTCCGACTCGGTGAGGTCGCCGTGTTCGCGATCACCCTGCCGGACGACACCCTCGTCGGCGCCGTAGGCCTGAAACTCGAGGAAGACACCGGAATCGCCGAGCTGGGTTATTGGATCGGCGTACCGTACTGGGGGAACGGGTACGCGACCGAAGCGGCGGAGACTCTTCTGGGCTTCGGATTCGACACCCTCGCCCTGGAGCGGATCTGGGCCCGCGCATTCGTGCGCAACCCGGCTTCCTCCCGGGTGCTGCAAAAGCTCGGAATGCAGCACGAAGGCACGCTCCGCAGATGTCTGCGAAAGAACGACGAGTTGCTGGACGCCGAGATGTATGGGATCCTGCGCGAGGAACGGGATCCGCCAGGCGGAACACCGCAACCGCCCACAGAGTCGTCAGATGAAACAGGAGAACCCTCATGAGCGACGATGCGAAACCGGCAGTCGGAACGATCGGCTGGACCGACCTCACGGTGCCTCACGCGGAGCCGATCCGTGACTTCTACCAGGAGGTGACCGGCTGGCGCAGCGAACCCCTGGACATGGGGGATTACGAAGACTGGTGCATGATGCCCGTCGGCTCCACCAACGCCACCGCAGGCATCTGTCACGCGATCGGCGCGAACGCCGACATTCCCCCGCAGTGGCTGATCTACATCGTGGTGGAGGACGCGGACGCGTCAGCCCGCAAAGTCGAAGTCCTCGGAGGCGAAGTGATCGCCGGGCCCCGCGACATGGGCGGCGGCCGGTTCTGCGTAATCCGGGACCCGGCGGGTGCCGTGTGCGCTCTGTTCACGCCTCCAGGTGGTGTCGCCACAGAGTGAAAGGCTGACTTCGCATGACGATGACGGCCGTGGACCTCGCCGAGAAGCTCAGCCTGATCGATGCGCTGTGGAGCCCGAAGATCGTGGCGCAGGTCAACGACACCCAGGTCAAGCTGGCGAAGATCCAGGGCACGTTCGACTGGCACTCGCACGGGCGGGAAGATGAGCTGTTCCTGGTGCTCGAGGGTCGATTGAAGCTCGAGTTCAGGGACCGGGAGGTGTGGCTGGAGAAGGGACAGCTGTGCTTGGTGCCACGCGGCGTCGAGCACCGGCCCGTAGCACCCGAGGAGGTTCACATCATGCTGATCGAGCCGGCGGGGACGAGGAACACGGGTGGCGAAGAGACCGAGCACACCGTCGAGGCGGAGTGGATTTGAACTCCGGGTCAATCCGGTTTGTTCTTCGACGCGGGAGAGCAAGATTCCTGCTCGTAGTCTTGTCGGCCTTGATTCCGGCGGGTGCCGAAGGCCAGGAGGTGCCGGACCGCGCAATCGAGTCTGGGGATCGCGTGCGGTTTGTAGCGCCGCCCCAGTTTCCCAATCGGGTTACCGGAGAAGTCACGGCGCTCGAGCAGGGACTGCTTCTGGTAGACCGGAAGAAGTCGCAGGGCGGTCCGGTAGAGGTCCGCGTTTCCAACCTGTCCTCTCTCGAGGTCAGCGTCGACCAGAAGCGTCAGACGGTGCTCGGGCTGGGGATTGGGGCCGGTGTCGGCCTCGCACTTGGCGGTCTGCTCGCCTGGGCCTACTGCGACGGCCCCGACAACCTGTGCGAATTTGAAGACGTGGCGCTGCTCACCGCGGCAGTCGCAGTGCCGTTCTCGGCGCTTGGTGCGCTACTGGGGCATTTCACCTATAAGGACGTCTGGCAGGAGGTCGACGTGCAATGAGCGATCCGAAATCCGTGAGTCGCGTGGCGGCGCGAAACCGCATTCGCATTCCCTTTGCAGCACTGCTCTTTGCACTCGTCATTCCGACCGAGCTGGTTGCGCAGGACAACCCGCTCGACGGCGCCACCCGTGCTCCACACCCCGATCTGGAGAATCCCGCCGTTACCGGTCACAACCGGATGCCGCCCTCCGCGACGCTGACCAGATTTCCGGATTGGGATTCGGCTGCGGGGTCTCCTGGCACGACCGGCCGTGCTACCTCACCGTGGGTCCGCTCGCTGAACGGAAGCTGGCGATTCCACTGGGTGTCAAACCGAGCAAACCGCCCGAAAGACTTCTGGCGCGCAGACTTCGACGATTCCAGCTGGGATTCGATCGAGGTTCCCTCTAACTGGGAGATCGTCGGGTATGGAGTGCCGATCTACACAAATATTCCGTACCCGTTCGATCCGCACCCACCGCTGGTACCCGTGGAGTGGAGCCCCGTCGGGTCGTATCGCCACGAGTTCGACGTGCCGAGTGAGTGGAGCGGAATGCGGGTGCTGCTCCACCTCGGGAGCGTGAAGTCGGCCGGCTATGTGTGGGTAAACGGGCAGGAAGTCGGATTCACGAAGGGGAGCAAGACCCCGTCCGAGTTCGATCTCACCGAGTTCGTCCGGTTCGGCGAGGCGAACTCGCTCGCGGTCGAGGTCTACCGGTTCTCAGACGGCGCCTACCTCGAAGGGCAGGACTACTGGAAGATCAGCGGACTCGAACGCGACGTGTTTCTACAGGCTGCGCCCGAGGTCCACGTGTTCGACTTCGAGGCGCGGCCAGAGTTCGACGTGGCATCCGGGAACAGCCGACTCGTCGTCGATGCGCTGATTGCGAACGATGGCGAGAGTGGTGCCGCGCGTACGCTTCGGGCGGATCTACTGAACTCCAGGGGAGAGTCCGTTCTCGCCGAGCGCCTCGAGCACGCAGTGTCCGTGGAGGCCGGTGCCCGGGTGACGGCCCGAGTCGGAACGGATGTACGCTCGCCTGCTCCGTGGACGGCCGAGACGCCGAACCTCTACACGCTGACACTCGAGCTGCTCGACGAGGCTGGCCGAACGACCGAGGCGATGGCCACACGAATCGGATTCCGCGACGTGCGCATCGCGGACGGGCAGCTGAAGGTGAACGGCGTGCCGATTACGATCCGTGGCGTGAACCGCCACGAGCACGATCCGTACACGGGACGCGTCGTCTCCGAGCAGCGGATGCGCGACGAGATCGCCGTGATGAGGGCCCACAACATCAACGCGGTCCGCACCAGCCACTACCCGGACCACGAGCGCTGGTACGAGCTGACCGATTCACTCGGCCTGTGGATCGTGGACGAGGCGAACATCGAATCGCACGGCATGGGATATCGCCCCGAAGTCACGCTGGGGAACGATCCGGCGTGGCGCGAGGCGCATCTCGACCGCACGATCCGCATGGTCGAGCGCGACAAGAACCACCCCTCCGTGATTATCTGGTCGCTGGGCAACGAAGGTGGCGACGGGGTGAACTTCCAGGCCACCGCGGACTGGATCCACCAACGCGACCCGTCCCGTCCGGTGCAGTACGAGCGGGCGATCCGTGAGCCACACGTGGACATCTACGCCCCGATGTACGCCCGCATTCCGCACCTGTTGGACTGGGCGAGCGAGCCTCGTACCCGTCCGCTGATCATGTGCGAGTACGCGCACGCGATGGGAAACAGCGTCGGGAATCTGCGAGACTACTGGGAGGTGATTTATGCCCACCCGCAGCTGCAGGGCGGGTTCATCTGGGACTGGATCGACCAGGGATTGTACGCCGAGACCTGGGACGGGACTCCGTACTGGGCCTTCGGCGGAGACTACGGACCGCCAGGCGTGCCGAGCGACGGCAACTTCCTGATCAACGGTCTCGTTCAGCCCGACCTGCGCCCCAATCCGCACCTGAACGAAGTGAAGAAAGTCTACCAGCCGGTCGAGACCCGGGCACTCGACCTGGACTCGGGCCGCATCCGGGTCGTGAACCGGTTCGATTTTCGCGACCTGTCGGACCTGAGTCTGTCCTGGAGGCTCACGGAAGAAGGGAAGACGATCGCGCAGGGCGAGGTCGAATCGCTGGTCGTGGCCGCCCACGACTCGTTGAACCTGTCGCTGGACCTTCCTGCCATCGCCCGCATTCCCGGCGTCGAGCGATTCCTGACCGTCGCGTATCTGCGCAAGCATTCAGATCCGCTCACCGGCGACCCGGCGGGCTCGGTTCGGGCATGGGAGCAGTTCGAAATGCCTGGTTTCATTCCTGCCCCGGCCGCCGACCTCGACCGGATGCCGGATCTCGTGCTGGCGGAGACGGACTCGGCGTTCGTGCTGTCGGGTGGGGAATTCGAGCTGGGGATTGACCGCAAAACCGGGCTCCTCTCGCGGTACCGGATCGGGGATCGGGACCTGCTGCGCTCCGGCCTCGCACCGACCTTCTGGCGGGCCCCGACCGACAACGACTATGGAAACCGCATGCCCCGCCGCCAGGCGATGTGGCGCGAAGCCGGCCGGGTCCCGGTGCTGCACGATCTCGACGTGCGCCGGCTGGACGCGGCCCGTGTGCGGGTCACGGCTCGCATCGACTTTCCGGTCGTCGGAGCGTCGGAGACACTGACCTACGACGTGTATGGCACCGGCGACGTGGTGCTCGGAGTCAGCTTCACGCCCGGGGCTCGAACCGCCGACCTGCCGGACATTCCGCGTCTCGGGCTGGTCCTGACGATCCCATCTGAATTCGACCGGGTCGAGTGGTTCGGCAGAGGGCCGCACGAGTCCTACGTGGACCGGAAGTCCGGGGGGGAGATCGGCGTGTATCAGTCCACGCCTTCCGAGCTGTACTACCCCTACATCCGGCCGCAGGAGAACGGGAATCGGACTGACACGCGCTGGGTGGCGTTCAGGGACTCGACGGGGGGCGGCCTGGCGGCGATCGGTATGCCGACGATGGATTGGAGCGCGCTTCCGTTCCTCATCGACGACCTGGATGAGGGTTCCCGCAAGACAGGACGCCACACGTACGACCTGCCGTCGCGGGATCTGATCGCCATCCACCTCGACTACCGGCAGATGGGGGTCGGAGGCGACAACAGTTGGGGCGCACAGCCGCTCGAGCGATACCAGATTCCCATCGAGACACACTCCTGGGCGCTGCGGCTCACTCCGCTGGCGCCCGATTCCGAGGAACCGATGGACCTCGCCCGCACGCATTTTCCGACACCATCCACCGGATCAGGCCCGAAGGAGACCCGATGAGTCCGCTCGACCGACGTGACTTCGTGAAGACAGGCGCCACGGCGGCGGTCGGTGCCTCCGTCGTTCCCTCGCCCGCTCTCGCCGGTCGACCCCGCACGAGGTCCGCGGATCGACTGCGGCTCGGGTTCATCGGGGTCGGGGGACGGGGTAGCTGGTTGCTCGGTCTCGCCCTGCGCCGGGACGACTGCGATGTGACCGCGGTGTGCGACATCGTCCCGGAGAAGGCGCAGCGGTCGGCCGCTGCTGCACGGGAGGCCGGCGTGGACGAGCCGGCGCTGTATACGGCCGGCGAGGAAGACTGGCGGAATCTCATCACGCGCGATGATGTAGACGCCGTGATCATCGCGACGCCCTGGCTGTGGCACACCCCGATGGCGGTCGAAGCGATGGAGGCCGGCAAGGCCGTGGGGGTCGAAGTGCCGGCCGCGACGACGGTAGAGGACTGCTGGGACCTGGTGCGTACGCATGAACGGACCGGAATGCCCTGCATGATGATGGAGAACGTGTGCTACCGTCGTGATGTAATGGCCGTACTGCGCATGGTTCGCGAGGGTTTGTTCGGCGAGCTCGTGCACTGCCAGGGCGGCTACCAGCACGACCTGCGGGCCGTGAAGTTCAATCCGGGCGCCGAGTTCGGACCTGGATCCAACGGCGAGGCCGTGTGGCGCACGGACCACTCGATACACCGAAACGGAGAGTTGTACCCGACGCACGGGGTCGGCCCGGTGGCCAACTGGCTGAACATCAACCGCGGAAACCGCTTCGTGCAGCTCACCTCTACGGCTACCAAGACGCGGGGCCTGCACGAGTACATCCTGGCCGTTGGCGGCGAGGATCATCCGAACGCCGACGTCCGCTTCAAGCTCGGTGACATCGTGAACACGGTGATCACCACGGCGAATGGCGAGAGCGTGATCCTCAGTCACGACACGAATCTCCCACGGCCCTACTCGCTTAACTTCCGGGTCCAGGGGACCCGCGGCCTGTGGATGGTCGACAACCGCTCGATCTATCTCGAGGGCGTGAGCCCCGAGCCGCACCGCTGGGAGCCTTTCGAAACCTATCAGACGCAGTACGAGCACCCGCTGTGGCAGAAATACGCGATCGACGCGGAGGGCGGGGGACACGGCGGCATGGACTTCTTCGTCATGCACGCGTTCGTCGAGTCCGTGAAGCGGGGCCATCCGACGCCGCTCGACGTATACGACGCTGCCGCCTGGAGCGTGATCGGACCGTTGTCCGAGCGCTCGATCGAGATGGGGAATCACCCCGTGGCATTCCCGGACTTCACCGGGGGCACCTGGGCGACCCGGACTCCGATGTTTGCGCTGGGGAATGTGTATTGATCAGTGATTCGCTCGTGCAGGCATTCACGGAACAATTCGACTGCGCTCCTGACCGCATCGTCCGCGCCCCCGGACGGGTGAACCTGATCGGCGAGCACGTCGATTACGCGGGGTTGCCTGTGTTTCCGATGGCGCTGCAGTACGCGGTGTACGTCGCCGTGCGGCCCCGGGACGACCGGCTGGTGAGCGTCGCTTCTTCGGATCCGGGCTACGAGCCGCGAGAATTCGAGCTCGATCCGGAGATCGAGCCGTTTCCGGATGGGGACTGGGGCAACTACGTGAAGGCGGCAGCCGTCGCGGCGGCGCGCTACGGCGCGAACCGGGGCGCCGATCTGTGGATCCAGTCCGAGGTGCCCGTAGCGGCGGGTTTGAGCAGCTCGTCGGCCCTGGTGGTGGCCGTCTTGAAAGCGTTGCTCGATGTGTCTGACATCGATGTGGACCCGATCGAGCTGGCGGCCGTCGCGGCGGACGCGGAGCATTACGTGGGCACGCGTGGCGGAGGAATGGACCAGGCGATTTCGGTGTGCGCTCTGGAGCAATGTGCGGCGCGTATCGAATTCGAGCCCGTTCGGGTCACGCCGGTCCGTATTCCCGAGGACTGGCGCTTCGTGGTTGCCGATACCGGCGTCCAGGCGCACAAATCCGGCAACGCGAAAGACGCCTACAACCGCCGCCGGGCAGCGGTGGAGGAGTCGGTCGAGCTCGTGGGTGAGAAACTCGGGCTCGTGGACGGCGATCGAACTTATTCCCGGTTGCTTTCCGAGCACGACCCGGGCGAGTTGATGGCTGTCGCCCAGCAAGTGCTCGACGACCGCCTGCTCCGGAGATTCCGTCACGTCGTCACCGAAGCCGGACGGACCCGGCGCGCGGAGGCCGCGATGCGCGATGCCGATCCTGAGACGTTCGGGGAGCTGATGAACGGTTCCCACGAAAGCCTGCGCGACGACTTCGAGGTCAGCGGACCGGAGCTGGACAGGCTTGTGGCATTGGCCCGCGGCGCGGGAGCGCTCGGGGCTCGCCTGACCGGAGCGGGAATGGGGGGCTGCATAGTGGCTCTGTGTAAGCCCGAACAGCAAGATTCCGTGCTCGAAGCTCTGAGGGACGGTTACTTCGTCGAGCAGCCTGGGGACAACCCGCCGGCGAACCTTGATCAGCGGCTGTTCGTGGCGATTCCGTCGGCCGGGGCTTCCGTAAACCGCACCTGAAGACGGTCAATCTACACAGCCGACTGTTACATTTAACCCCTTGACAGGTTTTGCGTTGGCGGTTTGTCGCGGGTCCGGGATCGGATCCATGTCCGGCGTTTGAGCCGGCTGCTGGCCCCCCTGCACTCCGATCTTCATTCCCGGCGGTTCGCGCTTTCTCCAGGTTGCTGTTGATCGCTCTCACTCGATTCTCGGGCGTTGAAAGAGTGATGTTATCTTCGGTGTATGTTCGGTATGACACGTACACCGTCTCCAAGCCCCGACCCGGAGGTCGCTTCGATGCCTGCCGTCGCTAGAATTGCCCCTGACTGTCTCTACGCTCGGCCCGCACTTCGCCTGTTGCGCATACGCGAGACGGCTCCGGAGTACGCCGAGGCGGATCCGTCCGCTGATTCGGTGACGGGCTCAGCGCCCGACCCGTTCGCCGACGCCGACGCGCTGGAGGAACTGGAAGAAGAGATCGTGATCCTCGCGGCCCACCTCCACGCGGGCGAGCACCGACTGCTGGTCCTGGTGGCGGATTTCGACCGCAGACGAGGCTGGGAGCTTGGCGGCCACCGTACCTGCGCCCACTGGCTCGCCTTCCGCACCGGGATCGACCTCGGCGCGGCCCGCGAGAGGGTGCGCGCAGCGCGGGCGCTGACGGCGTTGCCCGAGACGGGCGCCGCGATGAGCCGGGGCGAGCTGTCCTTTTCGGCCGTCCGGGCCCTGACCCGGGTGGCCACGCCCGAGAACGAAGCAGACCTGCTGGATCTGGCCCGTGGCTGCACGACCGCCCAGCTCGAGCGGATCGTGCGGGGCTTCAAGCTCGGCAGCCGGCAGGACGAGGCGGAGCGGGAGCGGGCACGGCACGAGAGCCGGGAACTCTCCGTCTTTCCCGACGAGGAGGGAATGTACGTCGTGCGCGGCCGACTGACCCCCGAGATCGGCGGGCTCGTGATGCGTGCGGTGGAGGCGGCGAGCGACGTCCTGTTCCGGGAGCGAGGACCCGCCGGATCTCCCGAAAACGTTTCAGCTGAAACGTCCCGGCGGGCGGCGGCGCAGCGGCGGGCCGACGCGATCGGGCTCGTGGCCGAGCGGGCGCTGGCGACGGGATTCGGCGATTCACGCAGCGGCACCCGCGCCGAGCGCTACCAGGTCGTGCTGCATGTCGATTCCGACACGCTCTCCGCCTATGGCTCCGGGCTCGGCCGCTCCGAGCTCGAGGACGACACACGCGTTTCCGCGGAAACGTCCCGGCGGCTGTCGTGTGATGCGTCGGTCGTCCCGATCCGGCGCGGAACGGACGGGTCGGTGCTAGACGTCGGCCGGAAAACCCGCACCATTCCGCCCTCCCTGCGCCGCGCGCTCGAGGCGCGGGACCGGGGCTGCCGGTTTCCGGGCTGCGGGCTGCGGTTCACGGACGCGCACCACGTGAGGCACTGGGCAGACGGAGGCGAGACGAAGCTCGACAACCTCGTGCTGCTCTGCTCGCATCATCACCGGCTGGTGCACGAGGAGGGCTGGAAGATCGAATGGTGGGGTGCGGGACGGCCCGCGTTCGTCGATCCGAGAGGGCAGAAGCACTTC
>Ga0316201_10004602_pt1 | contig 10451 bp, 7 predicted proteins | sample CS6wburrow_MG_FD_204516 | JGI IMG/M metagenome (GOLD analysis project Ga0316201, IMG submission 204516) | Coastal sediment microbial communities from Delaware Bay, Delaware, United States - CS-6 worm burrow | ecosystem: Environmental > Aquatic > Marine > Coastal > Sediment | place: USA: Delaware... | reverse complement strand
ATCAGAAATAAAGTCCTGCAACGCATCCTGATTATTTAACAATTGCTGGTACTGTCGCCAGAATTTGTCTGAAAAAGAATAGTTAAAATGTACCCCGGCAATCACCTGCATTGATCGCCCGTAACGCAAACCCAGGCCACGGCGATAAACCGTCTTCATCTGCGCCGCGTTGGACGAACCATATTGTGCCAGTGGAATACTGGTTTCACCGGCAACCACGCAAGGCATGCTGGTCGCCCACAGGATTTCATTATCCAGATGTCGGTAAACAAAGTTCTGAATATCATCGAGCGATTGAATCACGTCTGTTATTGAATCACATGGTGGTGTTATCAGCTCAGTCAGCGCTTCGGAAAAATCTGTGGTTATTTGCGGATTCGTCAGCGGCGAGCCCCAGGCAACAGGATGCAGGGTTTGAGAGATGCCACCTTCTGTCGATACACGTAAGCTTTCTTTTTCCAGGCCAATTTTTGAAGTCGCCAGCGCTTCTTCAAATTCAGCAGCGGATAACATCAATATTCGTTGTTGAAGTAACTGATACAAATAATTTTCCAGCGTGAATTAGTTAGAGTAAACAATAATACTTGCGAAATTAACAAGATAACAAATTATACTACGTAACTTAAACACCCCTGCGATTACTTAACAACCACCCTGACTCGCGGCTTTTCACTGGCTGCCAGTTTTCTTTCTTCAGCAACCGCTTTATCAGCCAGAGGCACTATCTGATATTCGAAACGACAACCCATGGCTTTTGCTGCCTTCGCCATCATTTTCAAGGTCACTGCGCCGCGCATTTCATCTTTTTCCAGTACCGATACCCGTGCCGCACTCACCTGCAGACGCTCAGCAAGCTGAAATCCCTTTAATCCCTGTTTTTTCCGCATACTGCGAACCCAGTCTGTCTTAAACATATAGCAACCTTATAATTAACATATATATTAATAATTAATATATATGTTAATTATATAACAAATACAAGAAAAAGCCCGAATTTAAACCGGGCTTTTATAAAACGAAATAACTGGTAACTAATCCAGCACGTGCGATACCAGGCCATCGGCCAGTTTTGGCTCAAACCAGGTCGATTTAGGCGGCATCACTTCACCCGCATCCGCGACCGCCATCAGGGCTTCCATACTGGTCGGATACAATGAAAAAGCAACCGCCATTTCGCCACTATCAACACGTTTTTCCAGCTCACCCAGGCCGCGGATACCACCGACAAAATCGATGCGATTGTCCGTGCGCGGGTCAGATATCCCCAGAATCGGTTCAATCAGGTTATTTGCCAGCAGGCTAACATCTAGCGAAGCAACAGGATCGCTGGGTACCAGTTCAGGCTTAATGTTCAGGCGATACCACTGGCCATCAATATACATGCCGAACTCAGTCGCCTTGGCAGGTTTAACTGCCGCTGATTCTTCTGTCACGGTAAACGCAGTTTTTACTTTTTCCAGCAGCTCATCTTTGCTTAGTCCGTTTAAATCCGTAATCACACGGTTGTAATCCAGGATATTCATCTGGTTATGCGGATAGATGACGGACAGGAAATAGTCGCAACTTTGGTTACCATCCTCGTCACTCAAGGCATGACTTTTCGCCACGCGCGAAGCAGAAGCCGAACGGTGATGGCCGTCCGCAATATAGATAGCATTCATGGCATCAAACCCGGCGCTGATCTTTTCGATGGTAGTTTCGTCATCAATTTTCCAGAACGTATGCTGTACACCATCATCGGCAGTCACATCGACCAGCGGCGGCTGCTTGGTGGTTGCTTCTAAAATCGCATCCATATCTGGCTGTGATTTATAGGCCAGCAAAACCGGTCCAGTCTGCGTATTTAACGCCTCGATCTGACGCACACGGTCGTCTTCTTTCGCCGGCCGAGTGTATTCGTGTTTGCGTACACGGTTAATATCATAATCGGCCACCGAGGCAACAGCGACCAGGCCCACCTGTGAATGGCCGTCCATGATTAAACGGTAGACGTAATAACAGGGCTTATCTTCACGGATCAAAATGCCTTCCTGCAGCATCTTCCGCATGTTTTCAGCCGATTTGGCGTATACCGATGGATCATACGGGTCGGTGCCTTCCGGTAGGTCGATCTCAGCTTTGGAAATATGCAGAAAGCTCCACGGACGTCCCGCCGCACGTTCACGCGCTTCGGCTGAATTTAGAACATCATATGGCGGCGCAACAACTTCTTCAGCACGTTCAGGTACCGGGCGTAATCCAGCAAAAGGTTTAATTAAAGGCATATCGGTCTCATCTGTTTTTTAGGCATCAATATTTATGTAGGCGCGAATTATACAGCCTGATGAATTGAACATCATCTATTTACTGACCGATTTCAGCTCATTGTCTTTCAGCGACAACAATGCAAAGCATGATTAATTAACAAAAATTTAACATTTGAATCAGGAAGTTACGATTAATTTAATGGTCCCAGGTGTAGTATTCACGCTAATCAAATCAAACCCCGATGGAGAAATTCAATGATTAAGAAAAATACCATATATCAACGTTTGCTGGCATCAATGCTTTCGATAATGGTCGCCATGATGTTCAGTTTTACTGCTGATGCGGCATCATCCTGTAAGGGTAAAACAAAATCGGCCTGTTCAGCTGATAGCAACTGCAGCTGGGTCAGTGGGTTCAAACGTAAAGATGGCGTAAAAGTCTCTGGTCATTGTCGCGCTTCAGCAGGTAAAGCAAACAAAGACAAAACAAAGCAGAAGTCTGAAAGTAAAGCTAAGAAAGATAAAAGCGCCAAAAGTAAAGATAAAGAATCAAACAATGACAAGTATGTAGACGAGAAAGAAAAAAAATCTAAAGACAAAAAAGTTAAAAAAGAGAAAAAAGTAAAGAAAGAGAAAAAGTCTAAAGACAAAAAATCATCAAAAGATACAACGACTAAATAAATCGGCTTAACGTTAGGCGGGCAAATCAAAAATCAGCCAGCCTATCTTCTTAAAAGGGGACAGATCTATTTAGATTTTTAAAACATTCTGTCCCCTTTAATTAATAACACCAAAATTATCTAACGGTCGCTTACCATCCAATAGCGGAGGTTAACGCCTGCAAAAAGTTTATATTTAAGCCATATCTAAATGTGCGTTTTCTTAAATACATTCCTGGTTATAGATAAACTGTCATAAACATGTAATAAAATCGTCAATTCAATGCAATAAATCAAAATTATCATTCATTCAATGTAATCAAATAGAAAGTGAATGACATGAGTAAAAGAAGAATTGACTTATATCGCATTGTTATAACATCTACCTTACTTCTAACTTGTATTTATTTAAGTGTAATATCACAACATAAAAACTTAGGGTTCTACGAATTATCTAAAAAGAAAGAATCAATTATAAAATCATGGATCACTGAAACCAGGATTAAAGCTAAACGTCATAGTGATTCTATTCTTATATCAGGAGTAAATTAATACTGATTTCTAAGTTCCATACATAAGGAAAGAATACCCAGACATGTTCACATAGAAAGACCTTTATCGGCCAACAACAGACATTCGCAATCTAGTGTGCATACAAAAAAACGGCAGCCTTACTGGCTGCCATTTTAGAGTTTATTAATTGATATTAAACTCTACGTTTCCTTGCCATATATATCAATCCGATAAGTACCAGAAGTGGCAGTATTGGATCAAATTTACCGTTTGGCTGGTAGGAACAAAAGCCACCGCCACCATCAGAGGGCACTGGATTCACCTTGGTAAGGACGCTTGCTGAGTTATTCGGCTCAGCACTCGCATCAGGTTCCGCTGCAGAGGTCACGCTGGCAGTGATAGTAGCATCACCAGCTGCAGAAGCAGTCAACGTAAGTGTTACTGTCGCTGATGAGGTACCGTCCAGATCACCTATATTACATGTCACTACACCGCTGACTTCAGCACAGGTATTAACACTGCCGCCGGTTGCGGTCGCAGAGACAAGTGTGACTATAGACGGCAGAACATCAGTAACAAATTCGACACTGGAATCCGGGTTTACGGAACCATTAGTAATAGTTACTGTAACGTTATAATTATTACCTGCGGTTACTGAATCGGGCGCAACCATATTAGCAATTTGCAAATCAGCAGTGATTTCAAATAACTCAAAGGCACCGATATCGCAATTCTTTGTGCCATCACCATTGCCATCAGCGGGTCGCATACTGATGCGCTGGTCGTTATTGGGGCAGTTACTATCGTCACCAGTATCAACGGCGGGACTGTCTACCGCGCCACTGACTGCACTGTGCGGGATGAGATGGGTTTCCGTCAAACCACCATTATCCGCCAGCGCGACCAGCAGCGGATCGGTGTTGATCTGGTCACCGGTCTGAGCGAAATCGCAACTATCTCCATTTTCAAGATTGTAGCCTTGCGACACCATGATATTTGGTGGGCAGAATGGGGAACCGCCAGAGCAGCCGCAGTTAGCCAGGGGTATAGTTCGCCCAGAGACGAGATTATTTGCCAGCAGAGTATTGCGCATATGGAAGTGACCGCCACCAAACGAGTTCAGGCCGCCGCCACCGCCGGGAGCATCCGTCGTCGCCACATTGTTAGCCACGGTGACGTTCTGCAGGTTGATAATGCCGTTGGTGGTAATGCCTCCACCGACATCGGTACCTGTGTTGCCACTGACGGTGCTGTTGGTAATGTTGATCGTTATGCCTGCACGTCCGGCAATACCGCCACCACCGATGGCTTCATTGCCGTTGATGGCGCTACGGAGGATCGTAGTGGTATGGGCTCCGGTGTCAAACATGCCACCACCGTTTTCACCGACATTGGGATTGGCCAGTTCGGGATGTGCCGTCGCTGTATCTGCATCGAAGACCTTGCCGATCAGTGAGTCACTGATGGTTAGCACGGCATCGTTGTAGATACCGCCGCCATTGGCTTTACTGATGTTACCGCTTATTTTTGACTGGTTAAGCGTCGCTGGAGCGGCTGAATAGAGTCCGCCACCGTCAGCACCCGACCAGTTATTAATAACGATGACATCGTTGAGGGTGACGTTCTCAATGGAAAAACCTTCTTCCTCACCGGGTTTACCGCTTGGGAAAGGCCCCATATCAACACCGCCGCCAGAAGCAGCACCTGGGATTTTATCTTCATACAATACCACGCTATAGCCACCGCCCAGTGCAATGGCACCACCCATACGCCGGAATTGATCGATCTTGATGTTATGGATTGCGCAGTCATTATCGGTCGCACCGTTGTCATCGATATCGTAGGCATTAAGGTTCGCAGGTGTGTAAATTAGAGTGCCAGTACCATTATCGATACAGACATCGGCGGCCACGGTGGATGTCAGGCCGACTTCACCATTGACGACGGTCAGCCCCTCGATAACCACGCTGGTGATATTGGCACTGGCCCCTGCTGCTACGGCGACATGAAAAATACGGTCACCGGAGAGCGGGTCAGTATCAGGTGCAGTTGCGGCCCATTGAATACTGGTCAGGTCTGAACCTGCGCCGGTGATGGTGACATCGTCAGTGATATCAAGATCACCGATACTGGAATCCGAGGTGATAGTTGCTTGATAGGGAGTAAGTATTGACCCGTCGCCAGTGCAAGGAGTTGGTGTTCCGGTGCCAGTGTAGTAAGTGGGATTCTCACATAGCTCATCAACACCTGTAATAGTTAAATTATAAGTGCCTGCTGGTATGGCGATAGTATCAGCACCCGCCAGTTTATTTGCTTCCATAATCGCTGCGCGTAATGTGCAGATACCCGCTGAGACCGTCTCACAGACTCCGTTACCGGGATTTGCATCGACAGCATCAGTAAACTCATTAACAGTAAAATCGGCAGCAAAGGCCGGCAATGTTGATGCTGCAAACCACAGGCCACCGGCTAATAAGGTGGTTGTGATGACAGCTCCACTTCTGTCAGATATTTGTTTCGTTTTCATGATAATTTCCTGCTCCCATGCCATTTTTTGATATTGACTAGCTGACGTTTAAACAATCATAAAATCAAATTAACAATTGGATCAGAGTAGACACTTGATTCAGGTCAAACCCTTAAAATATAAGGAAATACTTAATTGACGATTATCAATTACAGCGAATGACCGTTATGGATCGAGATCGGACATAAAAAAAGCACTCGAGGCATGGAAATTCCCTGAGTGCTAATGTCACGACGTCCATTGCCAGTGAGTCTTGCTAAACTGACAATCCGTCGCGGGCTAAATCAATAATAGTAGAATAAGTCTATATTTGTATAAATTATCCAACTATTGCTATCAGGCTTAATGTCTCTTATTGAATCGCCAGCAGACACTCAGCATACGATTTATAGTTACAATAAGAGCATAACAAAGGGTCTGTCGCCTTTAATCAATACATAAAGAAAAAGCCATGTTAAAAAACAACCGAATCGCCATCACCGGCTGCGGCTATATTGGAAAATTACTGGCGCAGCAACTGCTGAAGAAAAAAATCCCTGTCACCGGTTATGTCAGCAGTGAATCCAGTCTGGCTGAATGCAACAACAGAAACATACCCTGTGAAATAATCGATCTGGATAAACCACTAACTGACATCGACCTGGCAGAGCATCGTCTTATCTACCTCGCACCACCGCCGCCTTGTGGAAAAACAGATACGCGGATAACGCATTATCTGCACGCCATCGAAACACGTAAACCTGAAAAGTTCGTATTGCTCAGTACAACCGGTGTATATGGTGATTGCAAAGGTGCCTGGATTGATGAAACGACGCCATTGAAGCCGAACGCCGACCGTGCTTTTCGCCGCGCCGATGCCGAGCAGCAAGTGCAGCAGTTTTGCCAGCGACTCAACATTCCACTGGTGATCCTGCGCGTAGCGGGCATTTATGGACCCGGAAAAATCCCACTGGCTCGCATCAAAAGTCGTTTACCCATTGTCAATAAAGAAGACTCACCCTTCACCAATCGAATCCATTCAGAAGACCTGGTGAATGTTTGTGAACAAGCATTGTTGAACCCCGCGATTACAGGCATCTACAACGTAACTGATGGCCACCCTGGCACCATGTATGATTATTTTATCGGTATTGCATCGGCCATGAACTTACCCGCGCCGCCCGCCATCTCCCTTAAAGAAGCCCGTCATCAGCTATCCGACGGCATGCTGTCTTATATGGCGGAATCCAGACGTATAAAAAACAAAAAATTGTTAAAGGATTTTGGCATCAAACTGCGATACCCGGAATTACAGGCCGGGCTTAAACATATCGTCTGAAGAATAAAAGCAGGCTAAGCAATTAATGAGCTATGATCCCTGTTACCTGTGTATAGAAAAAAGTAGTTGCAACGATACGTGCAAAAGTGTCAATAAGATAGAAAGCTTGACATGTGTTAATAAGACCATCGCTTAAGGAGTATAAATTTGAAATGTTTATGTTGATAAAAAGAACAAAGTCTGTGGACTGCAAAGCGATAATATTACTGAGGGGAGTCTAAATCATGGAGTTGGAAAAAATCCGCGACATTGAAGAAGCAACATGGGTAAATCGTAAAGAGATTTTCCGTCTGGGTGTCGCGGTATTATTTATCGTTGGCATCATGCTGTACCTCGAATCTCAAGGCGAAATCAGCAATATGCTGATCATCGCAAGCATTATCGGTGGTTATATGGCGATCAATATCGGCGCCAACGATGTCGCCAATAATGTCGGCCCAGCTGTCGGATCACGCGCATTAACCATGGCAGGTGCCATCGCTATTGCCGCTATTTTCGAGGCCGCTGGTGCGTTGATCGCTGGCGGTGACGTTGTGAGTACCATCAAAAAAGGGATTATCGATCCTGCCAATATCAGTAATACTGATGTCTTCATCTGGTTGATGATGGCTGCCTTACTCGCAGGCGCCTTATGGTTGAATGTGGCCACGGCTATCGGCGCACCCGTATCGACGACACATTCTATCGTAGGCGGCGTGCTCGGCGCAGGCGTTGCGGCAGGTGGATGGGACGTAGTGAACTGGGCAACGATGGGACAGATTGCCGCAAGCTGGGTTATCTCTCCTGTTTTCGGCGGCATTATTGCAGCGGCTTTCCTGTACATCATAAAACGCACGATCACCTATAAGAAAGACATGCTGATGGCAGCCAGGCGTATAGTACCCATCCTGTTAGCCATTATGGCATTAGCCTTTGCCACCTACCTGGCACTTAAGGGTTTTAAAAAAATCTGGAAGGTTGATATATCCATGGCCCTTATGATCGGTGCCGGCGTGGCCGTTATTATTTACGGTATCTCCCGGCCATGGGTTGTACGTCGCACTAAACTGAATGCGAATGACAAACAGGGAATTAACCAGTTGTTCACCCTGCCTTTAATATTCGCTGCGGCCTTATTGAGTTTTGCACATGGTGCCAACGATGTCGCAAACTCTATCGGCCCTCTGGCTGCAATCAATGATGCCCTGACCACAGGCGGTATTGCTAGCAAAGCCTCTATACCTATTTGGGTAATGATGATCGGGGCCATCGGCATTGCATTGGGACTGGCGTTATATGGTCCTAAATTAATCAAGACCGTGGGCACAGAAATTACTGAGCTGGATCAGATGCGTGCTTTTTGTATTGCACTGTCAGCTGCTATAACCGTCATCATTGCGACCCAATTAGGCCTGCCGGTGAGCTCAACGCATATTGCCGTTGGCGCGGTGTTTGGTGTGGGATTCCTACGAGAATATCTAAAAACGAGTTATGCCAAAATGATTGAACAGATCCACCTGCACCATCTGGATCGTGATGAAGCCATTGTTAAGACATTCCTGGAGGAGTTCAGATACGCGAGCCTGGAGGGAAAATCTGACATGCTTGCACAATTGAAGGCACATTCAACCGATGCCGACCTCAGCAAAAAAGAACGCAGGAGCCTGAAACGGGGTTATCGACATGAACTGGTCAAGCGTAAGGCTTTACTGAAGATCGCTGCTGCCTGGGTGATTACAGTTCCTGTCTCAGCTGTGCTAGCCGCCATGCTGTTTTTTATGATCCGCGGCATGTTGCTGCCATAAGACATTACGCTATTTAAAACAACAGCGCTGCACGACTAATGTTCACAATGGACATACATTCACTTTTGTTAAAATGGATCACTGGTCCGTTAGCATTTGAAGGGAACCTATCTTTTTCACTTTTAAATAGATCGGTAGCCTTTAGTCACGAATTGTTTCACAAACAAAAAAATAAAATCCGATCAGCCAGGGGCTGATCGGATTTTATTTTTAAACACCCTGGTTATGGTGCAACACTGTCCTGCAAGTTGCTATCCCAATAGTGCCAGTCCAGATTACCGAAGTGATTCAGGTTCCTCACCCGGCCATTGAACAATGACCGGTTCCACTCGATTTCGATAAGGTCGTCGGCACCTTTGTTGTAGATGTCATAAAAGGCGTCGTAGTCCACGGCATTGTTGCTGCCGTAATAAATATATCCGCCGTTTTCAGGGCCGTCAGGGACCACGTTGGTGTACTTGAGGTCGCCGGTGTCGGTCAATTTGTCGTAGTTCCAGTCGATTTGTAACAAGGGGGTTGGATTGCTGGGTGTATTCATTAATGTCCAGGTACCGTGGCTGCCTGACAGGTGTGAGGTACCGGAATACCAGTTAAAGTCGGTGTACTCGCCTGCCTTCGAAATATACATATTCCAGTTCACATTGGCATCAACGATTTTGCCGTGCAACTCGACGCTATACCTGGTAAGTCCGATAATAACGTCGTAGCTCCAGATCCATGTGCCGTCGTTCTGGAGCACTGCAGTGTGGTTAAAAGATTCCGCAAAAGACGCAACCGGTATCGCCAGGCCAACAGTGATCAGGAAGTTCCATGTCGCTACATTGCAGGCGGCGTAGGAAAAGTAGGAGGCATCACAGTTAATGGCCTGGGCAGTTTGAACGGCGATATTGGCTGTCTGCGCATCCGGGTGTGCGGGAAAAGCATCGAAATCCATCAGCAATGACGCCATCGGGGGCAGATCCGGTGGATTTATACCGGTGCTGTCATCTTCACTGCAACCGGTTATAAACAGGCTGATGGTGAGCAGTAGCGCCCAAATAGTTCTCGGTTTTTGGATGGCTGTTATATTCATGGTAAATCTTCCCGTGGTATGTCAATTCTAAATAGTAAAAATATTGCCAAATAGCTAGTTAAATATCCTTGATATTATAAAGAGACACTACAAAGCGAGATATTTGAAAATTCATTGCGTCTTATTGTGCATTATCGAGCTGCAACATGGTGAGGAGCCAGGTGTAATGCGTTACCGGGCAATACGTTGCAGTGCCGTCCTCCTGGCATAAAGCAAGTCTCCATGATTGAGTCTTGAACACGTATAACGAAAACCGTGGCCTGCCCCTATTTTTCATTAACCTATTATTGCTGACCCCGGTTATTACAGAAGACTCGAAGGTCGGTTATCGG
>Ga0316201_10004601_pt1 | contig 10452 bp, 8 predicted proteins | sample CS6wburrow_MG_FD_204516 | JGI IMG/M metagenome (GOLD analysis project Ga0316201, IMG submission 204516) | Coastal sediment microbial communities from Delaware Bay, Delaware, United States - CS-6 worm burrow | ecosystem: Environmental > Aquatic > Marine > Coastal > Sediment | place: USA: Delaware... | reverse complement strand
GGTACGTGCGCTCATTACCAGCGCCTGCGACACGTCGCGTTCCTTGACCCCGTCAAACAGGTTGCGGCAGGTGTCATCCAGAATCGACTCGACGGTAACCGCCTCGAGACCGCTGCAGGCCTCGGTGACCAGCCTGCGAAGGCGCTCGAGATCGAGAGGGCGGGTGCTGCCGTCGGCCTGGGTTATGTTGACCAGGTGTTCCGGCTTGCCGGCTTGTTTCTTCGCAGTTTGGTCTTCGCGCTTGCGCTTCTGTTCCTCGCGATACAAAACGTATGCGCGCGCCACCTTGTGCTCACCTGAGCGCATCAGAGACAACTCGACCAGATCCTGGATGTCTTCTATATGGATGGTGCCGCCGGCCGGATTGCGGCGGACGACGGCCTCCCTGAGTTGCTCGGTCAGGGTCTGCACCAGATCGTGGACCCGACGCGAGGCCGCGGCGCTGCCGCCTTCGACGGCCAGGAAGGCCTTGGTCATGGCTACCGCAATCTTGTTGGCATCGAAATTTGTGACCTTGCCGTTGCGGCGGATCACCTTCAAGCCGCCCGGCGCGTTGGCGCGGATATCCGGACCGGCGTTGGCCTGATCGGATTCGCTAGGCGGTACAGCAATGTTTTCCACGTTGCCTTCAGATTGCGTGACTTCGGTTGCCATTAGGCTCCTCCTGAGATGAATTGTTTCTGTCTGGGCAGACCGCGTTGCGCGATCGGGTGGCCAGGCCACCAGATGAACTGCATAGAACCCATTCCGAACACAATATATACGCTGTTGATCGCCTGTCAACCACAATATCTTGTGTATAAAAGCTGTGGAAAACCGTGTGCAAACTGTGTGTGATCTGTGGAAAAATCGTTCCCTACGAAGGCTTCTTCAATGCTTTCAGAGACTTAAAAATGGCTTCTTGTGGATAGCTGTTTTTCGACGCAGATTGCGTCTGACCCAGTTGCCGCTCGCGCTGAAAAAAAGTTCGGGAATTGAGTTCCCCAAACGGAAAAACATACGAAATGTCGAATATTTTCTAGTGCTGATGAAGCTGTTCGAGAGCGTCATCCCGATTCGCGGCCGTCGCGGCGCTCACGGTGGCTGAGGGCTTGCCTGATTGCGCTGATGCCGACTATTTGCGATAGCGATCGATGATGGCCTGCAGGTGGGTGGCCGTAACCGGCCCCATGTGCCGCTCGACCATTTCTCCCTGGGGGCTGACGATCGCCGTCGTTGGCAGACCTTCCAGCGGCTCGAACGGCACCACCGGTTTGCTGCCGATCTTCAGGTTGGGGAAGTTGATGTCGAATTGCTGCAGAAAGGCACGCGACTCGTCGCTCGAGGCCTCTTCGTAATTGATCCCGATAACCTGTACCTCGGGATTACGTTGCTGGTAGCGGACCAATTCCGGCAATTCCCTCACGCAGGGACTGCACCAGGAGGCCCAAAAATTGACCACTACCCAGCGGCCACGGAAATCCGACAGGCTGACGGGTTTGCCATTCAGGTCGTCGAGTGTGAAGTCGACCGGGTCAGCGTGGATTTGCGACCACAGGCCGCTCAAGAGGACGGCTGCACTTATCAAAAGACGACGCGGTTTGTTCATGAACTCATTAGTCAGCCGGGTGGGAAAAAAGTTTTGTCAGCCTGTCTGGACTGCTCAGCCGTCGCACAGCGCAATTCACGCAACCGCCATGCTGGTTCGTCGGCAGGCTAGATTAGACGTCAGGAAGCGGCAACGAACAAGGCGCGGGTTAAAGGGCATACGGGATCGAGAACAGGCCAGCGCCGGCATCATGCCGGTTTCCGACTATCCCGCGCCAGCCCCGGCGACAGTCATGCCGTTTGGCCGGGCTGTTTCAGATCGGAGAGAATGGCCGCATCCAACGAGCAATATTTTCGGAGCGTGTCAGCGTGGAGGTCAAAGCATTGTTGGCGCGGCTGCGCCAGGACCCGGGGTCGATTGAGTTCGAGCACGTGATGGCGGTGATCGCGCAACACTACCAGTACACGCCCTGCACCTTTCGCAATGGTCGCGGTGATGATTACGTCGAAAACCCGGCGGGTAGCAACGAGGGTTCGTGCAAGATCTTTGCGTTTGCGCAGATGCACACCCTGGATCAGCGGCAGACCCTGGCCTGTTTTGGCCGCTATTTTCGCGACGACGTCCTGCAACATCCCGGCGGGAGTGATCATGCGAATATACGCATCTTCATGCGCAATGGCCCCGCCGGCATCTCGTTTCAGGGGACTGCGCTGAAGCGCCGGAGCTGAACCCGCAGCAGGCAGTGGGTTCCGGCCGGCTGGCACGGTCGTGGGCTGATCAAAGCATTCGCCTTCCAGGCAGTAATTGCACAGTGCTGGTGCAATCGATGCCGGCAACGTCAAGGCTGGTGCGTCATTTTTAGTTTCAACTCCCTCGTATGATGAGCCGAAAAACGATAAGCAATTGAACAAGAACAAGAAAAGTCTCTTGGCACGGCGTGTGCTTTAGTCTTAAGCGAAATCGCTTCGCGGTGGTTTCTCCTAACTCTCTGTCGATATGGCCAGATTGGCTATCGCCGCCCCATGCATTTGCCTGGCGCGGCGTTTTTTTAGGCGTGGAGCTGTTCGGTGCCGGGTATTGGTCTTGGGGCGAACCATCGTCCGGCGCCTGGCGCCAACGCTCAGGCAACCTGCCGGATTTGGTGTTGTTAAGTGACTTATGTCTGAATCGGTCCGATCAAGAAAGAAACTGCGTGTACTGTTGGTGGACGACAGTACCGAGCGCCGCGCGTCGATCGAAAAGTCGCTCAACGGGGTAGGTTGCGAGTTGGTGGACTTTGGTTCCCGTCCGTAGTTCAAATCCAGTCCGGTTCGGGTCAGGCCGTATCGGGCCGCGTGGTACGGGTTTCTGCTGTCACGTCGAAAGGTCCGACCACAAATTGCGAGCTACTGGTCGAAGGCGCGACGCCGCGGGGTCTGGCATCACGAGCTGGCGGGTGAGGACTCACCTGAGAGCTGGGCAGGGGTGGCACGCGAACAGTTGTGTGAAAGTCAGACCAGGGCCGAATGGCTTGAACTGCGTGATTCGACGCAGGCCAATTACCGGGCCGCCCGCATTGTGGACGGACGACTGGACGCGGTGATGGTCATCGGGTCCGATCTCCGGCTCCCGCCTCGCGACTGGCTGGTCGCCCTGTTTGACAGGCGGAGACTGGAGGACGCGGAGCGTTCCCACCTGCTGCGCGGCACCCCGCCCGCTGGTCAGCAGGATGCCGGAGCGATTGTGTGTGCCTGTTTCAGTGTCGGCATCAACACACTGGCCCGGGCCATTTGCGATCAGGGGCTGGATACGCCCGATGCCTTGGGAAAGGCACTCAATGCCGGGACCAATTGCGGCTCTTGCGTCCCGGAGTTGCGACGCCTGATCGCCAGCGTGCAGGTGGATGCAGACGCCTGAGCTGGGCCTTCGACCCTGTCGGCTCGCGCTCCTGCTGCTGCAGCCACAAGGTTTTCGTCCTATCCTGGGGTCTGGTGTTCACCGGATGGGCTGATGTCTGAAAGGTTCTCCGTCCCTGTGCTGGGGTTCGTTGCCGCGTCGGGTACCGGTAAGACGACGTTGCTGAGCCACTTGATTCCCCTGTTGAAGACTCACGGCCTGCGTTGTGCGGTGATCAAGCATTCTCACCACGATGTCGAGATCGACAGGCCGGGCAAGGACTCACATCGTCTGCGTGAAGCCGGCGCCGGGCAGGTGTTGCTTGCTTCACCGTACAGAACTTTCCGGGTAGAAGAGGGCGATGGTGTCAGCGAGCCCAGACTGGGTGAGCTGATAGGCCAGCTGAATCTGGAGCGGCTGGACCTGGTGCTGGTGGAGGGGTTCCGACACGAGTGCCTGCCCAAGATCGAGGTTCATCGGCCCGGTCTTGGTCGGGCGCTGCTATGTCTGGATGATGTGGATGTGATTGCCCTCGCCACGGACAGTGAACCGGGGGCGGCACCCGCATTGCCGCTGCTACCGTTGAACAGGCCGGACCTGATAGCGGAATTCGTCGTTTCATGGCAGCGGGAATGCAGGGAAAGACGGGCCTCTACTGACACAATGTGCTGAGTCCCTGGGCTCAGTCAGGCGCTGCTCTGCACCTTGGTACCGCCACCCGGCAATGTGGCATTGTCTTCCGTGCCGCCGGGGTCGAGAAGTGCGGCGATATCGGTTGCGGGAAGTGGGTGGCTGATGAAGTAACCCTGCAGTTCGTCGCAGCCTTTTTCGCCCAGAAAAGAGGCCTGCGATTCGGTTTCGACACCCTCGGCAATGATCTCCAGCTTGAGGCGCTTTGCCATTGCGATGATGGTCGTTGTGATCTCTCTTACATCCTTGTTGCTCTGGATTTCGCGGGTGAATGACTGGTCGATCTTGATGCGATCGAGCGGGAAATGTCGGAGATTGCTCAAAGAGGAATAGCCTGTCCCGAAATCATCGATTGCCAGTGTCACACCTTGTGCCTTCAAGGCGCTCATGGCGGCGGTAGCCTGTTCCATGTTCTGCATCACAGCGCTTTCCGTAATCTCCAGTTCGAGGCTGTGCGGGTCCAGCCCGCTGACCTTGAGCGCCGTCTGCACCTCTTTTACCAGGTTGTCGTCAGCGAATTGCAGTGGTGACAGATTGACTGCAAGTCGCAGCGGGCCGATCCCCTGCTGGTTCCATCGCTGCACCTGCTCACAGGCGGTGCGCAACACCCAGCCGCCGATCGCGTGAATCAGACCAGTATGTTCGGCTACCGGAATGAAGGTGCCCGGATACACCAGGCCAAGTTCTGGATTCTGCCAGCGTAGCAGCGCCTCGACCCCGATAATGCGCCCGCTCTCAGTTACTACCTGTGGCTGGTAGTAGACTTCGAATTCACCGCGCTCCATGGCCGACAGTAGCGCCTGTTCGAGTCGTGAGCGTGCATGCACTTCCTCTGCGATCTCATCGGAATAGACGCAGGTCCTGGTGGATTGTTCGATGCGTGCGCGGAACATGGCGATATAAGCATCTCGCAGCAGGGCGGTGGTGTCCGGGCTGTCTTTCGGCCAGAGGCTCATGCCCATTCGGGGTGAAAGCGAGATTTGCGAGTCGCCAAGATCGAGCGGTTCCATGAGGATGTTGATCAGGTTTTGCGCAATCCGCACAGCTTGGTCGGAATCAGTCAGGTCTGCTACCAATACGCCGAAGTCGTCACCACTGAGATGTACGACAAGGTCGTTGCTGCGCACAGCATCACGAAGACGCTGGGCGATCGCGCCCAACAGTTGATCCCCGGCCGAGCGACCGACTATGCCACCCGCAGATCCCGACCACTTGATGTGTACGATGATCAGGGCCGCGATCTCCGAGTCTGCTGCGCTGGCGTCGCTCAACGCGCGCAGCCGGTCTTCGAGTACATACTGATTTGGCAGGTCAGTAACCGAATGATGCAGCGCTTGATGCTGCATGCGCACGGTAAGCGAGCGGTTGATCCGCTTCTCAAGCAGAAGTGACCAAGCCCCCCAGAGAGGGAAGCCTATGATGAGCGGTGCGATTGCCGCGGCGGGGGGGAACCATAACTGCCAACCAAACAAAATCGCTGCTGCCAGGGCCAGAATTCCGGTCACGCTGAGCAGGAACAACACGATGGCTGCTGGAAAGCTCGTTGAGACCATCCACACGGCGGCGATGCCGGTGACGGCGAGAGTCAGCGCATGATACTGCGTGGCAGTCATCTCGGTAGCCAAGTCTCTTTGTAACAGGCCGCTCAAGATATGGGCGTTGAGTTCGACGCCAGGCATGCGCTGGTGGTCAAGCGAAACCGGTGTCGAGATGACATCACCCAGTCCCGTGGCCGTTGAACCCACCAGCACATACTTGCCGGCTATTTCGGGTGCGATGTCGTCATTGCTCAAGATTTCGTGGACGGAAATCGTATGCACTGCATCCGGCCGCGGATCATAGGCGACAAGGAAACGGTCTCGACGCACCCAGCCGCGGGCGGACCCTGCATCGATTCCGGTTGTGGGTAGTGTCTGCACGACCGCCGTTTCGCTGCCTGCCTGAAGCATGGCCAGGGTAAATGTGGGCCAGTGGGTGTCACCGATTCCGGCATGCAGGTAGAAGCTGCGGGAAAGGCCGTCAGTATCGATCTCAATATCAACATGTCCAAGGCCTGCGGCGAATTCCGCCAATATCGGCAGGGGCAACACTTCGGTGATCGAGGCATCGCGGAAAGGGTTGCTCGGGGCGACGGCCAGGATCGTATTGCCATTGCGTTTTATGGCCTCCGCAAACAGTTTGTCTGCCGACGGGTCGTCGCGTTGATGCTCGGCAAACAGGACGTCGAAGCCAACGACCTTGGCCTGCATGTCCGTCAGCCTGTCGAGCAGTTCGGCGTGGAGGCGCCTGGACCAGGGCCAGCGGCCGAGTTTCTGCAAACTGGCGTCGTCGACGGCGACGATGACGATCTCATCGCTGGCCCGGTGGTCCTGCCAGTTCAGAAAATAATCGTAAAGCATGAGGTCGATGCGTTGTATCGCCGCAGTGCCGGATATCGCGTAGGCGCCTGCGATCAGTGCGGCGACGAGAATGGCGCCGCTCAATCTCATTCTGTCGAGGACTGAGTTTAACATCGCGCTATAGGAGCAGCAGACCGAGAACGCCGATCAAGGGAACTACCCAGGCGCCGGCATCGTAGGGTCGATCGATACGTTGCACGGCACCCCAGGGCCCCAGGTAACCGTCCGGCTCGATGGATCTTACCCGCAGGTAGCGCACCTCGGTGCTGCTCTTGTCGAAACTGATCGACGGTTTGCGCGTGAATTCATCCAGCTCAGGATTGGTGAAGGAGCGGTCGAAAGCAAGTTGCACCTGATAGGTCTGTTCCGGGCTGACCTGCGGCCAGGAAGCGACGAGTCTGTCATCTTCCGTCTCGATCGCTGGCTCGACTTTGTCCGGTATGGGCTTCAGGTGCCAGGAACGGACCCCGCCCGCAGGACCCAACTCGCCGTCAGTGGCAATGCTTGTAACGCGCCAGTAGTAGGTGCCCGGTTCCGCGATCGCGGTCGTCCGATAGTGGGTTGCATCGAGGTCACTCTGACTGAGCACGATCTGTTCGAACGCCTCGTCCTTCGCAATCTCCAGCAGGTATCTTTCTGCATCGGCGGATGCGCTCCACTTCAGTTCCGCGGCGACACCACGCAACGTTTTTCCTTCCCGCGGCTGCAGTGACACCGGCGGTTGTGGACGAGTGTCGATGCGCAGAGATTTCACCACGCTCTTGCCCTCCAGACCGTGTCGGTCGATCCCCCGGATTCGGACGTGGTAGTCACCGTCGGGTAGGTCAGGCAGCGGAACCCGCGCATGGTTGACCAGTTGTTCCCAGACGAGGACATCGAAGCCCTGGTCGACGCCAATTTCCACGCGATAGGCCTTCGCCTTGCCCACCCTCTTCCAGGTGAGAGGCCAGTTCAGCTGTCGGATGCGCTCAGGAACGGGATTGAGTTTCGGTGGAGGCAGGAGTCTGCGCGGTCGGGTCGGAGCCTTGCCCTGGACAACCTGCGTGCCATAGCCGGCGGCAATGAGACGTGGTTTGCGTGCACCGGTAACCCTGACCTTGCCGCGCAAAACTTCGATGTTGGATGCATTTCCTTCCGCCGTGACGGCGGCACGGTATTCGGTGCCGCGAACCGCGCTGATCGCCGAGGGTGTCTGAATCTCAAAGCGGGAGCCTGGCCCGACCGCAGGCTGCACCCGGGTGTCTACGCGGCCGTCGATCAGATGCAGCCTGGAGTCGACCATGCCGGTCTTGCCGTGCGCGCTCAGGTGGTCGAATCTCATTTGGCTGGCGCTGTGCAAGGTGATCACCGAGCCGTCTGCAAAAACCACCGCGGCGCTGCTGTCTGGGCCGGTCTTGAGAACATCGCCAAGCCTTATTGGGGTGCCTGACGATACGGATTCTTTCTCTCCGCCGCCGTTGCGGGTCAGTTCCACCTCACCCCGGACTGCCCCGATGCTAGCCGGAACCGGATTGCTGCGTATCCATTTCATTGGAATTCGCAGACGTGCGCCGGGACGCATACGTTTCGGGAATTCGATGTTATTCAGTCTGCGGACTTGCTCAAATCTGAGCTGGCTATCGAGGTATTCCTCACTCAGATCCCACAGATTATCGCCCTCGACGACGGTGTAGACCCAGTCGGCAGCCGCGGCGGGCAGTGACAGCAGTCCCAGCAGGAGCAGGGAGACGACCACATGGTGAGGCCGTGTTTTCCGCAGTGACACGATGTTTTTCCTCTGCATCCAGGGTGGAGTGGTCTTTGTTCGGCCCAGGCGACCGCAAGCTACCGCAGTCGGCTGGTTTTGATTGGAAATATGGCGACCAGAGCGGGCAGAAATTGAGTCCGCCTGCAGGGCGTCCCTACCCGTCGCAGATCCGATTCTACGGGGATTGAAAACTGTCATGGCATCCATACCTAACGTCTGGTTTATGCTCTTCACTGAATGGTTGCGGTCGCTAGCGGTTTTTTAACACATTTATGGCGGGTCGTCCGATGACTGAACAGATACGTCGCGTGGCCGTGTGGAGCGGCTGGCTGCGGCTGATTCACGGGGTGCTGGGCATGGCCACGCTGGTGCTGCTGGCGACAGGCTGGCTGATTGCAAATGCGCCCATGCTGGCCACGGCAGCTACGGATATCCACTACCTCGGCGCAAGTGTCCTGATTGCCGCGCTTGTACTGCGCGTTTTTCTCGGTGTTTTCGGCAAGGGTGCCGAACGTTTCGAGCACATGCTGCCGCGCCAGTCCGAGTTGGCGGGTATGCGGGCCAGCCTGCTGTTTTACCTTTCTCTGGGAAAGGCCCCGCTGCCAAGCTGGTTTTCGCACAACCCAATCTGGAAGCCCCTTTATCTGCTGTTGTTTCTGCTGTTGGCCTTGCTGGCGCTCAGCGGATGGTTGATGCCAGACATGCCGGTTTTCGGTCGGCTCTATCTGCCCAGCTTGCATGTCTGGCTGAGCAATATGGTTGCGGTGATGACGGTGTTGCACCTGTTCAGTGTGGTGCTCCAGGATGCGAAGGGAATGACGGCAGACATTTCAGGGATGCTGAACGGGCACCGCTATTTCGACATGAAACGGGAGGGGCGGGTACAGCCTGAAATCGAGCGGGTTTCGATCAAACTGAAAAATATCGGCAAGCCCTGAGCTTCACCAGGGCAGCGCCAATCGCGTCATGGCGGCCAGCACGATATAGCAGAAGCAGGCAACGGCGGTGACGAATGCCACAGCGCGGATCCGTCGGGTTTTCCCCAGGCGCAAGGCGACGAAACCCAGGGCGATATATATCAGCAAGGCGACCAGTTTTGCGCCCAGCCAGGGGCTGTTACCCGGGCTCAGGCTCAAGTTGAATGCCATCCACAGGCCGCTGAGCAGCAACAGGGTGTCGATGACATGCGGCCAGGTACGCATCCAGCGTTTCTGCAGCATTTGAGACCCGGCCAGCATCAGGCCACCACGCAGTACAAAGCCACTGATCGAGACCAGTGCGCAGGCCTGGTGAATCAGTTTGAGCAGGGCATGGTCAGGCATTGATTCGGTTGCGACATCACCCGGCAGCTGACGATCAGTCAAGCTGCCGCCTGTGGTCACCTGTCACGTTCAACCTTTCTGCTTCAGCGCCTCACGCAGAGCGTCGGTGACGATTTCCAGCACCTGGATGCGGGCGAAACGTTTGTCGTTGCCGGCGATCAGGTTCCAGGGTGCATGCTTGGCGCTGGTGCGAGCCAACATTTCGTTGATGGCCTCGCGGTATTCATCCCATTTTTCCCGGTTGCGCCAGTCTTCGTCCGTAATCTTGTAGCGCTTGTAGGGGGTGATCTTTCTGGCCTCGAAGCGCGCCAACTGCTCCTCCTTGCTGATCTGAAGCCAGAATTTCTGTACCACGACGCCGGCCTTGGTCAGTTGATCTTCGAAATCGTTTATCTCCAGATAAGCGCGTGCCCAGTTGGCACGGCTGGTAAATCCTTCCACCCTTTCCACCAGGACACGCCCGTACCAGGAGCGATCGAAGATGGTCATGCGGCCGCCACGCGGAATGTGTCTCCAGAAACGCCACAGATAGTGGTGCGCGTTCTCTTCGTCGGTGGGTGCCGCGATCGATATCACCTCGCGCAGCCGGGAGTCGACCGCCTGGGTGACACGGCGTATGGCGCCGCCCTTTCCGGCGGCATCGACACCCTCGAAGACCAGCACTGTGGAAATCTTTTGCGCGTAGGCCCGCCAGGCGAGATCGTTTAATTCCGCCTGCAGCTCTTTGAGCCGCCGCTTGTAATCCTTACGTGAAATGGTCTGCGTGAGGTCGACGCGATCCAGTAGCGTGACCTGGGCCTCGGGGGCGTCGGGTAGCACGCTGACCGCAGTATTAGAAGGTGCGTCGCCGGCATCATGCTCATCCCCGGGGGGGTTGGCGATCGCCTCCTG
>Ga0316201_10004600_pt1 | contig 10452 bp, 7 predicted proteins | sample CS6wburrow_MG_FD_204516 | JGI IMG/M metagenome (GOLD analysis project Ga0316201, IMG submission 204516) | Coastal sediment microbial communities from Delaware Bay, Delaware, United States - CS-6 worm burrow | ecosystem: Environmental > Aquatic > Marine > Coastal > Sediment | place: USA: Delaware... | reverse complement strand
CTTGAGGTTGCCCGTCGAGTCCGTGTGACCTTCGACTCGGACGAGCTCGATCTCCGGATGCGCCTTTAGGACCTCGGCGACATTGTCCAGGAGCGCGAAGGAGCGCTTCTGAAGCTTGTGGCTCCCAGTCCTGAAGTAGACCTTCTCGAGGATTTCGAGCTGACCTAGACCGATAACCACGAGCTGAGCGTTCTGACAGCCGTGATTCTCGACGGTGCCTGGTACATCCGGGCAGTTGTCGACTCGGTCGGGTACGCCGTCGCCGTCGCGATCTGGATCCGGACAGCCCTTGTTCTCCAAAGTTCCCGGCTCGTTCGGACACTGGTCATCGACATCGAGAATGCCGTCGCCATCGTTGTCCGGATCGGGGCAACCATCCTCGTCCTGGAAGCCATCGATGTCTTCGGCGTCGTTCGGACAGCCGTCGTTCACGTCGAGCACGCCATCGCCATCGTTGTCAGGATCGGGACAGCCGTCCTCGTCCTGGAAACCGTCGAAATCTTCAGGCTCGTTCGGACACTGGTCGACATCGTCCAAAATACCATCGCCGTCGATGTCCAGGATCGGTTCGACCCCCGGCATCGTGTAACCGATCATGCCGATTCCGCGCCAATCCGGCGCGCCGTAGCCAGCCGTCACGCCCGCGCTGCCCGAAACACCGACCACGAAGCCCTTGGGATGAAGGTACTTGAAGCCACCGAGCACCTCGACAGGCGTCTGTTCTCGGGTCCAGAAATCCGCTCCCTTGTTCGCTGCGGTACGACCGAAGGCTTCAGCCGAGAGCATGAACTTGTCCTGGCCGAGCATGAACAAAAGGCCACCACCGAAGGTGAATTCGTTGCCCACATGGAGGTTCTGCGCAACGTCGCGGCCGTTTGTGTTGCCGAGCTTGTAACCGACCTGAATCGGAATACGAACGATGTCGCCTGCGTTGAAGGTCATCAAGAGCTCGAACCAGCCACCGATGTATGGGCTCTTGTCGAGTTGACCGGCGTACTTCTGCTGATTGTCAGCTAGTGACGAGGTGTTGACCGTCAGCGTCGCTTGCAAGGCAAGCTCGAAGATGTCGTCGCGCGTACCCAGAATGTTTCCGCGAGCCCCGAAGTAGATGTCTCCGAAGTGGCCACCGTTGGGGAGCAAGTAGGCATTCGGGCCCGTGCCGCCTCCCGGAAGGCCCTCGGGCGCCCCGGACCCTGCATCGATGATGAAGTGGTAGGGGATGTCCATGTAGAGCACGAGGTGATCCCACAGACCCAAATTCCAATTGATGTGACCGGTCAGCTGCCGGTGCACGACGGATGAGGTCGTCCCGTTGCCCGCCTGCTCGAAGACCAGCGCGTCATCGTTGTAGTCGATGTACACCATGATCCCGAAGCGCTTGTGACCCTGGCCATCGGCTGTGCTCGTGGCAAAGCCGTCCGTAGCAAGCTCCGCCGGCCGGAACTGGTTCAAGTCGATCTGCGTCGTGTACTGCTGTGCACTCACCGAACCGCCGGACACAAGCACCAGCAGGCCCACGGCCATCGCTAGCAGCGTTGCGACCCCACCCCGGTTGAACGCTCTTAGGTCATCGCTCTGAATCACGCCGTCCTCCATTCACATCCCTGCCTGAGGCCAAAGCCTCGAATCTCCGCGTAAGTGTTGCGCCTGGTGTCAGCAGGGTAAAAAAAGCGGCGGAAAAGTGACTGAACGAATGCGCCAAAGGCCGCTGATATAGAAAGAATCCGCTAGGATCACATCCATGTCCTCGGAGGCCAACTACCGCAGTGCTCCGGCCCCGATCGATGGGATGCCGCCGGGGATCCCCTACATCGTCGGGAACGAAGCCGCCGAGCGGTACAGCTACTACGGCATGCGCGCGATCTTGGTCATCTTCATGACCAAGTACCTGATGACCGCGGAGGGCGGGCTCGACCTCATGACGGACGAGCAGGCCAAGACTTGGTTCCACGCATTCGTCACCGCTGTCTACTTCTTTCCGATCTTCGGCGCGCTCATCTCCGACGTATTTCTCGGGAAGTACCGAACGATCATGGCTCTCTCGATTGTGTACTGCGCGGGGCACCTGACGCTGGCCCTCGACGACACGCGGGCCGGCTTGGCGCTTGGGCTTGGGCTGATCGCGATCGGGTCCGGCGGAATCAAGCCCTGCGTCTCGGCGCACGTCGGCGACCAGTTCGGCAAGACAAACGCACAGTTACTGCCAAAAGTTTTCGGCTGGTTCTATTTTTCAATCAATGTCGGCGCGCTTGCGTCCATTCTTTTCGCGGAGCCTCTTCTTCACCGTTTCGGGAGTTCGGTGGCGTTCGGCGTACCCGGTGTCCTGATGGCGCTCGCGACGGTCGTGTTCTGGATGGGTCGGGATAAGTTCGTGCATATCCCACCAGGCGGAGTGGCGTTCCTTCGCGAAGTCTTCAGTCGCGAAGGCCTCGCTGCACTTGGCAAGCTGTTCATCATCTACTCCTTCATCGCGATGTTCTGGGCTCTGTTCGACCAGCAGGGCTCCGCATGGGTTCTGCAAGCGGAGCGCATGGATCGAAACTTCATCGTCAACTGGGACCCGTCTCAGGCTCAGTGGCTCAATCCAGCCCTCGTGCTCCTGTTCATTCCGCTCTTCAACCGGGTGATTTATCCGTTCTTCGACCGTTTTTGGCCGCTCACGCCGCTCCGGAAGATCTCGATAGGCCTGTTTTTGACTGTCCCCGCGTTCCTGCTCCCCGCCTGGCTCGAGGCCCGGCTCGACGCGGGGGAGACGGTCAACATCGTTTGGCAGCTCGGAGGCTACATCATCATGACAGGGGCGGAAGTTCTGGTCTCGATCACCGCGCTGGAGTTCTCCTACACTCAGGCGCCGAAACGAATGAAGTCCCTCGTGATGGGAGCGTTCTTGATGAGCGTGTCGATCGGAAATCTCTTCACGACGGCCGTCAACTTCTTCATTCAGAACCCAGACGGCACGAGCAAGCTCGCTGGGCCCGCTTACTATCTCTTCTTCGCGGCCGCGATGACGGTGACTGCAATACTCTTCGTTCCGGTTGCAGTCTGGTACAAGGAGCGGACCTACATCCAGGACGAAACGCAGAGCGAGGGGGTAGCGTGACCATCATCGACAAGGCGCGATCCTGGATCGCGATGGACCCGGACGCCGAAACGCGGCGCGAGCTCCAAACCCTGATCGACCAGGGTGATGTCGCGTCGCTCCAAGAACGCTTCGCTGGCCCCCTGCAATTCGGCACCGCGGGGCTTCGCGGCTTGTTGGGCGCGGGCCCGGCGCGGATGAATCGTGTAACGGTCGCCCAGGCCACCGCGGGCTTCTGCGCCTGGTTGAAACAAGAGGTGCCCGATCTGGCAACCCGGGGCATCTGCGTAGGCCGCGACGCCCGCCCCAATAGCGACGTCTTCGAACGCGACATAGTTGAAATTGCAACCGGCTCCGGCATTCCGGTCTGGAGATTCCGCGACCTGGTGCCTACGCCGGTGCTTGCGTTCGCGGTGCTCGAGCTTCGCGCAGCAGGCGGCGTCATGATCACAGCGAGCCACAACCCGCCCGGATACAACGGCTACAAGGTCTACTGGGAAAATGGCGCCCAAATCATCCCGCCAAACGACCGAGGCATCGCTGGCGAAATCGAGCGCTGCCCTGCCCTGGACAAGATCCCACGGCTCTCCCTCGAGGAAGCGCGAAAAAAGGGCTTGCTCCGAGATGCCGACGAGCTCCGCGAAAGCTACGTAGAACGAATCGCGGCCGAGGTTCGCGGTCGGTCGACCGGCGCCGACCTGCGCATCGCCTACACAGCACTGCACGGGGTCGCCGAAGACACGTTTCGAATGGTGCTGGCGCGAGCGGGCTTCGAGGATGTCCACAGTGTGAAGGAGCAAGCCAGCCCGGACGGCAGCTTTCCCACTGTCGCGTTTCCAAACCCTGAAGAGCCGGGCGCGATGGACCGGGTTCTCGCTCTCGGAAACGAGATCGGTGCCGACCTTGCAATTGCGAACGACCCTGATGGCGATCGAGTCGCCGTTGCGGTCCGCGGCGACCAAGGTTTCGAATCGCTATCGGGCAACGACATCGGAGTGCTCTTGGCAAACGACCTGCTCGGACAGCATCAGGACTCGGGGCAGCCGGTCGTCCTTTCCACGATTGTGAGCAGTCCGATGCTCGGCCCCGTCGCCGCGAGCTACGGCGCGCGTTGGGAGCAAACCCTCACCGGCCACAAGTGGATCCAGAACCGGGCGCTCGAGCTCGAAGAAGAAGGCTACGTCTACTTGTTCGGCTACGAACAAGCCCTTGGCTATGCGCCCTGCTCCGCGGTGCGCGACAAAGATGGCATCAGCTCCGCGCTACTCATGGTCGACATGGCGTCTCGCCTCAAAGCACAGGGCGCCACGCTGCTGGATGCGCGAGACGCGCTGTGGCGCAAGCACGGCTTCTTCGCGGATCGCCAAGTTTCGCTGCGCTTCGAGGGCGCCGATGCCCAAGCTCGGATGAACGCCATCGTCGATCGTTACCGCGAAGCCCCCCCGCACTCCATCGGCGGACAGGCCGTCCTTCGAATGCTGGATTTCGAGCGGCAGCTGCAATGGACACCCATCGCGGTGAGCCCGTTCAACGGGCGCGCGGCCAGCAACGTATTGGTTTTCGAGCTCCAGGGCGGGCATCAAGCCATGATGCGCCCAAGCGGAACCGAGCCGAAGCTCAAGTACTACTTCTACGCGGCCGCGCCCGCGCGCCTAGGCGACGATCTGCCAGAGGCCAAGACACAGGCATACGAAGTCCTCGAACGAATCGTCGGAGACCTGATCAGTCAGTCCAACGATTGCTGAGCAGGGCCTGGGCCATTGCATCCCAGGCCCGTGAGGCGCGATACAGCGCTCTGGCCTGGCGTGCATCGCCGCGGTGCCAGGGGAGCGGCGGTCGGCCGTACGGGTTCGGCGGCGGAAGCCCGGCACTCAGCTCCTCCGCTTGGCGTGCACAAGTCTCGGCTCGACGACGACACATCGTGACGATGTCATCAGCAGGGGTGACGAGGTGAGGCGACAAGTCGATGCCCACCACTTGGGAGAAGTCGCGGGAGCTCACGCCCGAAAGACACATGGCGCGTTGCACGTCGCCGCCGCGCGCCGCAGGAGAATGGGTCGACCAAGCATCGGGCCGCAGCTCTCGGATGTCGGAATGATAGGCCTGCCGCCCCTCGGGTGGTTCAGTGGACTGGGTTGCCGGCCGAAGCCAAGCCGAGAGGCGAGCGCGAAGCATGGACTTGCTTCGCTTTTCGCGGAGAGCGGCGCCCAGCGTCAAAAAAGCTACTGGAGCGAAGCGCTGACGACGATTGCAATCGCCGCGAGGAAAACAACGCCGGCCGCGCCCCAAAGGATGGCGGCCTTCTGCCGTCGGCGGCGCGTCCGCGAAGCGCCGCTAGGCCCGTTCCGTAGATGAATGTCGTCGGACAAGAAGCTCGGCACAGCTCCTGACGCGCCAGGTCGCGACGCGGTCGAGGACTGCGTCGCCAGCGGATCGAAGCGTGGATCGCGGCCCCCTACCGCCGAGCTGGTCCGCGAGGTCGTTCGCCGGCGTCCGGGTCGCCCCTGTAGCGCGCTAACCTTCAGCTTAGGCCCGCCACGGCCGAGCTCGAGCTCGTCGTCGGCCCGGAGAGCTGCGTGCTTGATGCGTTGACCGTTCAGCCAAGTGCCGTTGCGGCTGCCGGTGTCGATCAAGATATAGCGCCCATCCTCGCTCCGAATTTCGGCGTGTCGGCCCGACGCATCCAGGTCGACCTCAGGATCGAAGTTCACGTCGCTGTCGGGCATGCGCCCGATGCGGATCAGATCTTGGTCGAACTCGAGCTCACGTCCCGAGTCGGCGCCTTTGATTTGGCGAAGTCGGATCACGATCGAACCTCAATCGGCAGGCGGAATGAGCTCGACTTCCGTCGGTTGCCCAGGCTCCACCACGATGTCCTTACCCACTTGCGTTCCGTCTAGCTCGCGCGCCTCGAAATGATACGCGCCCGGCGGAAGTCGGAGCAGAACCGCCTCGTCGACTCGCAGCGGGCCGTAGCTTCTACCGTTGACGTATAGCTCGCCTTCATCGATCGCAGCGCGGACCTCCACCTCAACCGGAACCTCAGCGTTTGCAAACGCGGGAGCGGGCGGTGCCGAAACGGCCATCGTCGGAGCCCCACGCCGCCCCGTGTTCACGATGGCGACGACCGCGGCCAAGCCGAGCAGCCCGAGAACCGATGCGGCCGTAGTCCACGAAATCGCACCCTGCCCAGGCGGGTCGGACATGAGCTCGCGGAGCGATGATCGAGGCACGGTCATCGCGCGGGGAACCATGCTCTTGACGACACCTGGCAGGGTCGGACCAGAGGCCGCGCGGTCGTTCTTGCCGCGCGGTAGTGGATATTGTTGATAGAATGGGACGGCGCCTTCTTCGGGCGGGTCGAGCGCCTCACCGGCGAAGTCGGCGACGATGCAGGTGACATTGTCGTGACCGCCAGCGGCGTTGGCGAGGTCGATGAGAGAGTCAACGAGCTGTGGGAGTGAGCGAACCCGGGCCATCTCTTTTTCAATCGCGGAGTCGTGAACCAGACCGCTCAGGCCGTCGGAGCACAGTAGGATCCGGTCGCCACGCCGCAGCTCCACGAAAGTGAGGTCGACCACGACCTGCTCGGTGGTGCCCAGCGCTTGAAGGATGATGTTCGAGTGCTCGAACACCTCGGCTTCGTCTTCGGTGAGCTGGCCCGCTTCGATCAACTGATTGACCAGCGACTGATCCTTCGTGATGAGCGTGAGGCGCCCATCTCTGAGGATGTAGCAACGGCTGTCGCCGACCTGCCCGACGAAAAAGACCTTATCGACGAGACCCGCGACTGTCGCCGTGGTTCCCATGCCACGCCGCGAACGGTCTTTTTTGGCGGAGCGGAAAATCCTCGCGCCCGCTTCCTCGATGGAGTCGACCAAACGGCGTGCGAAGCTGTCCCGGTCCTCGGGTGCCTGATCCCCTCGCATGGTTTCGAAGAGCGTGTCGACAGCCATTTGGCTGGCGACCTCGCCGGCCGCGGCGCCACCCATGCCATCACAGACCGCCAGCGCGATACCCCTATCCGAAACCGAACCCGAGATCATCTCCTCGCTCGGCAGAGGACCCGAGGCGACGCTCAAGTCGCCGAGCATGAAATTGTCCTCATTGTGCTCGCGGACGAGTCCAACGTGAGTCTTTCCATAGAAAGTGAAACCAATGCCCTTGCCGCGGGGCCTCAAGCTCGGGTCGGAGAGGCCGTCCCAGCTCTCCTTGCCGGGCCGCGGGAGCAAGGTCTCGTCGCCCTCGCTCCGCTTCGAATGATGGTCACCCTTGCGGTGTACGTCGCCGCTCATTCAGCCCCCGCCAACATCCATGGACCCCACAAAGACACTATAACGATACAGCGTACATCCGCACGTTCGAAATCTCCAAGGGATCGGGGCTCGATCCAAGCGCTTTGGGGCGTTTCACAGCAGGAAATTGAACCCAACCCGCAGGCCCAGCATCGCATCCAGCGCGCCATCGACGCCTCGCAACGCTCCGTCCGCGGGAGTGGTGAAGGAGCGTGTCCGCAGCAGGTTCCCGGTCACCAGGAACGAGAAGACCGTGCCGGAGCTCAGCTCGACCTCCGCGCCGGCTCCGATCTCTGCCGTCCCTCCCATCGTCGCCACGCGAAATGAGGGGCCCAAAATGAGGAAACCGCCACGGAGGCGGACGAGCGGATGAATCGAGCGATCCGGCAGGAACGAGTACTGGAGCAGCCCAGTGAACATCTGGGGAACCGAGGTTTCGTAGACTCCGTTCGCCGAAAGCAGCCAGAACTCATAGCCAAAGCCCAAGCCGATGCCGTTCGCCCAGCGATAGGAGAAGTTCAGCCCGATGGCCCAACCCAGGTCGGCAATACAGCCATAGCCGTCAGGACAGAGCCGTTTGGTGGACAGCGGGATGACCATGCCGGTCTCTGCGCCGATGGCGATCGAGCCTTCCCGCTCTCGGGGGCCGCCCGGCAGCGTCCCCGAGTCAGCCCTCGCCCATTGCGGCGCGGCCAGGCACAGGGCCCAAAGACAGATGGCAGCGGCACGGGTTGGCACGGCTGTAGCATAGAGGGTCGAATCACATGCAGACAAGATTGACAGCCCCCGGCCCTCTCTTATAGTAGCGCCGATTCGACCCCGCTTAGAGGTTTTCAGATGGAGATCTTCCTAAACAAGCGCGCGATGCGACAAGTCCGACTTTCCGTCGCCGACGCGATCGAAGACGGCGAGGTCGACGCGCTTCGCGAGGACCTCGTCAGCGTCTTCACGGACGACGACATCGAGGAAATCGAACGCCGAATCGATAGCGGCGACTTCTACGACTTCATCTCGGAAATCCTCGACGAGTGGTCTGGCGAGGACCTGGACGAGCTCATGGAGCTACTCGAAACCCAGCTTTCCGACGCCGACGTCGACCTCAAATACACCGCGCCGGAAGACGACGACTCCGAGGACGACGTCGCAGAAGCCGACACCGAAGAAGAGCTCATCGTCGACGAAGACGACGACGACGACGCGTAACGAGCCGCTGCGGGCCGGCGACCCACTTGCCCACGGCTCGGGATGGAAAGCGCAGGGAGTCGGGGGTAGGCGTTCGCTTGGGGCGGAGGGGTGATTGACAGCTCGCCCACGTCACGCTACCAGCATCGCCGCTCTTCCAAGAGCAAACCTTTAGGCCACCGTAGCTCAGTTGGTAGAGCAACGGTTTCGTAAACCGTAGGTCATCAGTTCGACTCTGATCGGTGGCTCCATCTTTTCAAGCACTTGCGTGTATGGCGAATTTGGCGCTGACCAATCGTTGACCAATCCGGGAGCTACTTTCGAGTCGTCTGACCACTGCTCGACCGCCTCATCGGCCACGCGCCGAATCGAGTCCGGGGCTAGGCGCGCGTAGCTTTACCGGCTGCGACCGCCTCGGAGAAAGCCGAAGAGAGGGCATTGAGCACGTTCCTCACTGTCTGCTCGGCGAGGGGCTTGCCTTTGCGCGACCCGTGGGTCGCGCGTTGCGTGATGAGCTCCCGCAACCACTCCTGGACATGTCGTTGCTTCACGGCACGGAGTCTGAGCGGGGCGAGCCCCGACAGGAAGATGTGTCGATCGTGGCGCGCAGTCGGTAGCGGATTCCGTTCCCGGTCGTAGTCGGGGCAATTGTACCCAGCGCGCAGGCTATCTCGCTTCGAGCGCTCATCGCTGGAGCTTGCCCAGGGAGCGCTGCTTCTCATAGGCCCGGCTACGCTCTCGGTCCGTGGCTCGCGCAGGGGCGAAAGTCTGTTCGCTCTCCTCGCCCCCTTTCAGCTCGTGCAGCAGCTTCTCGAGCGGCTCGGGAGCAAGCCATCGACGCGCGGCCCTGGCGATCTCGGGAAGCGTGAATTGGCAATCAGACACGACTAGCCCAGGCGAAGTATCCTGGTTTGAGCTGATTGCTTCACCAATGATCCGGGCCGAAGTGATTGCCTCACCCTAGTTATTGGTTTTGCCCCCCGCAAAGTTGCGCGAGCCGGACAACTTTTCTCGCAGGCTTCGAGAGCTCGGAAGATCAGGGCAGAGATAGAGGCGTGACTCACACCTCTCGGTGTTTTCCGGCGCGCACTGTCGCTTCGTAGCTACTTCCGCGGCCGAGCTCTGCTCGGTCTCCCGCACCATCTCGACCTTCTGCTCTTCACTGAATCGACTTCTCCTCATGCGCTCTCCGGGCGGTCCCGAAGAGGCCGTCTGTCACGTTTTCAGTGGTCCGAAATTCCGGGGGCAGGTCACTCTTGGAAAAGGAACTGCAGATCGGTAGATGGGTGCAGAAGGCTCCATGGGTGATATGAAGGGCACATGGGCTCTATCCTCATCGCGGTCGACTCGGTCGTGAACGTTCTCCTAGGCTTGCTGCTACTGATCTTCCCCGCGAGCCTCGTTGAGTGGCTGGGTTTGCCTCTGCCCAGCAGCGCGTTCTACGTGCGGATCCTCGGGGCCGTGATCTTGGGAATCGGGATCGCTTTGGCCATCGAATTCAGACGAGAACCCGGCTCATCGTTGGTGGGTTTGGGCACTGGAGGGGCTGTTGCCATCAACCTCTGCGGTGGCGGCGCCCTGGCGGCTTATCTCGCCTTCGGTGACCTTTCCCTTACGACAGAAGGAAAGATCGTTCTTTGGATCCTGGCCGCGGTCGTCGTCGGCTTGGGCCTGGTCGAGCTCATCGCGAACCTGTCCGGTCGTCGGCTCTCGAGTTGATCAACAATCAGCTCCTCAATGCGCTCGAATGGACACGATTGGTCAACAGGCACCCTAACTTGTTGAAAGCATTGAGTGGACCTAGGCTTTCGCAAACCGTGGGTCATCGGCTCGACTCTGATCGGTGGCTCCCAGGACTTCGCACGCGGACGCAGGACGAGAACGGCAAGCTCGATG
>Ga0316201_10004599_pt1 | contig 10453 bp, 11 predicted proteins | sample CS6wburrow_MG_FD_204516 | JGI IMG/M metagenome (GOLD analysis project Ga0316201, IMG submission 204516) | Coastal sediment microbial communities from Delaware Bay, Delaware, United States - CS-6 worm burrow | ecosystem: Environmental > Aquatic > Marine > Coastal > Sediment | place: USA... | reverse complement strand
CAGGCTTTTGGGATGCGGATCAAGCATGCCGATATCGATCGTGTAGTCGCGGGCATGCTGCATAAACCCCTGCGTCTTGACCGCCAGGCGATGATTATTAAACAGCGTGAACGCCGAGCGGCAAAAGCGCATCCCATTCGTTTGCTCAAGGGCAGCTGATTGTTCCCGGTCTTCAGGCGGCTGATCCGGATCAAGATCAACCACATTCGCTGATAGACAAATTTCTTCTACGTGCATGGCAAGCTCGATTGGCCCAATGGAATGAAATCGATTTTCCAACCATTTTAGGCTTCCGGGCGGCCACATTTTGTGACCGGGTTCATGGAACCAGGGCAGCTGTAAATTCTGCGCTGCTATTGTGCCGCAAAGGTATTGCAGGCCTCCAGAGACCCCTTCTCCAGGCCGGTCTTGAACCAGCGCACCCGCTGCGCTGAACTGCCGTGCGTGAAGCTCTCCGGTCTGACATAACCCAACGACTCCTTCTGCAGACGGTCGTCACCGATGGCGCTGGCAGCGGTCAGGCCTTCCTCGATATCCCCCGTTTCCAGCAACTGGCGGGAACGATCGGCATTATGCGCCCAGATACCCGCGAAACAATCGGCCTGCAGTTCCTGTTTCACCGTCAACTGGTTCGCCTGCACTTTATTCAAACCGCGTTTTTGCTTCTGAACCTCTGCGGAGATCCCCATCAAAGTCTGCACATGGTGCCCCACTTCATGCGCAATAACATAAGCCTGGGCAAAATCACCCGGCGCATCGTGGCGCTCTCGCAGTTCGTTAAAGAAGCCAAGGTCGAGATATATTTTCTGGTCAGCGGGACAGTAAAACGGTCCCATGGCCGCCTGCCCCATGCCACAGGCTGAATTCACCCTATCGCGAAACAGCACCAGCTTCGGTTCCTTGTAACGCTGACCCTGTGTCTCGAAAAGGCTGTGCCAGGCGTCCTCGGTGTCGCCCAGTACGACTGCAATAAACTGTGACAACTCCCTTTCCCCGGCAGTCTCCTTAACCCCGCCAGCGGTTTCTGTCGTGCCGCCAAGCTGACCGCTGGTACCAACCGACTCACGCGATGGTCCGGAAAAGTCACCACCACTAAAGTAGCTGTAGGCCACAAATCCCAGTACAACTACAATGGTGCCTTTAACACCGAGAAAACGGAACAGCAGGGGCAGCACACGGACCAGCCCGCTGCGGCCACCGGCACCACTCAGACCGCCCAGAGCGGGAAACCCCCCGGGCGATGAACCACGCCGGTCCTCGATATTGCTACTCGTTCGTCTGCCCCGCCAACGCATGCTGATCACCTCTCGAATGTTGTCTTGCGATGCCCGGATCACCCGTTAGCTGCATCATTTGCGGTGTGCGTGGCGATGTCACCCGGTGCCCGCTTGAACGGACACTATCATTCAACCCGCCTGCTGAAACCCACCACTGCTGCAGCCCTGCTTTTTAACCCGTAACAGTGCCGTCCTCCAGCGCTTATCTTGACCAGGAGGCCATTTGTACAGCAAGCATTATGCAGTGTTTGGCCCTGCCTGTCCGGCGGCGACGCGCACAACAGATTCCCTCATTTTTTACCGGGAATACCGTGTCGGTTCTCAGCAATTCGTTCTATACTGCTAAAGCATATGAAGCCGCTGTATTTTTTGCTTGGCTGGAGCTTTTTCGGACTGGGTGCCGTCGGTACGGTTGTGCCCGGCTTGCCGACAACGCCCTTCATGCTACTTGCCCTGTGGGCATTCTCCAGGAGTTCGAAGCGGTTTCACGACTGGCTGTATGCGCACAAACTCTTCGGCCCGCCTTTAACTCAATGGCGGACACATCGGATCATTCCCGTCAAGGCAAAGCTCCTTTCCGTTGCCACCATGACAGGCAGTTTCACTTACCTGGCATTTTTTACCGAAGTGGGGAGTCTGGTTAAGATCATCGTGGCGCTTGTGATGCTCTATGGCGCTGTATTTATCCTGAGCCAATCCTCGCGGGTTACGCAGTAGGCAAGCCAGGACTGTGACCACCAGTTTATGAGTCAGTATTGTCACGTCATGACCCAAGCGCTTAGTGGTTGCGTCATGGCTGGCAGTTTGTTTATGGAGAAGCTGTCCGCACGATGACCGATACCCAGGCACAACCCTGCGGCGAGGTGTTGCTACGCACGCTTGCCATGCCGGCGGACACCAACCCGAACGGCGATATCTTCGGTGGCTGGATTATGTCGCAGATGGACATCGCTGGCAGTACACTCGCAAAAGAAACAGCCCAGGGACGCGTTGTCACAGTGGCCGTGGACTCCATCAAGTTCATCAAACCAGTGAAGGTCGGCGACGTTGTATGTTGCTATGGTGAACTGGTACGTATTGGCACCACATCAATTACCGTACGGCTGGAAATCTGGGTGAACCCCATACTGCGGGAAAATCCCGGCGAGGCCGGTCGTTTCAAGGTAACGGAAGCCACCTTCACCTATGTCGCCGTGGATGTCGACGGTAACAAGCGCCCGGTCAGGCCGGATTGACGATTCTCCTGCCGCCACACGCGACACCACCCCGGGATGGATAGCACCATCACCCTGCCCGCCTGGCTGGCTGTATTGCTTATCCTGCTGTCACTGGCACTGTTGCTGGACCGAGTATTGATTCCGAGCGTGCGCTGGTACCTGCGGCGTCGTATTAACCGTGTCATAGACGAAGTCAACACCCGGCTCGATATTGAAGTACGGCCGTTTCAGCAGACGCGCCGGCAGATTCTCATAGACCAGCTCAGCCACGACGAGAGGGTGGCGTCTGCCGTCAGGGACTACGCCCGGGAACACGACATGCCGCGCGAAGTGGCGCAGGCAAAGGTAAATGGCTATGCCAGGGAAATCGTCCCTTCCTTCAACGCCTATGTGTACTTCCGCGTCGGTTACTGGATCGCCAGGCGTATCGCCCGGCTGATCTATCGGGTACGGGTGGGTTTCCACGACAAAGACCGGCTGGCCTCCGTCAATCCGGATGCCACCGTGGTATTCGTCATGAATCACCGCAGCAACATGGATTACATCCTCATCGCCTTTCTGGCCGCGGAAAAAACCGCTTTGTCCTATGCTGTCGGCGAATGGGCTAAGATCTGGCCGTTGCAGACGCTGGTTCGCGCCATGGGCGCCTTCTTTGTCCGCCGTGGCTCGGGAAACGCCCTGTATCGCCGGGTACTGGAACGTTATGTTCAGATGGCCACGCGTGCCGGCGTCTGCCAGGCCGTTTTTCCCGAGGGCGGACTGACCCGTGATGGCACCCTGCGCGAAGCAAAGCTCGGTTTCCTCAATTATATGCTGCGTGATTACCACCCGGGGGCTGACCGGGATATCGTGTTGATTCCGGTCGGCATCAATTACGACCGCGTGATCGAGGACCGCAGCCTGCTGCGCAAGCTCGACCATAACGCCGAAAAACGCAGTACCGGATTCGTCATCAAAACCTCTCTGCGCTTTCTGTTCAGGCAACTGACGCTTTCGCGGCGCGACCGCCTGCGACGCTTCGGCTATGCCAGCGTCAACTTTGGCGAACCGCTGTCCATACAGGACTGGTGCAACGACAGGGCTGTGGATTTTTCCCGCCTCGAACAGCAGCCGCAAATCGCGGAAGTCGGCCGAGTGGCGAATGAAGTCATGCAGCGCATCGCCAATGTTGTTCCGGTACTGCCGGTACCATTGCTGGCAAGCGTGGTACTGGAACACAGCCATGACTGGGAAAGTGCGCTGGCGATAAAAGCCCGCGCCGTGGATGAAATCGGCCGACTGCGTCAACAGGGCGCCCCCATCCGGATTGCCACCGGTGCCTGCGAGGGTGTGTTGTCCAACGCGCTGGCCACACTGTGCGCGCGCAAAATGCTGGAACAGCGCGACGGACTTGTGCGTGCCGCGCCTGATGCCGTGGATGTGTTGAGCTATTATGCCAACTCGATCAATCGCTGGCGCCCGACGAAACGAAGCAGGACGCCTTAGAGAATGGCATGAGATACAACACCAGGGTATAATTCCGGCCAGCCGCTGGAAGCGGCGCACACAGCCACCCTTCCCGGGAGTGTAATTGAATAATGTCAAGATTCGTGAAGATTATCGCCGTTGTCATCGCATTGTCCGTTACTGCGGGTTGTTGCGCCTTACCTGACGCCCCGGGTCCTGTCGGTATTCCCGGATGTTGACGAAGCGGGATTGAGCCGGTCCAGGAATGAAAGCTGCGGGTCGGTGAGGAATGCCTCGAACGCCGTCTGTGACAAGGGACGGCTGCACAGGTAACCCTGTATTTCATCGCAGCCCTGCTCACTGAGAAACACCAGCTGTTGCAGTGTTTCCACGCCCTCGGCGATGACCCGGATGTTGAGTTTGTGTGACATGGAGATGATGGCGGCTGTGATTTCGATGTCATCCTTTTCATGGGGAATATCGCGCACAAACGAACGGTCCGCCTTGATCATGGAGATGGGGAAACGTTTCAGGTAGCTCAAGGAGGAATACCCGGTACCGAAGTCATCGACGGAAAACACCACACCGATATCACACAAGCGCTGCATGTCATTCAACAGCCGCGTATCGGTGCGGACTAACAGGCTTTCGGTGATCTCCAGATCCAGGCTGCCCGGCGCCAGCCGGTGTTCCAGCACCAGCTGTTCGACGCGTTTTACAAAGTTTGCACTCTTGAACTGACGGGCTGAAACATTGACCGAGATACGCGGCAGGCCCAGGCCCTGTTTACACCAGGCTGCGATCTGTCGGCACGACTTAGACAAAACCCAATCGCCGATTTCCTCAATGATCCCGATATCCTCTGCCAGGGGAATAAATTCGAGCGGACTGATGACACCGAGTTCCGGGTGGACCCAGCGTACCAGCGCCTCCGCGCCACACACGCCATGGCTGTCCAGCGCAACCTGAGGCTGGTAGACCAGCGAAAACTGGCCTTGCTCGATGGCACGACGCAGGCCACTGGTCAGCTGCAGGCGGCGACGCGCTTGCTCATTCATTTTTTGTGAATAGAAGCCCCAGTGATTCCGGCCTTCTCTCTTGACGTAATACATGGCCGAGTCGGCGTTGCGTAGCAGCACCTCCGGGTCCTGGCCGTCCTCGGGGTAAAGGCTGATACCCATGCTGGCGGTCACAAAAAGCTCGTAGCCATCCAGACTGACTGGACGGCCAAGGGTGTCCTTGAGTTTCACCAGCACTTCAGATACCACGCCGGAATTGGCGACATTATCCAGCACAATAACAAACTCGTCGCCACCCAGGCGCGCCACCGTATCGCTTTCCCGCACACAGTCGAGCAGGCGTTTGCCGACTTCCGTCAGCAGACGATCGCCGGTGCTGTGACCGAGGCTGTCGTTAACCTCCTTGAAATTATCCAGGTCGATGAAGATGACCGCCAGCATCCACTGGTTGCGGTGGGCCAGGCTCAGCGCCTGTTCGAGGCGCACGATGAGAAGACTACGGTTCGGCAGGCCGGACAGGGGGTCATAGTGGGCAAGGTGTTCAAGCCGTTTCTCGGTTGCCTTGATCTCGGAGATATCCCGGAAACTGGCGACATAATGGCCGACCTCCCCCTCCATACCGTGGATAGTGGTCACGCTCATCCACTTGGGGTAGACCTCACCGCTTTTACGGCGATCGTTGATTTCACCCTCCCAGCCGCCGGTTCGCGTCAACTGCTGCCGGAATACCCGGTAGAATTCATCATCGTGTTCGCTGAAACTCAGCAGTCTCAGATTCTTGCCAAGCACCTCATCGCGGCTGTAGCCGGTCGTCCGTTCAAATGCCGGATTGACGTCGACGCTGCGGAAATCCGCATCAGTCACCAGAATGGCATCATTGGAATTTTTCAACACCGCACCGGCGAGCAGCAGTTGCTGACGGACCCGCTCCTGCCGATTGATAGTGAACTGCGCAAAAAGCCCGAACAGCAGGATTCCGCAAACCAGAAGGCAGCGCATCCATAACTCTTTGGCTTCATGCGGCCAGAGTTCGCTGAAATAGCCGGTTTTTTCAAAATAGATGCCGTCCAGTACGCTGTCGCCAACCCAGAACAGTATTGACAACGCAATGGCCACCCATATCAGCCTGTAGTGGCTAGTGACCTTCACAGCAGTCATCCTTTAGCCTCTGTGGGATGGTTGACCCAGCATGACCCTGCAGTCTCAGTGTCTTTCAATTGACTGAATCATATATATTATTTATGACACCTGCCCCCAGGGAATCTAATGGAAGGCATCGGGATACCTTTTGCCAAAGGGTGTGACGAATTGTCACCCATCGCAGGTGCCGGGCGCAATCGGTGGATAAAAGATATCCGCTTACAGATAATGCCGACAACACTGGCCGCCTCCTCCGGGCAGCGGTATCATTTTAGTTATTATCAACAACCCGCCAGAACAGGATTGCCATGATGGCACAATGCGACAGGCCCTGAATGCGAAACAGTTTATGAAATTAACCTTACCGATACTCCCAATCCTGCTGCTGGCAGCATGCGCGACCTCGGAAGAAATTGATATCGCCGAAGGCCATCGGGGTTACAGTATTGACTGCTCCGCCGACCACCTTAACTGGAGTCTGTGCTATGAAAAGGCGGGTCAAATCTGCGGCGAGAAAGGTTTTGAAATTCTCGATAAAACCGGTGGCACAGGCGTGGTTATAGCCGGTGTACAGTATGGCGTTTACGGGGAATCGGACCACAACCGCAGCATGATTATCAAATGTATTGAGTCTCAATAAGCGTGGAGCCTGGTTCAACACCCTGCGTATCTGTTTGAGTTGCCTTTATTGTCGACCCATTAATTTCCCTTATTGTTCAGAAACACAGTGCCTTTCAGTTGCAGGGCATACAGGCTGGAGAGAAACATGCAATGCGGACTTTGTAGTGAAGAAATCAAGGAGAACCAGGCTCACCATTTCATGGCCGGGATTGGCAATGTGCACCGGACCTGCCGTAAAGCATTTGACCGGGGATTACACGCCGCGGCTGATGTGATCAAGAGACATGCTGACAAATCCGGCGATGCCGGTGATCTCAATGTTGCCGAACAGGAAATACGTGCCGCAGCATGTGAATTTTTCGATGGTGAATGAACCGACACCGCCTGCTTCAATGCGAATCCCGGGGAACAGGAAATTCCAGGAATCGTTACCATGGCGATGCCTTATCATCCCCTTTTGACTCACCGACTGAGGTACCCCTATGGCTGTACGACACGTTTTGCGTATGGGCGACCCCCGATTGCTGGCGATCGCCGAACCGGTAGCGGCATTTGACACGCCACAACTCCATGCCCTGGTGGGTGATCTCATGGATACCATGCAGGCGGAAGATGGTGCGGGTCTGGCCGCACCGCAAATAGGCGTTGGACTGCGGGTCGTGGTCTTTGGATTTGAGATCAATAGCCGATACCCGGATGCGGATGCCGTGCCTGAAACGGTATTGGTCAATCCGCTCATTGAACCGCTTGCAGACGGGAAAGATGACGATTGGGAAGGCTGCCTGAGTGTGCCGGGCCTGCGCGGTGTGGTGCCCCGCTATTCACATATCCGCTATTCCGGTTTCGATCATCAGGGTAATGCTATCGAACGGGAAGCCCGTGGTTTCCACGCCAGAGTGGTACAGCATGAATGCGATCATCTGGATGGTATTCTTTACCCGCAACGCATGACGGACATGCGGCTGTTCGGCTTCAATGAAACACTGGAAGCGATCGGGCAGCTCCCCCCCATGCCCTGCGACACTCCGCCCGAATGAACGGCGCTTGACAGCACATGTCATTGCAACGGCTTGCCGATGAAGATCTGGCGCATCGATCACAGACGTCCGGTCTGGTATATCCCGTGCTATACGCGATTATTATGGTCTTCTCCCGTTACGCGGACGATCACCGCGCCATCGCCGTGCTTACGGGTTTAACGATATTGGTGGCGGCGTTACTGCGTACCCGGCTGGTCCTGAAGTTCAACACATTGTACAGGCTCAACCCAGGCAGCTGGCTGGCGGACTACAGTGCCCTGACACTGTTGTTAGCCGGCGTCTGGGGTGCATTCTGCGCACATACGGTACATGACTATGGACTGGAGTTGACCTCCATGCTGACCCTGCTGAGCACGGCGGGCATTTCCGCCGGCGCTATAACGACGCTTTCGATACGTCGAAATCTCATCATGGTTTATCTGGCTATCCTGTTATTGCCGCCGACCATTACGGCTTTTTTCCAGAGCAGGGAAACCTTCGCTGTTTCGCTGCTGTTTCTAACCTACTGCACATTCATGTTCGCCACCGCCAAGCGGCTCAACAAGGAGTACTGGGATGCGCTGAACAACACGGTGTTACTGGACCAGCGGGCCCGGGAGCTGGAAGCCAGCAACCAGGAACTGGAATCCTACAGCTACTCGATTGCGCATGATCTGCGCACCCCACTGCGCTCGATTATCGGTTTCAGCCAACTTCTGTTCGAAGACGCCGCTGACAAGTTCGACGACAGCGAGAAAAACGACCTGCGGAGAATCATCCGTGCCGGCAAACATATGGCACAGCTGATTGACGATATTCTTGAGCTTTCACGCATTACTCGGGGGGAAATCGCCAAAGGCGAAACAGATCTCAGTAGCATTGCGCAGGCGATTGAACAGCAACTGGCCACTGTAGATCCCGGGCGTTCGGTCACTTTTCAGATACAACCGGGCCTGCGCACTGTGGGTGACCCCAGGTTGCTCGGTATTGCACTACAGAACCTGATCAGCAATGCATGGAAGTTCACCGCACATAAAGCTGACGCCGAGATCGTTTTCAACTCGAGGAAAGAAAACAATGAAACCGTGTATTGCCTCTGTGACAATGGTGTGGGTTTTGACATGGCGTACGTTGACAAGCTGTTCAGACCCTTTAGCCGCCTTCACAGTCAGGCGGTGTTCCCCGGTACCGGTGTCGGCCTGGCTACCGTACAACGCATTATTCTTCGCCACGGTGGCCGGATTTGGGCGAAAGGAGAACCGGACAGGGGGGCATGCTTTTATTTCAGCCTGGGATAATACAATGACGCGCTCCCGCTGCTCACTGTTCCAGGCATTCCAGAAAGGTATTGATACTGCGGTTAATCTCTTCCTCGTTGCCCTCGGGCATCTGACTGACCAGCTCGTTGCAACGCTCTATCTGCTGTTGGTCCGGCGGCTGTGACGCATGATACTGGTACAGCAAAAAGGTGAATAAGCCCACCAGCAGAGTCAGGTAGATAAAAACAGATTTGCTCACAGGCTGTATACTAAACGGGAAAACTATTCCGCTCAATCAAATGCCGTGACCCGGCCGGATCAGATATGAGAACACTGTTGCTGCTGTTATTTGCGATGACTCTGCCGGGATGCCGAACCCCGGCCACCTATGATGTCAATTCATTTGCCTTCGTCATTCCCCCAGGCTCGAAGCTGGTGCTCAAGCAAACACTGAGCATCCCCACTGACAGCGCGCATATCAAGTTTCAACAAGGTCGTGTTTCCGGTGGTGTCGATGAATATACGGTAAACTGCCAGTTCAGGGTCAAAAATCTTGGCCCGCAGGAAATTCAGGCTGACACCTTTCTGATCACCAACGCGGGAGACGGGGAGGAGTGGGTTTCCGCTCCCCACACCCAACGGTTCTTTAAGAATCTGTTTTTGAAATCGGATAAGCAGCCGGAAGTCATGACCATGATCTGTCAGGTGTGGGCATCGCCACGCTGGGGGCGCAGCATCTCCGTCCCGCAGATGCGCGAAGCGCTCGGCGACTACTTCAGCTTCGACTTTCCACAGGCTGCACCGTGATGGACAGGCCGATGACAGGAACAACAACAATATTTGTCATTGTCCGCTTTTTGCACTAATAATTAAGGGCGTCGGAGCCGAATGGCAGAGGGAAGCCCGGTTTTTCCTGCCCTTAATAACAACTCTGACGACAGCTGTCGGGGGCTGAATGTTTCCAACCACAATTGTTAGGAGGAGTCACTGATGATTAGAATACCGTTAAAAACCACTGGTACTGACGGGGTATCGCTGTTCGCCGCAGTGGTACTGGCCTGCTCTTCGCTACCCGCTTATGCCACCAAACTCACGGCCACGGCTGACATCAAAGGCTGTACAGACACCGGCATTTCGGGGCGGGCAACGCTCAGGGAGGAAAGAACAGAGGAAGGGATCAAGGAAGTCACCATCCATCTCAAGGTGGAGGGCCTGTCGGATGGCAAGCATGCGGTGCATATTCACGAAACGGGCGCCTGCGAGCCCTGTAGCGCCGCCAAGGGTCACCACGATCCGGGACCGTTCGGACAGACGCGTCCGGACAGCGCCGGTGATGCTGTGCCCGCAACAGACATCAATCACCCGTATCATATGGGGGATCTCATCAACATCGAGGTCAAGAACGGCAGAGGGTCGATGAAGCACACGACCAACCGTGTAACCCTGTCAGCAGGG
>Ga0316201_10004597_pt1 | contig 10453 bp, 8 predicted proteins | sample CS6wburrow_MG_FD_204516 | JGI IMG/M metagenome (GOLD analysis project Ga0316201, IMG submission 204516) | Coastal sediment microbial communities from Delaware Bay, Delaware, United States - CS-6 worm burrow | ecosystem: Environmental > Aquatic > Marine > Coastal > Sediment | place: USA: Delaware... | reverse complement strand
ATAGGATTTCAGACGAATATCAAAATTTGATAGATAAGTTAAGAACCGAAAAAATAGAAGATCTAGAAGAAAACAGATCTGAAATAAAAGAAATACTAACCCATGAAATTGTAAGAAGATACTACTATAAAAAAGGGGAATATATTTATAAAGTTCATAATGATAAAACAATAATTGAAGCGGTTAACATTTTGAAGGATGAAAATAAATATCAAAATATTTTAAAGTAATCAAGTAGTAAGAGTTTCAATTAATATCTTTGTTCAAATATTATTAATGAACACTATCAAACAGACCAAATCTCAAGAATCTTCAAATGCTATTGAAAGGTTATATATAACCATGAGGCATTTATTCAATCGTGGCTTTTATAAACCCATTGGTGTTTCTGGTGAAACCTTACGAGAATCATTATTGCTTCTCAGGCCTGAAATTTATGGATCAATTGCAGAGGAGAAAGCAGAATTGGACGGATTGGTATATGTAATAGATCGTTTACCGGAAGGAATTGAAGAGTGCCAGTTTATTAACCTTACCGCAGATGAAGGGTATACAAATTCACATTTTGAACCTATTATTCCAGAAAAAAGACGGCGAAATTGTTATCGTATTGATAAAGATCAAATGAATATTGAAATTACGAGAGGAAGATCTGATATTTACGATATTTTGACGCATTTAACATTTTTGTTTATTGAATCGCATAAAATAAAGAATAGGATTTTATTAAATGAAGATGGTAATACTATCCGCGAATGGGAGTATTTAGAAGACATCGTACTTAATAATAAAGAATTATCTAACAATCAAAGAGAAATTGCTCTCACGCATTTAGCAAATATTTTGGGCAGAACCTTCGAAGAAGTAAGGAAAACAGATGCTATATTTTCTAAAAACGAAAACCCGAATAAGTTCTTTCATTGCATTTTTTGGATGGGTAAGATAGCCATAAACGAAGCACTTAATGATAAAAAAAGAACGATAACTTTTAGCTCCACGCTTAGAGAACGAATTGGACATCACATCTATGGCGAAAAATGGGCTGACAATATAAAACTTGTCTTAGATCAAAACGACTTACTGAAAAGGCCAATTCATATCATTAGCGCAAACATGCATAGTGTTATGAATTCTATTTATGCCCCTATTATATTGGCCAAAGAGGCACAACAATATAAAGGTCTTGCCCTTTTTGAATTGTTAAGTGATAATGACAGCGAACCTTTAAGGAGAAAAGTAAAAGAACAAGCTTCTAAAATGGGTTTGATATATGTAAAAGACACCTCCGGAACGAATATAAATGTCCAGATTATTGATACTTCTAAAATCAATTTAAGGGGCTCAAAATATAAATTTGGTAAGGTATTAGACGAAAAAAGAAAACCCATCATTATAGTGATGGATTATGCCTTTGGTGAGCAAGCGTATGAAACAATGGACGAGTTGTTGAAACCATATTTTTGTAGTAAAAATAAAAGGCATTTAATGAATGTTAAATCCATATCCATTATGGGTAAAGCTGGAATTTTAGAAGGTGGGAAAAGTGATATCATGATTCCATCTGCACATATATTTGAAGGCACAGCCGATAATTATCCCTTTAAGAACGAATTAAAAAAAGAAGATCTGGAAGGGTTTGGGGTTAATGTTTATGAGGGAACCATGGTTACCGTTCTGGGAACTTCATTACAGAATAAGGATTTATTATCCTTTTTTCATGATTCTACTTGGAGGGCTATTGGATTAGAAATGGAAGGTGCCCATTACCAAAAGGCAATTCAATCTGCCTCAAAAATAAGGGACAATATTTCCGAAAATGTGAAAGTGAGATATGCCTATTATGCATCTGACAACCCATTAGAAACAGGTGGAACTCTAGCTTCGGGCGGTTTAGGCACATCTGGGGTTAGACCCACCTATGCCATCACACAAAAGATATTAGAACAAATTTTTAATGTTTAATAATTCAACCAGTAAACATGTCTAAACAAAACATACCTCAAGATGAAGAAATAGACCTAGGAAGTTTATTTAAAATTATTGGCAAAGGATTTAGTAATCTTTTTAATGCTGTTGGTAATTTTTTTAAAGGCATATTACATTATATTATTTTATTGCTAATATTCCTAAGAAACCATGCCTTAAAATTAGGCTTAGCCGTTTTTGTAGGTGCTGCTATTGGCCTTTATTTAGATCTTACTAAGCCCAAATTATATTCTTCAACAATGATTGTTGAACCAAACTTTAAGAGCGCATTACAATTATATCAAAACATAGATTTTTATCATGAGCTTGTTAAACAAAAAGATTCGAACTTATTGGCTGAAACTTTTCAGATATCGGTAAGCGAAGCCTCTAAGTTAAAAGGATTTTACATCGAACCAATCAGAAATGAAAATGAAAAATATGAATTTTTTGATGACTTTATTGATGAGGTAGACACAACAACAGTTAGGAATATCGACATTGAGAAATTCATAAAAAGTTTCACAGATTATGATTATAAATATCATAGAATTAAAGTAAAATCGTTAAGTAATACCATTTTTGAAAAACTTAATTTACCTATTTTAAGTTCAATTGAAAATAACCAATACTTCAATAATCAAAAGATTATTAATAATCAAAATTTGCTTCAAAACGAAAAGATACTGGTGAAATCTTTACAAGAGGTTGATACCCTTAGGAGAATATACAATGAAGTTTTGATAGCCGAATCTAAAAAGATAGAAACAGGTACAAACATAACCTTAGCCGAAGGAGTAAAAAAAACAGACGAATTAGAGCTTTTTAATGAAAGTCTTAGGCTTAATAGAGAATTGATTGAAAATAACAAAGAAAAAGCCGAAACAACTGAAATAATGAATGTAGTCTCTACCTTTAGCAAGGTTGGTATTAAAGAGAGAAATATTGTAAAAAAGATGACTTTTGTTTTAGGCTTGGGATTTGGCTTAATTATGTTAGCTTTTATACTTTTTCGGCAGTTAAATCGGGTTTTACTAAAATACAAACAATAGTTATTCATAGAAATAAAACTCCATGGTAAACAGAGATAAGATTTTAAGAAAAAACGTCTCTTTAGGGGTTTTATTTAAAATATTGAATATAGGAATTGCTTTCTTTACAATCCCTTTTCTCTTAAAATATCTTAATACTGAACAATACGGACTATGGGTAACAATTTTCTCAATTGTTAATGTAATTATATATATTGATGGAGGTATAGGAAATGGACTAAAAACGAAACTCTCTGAGGCCATAAGCAGGAATGAACTAAAGTTAGCAAGAGAGTATATATCTACTGCATATTTTTCGATCTCAATTTTTTCATTACTAGTTTTAATAATAGGGTTTTTTATTATTTATTCGATAAATCTTAAAGAATTACTTAATACCACTATCGATGAAGAAACATTAAAAAGTACTTTTTTTATAACGCTATTAATGATGACTTTTGGATATATTTTAGGCCTATATAAATCATTATTTTATGCTAATCAAAAATCTTTTGTTGTTGAATTATCCATGTTAATTTATCAAGGATTGAATTTATTGCTAATTGTTTTAGTACTTAATCATTTTAAAAGTTCGTTAATTTATGTGGCACTTATTTATGGCTTATCAACAATTTTAATTGGAGTTTTCTTCTCAGTAAAATTTTTCAAAAAACAAAAACAAATTGCGCCTTCCTTAAAGTTTTTCAAAAAAAGAACTGTTTACGACTTATTTGGATTGAGTATTAATTTTTTTATTATACAATTATGTATGATAATCATTTTTAGCACTGACAATATTATAATTAGTAAATTATTAGGCCCTAGTGAAGTTACTAGTTACGATATAGTTCGAAAGCTCTTTCAAGTAATTATCACCTTTACAATTATTATTCAAGACCCTTTCTGGGCCCTATATTCTGATGCTTTTGAAAAGAAAGATTTTAATTGGATAAAAAAAACCATTAAAACATGGAATATTTTATTTATTCCGTTTTTATTATTTGTTTTAATGTTAATCTATTTTGCTAGACCTATTATAAAATTCTGGATACAATACGATTTAAAAATTCAACAGAGTTTAATTTTATTTATGGGAATATTTGTAATTGTAAGAGTATATGGTATTATTTATATGTATTTTTTAAACGGTATTGGGAAAATAAAATTACAATTATGGTTATATGTTTTTGGAGCAGTAATCAATATTCCATTATCTATTTATTTTGTTAAATATATGAATTTAGGGAGTAGTGGAGTTATTTTAGGAACGATATTTAGTATGTTAGGTCTCATGATATTTTTACCTATTCAATCCTTTAAAATATTGAATCAAAAAGATAAAATTAATGTATAGGCATTTGAAAAACACGAGATGTAGGCAATAAAAGAGTCATAAAAAAAATAAAATAGATTCAACAGTAAATGGCCATAACAGAAATAAATATAAAGTAACTGTTCTCACAGAGTGGTTAATCTTTTAAAAACAATTGATTAAGTGTTATTAATCCGGTCGGTTGTTACATGTAGATGATATTTTTTTAGTGATATGTCATGAAAAAGCCATTGATAAGTATAATAACAGCATGTTTTAATAGTGATGCGACAATAAAAAGCACTATTGAATCAGTTTTGAATCAATCATACGATAACATAGAATATGTTTTAATTGATGGTAATTCTCAAGATAAGACTTTAGATATCATTAAATCATATGAACAAAAATTTCAAAACAAAGGCATTATTTATAAATGGATAAGCGAACCTGATAATGGTATTTATAATGCTTTCAATAAAGGATTAAAGTTGTCAAAAGGTGAATGGATATCTTTTGTAGGATCTGATGATATTTATACCAATAATGCGATTGAATTATATGTAAAAAACATTCCAAACAATGAAGTTGATTTACTGTATTCAAATATTAAGATAATTGGTAAAAAACCACATAATGAAGTGTGGAGTTGGGAAAAGTTTAGGAGAAGAATGAATATAGCTCATGTAGGTGCATTACATAATAGAAAATATTTTAAGCGTTATGGAGATTTTAACACTTCGTACAGAATTGCTGGGGATTACGAGTTACTATTGCGGGCTAAAGAAAATTTAAAAACTTTTAAATTAAATGAATTAACTGTAATAATGTCTGATATTGGTATAAGCAATAAACTAATAAAAGAAGTTTATAAAGAAACTAAAAGGGCAAAAAAAGAAACTGCCCAAATTCCTCGGATTATATGCCAATTAGATTATTTTATTTGGATGTTAAAATACAGGATCAAAAAAATGTTATATGCGTTGGTTTGATAAATATTTAATTTATAGCAGTGTCTTTGCATTATTTACTGAAGATTTTAGTTTTTATTATATTATCGATTGGAAGCTATTCTATGTAATTTTATTATTCAATTTTGTTCTATTTGCAACAAAAAAAAAGATAATTATAAGCAAAAATATAATTTTGATTATAAGTTTTCTGTTGATTCATGGCGTAATTTTCATTATATGGTTTCAAAATCCAATAAAATCGTTATTTGCACAATTGTTAGGGATTATTTTTTGTAGCATTTATTATTATAATTTTTTTAAGGAATACGGATCAAAATTAGTTTTTGAAAAATACTTAGAATTGGCATTTATCGTAGCCATTTTGGCAATTCCAATGTTTTTCTTAAAAATAAATATACAAACTAGTAATCGACTTAATGGCATTTTAACAGAGCCCGCTCATTACACTGCCATTATGTTACCTGCAGCTTATTGCTTCTTGAGAAAAAAGAATTATTTTAAATTGGCCGTTTTGGTTTTGACCATATTTCTTGCTAAATCAACTATCGGTTATTTTGGCTTAGTTCTTATTTTGATATTACCCCTATTGAAAGTTAAGTATTTTGTAAAATACTCATGGATTGCAATTATAATACTCGGGACAAGCGTTTATTATATTAATAATCAATGGAATAAACCAATTAATGAAAATGAAGGAAATGTTTTAGTTCGAAGATTAAAAGAAACCAACAAGTCTTTTAATGCCATATTTACTGGTAAGTTTGAAAGATATACCAATTTAAGTTCCTATGCTTTTTTGAGCAATTCTTTTGTTGCTCGGAAAATATTTTTAGATAAACCATTAGGTACTGGTTTGGGCAGCTACCCTTATGAATATGAAAAATATTATTCCTTAATGAGCCCTCCACCCTACTTATTAGAATTAAAACAATCGAAAATAAATAAAACAGATGCAAATTCTTTATTTTTGAGAATGTTGGCAGATTTAGGGGTAATAGCTATTTTTATATTTTTATATTTTACGTTAAGAAGTGTTAACGTTTTTAGAAACGATAGAAAAGTTTTCCAGCAAAGCTCTTTTTTTTATCTAATTGTTAAATTGATTCGAGAAGGACACTATTTCCCACCAGAATTTTACTTTTTTTTATTGATTTTTTTAAAGGACTTTAATGAAGATATTACACATAGTTGAAGATTTTTCGGTAGGAAGTGGCGGGTTACGTACCGTAATTAAAAATCTTGATTTTTACTTAAAATCCATAGGCTTTGATTCTTTTATTTTATCTTCAAAAAAGGAATATGAAGATGAAATCTTTATTGTTAATTCAAGAAATAAATGGTTGTATTCAAAAAAATGGGTTAATGAAATAGATAATATAGTAAAACACTACAATATAGATGTAATCCACATTCATGGAGTGTGGTTGTACCCCCAATTGGTAGGTGCAAAATACGCGATCGTTAACAAGAAGCCCCTTGTATTAAGCGCTCATGGAATGTATCAACCGTGGTTGTGGAAAAAGGGAACTTTAAAAAAGAAAATTTATTTTAATTTATTGAGTAAAAAATGGTTTTCAAAAGCCACATTAATACATACCATTACTGCAAATGAAACAAAATCTATTAAATATTTTTTAAATAATAAGGAAATCGTTGAAATTCCTAATTTAATTACAGTTGTGGAAAGAAATGAAAAATATCAAAGTTCCGAGAAGTATATTCTATATTTAGGGCGCCTCAATAAAAGCAAGGGAATTGATTTACTCATTAGGGCTTTTGCACAGGTTAATAATCAAAACATTAAATTTAAAATTGCGGGTGAATTTAATAAGTATAAAAAGGAACTAGAGTCCTTGATTAATTCCTTAAACCTTGCCAATAAAGTTGAGTTTTTGAGTTTAGTTAAAAATGAACAAAAAAAGGAGTTGATCAGAAACTCATGGGTTATGGTAGCCCCTACATATTCTGATGTTATAGGAATGGTAAATTTAGAGGCGGCATCATTAAGAACTCCCATAATAACAACTTATAATACAGGATTAGATTCTGGCTGGAATAAAAATGGTGGAAAATTAATTAATCCGAATGTGGAAGAATTAAAAACTGCCTTAGACGAAGTTTTAAAATGGACTATTGAAGAAAGAAACCTATATGGCCAGAAATTATTTAATTTTGTAAAAGATCATTATTCATGGGAATCACGATTAATTGATTGGAGAAATCTATACGAAAAAGCTGTAAATCATGACTGATAATTTACTCAAAACAGCAACCAAAATTTCTTATGTTTCTCTAGCGACAATACCCCTATTTAAAGAAAATATTAATTCAGCTTTAATTATTCTGTGCGTTTTTTTTATTATTTTAAATATTATTAAATCAAAATCACTACAACCATTTAAAAAAGAATATTGGATACTAACCTCAATGTTTTGGATATTCTTAATTCACGAAACAATTTCTTTCGATTTTAACTTTGATCGAGTTTTACGAAATTTACCCTTCTTAATTTTTCCACTTTTATTTATTTATAGGCCTTATTATATTGATGAGAAAATAAAAGAGAAATCTTTATTAACATTTCAGTTAAGTGTGTTATTACAATGTTTTATATATTTATTATTGTTCTTAAATAAGTTTTCAATAAACAAACTTTTTTATGTAAGTCCAGAAAATATACCTTTTTTTAGAGAATATGTTTCCCTAAATTATATTTTTGAAATTCACCCAACTTATTTTAGTTCTTTTTTATTGGTAAGTTATACGATATCAACTTATTACCTTCTTTTTAATAAGTTTAAGAAATCATGGTTCTCTATAATTAACACTCTATTAATGGTGTTTTTTATTTTATTATTTTCTTCAAAGATTGTTTTAATCATTCTTTTTATGACCATTATAATTTCGATTACGTATTACATAGTATCTATTAAAAGCAAAAAACGATCAATAATAATTCTAATTAGTTCTTTTTTTTTATTGATTTCTTTAATCTATCCATTCAGAGATATTTTAAAAGAGAGATTTGATGAGGTGAGAACTGAAATAAACAAACCAATTGTTGGGAGTTATTACAATTCTACAAATACTAGAGTTGCAATACTAAAATGTTCCATGATCTTATTGAAACAAGTTCCTTTATGGGGATTTGGAGACAGCTTACAAGAAAGGCTTAACGATTGTTATGGTACTACAAATGACAGCGATTTTTACAAAATCAGCACATTTAATACTCATAATTATTATATCAATATAGTTCTTTATGGAGGGTGGATTTCTTTAGTCGTTTTTCTAATATTTATTTTTATATTATTTAGAAAGCTAAAATTCTCAATTTTAGGTATAATTCTATTAATACAATTTTTAGCTATAAATCTCACTGAAAATTATTTTTCTCGTCATTATGGTGTAGTTTTGTTTACCTTTTTCACTTCTTTATTCGTTTTCATTCACGAAAAAGATGAAAAATTGCATACATGATTAAACAAAAAAGGATTTTATTGGTTTCACCTTTTTTTTACCCCGAGCCTATTTCAACGGGTAAATTTAATACAGCCCTCGCAAAGGCATTAAGAGATAATAATTACTATGTAACAGTTCTTTGCTCACATCCATTTTATCCCAAATGGATTCCCAAAGTAAGTAATAAGAATATTGAAAAAATAAATATTATTAGAGGAGGGGCATATATAAAATATCCTAAAAAGACTTTGTTAAAAAGATTTTTACTTGAAGTGTGGTTTGCTCTTTTTGTTTTAAAAAATGTTCTTGGTATAAGAAAAAAAATAGACTTTATCGTTCCAGTTTTCCCTCCCAGTTTTTACTTTTATTTTTTAACTTCAGTCTTAAAAAAAGGAACAAAAACTATAGGAATTGTTCATGATTTACAAGAAGTATATGCGAATAATAATCACGGAGGAATGAATAAAATAATTCGAATTTTAATAAACAAAATTGAAGGAAAAGCACTAAGATCATGTGACAAATTGATTTTTCTATCCGAAGAAATGAAAAAAACAGCCAAAATTTATTACAATTTGGAAGAAGATAAAATGGAAGTTAAATATCCCTTTGTTAACTTGAATATAACAAAAACCACTAATGATCTGGACGGTATTCTATCTAAAAATAAAAAACATGTTGTATATTCTGGAGCCTTAGGGATAAAACAAAATCCAAATAAAGTTTATGAATTTTATGAATATGCATCAAAAAATATTACAAATACAGAGTTTCATTTTTTTTCACAAGGCGATATTTATGAAAAATTAAAAAGAAAAAACACCAATGATAATATTCGTTTTCATGATTTAGTTCCCGAAAAAAATATTTTAGAATTGTACAAAAAAAGCACTGTGCAAATTATTCCTCAATTACCAGGGACATCTAAAGGATCTTTACCTTCCAAACTTCCTAATCTTTTAATTTCTGGCTGCAAACTTTTAGTAATTACAGATGAAAACAGCGAAATTCATAAGTTGTTTAATAAATATGATCTTAAAAGCGTTGTTACTTTATGGGATAATAATGTACTTTGTAAAAAGTTGAATGAGTTAATAGAAAAGGGTCCTAAGAAAAATTTGAACCATATTAAAGTAGCAAACGATCTTTTTAAAATTGATTATTTGGTGAATACCATTATTGAATAATCAAATTAATTATTAATATAGATTTTGAAAAAAAGATACTCACATCTAATTAAACCTTTATCTCTTTTAGTTGATCTATGCATTATCAACCTTGTGATATACTTTATATCTGATGTAGAGTTTTTAAATTTCAGGTTTTTAGCTTATATAAATATTCTTTGGATAATTATATCTTTTTATTCGGGCTTTTATAAGGTTTATCGGTTCACTAATTTTTTTAGAGTTTTAACCCTTTTGGCCGTTCAATTCGTGTTATTCTTCCTGACTTATTTTGCCTATTTCGGAATATTTAAAGAAGGCGAAATCGTTAACAACCAGTTTTTGATCTTTGTCAGTACATTAATAGGGATTTCTATTTTTAAATTTATTTCTTTTTATGCACTTAAAATTTACAGACAAAAGGGTAAAAACTATAGAAATGTGATCATCATTGGCATGGATGACACCTCAAAAAAAATTGCTAAACTATTTAATAGAAGACCCGATCTGGGGTATAGATATTTTGGATTTTTTGCTGATAAA
>Ga0316201_10004596_pt1 | contig 10454 bp, 4 predicted proteins | sample CS6wburrow_MG_FD_204516 | JGI IMG/M metagenome (GOLD analysis project Ga0316201, IMG submission 204516) | Coastal sediment microbial communities from Delaware Bay, Delaware, United States - CS-6 worm burrow | ecosystem: Environmental > Aquatic > Marine > Coastal > Sediment | place: USA: Delaware... | reverse complement strand
GATAAGTGATTAGCAACAAAATCACCCCTAATCCTAAACGATACAACACAAAAGGCAACATCCCCACTCGATCCAATAAACTGATGAAAACCCGGATACATAAATACGCGCTCAGCGCGGAAAACACGACACCAAGCGATAAAGCGTACCAATCCACCACTGAGTCTTGATGAACCAATGACACCGTTTCAACCACCCCCGCCAAAATAATCGTGGGTATCGCCAACAAAAACGAAAACCGGGCGGCGGCCTTACGATTCAAACCCAACAACAAGGCGGCGGTGATCGTAATCCCAGAACGAGATGTCCCGGGAATCAAGGCCAAAGCTTGGGCTAACCCGATTAACACAATATCCTGCCACGTTAAACTGAACTCATCCCGCTCTCGTTGACCCAACACATCGGCCCACCACAACAACAAACCAAAAACAATCGTGGCTGTCGCAATAATCAGGGGTGATCTCAACTGATCTGCCAAGCCCACCCCAGCAATGGCTAAACCCACCAAGCCGACGGGAATCGTACCGACGCCAACCCCCCACACTAAACGACTTTCAGGCGTATGATGGCCGGTCATAATAGACGCAAGCCAATGGCTTAATAAGGGCTTCAACTCCTTTTGAAAATACAACAACACGGCAACCAAGGAACCCAAATGCACCGCCACATCAAAGGCCAGCCCTTGATCGGCCCACCCGGTTATCTGAGGAAACAATATCAAATGAGCGGAACTCGATATCGGTAAAAACTCTGTCAATCCTTGTATAACAGCCAAAATAATAATATGCCAAATATCCATTTATCCGTTATCCGTTATCCGTTATCCGTTATCCGTTATCAAAAAGAGACTTTTCTAAATCAACGGGGCATAGAAAGGTCTAAATGATAGCGGCGAGACGCTTTAATGACAAGGTTTTTTGGGAATGCGCTAAGGCCACTCAAAAAAATGAATCGACGAGAAGGGTTTACCCTGTTGTCCCATATTGCCATGCCATTAATAAGCGCGTCGTCTGACAAATCGTTAGCAAACCGTTCTGCCTCCCATATCTATTATGGCAGGGATAAAATGGACAGGTTTTTGAAGAGGGCTTGACAATTGTTCTTAAACAACTGATAACTGATAACTGATAACTGATAACTGATAAAACTTGTTAATCCGAACTATTTTATTTAGAATACCCTACCCTCAAAAATGATTTAGTCTGATAAATTTTGCCACTCGTATCTCAAGCGAGTGTTGCAACGGTTATGAACACTGAACAAAAACGACAAGGATTGTTTATAAGAAAGGATAATAAGTCAAACGCGATCAGTCTTTGTTCATTTTTCACCTGTTTATTCTGTTTTCTCTATGGAGTTTGGTTATGAAAAGTTTTAGTCAAATTGGATTGGTAATGGGTTTAATGTTGTTTTTGGTAGGCTGTACTACAAAGTTTGTAGTGAAAGGCCCAATAGGCAAATCGATGAGCGAATATGATGTTTCTAAAACTCAGGAAGCCTTGGAACAAGCAGAGATCGAACAACCACAACTAGAGTGGATTAATCGTGAGACTGGAAATCTATATAGAGTCAGAACAACCCGTATTTTTACAAATGATAATGGGACAAAGTGCCACGAATATGGTATTTTTGCTACAATCAACGGAAAACAACAGCAAATGATCAGTAAAGCTTGCCGTCAAGCAAACAATTCATGGAAAACAATCAACTAATTAAATCAGCGGAGTTCAAGCTTTAGCTTGAGCTATAATAACGAGAGGAATTGATTTATGAAAACGCTACATCAAATGGGCCTGTTTATCGCTTTAACCTTGTCTTCAATAACAGTCGCAGCAACCCAAACTGATGATCTAGGGCAAACCTATTTTAATCAGGGGCAATTTGAACGTGCCGTGCAATCTTGGCGTGAAGTATTATCTAATCCATCATGTCAAAATAATCCAAAATGTAAGATAGACACGTCTGTGCGTTTGTCAGCGGCTTATTTATCTTTAGGCCGTTTGAAAGAGGCGTTTAATCTCTTGGAATCTGCACAGCCTTTGGCTGAAAACGATCCAGTACGCAAAGCCACTGTGCTTATGCAGCTAAGTGATGTTTATCTTGCTATGCGTGATTTTAAGGATAAGGACTTGGATTCAAAGGTGGGAATCTGCACAAAGACTCAGCTTACCGAGAAAAACGTTATCAATGAGGCGATGAAATGTCTTAACAAAGCCGAGCTTATAGTTCTCAACGTGCCCTTGTTATCGGCTAATATTTTGAATAAAAAAGGTAATATCCTGATGGCACAGGAAAAATATGCTGATGCTTCGTCTAAATACAAAAAGAGTATCAAAATGGCTAAGGCTGATCAAGTCTTAAGTGCTAAGGTTGCTGTTAATCACGTTATGGCCGCTGTGAAAGAGGGAAACAATTCCGTTATAGATATATTCGAGAAGGCTTGGCAACAAGTAAAATCTTTACCCGATTCACACGATAAAGCCTTTGCTTTGATTAGCCTTGTTAAACTCTTGCCACATTTACAAGCCTCGTCAACCTTAAAAACGCAGTTTACGCAATTTACGCTCCCAACACTTTCATCGACGCAAAGATTACGTGCCTATAACATGTTAACCAAAGCCATTAAAGTGGCTAATGAACTGAAAGATAACCGTTCAATTGCCTATGCCAAGGCTTATATGGCTCAGCTTTATGCACAGGAAAAGCGTTATCCTGAGGCGATTTATCTGACTCAAGAAGCCGTCTTCTATACCCAGAACTATTCTATAGTTTCAAACAGTTATGATGACAAGAAAATTCATGTAGGAAGTTTGGGGTATGAAGGGTTTCAAGTTTATTTGCCCTCACGACAAGACGACAATTCTGAGGAATGTAGGAAACAGTGTCAAAATGAACCACATAAACTGCCGGCAAACTGTCAGGGAAACTGTCAAACAAATCTCTCCCCCCTGTTTTTACATAATTATTATCCCGAAATGTTGTTTCGTTTGGAACGACAGTTAGGTACATTTTTGAAAGCACAAGCACAACGCAAATTGGCAAGTGATGCTTATAAGCGAGCGGCTAAATACTTGCAACAAGTGCGTCAAGAATATCGTTGTGGTTCATCACAACTCGGTGAAGAGGGAGAAGCATTTTTTGTTGAAGTGGCAAATTTTCTACTTGAATCTGCCAAAAAAGCACAGCATTCTGATGAAAAACAGGAGTTACTGGAAAAGGCTATAGATGCCATCGAATCGTTGCGGGAAACAGAATTGCAAAATTATTTTCAAGACGTTTGTGTCACCCAAAAAGTGAAAAAAACACGTCATGACAAATTCCATGAAAAAACGGCCATTTTTTACCCCATCCTTTTTGAAAAAAAAGGTTTTTTATTGCTGACTTTCCCTGATGATGATAGCAATGTTAAGCAAGTCGATCAGATCAGGCAAGTTGAGGTTGATATTCCTGTTCAACAGTTAAAAAAGGAAGCAGACGATTTTTGGCAGCAGTTTGGCGATGAGGGAGCGATCGATCGAGCTATCAAAAATGACAAAAAAGACTTATTAGATTCTGCGAAGAAACTTTATAAATGGCTTATCGAACCAATAACAGCGGAATTAGAGGCTAGGAGTATTGAAACTCTCGTCATTGTTCCGGGTGGAGATTTGTTTCACCTTCCTTTTGCTGCCTTATATGATGTTAATCAAAAAAAATATTTGTTCGAGAAATATGCACTTGCCATTTTGCCAGCTTGGAAACTGACAGATATGGGAGTCATGCCACGCGACAATATTTCGGCCTTATTGATGGGTCTCAGGAAATCTCATGCAAAAGAAGCTAAGAAGTTTGGGGAACTCACATATGCAAACGAAGAACTCAAAAATATAATCGAAGCGTTAGAAGCTAGTGGCGATACGATTTCTCAAATCACGGCAAGGCTAACAAAAAACTATGAACTGTTAAAAAATGAAACATTTACCATTGATAATGTGGAAGCTTGGCTAACAAACACGCCTTATTCCATTGTTCACTTTACTACCCACGGTCAATTCAATTTGGAACCTAACAAGACATTTTTAGCGACTTTTAAAAACGTGTTGACGTTAGATAAATTGGAAACTTTGTTGAATAGTCCTGTATTTAGAGAGCAACCAGTAGAATTGCTGACTTTGAGTGCCTGCGATTCGGCACGAGGTGCAGAAATGGGATTAGCCGGTGTTGCTCTCAAAACAGGTGCTCGTAGTGCATTAGCAACGCTTTGGAAGGTAAATGATCAATCAACAGCCTATTTAATGGACAAATTTTACGAACACTTGCTCCAATCAAACAAATCCAAAGCACATGCCTTACAAGAAGCACAAAGAGAATTATTATCTTCGCCGTACACTGATCACCCTTACTACTGGGCACCATTTGTGCTGATAGGGAATTGGAGATGACATGAGGCAAAAAAATCCGATGTCTTTAAACACATCGGATTTTCAAGATTCTATTTTAATTTATTGGTGCGACTTGCCCAAGCGATAAACCCCATTTCACTAACTGTGCAGAATGATTCTTCTGAGATGCTAGTGTCTGATAGGCTTCAAGCATCCATTCTCCATTGCCATGTTGTGCCAACCAACTAGCTTGCAAAAGGAAAGAAGGTAGCAATGTGACTTCAACTTCTTTAGTGTCCGACGATTCAGCAGAAACAGGCATGTCAACTTTAGCACCCTGCCGCGGGTCATGAGAGTCAGACACAACTGTAAATGTGTCATCAATACTTTTACCAGCTTCATTGGTAATTTTGATTTTATAACGCTCACCTTTCTCAAACGTCCATGTTTTTAATCTCACTTCTTGTATTTCCAATTCTTGGCAATTACCACTGCCAATTTGGATGTTAGGTTCTTCTAACGCCTTCACTTCCTTGTCCGTGCCATTAAGCACTTGATAAACCTGTACCCGATAACGTGATGGGCCTCCTGACCAACCAATATGCAACTGACGTTTACCTTCGAGAAGCTTAGCATTCCCATTATTTAATATTGGAATGGCAAATTTGGGAGGCTCATTGATACCCCTAGTGCCGGCTCTTCTTTTTTTATAATCTGTCGTAAAGAGGCCACTAACCCAGTCAGTGAACTGGTTGAAAAAACCACCCCTATCACGACGGGAATGAAGTTCAACCGTATAAGGACTTTTACCAGAGTGGATATTTTCAGATTCACCATTCAAAATCAACGTGATAGAACTACCCTGTTTGTCAACTCCGATCACATCACCTTCTTTCAGTGGGCGTCCCGAGTAGATACCCTTTTTAGAGCCGTTTATAGAAAAATCCCATTTCTGTCCATTTACGGCATCAATGTAAGCCACAGTTCCCCCCCAAACAGGCATCCCCACAGCAAACATCCACACAAAAAACACACCGCCCACTAGCATTCGCCAAGTACAAGCGGATTGGTTACGAGCATTTAGCATAATCAATCTCCTCTTTATTTGAAATTGATGAATTGTCGCCCATTTTTTTGTAGGACTCAACCATATATTGAAACAAATGCTGTGAAAAATTCGATTTGATTTCAAAAAATAATATTGAGTACTACAGCAATTGAGCGAATCAATTTTGGTAGTTATGATAAAAATTTACCCACTTTATCACTTAAGTTTTATTTTTCTCGCTGTTTATTCACCTCCTCTTCTGTCGTTTTCTCCAGTGATGGCGCATTAATCTCCGTCAAATCATCCACAAGGGTTTTAGTTTCAGGCTGTTCGCTCTCCACTTTCTCTGAGTCTGTGGGTGTCTTATAGGCGGGTACATGCAACGCCGTTAAATCATCCATAACAGATGATTGATTTGCTTCATTCGTCTCTTCTGAATCTGGGCTTGTTTTTTGGGAAGACGCATCAAATGCCGTTAATCCATCTACAATAGATGGTTTATTTGGGTGTGGCTCGTTGGATGGCTTTGTGCTGTTTTTGGGCGTGAAGCCACCGTGCAGTTTTATTCCCGTTAAATCGGCCACTCTACGTTCAGATTCTTCTATCACCTTGGGCAAGTTATTCATGACAATGTCATGAAGTTGTTGGTTTAACGACAGTTTCAACGACTGTTCTATTTCACTTGCCAATTTTTCCCTAGCAACTCGGGCTGCTGCTTCTGGCTTTTCTAGCTGTTCTAATTTTTTTGCTATATGGCGATAATTACCCGATATCTGATGAATATGTATTGCTAACAAAGGAAAAGCGAAATTGATCCAGATACCTTCTCCAAGCAAAAAAACGCTGACTGGTATAGATACAATTGTAATGGATCCTGTCACAATCACCCACCAAAATGAGTCACCAATCAACAAAAATATCAAACCCATCAAAATGAGGGATAAAACGGTCCACTTGAAATTATCCCAACGCGATAAAGGTGTAATTTCTCCATGTTGTAACAGAGAATGGATAGCGTTAATAATAATCAAGCCACCCGGCATATCTTCTAACGGTGTGGCATGCATATCGCCCCCATCAGTGTAACTCCCCCCAATGAGGACAATTTTATCCTTCAAAGCCCCACCTGCATTTGCGTCTTTAGATGAATCTAAATAAGATTGGGCTGAATAAACGGTTAAAATCGCATTACGATCTTGCGTTTTCTCATCATAGTCTAGCAGAAAATAACGTACTGTCCATTTTTCGCTTACGTTTGTTGGGGGAAGCCAAGGCATCTTGTACATAATCCGTTGACGAATACCATACATGCCTTCCGTGATTTCTAACCCCTCAGCAATTTTGATCGGTTCAGATGAGACAGATTGAGGTATATAATCATCACTACAAAATGCCGGTTTGAATCGACTTAAGGCGTTATTGAGACTCTCCTGTGCCTGTTGCGGTGTTTCATGACGAACTAGCGCGGCAGATAACAATTGAATAGAGGGGAGTACCTCGGGCTGTTTGTTTGTACAAATGGGTTGCCATAACCACCAGCGCCTGATGACATTATCGTAAGATGATGCCAAAAATAAAGGCGAGCCCCATTGCACAGAAGGTATGGAATTAGCCACAGCTTCTTCCAAAAAACCAGTGCGCGATTCAAAAATAGGCTCTGGGTTGGGAAGAAACCAATCAACAATGCTTTCATCCTCAGCATCATCAAACTCCGAAGGTGGGCGAAACATACGCGCTAAAATGATAGGCGGGCACTGTGTTTCGTCACAACGTGTTTGGTAAGCCGCTAGATAATCATACAATTCTTGATCGTAAGGATGTAATTGTAATGTTGTATTGATCTTATCAAAGAATGGTGTCAAGCCTGCAATAGGCGTTTTTTGACTTAAATCAATATCCACAATCACCAAACGCGCTTCACCCTTGACAGCCACATCAATGAGTTCTTTGACCTTGTTTCTAGGTGTAAACAGCGGTTCACCCCACCGTTTATGCGTCTGATTATCAATATCCAAAAACACAAAGGGCGGGATTTGTTTAGCCTTGGCCGATGGTATATCACCTTGATTGACTTGCATTGCAAAATCCAAATTAGCATCTTCCGCATCCATTATTAGCGGATAATCTTGAACAAACGATAAAACAAACCAGACGATTAAGCCAACAAGCAAATTAGCAATAAACAGGGTGTATTTAGCGTGTTTATTACAAATAATAGAAACGGGCTCGATGAGATTGAGTAGCCAATAAAATAGCTTTTGCCAAACAACTACCAATACAAAGATAAAACCAAAAAGTAAAACAAACTTATGTAACATTTTGTTTCCTTATTTAATTGTTGTCAATCGGGTACGCTGATATATTTAATATTTATACTGTCCACCGTTATAAGGTCGCGATTACGCATTTTGAAAAAAACGAAAAGGTTAGTCACCACCACCTGACTTGATCTTTCAGACAACGGCTGAAAGCTGTTGGCTATAAAATTCAATAGATCGCTATTATATGACGATGCTAAGTATAGCTAAAACTTTGAACGCCAAGCTACTAACGCGCTTATCCAAACTGGCCTTGAATAAATCATTATCGCCTGATTTGTCGGTATGCTCATCCAGCAGGATTGTATACCTCACGCAAGCATCCAATTGATTTATAAATGTTATTGAGATTTTGGGTGGCCGATAGGCCCTCAATCACCAATACCAGCCTATCGTTTTTTGTTAGATATCAGTGATGTCGAAGTTTAAGTCATTTTCAAAACGCTATCAATTCAAAGGATCATACAATGTCTGATCCAATAGTGATTGCAAAGGCACACATTTTGCTTTGGATCGCAAAATATTAAACAGGCGATATTTTAACCCAAAACCCAAAATAATGCCGCCTTTTTTGAATTTATCCTTTCTTATAAACAATCCTTGTAGTTATATATCTTCTTCTCAACTCATGCAAAACTTGAGCAAAATGATAAAAACCCGCATAAATCACTCAAAGCCAAAACCGAACCGTATCGCGAACCACATCTTTTATCTTCGGTAATTCAAATTCTTAACCCCCTTTTTTTCTGAAAGGCCTAATCCCCTGATAACCAAGGATCGCGATGGGGCAATTATCATACCCAAACGCCTCAAAATCATCGTTCAATCATCACATCCCTCACCTTGCGCTGAAATCATCTCAAACCCAAAAGTATAGTTTATATTTCATAGACTTAGAACCGTATTTGTATTAAGCCTTTGTATTTAAATTAAAAATCACTATATTATAAACAAACCCCTTACCCCTTATCAGTTTCTCCAAAAGGGCACGACATCTCAACAACGATAGCATCGAGCCAAGATCGGAACCCCGTTTAAGGGAGTCAACGGATTCGTTGTCAGGTGTTTTCATGGGATCGTCGCGTAGGCAATCTTAAACCGCCAAAGGTCTTAAAAACCCTCGCGGTTTTTTTTTGCCTCGTCAGAATTTAAACTAAATAGCGTGAAGCGATAAATCGCCTTATTAAGGTAGGAAAAATCCAGACTCTCAAAACTTCTCATAATGACTGATTCCACAGATACTTTTGATTCTAAACGGTTTTTGGCGAATTTGACCCATAAGCCCGGAGTGTACTGCATGTTCGATGCCTCCGATACCGTGTTGTATGTCGGCAAAGCGCGTCACTTGAAAAAACGGGTGGGGAGTTATTTTAATCACTCCGCCAATATCTCGCCCAAAACGCAAGCCTTAGTCGCACAGATTGCTGATATTGAAGTCACGGTTACGCAAACTGAAACTGAAGCCTTGATTCTTGAAAATACATTAATTAAAAGGCATCAGCCCCGCTATAATATATTATTACGTGATGATAAAAGTTACCCTTATATTTTTTTATCAAATGCCCCCTACCCCCGTTTAAAGCTGCATCGTGGCCTTAGAAAGCTTAAAGGGCGTTATTTTGGGCCTTATCCGCATGTTCGGGCCGTGCATGAAACGCTCACCCTGCTACAAAAATTATTTAGGATTCGTCAATGTGATGAGCCTTATTTCCGCCATCGATCGCGCCCTTGTTTACAGTATCAAATTAAACGCTGCACCGCACCTTGTGTGGGTTTGATTGATGCCGCGAGTTATCAGGAGGATGTGCAACATGTGGTGTTGTTTTTGGAGGGTAAAAGTCAAGCGGTGATGGCCACTTTAATCGAAAAAATGGAGGACGCAGCGCAAACGTTGGCATTTGAAACCGCCGCTAAATATCGTGATCAAATCCGCGCCTTAAGAAAAATTCAGACACCTCAATATGTCAGTCTCCAAGGGGGTGATATTGATATTATTGCCGCCGTCATTGTCGGCGATATTGGATGCGTGCAAATAATGAACGTCCGTGATGGGCGGCAAGTGGGCAATCGTGCTTTCCAAATCCCCTCAGGCCCTAAAATCCCACAGGGCTTTGAAATCCCTGGCTCAGAGCTAGAAACAGTACTGGCCGCCTTTTTACCGCAATATTATTTGGCCGCTAATCGCGATATACCCGACGAAATTGTGCTTCAATGTGATATTGAAGAAATGCCTTTACTCACTGAAGTCATCAGTCAACAGCGGGGGCGGCAAGTGCTGATACATTCAAAAGTGCGAAGTACACGGGCGCACTGGCTGAAAATGGCATTGGAAAATGCGCGTGTCAGTCTGGTACAACGCCAACCTTATCAATATACTGAGCGTTTAGCGGCTTTAAGTATTGTGCTCTCCCTTGAAACGCTGCCCAGCCGTATGGAATGTTTTGATGTGAGCCATACTCAAGGGGAAGCCACGGTGGCCGCCTGTGTCGTATTTGATCTTGATGGGCCGCATCGTGCTGATTATCGGCGATTTAATATCGATAATATCACAGGCGGCGATGATTATGCCGCCATGCGAGAGGCCTTGACGCGGCGATATAGCCGCTTAAAAAAAGAGGCAGCGCCTTTACCTGAACTATTGTTTATCGATGGTGGCATTGGACAATTTAAAGTCGCACAAGCCGTGCTGAATAAACTCCAATTAACGGATATACGCATCATCGGTGT
>Ga0316201_10004595_pt1 | contig 10454 bp, 9 predicted proteins | sample CS6wburrow_MG_FD_204516 | JGI IMG/M metagenome (GOLD analysis project Ga0316201, IMG submission 204516) | Coastal sediment microbial communities from Delaware Bay, Delaware, United States - CS-6 worm burrow | ecosystem: Environmental > Aquatic > Marine > Coastal > Sediment | place: USA: Delaware... | reverse complement strand
CGAAGCTGACGGGATACGCAGACGATCTCGAGGAGCTCTCGACTCAGAACGAAAAAGACATCGAGGTGTGGAACCGAGCGCTCCGAAAGGCTCGCAGACCGGGGGTTCCGACAGCCGTCCGAGACCGCACCGCGTCGATCCTGCAGGGCCTTCGCGAGGGGCGCAAAGAGCTCCAGCGCAAGCTTGGCGAGGTACTTGCGCTCCAGTCGGAGGCGCTTGACCTGCGCGATACCATTCGCATCGCGGAGCAGAAGACTGCGCTTGCGCTACAGGAACAGACCAAGAGCGTATTCGAGCGTCAGCATCCGCCGCTTTGGGAAGCCAACGCCGCGCTACCCGAGGACGCGGCAGGCGCTGCCTACGGGATTCGATTTTCTTGGTCGGGCGTGAAGCGCTACCTGAGCGACGAACGCGACACGCTGACGCTTCAGCTCGTGTTCGTCCTCTTGTTTGCGTGGCTGCTCTTCTGGGCACGGAAGACCGTCGACGCGCGAGTCGAGAAGCATGAGGAGGCGGGCGCGATGCCCTGGGAAGAGGACGCGGTCGAGGCCCTCCGACACCCCCTGGCAGCGGCTCTTCTGGTGGGACTCGCCTGGCTTCGCGTCCTCGATCCCCACCGGACGATCGAAATGGTTGTTCTCGTGTGGGCCATCGCTCTGCCGCTTTGGTTCATCGTCTACAAGGAATTGGTGCCCGAAGCACTACGCAAAGCGGTGGTCGGGCTCGGCCTCCTCGGTGTCCTTCACATCGTGGTCACCATGGTCTTCGGGAATTTGCGCGTCGGGCGAATCCTTCTGCTCGTGGAGCTCGGCCTGGCATTTGCGGGCGCGTTATGGCTCATCCGTTTCTTGCGGGCGGCCGACGTTCCGAGACGGGTTCAGCAGGGCCTCTGGTTTTCTGCCACGAGCCTGTGGGCGCGGGTTGCCCTGCTCGCCTCCTTGGTGGGCTTCGGAGCAACCGTCCTCGGCTACACGTATCTCGGCATGGAAGCCGCGCTTGTCACGGTGGTCGGCACGATCGCGGCGACGGCCTGGATGGCGCTCGCGCGAATCGTCGAAGCCGTCGTCTCGACTGCGGTGCATGCGGGTCAACTCGACGCGTTTCGCATGATCCGCACGAACCGGGACGTCACGGCAAGAACGCTGAGCCACGTGACCCGTTTGGCCGCCAGCTTCCTTTTCCTCTGGTCGTTGGCCGAGATGACCTCGATCTGGCGTCCCGTGGCGAAAGCGTTCCAAGGGGCGCTCGCCGCCGACCTCGGCTTTGGCTTTGCCAAGCTCGGATTGAGCCTTGGGGAGCTGTTGGCGTTCTTTCTCGTGCTCTGGTTGAGCTGGCTGGTCGCGCGGTTGGTGAGCTTCGTCCTCGGGGAAGAAGTCTTTCCCCGCCTTCCGATGAAAGAAGGAGTCCCCTACGCCCTCACGACCTTCACTCGCTACGCGATCATCACGATTGGTTTCATCGCTGCGATATCGGCGATGGGGGTGCCGCTCGACAAGCTGACCATCATGCTGAGCGCGCTCGGCGTCGGCATCGGCTTCGGCCTTCAAAAACTAGCCAGCACCGTCGTATCCGGATTCATCTTGCTCTCGGAGCGACCCGTTCGCCTCCAAGACATCATTCAGCTCGACTCCATGTTCGGGAGGGTGAGCAACATCGGCATTCGCGCGAGCACCATTCGCACTTTCGACGGTGCCGAGGTCATCGTCCCTAATGACGACTTGATTTCGGCTCGACTGGTCAACTGGACTCTGTCGGATCTAGACCGGCGTGTGATCATACCCATCGGCGTTGCGTATGGGACCGATCCCAACGACGTGCTCACCATCTTGAGAAGAGTGGCGAGCGAAAACGACCGAGTTCTCAGGAGCCCGGAGCCGCAAGCGCTCTTTCGCGCCTTCGGCGAGAGCTCGCTCGACTTCGAGCTACGTTTCCATGTCGAGGCATCGGGAGTCGTTGAAGTACCAAGCGAGCTTCACGTGGCAGTCACCGAGGCGTTCGCGGAGGCAGGGATCACGATTCCGTTCCCGCAGAGGGATCTGCACCTGCGCAGCGCGGCAGAGGGAGTCTTCCCGCCAGGTAGCGCGGCCACTGCGGCCGGCGCCGAGGGCTAGCTAGTGATGCGGTTTGCCAATAGGAGGCGCCGCACATTCAACCGAGCTCGAGCCGCGCGCCCAGAGCGAACACTAACCAAACCAACCGCGGCTGCGGAAGTAGAGATACATCCCCGACCCGAGCAGCATCAGCACGCCGAGCGCGATTGGGCACGCGTTCCTAGCTCCCCAATCCTCAGAGGTTCGATGTCTAGTGTGTCGTTGATCTGGTAGGCGGTGACGATCATCGTGTCCCACGATGACTGTGCGACTCTCCGGCGGAGGGCGAATCCCCCGAAATGAGTGGAAAACGAGGGATATCGTGGGCCCCGGCCTCGAAGCCGGGCTCACGAAAGCAGAAACAGGGAGGCGAACGCGATCGGATAGGCGACGCGGGACCAACGATCGACTCGGGCGGCCTGTGGCTTCTTGTCCTCTGCGACCAGCCGAGCGGTAAGGACCGATTGAACGAGAGCCAGGAATACGAGGATCGTGGACCCGCCAGTGAACACGTCGAGCCTGGTGAAATAGCCGAGCTCGGGGACCATGTTGGTGGTCGCGAACGTGAATGCGATGAGCGTGAGCATCGAGGTGGCCGAAAGGCCAATCTGAGGGCCAAAGTGAGCCGGGTCGAGCCAGAATACGGCCCAAGACATCGCGACGATCAGGCAAAGTGGCAGAAGCACCTTCCAGATGTAGTACGCCAAGTTCCGTTCCGCCTTGATCTCTAGATCGTACCGCGAATAGAACTTATCAAAGACGTCACCATACTCGCGACTGACGACCCCTACGGTGCTGCCGATCTGCCAATCGGAAATGTTCAAGACCTCACGTCGTCCAGTCGTCTGCTCGTCGACGACCAGCTCAACGTCGCTCTCTGCCCACTCCAACGAACGCATTGAAATGCGGAAGGTCTGATCATCGAAAGGAAACTCTCGCAGATTATGATGGGTTGCGAGGGTGGCGTAATAGCGCTGAACGTAAGTGACCTCGCCGCCGGGGCCGATGCCGGCTTCTCTGGGGCGAGTAGCAAGCTCGCGACCCGCGTTGGCGAATACGATCCCGGGAAACCAAATGTCGTCAATGCTGATCTCGCATCCTTGCAGCGTGGCGAGCCGTGGATCCGTCCACCGGAGAATGACTCCCAGATCGGCGGTGAGGGTCTGCTGAACATCGTTGACCTCCATCAAGTCGATCAAACGGATTCCAACGTGAACCTTGGTCGGTGGTCCGTTCGGCTCTGGCCTGATGTCGTTCCGAACGTCCGGCGCGGCGCAAGGATCGTCATCGGCCGACGCGCCATGTGCGAATGTTGTGACGGCGAGCGCAAGCCCAGCACACAATGCACCCAGCACTAACGAGGGACTGATTCTTTTCACGTTCGAGCTCCTTTCCGTATCGCGTTGACTGCGTCTTCGTTGGGCTGAGGCTCACGGTATTCGAGCAAACGACCCGACCGTGACCCCCAGGCTCACGATGAGCTGGTAGTCGTTCTTCTCGGGTCTGGTGCCGTCCGCCCGAGGGGGCGGATTCTCGGTCCGGTAAAACACGAACTTCGTCAGGAAGTCGAAGACGTCGGAAATCTCGACGCTAAACGCCGCGCTCCCGATGTGATTGGTGAGGCCGATGGTCGTGTAGACGACGTTGGAGCTCCAATCGAGCTCGAGCTCCACGTCGTCCGTGATATCGAACTCCCAGTACGTGCGCAGTGCCACGAATCCGTCGTTCCGCGGATTCTCGATACCGGCCTCCGTGCTGAGAAAGCGAATGAACTGGTAGCCAAGCCCGGCTTCGAAGTCCCAATCGGCGTTCTTCGTATCGAAAATGTGAACGCCGCCGAGTGCCGCAGGCGTCGCGCGAAAGCGCATGTTCGCAAACCTGTCGTTGAAAAACTCCGATATCGCTGGGATGACGTAGAACCGATCCGAAATGAACAGAATCACACCCGCGTTCGCGAGGTGTCGGTTGACGGTCTGTTCGCCTTTGGCGTAACCAAAGCTGCCATCGTAATCGACGCCCACAAGCGTGCGCTTGTCTGCGCGCGCAAGTCCAAAGAACGTGTTCAGCGCGCCCTGGTCTGCGTTGCCGGCGGTCCCGCTGAATCCCGCCGTGAGGCGCATGGACCACCAATCTCGTTCCCGCTGGCCTCCTCGGAGGATGGAAAGCAGCTCACTTCGAGGAAACACTTGCACGCCTTGCGGGGTCTCGATGATGACCTCCTTTTTGGTCACCATCGCCCTACCCATGACATCGACCTTGTCTTTGAACACGTAGGTATTGACGTGGGGAGAATGGAGCACGTGCACGTCGCTCCACGACTTCTTGAGGAAGTTGAGCTCGTCGCTGTCGAATTCGATGTCCTGATCACGCATCCAGTTGAGGTCGCCCTTCAGCCACTCGCCCGAGGGCAGCCGAATCCAATCGTAGGTATCGCCAAACTCAATAGTGAAATCCGGCGGAAGGCCTTCTGCGAGCTGCTCCTGGACCCGCCTGACGGCCTTCTCGACCGCCAACACGCCTTGACTTGCCTCGACCGGTTGGGCGGGCACGCCCTCGCTTACGTCGAGCTCGGGACCCTGAGCGCTCGCGGAGACGGGGCAGAACGAAACCAACCCGACCAGCGTCAGAATAGCCGGCCCGGCCCTACGCCTCGCGGCCCGCAGGCCCATGGCCACATGATCGAAGGCTTGCACTTCAACCCGAAGCTTGGGCTCCGTCGTGGAACAGCGAATCCCCTTAGATAAGGGGAAAATGGGGGGTCTTGGGAAGCGATAGGACCCCTACGAGCAGTCGAGTAGGCAGGTTTCACTGCCGGGACAGCAGACCAGCCCACTGAAGAAGAACTCGACGGGGCATGGCGACTCTTCTTTGGAACCCGAGCTCCAGCGCTAACGCACCCGCCGAGCGTCGACCACGTAGAGCGTCCCCTCTTCGAATGCCCATTCGACGCGGACTGGCCTGCCCATCCGCGCTTCGATTGATTTGGCGAGCTCGGCTACCGCAGCAACGTCTGCCGGAGAAAGGCAGAATCGCTTTTGTTGGTCCTGAGACACCCCGGTCTCCGCTAGCCCACGCGAAGACGGAACGATCTGCGCGGTCTTCGAGCCTATGATGTCCATAATCGGTTCGAGGGTGTCTCGATCGACGATGTGCGTGTCGGGCACTACGGCGCGGCCCGCGATTGACTCGCCAAGCCCATAGTTCGCGTAGACGAAGATTTTGTCCTCGCGACGCATCGATTCCGCCGTGAAGCAAAGGCCAGCTGCACTAGGACGGACGAGCTCTTGTACGAGCACGGCCACCGGGAACGCGGGCGGTTCGACGCGAGATCCATCAGGCACCGCACCCTGCAGTGCCGCCGAGCTCCAAACCTGACGAATGGCAGCTGGAACCTCTGCCGTGCTCACGGCCAATCGTGTCAGAGACTGGTCGGTCTTTGTCTGAGACGTCGCCCACTTCTCCTTCTGCAGAGGCGAGGCCCGCACTGCCCAGAGTGCGGATGGGTCGGTCGAGTACTGTTTGAGCTTCACGGATACCGCCTCTTCGAGCGTGCGAGGGTGAGTCGACGAGAATGCTTCGTTCGTCACGACGAACCCACGGGGCACCATCACCCCTTCGCTGAGAAGCGTCGCGAGCCATGCGCTCTTGTTGCCGCAGTGTAGGGACGACTGAGCCCGTGGGGAACGAAGATCAACGATGATGTTGCCAGTCATGGAGCATCCCAAATCAATTGAACAAGAGGCGGTCACGCTGACCTCCTCGAGCGTGGCTCGTGCCGCGCCAGATCGTGGAAGGAGATCGGCAAGCCTAGGCCGCGAACGCAGTAGACGAGCTGTGCCCTGGTGCGGAATCCGAGCTTGCGAAGCGCCGAGCACAAGACTGTCGACACCCGACCGGAGGAGATGCCCAAGCGGTAGGCGATGAGCTTGTTGGTCTCGCCAAGCGCGGCGTAACCCGCGACGTCGCGCTCCTGTTTCGTGAGCCGCCGTGTGTCGTACACACCCGGCGGGTTCGGCCTCACCAGAATGAAGCGCCGCGTCTCCGTGTCGAACCATTCGATCAGGCTCGATGAACCGCTGACCAAGGTCTCCCAAGCCCCGAGGACCTCCTGCATTTCGTCTTCCATTTTCACTTCCGTTCTCGCCCGGATTGTGATTTTCTTGCGATGAAGCAGCGGATACTTGCGCTAGCTTGGGCTTCGTCACTACGTAATTTGCGAAAGCCCCAGAGGTTTTCGCAGGAGTAGGCATGACAGCGCTTGCAAAGGTCCGGCACGAGCGGTTCGAAGACATCGACCAGGCAAACGAGTTCATTCCGGAGCAAGTCTCGGAGAGCGCGCAGCTCCAGCCGTCCCCAGTGGTTTCGGAGTATCAACAGATCGCCTACCCAGATCTGGTCGTCACCAAGATGAGAGAGGCTTCTCCTCGGGCAGACCACTATCGACTGCCTGACGGGAGCATGGGATTGGCGCTGCCCATTCGCGGCCCAGAGCGCGCGATCTGGTGCGGATTCGAGGTGCCCCACGACGTGTTGGTTGCCGAACCCGCGGGCAAGGATTTGTTCACCGTGATGCCGTCGAGCGGCTTTGGTGTCTTTATGATCGTCCTCGACGACGTGTTGATCGAGGAATGGGGGCTTGTTCCGCGCGGCCTCGAGATCGAGGCTGATGTCGACGAACGCCTGTTGGTTCCGCTCACGGAGCGGGGCGCGGCGGAGCTTCGCGAGTGGCTCGACGGCTGGTTCGATACGCCCGGGCGTTCCGATGCGTTGACCCGCGACCCCATGTCCTCTGCAGAGTTTCGCGACGGGCTGCTAGAGAGGCTCGCCGTGTTGCTCCGGGGAGCCGAGGCCGACTCGAGGCCCTCGTTGGTGGGGCGCCCGCTCGAGCGATACAGCTTGGTCCGACAAGCACTCGACCTCATCGAGCGAAACCTCGCGGAGCTGTCCAGTACCCAGGATCTGGCAGTTGAGCTCGAGGCAAGCCCGCGGCGTTTGCAGTACGCGTTTGCTGACGTGCTCGGAACGAGCCCGCACCAATATCTATTGATTCGGAAGTTGCACGCCGTCCGCCGTGAGCTCCGCGGGCGATGCCGACCCGCGACTACCGTTTCGCGCGCTGCCTCGAGATACGGTTTCCGCGACCTAGGGCGCTTCAGTGAGCGCTATCGCAGATTCTTCGGCGAGCTACCCTCCGAGACGCTCGCGCAGGGATGTAAGCAGGTCGCTTCGAAGTAGGCCCCAGCTTCCAATCTCACCCGGGCTACGTATTTAGCGAAAGCACGAGACGCGTTTGCTGGAATCGACTCGGGATGGAGACCCTGCCGACGATCGCGCGCCCGAGCTTGTAAAGGCTGCGAGCTGCGAAGTCTGGAACGCCTGCCGCGCTTTCGCAGATTACGTAGTGGCGAAGATCGCATCGTGCTTTACCGCGTCTGCCTTAGAACGAAGGAGGAACTCTCATGAATACCCAACTCCTCGCGCGCGCTCGATCGCGTCTAGATTCCTTTTCCATGCGAGAAGGTGACCTTCGCCGGTTCCGGTACGACGATTCGTACGAAGAAACGGTGTCGTTGTCGGATGGGCAACGGGTGCATCTTCGCCCGATTCGGCCCTCGGACAAGGACCTGCTTCGAGAAGGCTTCGAACGCCTCTCACCGGACTCGAGGTACGCGCGGTTCATGGCCCCCAAGGCCAGGCTCACCGATCGAGAGCTCGACTACCTGACGAACTTCGATGGTGTGAATCACTTCGCCATGGGTGCCGTGCGGCGGCACTTGGTGTCGAAGCCCGAGGGCGTTGGAAGCGCGAGGTTCGTGCGCCTGCAAGACAAGCCCGATACGGCCGAGCCTGCGATCACCGTGGCCGACGATTACCAGGGTAAGGGTCTTGGTTCCCTGCTCCTGCAACGGCTAGTCGAGGCGGCTTGGGAGCGCGACGTGCGCTGGTTTTGCACCGAGCTTCTCGCCGAGAATACGGTGTCGAAGCACATGTTTGAGTCGCTCAGCCCGGTGGTGGACTTTCATCCCGCGGGCAATGGGGCGTTGACCGCCATGATTCCCCTTTCCGAGCCGGACCGCACTCCGATGGGCCTAGGCGTCTCCTCGGGGACTCCGGTGCAACGGATCTTGTCTTACGTGGCACGGGCGACCGTCAGTATGCGTCCCCGTGTGACGCGGGCGCCGGACCTGCCCGCCTAAGAGACCTGATATCTGGCGGCTGCGAAGTCTCGAACGTGCGCCGCGCTTTCGCAGATTACGTAGTGGCGAAGATCGCATCGTGCTCTAACCGCGTCTGCCTTAGAAAAAAGGAGGAACTCTCATGAATACCCAACTCCTCATCGTGGTGATGACTGTCGTTGCGCTCCACCTCGTTGCCTTGGTCGGGGGCGGCTTAGCCCTGGGCATCATGCGACTTCTCGGTCGCCGGCGATGAGCGCAAACGGAGCCCCGCCGGCCAACGAATTGTTGTTGGGCGGCGCGCAAGGTCGACGCCGCGCGGGATTCCCATCGACGACAGTTCAAAACGGGTCGGCCATCGCCAACAAAGGAGATAGACATGAGATTGCTTAGAGAGACTTGTGCACGGGTAGACCAGGCCACAGGCCTGAGTCTCCCGGAGCTTCGCCACTCGAGAGCGCTTATTTGGTCCGCTATCGAACCCCTCGACCGTGCACTTGCTTCGGACATCGCAACTCCCAGCTGCTCGCGGCATGAAATCGTTCACATACGAGCGAAGCTGGAAACGGTTCTTTTGATGATCGCGAACATTATCGAAGGCCATCAGTGATACACACAAGTTAGCAAGCCCCGCCGGGCCGAACGCAAAGACCGCTGGTCACCCAACGTGCTGATAGTCGCTAAGAAGGTCGCGCGATACATCGAGCCTGAACCGCGAAAAAGGCTTGCAAAATTGATCGTTGCTGCGCGATGCAGACTGCGTTTGGGCTCACGTTGACATTGCTGACGTCAAATACGCGTCAAAACGAAAAAAAACGAGCAGGAGGCGCCAGATCGCCAACTGCTCGTTTTGACTTGGTTGCGGGGGCCGTTACGCACAGCGTTGTCCCGTGGAGCTCGGGGTACCGATGGAGGCGGTAGTCGCGGCGTGACTGGTCGAAGAACGCGATGGAATCTTAGCACCCGCTGCCAAACTCACCGCACCAGGTGCGCGATAACGCGCCTCAGCTCCGCTCCGTTGCGCTCCATTTCGCGCGACGGCGCAGCTCCGACCACACCTCAAACGCTCCGATGTCGCACAAGAAAGCCCCACCCGTTTCCGGGCAGGGCCCTGGATTGGGACGTCCCCTAGTCGTTGCTACTGCGGTGGTTCGCAGGAACCGCCGACGCAGAAACCGGCGCCGACGAAGGGGTCGGGATCGAGGATGTCTAGGCACAGGGTCCCGTCTTCCGCTTCGGCGCAACCGTACGTCAGGGCTTCACAGGAACCGTCGACGCAAGCAGAGCCGGGTATAAGACCGGGGCCCCCGCAGAACACCCCGTCTTGGAATCCGGTGCAGTCGTTGACACTACGTGTGCAATCGGCATCCTCACACCAGCCATACCGAGGCCTGGGCTCCCCCGGACCTTCTTCGAAGAGTGCGCAGACCGTCCCGTCGGTCAAGCCCGAGCAGTCGAACAAACGGCAGACGCCGAAAACGCAGAGCCCCTCGGAGCGATCGACTACGCATGCGGTCCAATTGTCGACTTCTGAGCAGTCACTCACAGGCTCACCGCCGGTTCCACCGGTCCCAGCTGCGCCGCCCATACCGGCTGCGCCGCCCATACCAGCCGCGCCGCCCACGCCGGCAGCGCCACCAGTTCCGGCTTCACCGCCAGCACCTCCGCCACCACTTCCGCCCGCGCCGTCGTCATCAGTACATCCTGTGACGCTCAGCGCGAGCACACACATAAATCCAATCAAGCAACGCATGGCTCACCTCCTGCTTCGTTCTAAGGCCGATGTGGTTAAAGCAGGATGTGATCTTCGCCACTACGTAATTTGCGAAAGCGCGGCACACGTTCGAGCGAATCAAAAGCGCGACCGCACGATTTGCGCAACACGCGCGAATTGCCTAGTGAACTGCGCCGTACGTGATTCCTCACTGCCAGGCTGATTCTGCGCGCAGCTCTTGCGATCGGCGGAGCTCGGTCTTTTCGACGCGTTCGGCGAGCGCCTTCTTGAGCAAACTGCCGAGCCGGTTCTGCTCGCGTAGCGTTCGACGCTTTTCTAGCGCGGATCTCGTTCCGCGTGCGCGAATAAGCCGCAGGCGTTGAGCACATAGATCAAGCGCGGAGCGGCGAACGGTGAAGAGTTCGCGCACAGCGTGTGCAGTTTTGTTAAACAAAACTCTACCTTGCCCGAACA
>Ga0316201_10004594_pt1 | contig 10455 bp, 6 predicted proteins | sample CS6wburrow_MG_FD_204516 | JGI IMG/M metagenome (GOLD analysis project Ga0316201, IMG submission 204516) | Coastal sediment microbial communities from Delaware Bay, Delaware, United States - CS-6 worm burrow | ecosystem: Environmental > Aquatic > Marine > Coastal > Sediment | place: USA: Delaware... | reverse complement strand
CCCGGCCGTTTGTATTGATGGGGTATTTATGGCCGTCAATCGGCCGCTTTTGCAAGAAAGCTTTAATGAAATGCTAACAGGCTTTCATTTCTATGATATTGATTTTTGTTTGAACAACTATCTTGCCGGCGTTAAAATCGGCGTGATTTTTAATGTGCCACTGATTCATAAATCCATTGGACAAACCAATGAAACCTGGGAAACACATCGGGCACTGTTTCTGGGTACCCATCACTATAATTTACCTTGTACGCTCAAAAGCCGTCTCATTTTTGATAGCCAAGCTATCAAACTCAAAAAATATCCCAAAGTTTCTATCATCATTTTACACAAGTCTAAAAATTTTCTGCTGTTTAACTGTCTCAATGCTTTAGCTGAAAAATCCCGCTATCCCAATTATGAAATCATCGTAGCTGATACGGGTTCCTCTCAAGCCGAGTTAGCGGAAATTGAAACACTGGTTGAAAGCACTAAAATGAATCTCAAAGTGGTGCCATTTAAAGACTATCATTTTGCCCGTATCAATAATGAAGTGGTTTTCAATCACAGTCATACCCAATCGGAACTGCTATTGTTTTGCAATAACGACATTGAATTAATTAACGACGCGCTGACACGCATGGTGCAAGTTTACACGCAACATAAAAAACAGTGTGGCACCCTTGGTTGCCGATTACATTTTGCCGATAACACGGTTCAACATGCTGGGATTCAATTGGTGATGAATCAAAATCAACTCGAAATCAGTCACCACGGCTTTCGATCAGATTACCACTTTAACCCTGATCAAGTGGCAAGTGATATCATCGGTTCAACGGCCGCATTTTTATTGATGCCCAAAGCATTGTTTAAAAAAATTGGGGGATTTAATCCAGCCTATCAGAAGTGTTTAGAAGATGTTGAACTGAATTTAACTTGCCTCAAGCAACAAAAAATCAATTATTGGGTAGGGCATGCCGTGTGTTATCATTTTGAATCACAAACCCGGCAGGAAAAGGGAACGATTACTCGTGATGATTATAATCGGCTTTTGCAGTTTTTACAGCATAATCAAGAGATTGCTAATCAATATCTAGGCCAATAGGTGGGTTTACGCTACGCTCCTACCCACCCTACAATGTGACATTATTAAAATAATCACCTTAATATCAATAGGTAAAAAAGATGTTTGCAAGATTTTTTATCAACAAAAACTATTTAGTCACCGGTGCCAGTGGGGGTATTGGTGCCAGCATTGCAAAAGCCTTAGCAACAGAAGGGGCTAATATCGGTGTTCATTACAACACCCGTTATGAAGGGGCTTTGAAATCTCAACAAGCCGTTGAAGCCGTTGGTGGAAAAGCCGTGATTTATCAAGCTGATTTGCGTTCCGCTCAACAAATCAAAAAGCTGGTAGCCACATTTATATCCGATTTTGGTAGCCTTGACGGTTTGATCAACAATGCTGGCATTGTATTGAAGGCCAGTATTGAAAATGCAGATGAAACGTATTGGGATGATGTGCTCCAAATTAACTTAAGAGCCCCTTACATTTTAAGCCGTGCTGCATTGCCCTACTTAAAACAGTCGAAAGGCATCATTATTCACAATACCAGTATTCATGCACAACACACAGTGGAATATTTGAGTGCTTATGCCGCATCCAAAGCCGCATTAGAAAGTTTGACTAAATCGCAAGCCTTAGAATGGGCTGAATATGGTATTCGGGTTAATGCGATTGCCCCCGGTGTCGTACCCGTTGAGCGCACTGAAGAGTATTTCAATCAGCCAGATAATCAGGCTTTATGGTTAAAACATTTACCTCTCAATCGTTTGGGCAAAGTTGAAGATATAGCCCATTTTGTTGTCTTTTTATGCTCTGATACAGCCGCTTGGGCAACTGGACAATCTTATATCGTAGATGGTGGCATGGTTGCAAGAGCTAACATGCCTTTTAGGCCTGTGCCCCCTTTGCCTGAAAAACCGATCAAGATAGAAGATTAACAAGAAAGCAGATGGATTAAGGCATATCCAACAAATAAATTATAATGCTCAGCTACTGACACCAAAATGCGTTTTCGCAAAGAAACAACGTTCGGCCTTGGTGTGCAGATTAGCCTGTTGTTGCTCAACTAAGCTCAAACGTTTCAACAAACCATCATGATTGGCAATTTGAATGTTTAAGCCTGGACGCGCATTGATCTCAAGTAGCATAGGCCCTTTTTCTTTATCCAACACAAAATCCACACCCAAATAGCCCAAACCAGTAAGTTCATAACATTGTGCAGCTAATTCAAGTAGCCGATTCCAATTCGGCAATTGCAAACCAGCCACTGGATTCCCAGTATCGGGATGTTCTTCGATGATTTCGTTGTACCAAACAGCGGATAAGGTTTTGCCACTTGCAATATCCAATCCCACACCAATCGCGCCTTGATGTAAGTTAGCCTTGCCATCCGAAACGCGAGTTGGCAATCTAACCATAGCCATGACGGGCACACCTAGAAAGACGATAATCCGAATGTCGGGCGCGCCCAGATAACTGATATCGGCAAAAATAGGATCAAACTCAATACGGTATTCAATCATCGCTTTATCAGATTGCCCACCTAAACTATAAACGCCACTAATAATATTGGAAATATGATAGAGCAGTTCCTCCTGAGTGAGAAATGTGCCGCTGATTTTACGGTATTTTTGTTTGCGTTGTCCTGAAAATACCAAAATACCATCGCCATGACTGCCTTTAGCGGGTTTAATCACAAAATCTTGATAATCCGTTAAAAAGGTAGGCACCGCTTTGATTTGTCCATAAAATTCAATAACGTGATAAAGTTCTGGTACGGGAATACCAACCGTTTTTGCCAGTTGTTTGGTACGCAATTTATCGTCCACCAACGGATATAAACGACGTGGGTTGTAACGCAAGGTGTAATCGGCATTGCGTTTATTGATACCCAAGACACCATTCGTGCCCAATTGTTTGATAGTGCGCCACATAGTCTCCCCAAAATCAAGTGGTCAAACGTCTAAAGCGGCTAAGCTCCAACAATCGGTAGCCAGTATAACGGCCCAACAGTAAAGTACTCGCTAAGCATAACAACAATAATTCTGGAAAGACAAAGAAAAGATGTTGGAGTAGTGATATATTCATGATCAAATACGCCATTATCGACACCAGAAGACTGCCAAAACCTTGTTGCAAAGCTTCTATATGACCGTGTTCTTCCCAGACAATGGACATTCTTTCAATCGTCATCGTAATGATAACAATGGGAAATAACGACATAGACAAACCATGTTGTAAATTGAGCTGATGGGTGAGAATACTGAGTGCTATGATCAGTAAAATCACGATGATTAATACCGAAGCCAAACGGGGAACGAGCAATAATTTCAGTTGTTCCAAATAAAACCGAATGGACAAACCCAAGGCGACGATTAAAGTAAACAATAAAATACCCCATAGCAGTTCCGTTTCTCGAAAAGCCAAAGCAATCAAAATAGGCATAAAAGTGCCAAATATTTTAATCCCAATCACATTACGCATGAGAACCAAAAGTAAGGTACCAATCGGGATCATTAACAAGGTTTTAAATACGGCCTGATTCGTCAAGGGTAGGTTAAGTAAAGAAAAATCGTAGAGCAGGGAAGGTTGGGTTTTATCCCGCCAAGCCAACATGCTCACCACATCAGCTTCATCTAAGGTGATTGAGGTTTCAACAGTCGGTGCCTGACCGCCTTTCACGTTTGCCAATGCTCCAATGCCATAGCGCCAAGCAAGATAATTATCTGGAATAGCTTGATGGCCTGATACCGGATTAAATGTCAGCCAGTCTTGATCGAAGACTTCCAACCAATAAACGGGTTTCACTAGCCGTTGGTTATTGCCCAATTGCACACCCTGCACAATACGAGTAGCCATTTTGCCTTGCTCAAGCACTTGCTGAGCGACTTGCAGTTTTTTTATCAGCGAAGGCCGTTTGCCAAGTAAAAACAGCATGTTTTCATCTTGCGCTTGATTGATTCGCTTGAGTAATTCTGACACTTGCGTTTCCACATCGGCAGAGATTTGATAAATTTGTTCAAGTACAGTTTCCACCGCCACCAATGTAGCCCCTTCAAGTTTTTTTCTAATTCTTCTTGGCGGCTCTTTTAGATTATGAGTTTGCGCTATTTCATTTGCTTTGATCATCACCCGATAATAAAGCGTTTGCAATCCATTAGCCTTTCGCGTAGACCAAACAATTTGTTCACCGTATTGAGTTGATTTTTGGGAAATGCCATATCCTTTGGCGACAAAGCCTTCATCCAAAACAGTAAAACGGCTATCTTGATGTGGCATATATAATACGACTTTAATGGCTTGACCTTTATCAGCGATAAACGAAATTTTGTTTTCAATATTCCAGCGTTTCACTGTCACATCAGGTGTAAGCGGATAGTGATAAACCAACGCTTTATAAGCAAAAATACCAATGCTGAGTAGGCTTAAAAAAGCAACCAACCAATAAAGGTGACGTTTTGGCATTTATTGTTCCTGGCAGTTTGAATTGTGCGGCACTGGGATCGTTGAATGGGATGGTCTCATTAGCCTTTATCTTGATAATAGGTAATAGGTAATATACTCAACGCGGGCGTAAATTTTACTTTTGTCATTTCGACTTGCCAGAGAAATCTTCTTGGGCGGGCGACAGATTTCTCGCTTCCTCTTCATTACAAAAAAGTTAAGTTTATGGACGCGAACAGTATAGGTTGGCACTGGGCTCTTGTGAGAGACGATATTTTATGAATATTGGTCATTGGTAATGATTAATTGGTGAGTGTGGCCTCTACTTGATGTTGTTTGTCCCACGCACCATTTGGCATCGGGTGTGTCCCGCGCACCGCATTAGCCATCACGACGGTGCGTCAATGCCATTAACTTCAGTTATCGTAATGAATGCGAAAGTAGGAATATAAACGTTCGAGCTTCCTGGATTCCTGACCGAAAGCAGGAATGACACAAGCTCGAATAACCTTAAGTTAATGGCAGCGCGACGGTGCGTGTTTTTCCCCTACAGTCCTCGTCGTTTTTTAAAAAAATGTTATCATAAATGTTATCATTAATTAAAGCAATACCTTTGCCAATTTTAGGTAAAAAGCATCAAATTTCAAATTGACAATGCGTGACAAGGGATTTAGCATTAACACCTTAACTTTAATAATGACAAAGTAGAATGCGTTATGCAAAAACGTCGTACCCGTAAAATGAAACAGATGGTTTTGGTTATTATACTTTTTCTCAATGGTTTGTGGCTTCCGGTAGCCGCTCATCAAGATAAAGAGCCTACCAATGATCCTCAGTTGTCACAACCTATATATAAACCGTTTATTGAACGGTACATCTTAGATGAACTCAAACAATTGCGGCAAGATCAACAAGCATTCCGCGCTGAAGTCGCAGAGAAGGTTGCACATGCGCGCTTGGATGCCTCAGATCGCACTGTGCGTTATACCACTGACACGATTAATATTGTCTTCTTTATCATCACAGCGGCAGCCTCGATATTAGTTCTGGTGGGTTGGAATTCAGTGCGTGACATGAAATCCAAAGTTGAGGAAGTCGTCAATAAAAAAGTGGCCGATATCACATTAGAATATGAAAAAAGGCTCAATACCATTGAAGCAAAGTTAAAACAACGTTCTGAGCAAATCTTAGCCGCACAAGAGGATATCTTAGCCGCACAAGAGGAAATATCAAAAGCCAATACCATCCATTCTTTATGGATGAGGAGTGGTCTCGAAACGAACTTACAAACCAAAATAGAATTTTACGACGAAATACTCAAGATTAAGCCTGAGGATGTTGAGGCAATTAGCTATAAAGCTGATGCAGTATTGGAATTAGGAGAAGGCGAATGGGCTTTAAACCTGAGTAACATGGCAATAAGTTTTGACGTGGATTATGGCTATGCGTATTGGCAACGAGCTTGTGCACATGCAGAACTTGGGAATACGAAAGCGGCATTAGAAGACATTAAAATTGCGCTTGATAAGTCACCTAACCTTAGGAATGAACTTGTTAATGAAAATGCTTTTAAGAAATTACGTGAAACCCAAGAATTCGCAGAACTCAGAGACAGTGAAAAAAATGTCAAAATGGGCAAGTTTTCGGGCGATTTCAAGAAAAGAAACGACCATTGAGTGTCATTTCGGCTTGCCAGATAAATATTAAGACCATTTCCGTTAAGAGACTTACAATCTGGTCTATTGTTTTCCCGAAATCGCTTCGTCTGTCACTCATTGATACGAGTATATTCAACATCAATTTGACCACTACATTATTCCTGAGAAAGAATGGTATCCGTGAAGCTTTTATTGAAACATTGGCCTTGGTTATCGTTTTGACAATATTGAGCCGGAGCCGGTTTGCTTTCCAAAAATCACATTTCTATTACCAAACGTGACGGACGGGGTTGCAAACCCCGTCCAGCAACAAATATTCCCAATTCCCAATTACCAATTCTCATTTTCTAGAAAATTTAAAGCGCAATGTCGGATACTTGTTTTCCTTCTCCGTTAAATAAACCAAATACAGTTGCCCCGTTTGTGGGTCGATACGATAAGCCACCCGATCCCTTTTACCCTTTAATACCGTCATGGACTGATATTGAGCAACCGGTGCGGGTAGAGCCGTTTTGACAAAATACAAAGGAATCAGCTTTCTAGCCTCTTTATTTTTCAGTCTTTTGACGAGGCCAGCGTATTGTACCCCTGGATAGCCATGAGCAATGTATTTTTCCGTTTCAACTTTGGGAAGACGTTTGGTGGGTGTCGTGATAGTCAAAGTATCGGAACTAGTCCAAACAACAGAAAGCCCTTGTTTTTTGGGTGCGGGCAAGGGTTTAAACACTTTCAGCTGCGGATCTCCCCAAAGCCTAAAACTTAATGCAACCCTCAAGCTTTTCGCTTGTTCACGATGATTGCGTTGGTTTTTTAAATCTTGTAACACATAAAAATAATTGCGTGCATCACGTAAGGCCGTTCCCAAGGTTTCGCCTTCGTATAACGCACGATCAATCAGCGTTTTAATAAAACTACTACCCGATGCGCTATGGATACTGGTAACGCTACCAATGAGGGCAACACCGCCTAATTGGAGTAACCAATCAGGCATCTCATTTTCCAATGAGTTACAACTTTGTAAAATAACGATTGGTAGGCCTTTAAAACGCTTGACGCTAGGATTAAAATCAGCTTCTGGCACAGCCGCTTCTGTTTCAGAAGGCAACCTATCTGTAAAAAAGCGATGAGACTTGAAGGGTAAGTCATCGTTTGTGAATGACTCTTTTGTCTCATGATACGGTTCTTCATTTCCTGCCGGCCCCATTTTATAATGCGTAAAGTGAATATCGTCATTTTCGTTATTTTGAACATCGGGCATTTCAAACTGAAAAAAGAATGTCGGATCTTCCACCAAGCGTTGATGATAAGCATGTCCTTGAAAAATGATCAGATCGGCGTTTTGACTGGCATCTATTATATCTGGCTCACTTGCTAGACGATGATAGAACTCATCCACGTTCAGGGAAAAATTACGCAGTTCTTGTGAAGTCGCTTGACTAATGGTTTCACACAAAAGCAGCCCTTGCTCTTCATAATCATCCACGAGATTAGCAACCATTAAAACACGATGCGGTTGTTGTTGGAATAAGTGTTCTCGATATAAACCACGAACAAATAAAGTAGCGGTTTGGTATAGCTGGTTGAAAGGCATTCTGCCAATACCAAATGAAACAGCTTGCTCCTCATTTTGAGGATAAGTCAACATTTCCACTGGCAACTCATAGTTGTATGAATCACCTTCAGCATACACACTTTCAATCTGATAATCATACATGCCAATGGCCGATTGTGTTCCCAACAAGGTCATGGTTGAAGGCCTCAAAGCGTATTTTTGTATCAGCTGAGTGGCTTGCTTTTCAATAGTATTGGGATCATCCGTGCTTAAAAGCAAAGGTAAGCTCTTGCGTAGCAAGCTGATATAAGGCACTAACCAGGTATTTTGGCCAATATCGTCGCTGACTATAGGGAGTCTCGCGAGCAAAATATTTTCCAGAGAGTGGCCTAATTGCTGTACCAGCAATGAAGTGATTTTCTCTGGAGGGTGTCTGCTAACCTGATAAGATTTATCAAGCCAAGACCATTTAGCCACTCTTGATCGGTTAATCAAGGTGATGTGTTTGACCTTCAAAGCGTTCAATTGTTTAACCCATTCGCTGGGAGGCAAGTCATCCGAAAAAAACAAAAAAGGCACTGCATAATGTGCCGCAAGCGTTGCACCGATGATAATGCTTTCAGTATCATCAACCCAAGCCCCAATGACATGAGGGCTAGAGGGCCAAAATCGTTGTGCAATTTGCAAACTCGCTTGAGTCTTTTGATTGGGCAGAGAAATCGTTCGCCCAGCCAAATGACTGGTTGACAACTCGGCCATCTGCTTATGAGTAGCCAGCAAAAGCGTATGGGTATCGGCTATTTTTGAAGCCAGTGCCACCTCCCGTTTTGGATAGTCTGCTGGGATGATGGCTAAAAAAGGCGGTATTGCAGGTTTTTTTCCCAAGTGAGCCGCCAAAGGTGCCATAATGGGCAACAACCAATGTTCATTTTCAGACGTGAGTAACAGATTAACCGTTTGATTAAATTGCGGTTTAGCGGCCACCTGAAAACTCAAGTGGTTTTCTGTTATGCTTAACGGCGAGTATAAGAACAATAAAGCACTCACAACAAGGGGGAGCGTTAAATAATGGGTCAGATTTTTAAAACTGATTTTGTTCATGCCTATTTTCCAAGTTAGATGATCAATTATAACAGTGTTAGAATAAATACTATCCATTGTAGAAATATTATATAGTAAACTCTCTACATTTATAGGCTTTTTCGATTGGCTTAAGGAAGTTCCAAAAAAATAAATCCCAAAAGGCAATTCAAGCCAGTTTGTTTAATTTCTCTCATTCTCTGCGGCTCTGCGGCTCTGCGTGAGCCGACAGTTTGTGACATAAGATTTGTGTGCATAGAGTAGCCCTGCGGGATAATTTATTTTTTTGATATTCCTAAATACAAAAAAGGGCAACCACAAGGGATTGCCCCTACAAATAATGTATTTCATACAAAAGGGAAAGGCTATATAGACATCCTAAATGAGTTGTAAATTTTATCCCACGAATGAATTTAAAGCCTTTAAAGCTGATTTTCTTCACGAATCATTTAGGCGTAGTATAGTAAACTCTCTATATTTATAATCAAATTTTTATCAAGCTAAATCTTCTTCGCTGGAATTGATCTCTCCGTTAAGTACTGAACCACAAATAAACCGGTATTTTACCGCTTCGAGACGCTTCGCGGCGCAAATCTACAATTCGCGGTTTCGTTCCGACGCGATCTCGAAGCGTCTCTAATGACAAATAAACATTGCTTCTATTAAAATACCTCAATCAAAATTTATGGTTCAGTACTTATAATCAAAAATTTTGGCTTTAGCCATAAAAAAATAACCAACATGATCAAAAGTGATAAATCAGTCGGTGTCAGTGGAGACTTTGAAATTTTAATCGGGAGCGGCCGCGCTTGTGGCATCCGCTTAACGACAATAGAAGTACCTGAGATTGCGCGTAAACATGCCATTTTTAAACGTATTGGAGATCGTTTATTTATTCAAGACTTAGGCTCTAAATCGGGCACTTTTCTTGATGGTAAGCGATTACCCAAAAAAATGTGGGAAGAAATTGTTCAAAAAGCCACGGGCCATAATGAGATAAAATTAGGTCAAACACCGATTGGTATTGATGCCCAATTGTTTCGAGGCCGGCCGCGTGCTGGAATAGAAACAACCGCTTTGTATTATAAAGTCTCCGGCAAAATGATTTGTAATGGGGCCTATTTACGTGCCAAACCGGGAACAATGACGGCCATTATGGGCCCGGCAGGTTGTGGTAAAAGTACTTTACTGGATTTAGTCAATGGTTATCGCGCACCAACGAGCGGCCAAGTTTTGGTGACAAGAGATCAAGACATCATTAATGTTCATCAAGATTACGGCAAAGTGCGAGAATGGCTAGGTTATTTACCACAAGATGATATGATGATTCCCGAATTGACGGTTTCTCAGTCATTAAATTATTGTTTACGTTTACAATTTATCGGATTAGCCGCGTCAATACGACAGATCATGATTCGTAAAACGTGCTATAACTTAGGTTTTGATGAAAATCGGCTGAATAAATTTTTAAATACCGTTATTGGTTCTTCTGAATCAGGGATTCGCGGTTTAAGTGGTGGTGAAAGAAAAAGGGCGAATTTAGCCCATGAATTGATAGCGATGCCTTTGATTTTATTACTAGATGAACCTACATCAGGCCTGTCTTCAGTCGATGCTGACAAAATTGTGAGATTATTACAATCTGTAACACAACTTGATGAGTTAACCACGATTGC
>Ga0316201_10004593_pt1 | contig 10456 bp, 6 predicted proteins | sample CS6wburrow_MG_FD_204516 | JGI IMG/M metagenome (GOLD analysis project Ga0316201, IMG submission 204516) | Coastal sediment microbial communities from Delaware Bay, Delaware, United States - CS-6 worm burrow | ecosystem: Environmental > Aquatic > Marine > Coastal > Sediment | place: USA: Delaware... | reverse complement strand
GAGAGAGAGGTACTAGCCATGGAAATCAACATTCTCGAGATGTGGCACACGATGAACCCGATCGTGAAGAGCGCGGTGGTCGTGCTCACGATTCAGGGCATCTGGGGTATCACCGTCACCATCGACCGATTGCTGATGCTGTTCATGTCGAAGCGGCGCTCGCGCAAGTTCGCCGCCGACGTTTCAGAGCCGATGGAGCGCGGCGACGCCAATGCCGTCATGCAGGTCGCCGAAGACGCCAAGAAGCGCAGCCATTTGGCGCGATTCATCTTCGAAGGAATCAAGGTGTTTCAAGACAACCTTGCCCTGGGACACAGCCGGGACCGCGCAGCGGAGTTCACGCAGCGAAGCCTGGAGCGCACCGGCGAGAATCTCAGCACAAACCTAAACAAGGGCATGAGCGTGCTGGCTACGAGCGGTTCGACCGCGCCTTTCGTCGGCCTGCTCGGAACCGTCTTCGGGATTCTCGGCGCCTTCAAGGTCATCGGGCAGGACGGTGGCGGGGGCCTCAGCACGATTGGGCCTCTCATCGGTGAAGCGCTCTACGTCACCGGGTACGGCCTCATGGTCGCGATCCCGTCCGTGATGCTCTTCAACTGGCTGAGCGGCCTCATCTCCAAGTACGAAGCGGGCCTTGCCAACGCGGGAAGCGAGCTAGTCGACCAGCTCGAAGCAGGCGCCCTCGGTGGCGACCCCGAGGCGATCTTGGATTCGCCCAGCGCTGCGATGAACGGGCAGGCCGCGGCACCCTTTCCCGCCGAATGAGCGAGATCCTCTAAACGGACGAGCCTATGTCTAGCCTCTCACGAAAGAAGCGCGAAAAAGTAAAGCCGGAGATGAACGTCACACCGCTGGTGGACGTCGTCTTGGTGCTTCTGATCATCTTCATGGTGATCCTGCCGGCGGCTGTGAGCGATCAGAACCTCGAGCTTGCGAAGCTCGAGAACCCCGACGAGGAACGCAAAGGCGAACCGGACCCCTATGTCCTTTCGATCGATGTTGACGGACGGCTTTGTCTCGATGACTACCGAGTGAATAGGGACGAGCTCGCCGCCCATCTCAGGGCTGCAAACGCCGACGACCCGACCAAGAAGCTCGTGCTTCGCGGCGACCACCGGCTGACTTACGACAAGGTGCGCGATGTCATGGCCATCGTGCAGGACGTTGGGTTCCCAGGGGTTGCGCTGCGGGCCACCAGGGCGGCGTTGGACGACGCCGCTGCGTTCGCGGAAAGCGTTCGCAAAACCAAACGGGCCGTTAACTAGGAGGCGACACAGATGGGAATGAACATCGGCGCCTCTGAAGGCAAAAAAGGCAAAGCAAGACCGGAGATGAACGTCACGCCGTTGGTGGACGTCGTCTTGGTGCTCCTGATCATTTTCATGGTGATCATGCCGCTCATGCCGGCGCACTTTTGGGTGCACGTGCCGGACAAGCCGGATTCCGAGGACATCACGCCTCCCGATCCGAATCAGAAGCAGCCGCTGGTGATCAGCGTCAATCCCGAAGGGCATTTCCAGATCAACAAAGAGGTGGTTCGGGACGAGGAGTTCGCCGAGAAGCTCAGGCGTGTCTTGATTGCGCGCGGAGAGCGGAAGGTGTTCTTCGATGCGGCGGATAACGCGCCGTACTCACGCGCTGTCCGCGCGCTCGATTTGGCGCGCGTCGGAGGAGCGGCACACATCGCAATCCTTACGGAGGGCGTGCACGACTAGGAGCATGTCGAGCTGACAGCCGGGCGTTGCAACTCGGTTCGTCGAAGGAGAGAAATGTCCAGGCTGACTAAAGAAGGGCTTGTATTGGCCCTTCTCGTGGGGATTAGTGCGTCGACTTCGGGGGAGTTACTTGCCCAGGAGCCCGACGTGCCGTCTTCCGAGGAGAAGCCTCCGGCCAAAGAGCCGCCATCCGACGAGGAAGACAAGGCGCCGGCAAACGAGGCGCCGTCCGAGGATGAAAAGGACGAGAAGGTCCGCGGTGATGTCGACGGCAAGGAGTGGATTACGCCGGACGTCGGGGCTTCCGACGAGGAAGAAGAGGAAGACGAGATCGGTGACGTCGACGAGGTGGTCATCGAGTACGCCCCAAGTCCCGACATGGAGGAAGACAGCGTCAAAGACGCCGAGGGCAAGGAGATCGAAGAGGCCTCGACCCCTGTCGTTTCGAAGTCTGTCGAGGTTCAGGATCCAGACGCGCTCGAGCCCGGAGCCGACAAGAAAACGGGCGTGCAGGGGCAGGTCGTCTCCCGTAAGCCGAAGAAGGTCCTTCCCGACGCGCCCGTCCTCGCCAAAGGCAAGGAGGACGGCAAGCTCCGAAGCACCATCACCGACGAGCGGGGCCGGTACCGGCTCTATCTGCCGCCCGGAAAGTACACGCTTCGCTCGTACTACGACCTCTACCACGGGGCGCGTTGGGACGACATCGCCGTCACCCGCGGCAAGTTAAGCCGAGTCAACTTCATCCTCGATCCGATCAGCGAGAAGGACGCCGGCGTTGAAGAGCAAGAGGTCGTCTACCTCGCGGACACCTCGAGCGAGGCCGCGCAGCTCAACATTCGGAAAGAAACCGTCAGCGTGCAGGACGCGATCAGCGCGGAAGAGATCAGTCGCGCCGGGGACAGCACCGCAAGCGGCGCGGTCAAGCGAGTCGTTGGCGTCACGATCGACGACGATGGGCGCGTCATCATTCGCGGCCTCGGGGGCAAATACAATCGCACTCTTCTCAACGGCATTCCGATTCCCGGTGTCGACCCAGATGTTCCGAGCGTCAAGCTCGATATCTTCCCGGCCGATATCGTTAGTAACCTGGCCGTCGTCAAGACTCCGGTCCCTGACCTCCCCGGGAACTTCGCAGGCGGCCTTCTTCTCATCGAAACGTCGAGCTTTCCCCAAGACTTCCTGCTTAAGGCGGGCGTGTCGATTGGCGCAAACACCCTCAGCACCTTCCAGGAGATGCCGACCTATGATGGTGGGGGCCGCGATTGGCTCGGCTTCGACGATGGTACTCGTGCGCTTCCCAACCAAGTCGGTCCGCAGTTCTTGGGGATCGATCGCAGCGGGGTGGGGGACGGCCGGTATCAGAGCTTCGACCAGATCGCCAATGTGGATCGGGCCTTCGAGCCGGTCTGGAACGCACGAACCAAGCGCGCCATCCCGAAGCTCGGCGCGAAAATCAGCCTAGGCGACAGCGGGGATTTCAAGAAGGAGGGGCGACGGGGAGGCTACTTGCTCAGCTTCACCTACGAATACGAGGAAGTCGTGAGGGACGGCTTCAACCGGCAATACAACTTCGACGAGGATGGGCAATCGACCATTCCTCGGGAAGACTTCGACTTCAAGCAGGGAACCCAAGAAGTTCTCTGGGGAGTATTCGGCAGCGGTTTCGTCGAATTCGATCGGGACAACACGCTTAATCTCACGTCGTTCTTCAGCCGCACAGCAGCGGATGAAACGCTGGTCAAGCTTGGCGGTGCGGAAGGCGAGATCAGCTTCGCGCCTCAAACGAGAACGAGCCTCGACTTCATCGGTCGGACCATGTTCTTCAACCAGCTCCAAGGAGACCATCGCAATCTAGGAAAGACCAAGCTGCGTCTTCGTTGGAACGGGGTAGCCGCTCTAGGGAAGCGCGACCAACCCGATAGGCGCTTCGTACAACAGTTCCTCGAAACACAGAGAGTGCCTACAGCGACGCGTTCCTATTTCGACTTGAACCAGGTCTCCGCTGGAGGCACGACCGACCTCCGTTTTCCTCTATGGAAAGCGTTTGAAGGGACAGCGTACGGTACGGTGGGCTTCGACGCCGGTTTCCAGAAGAGGGACTTCGTGGCGCGTCGCTTCGCCATTGCGCCGTTCCCGGGTGCGAGCATTCCCGTGGGCGACCCTGAATCTCTGTTCGGGCCGGAAGGCCTGGGCACGCTGACCTTGCTCAGTGAGATCACCACTCGAAACGACGGCTATCGCGCGGACAACACGCTGCTCGGTGGATATCTCCAGCTGGAAACCCCGATGACCACGTGGCTCAAGTTCCTCGGACTGCTTCGGATGGAGGTGTTTCGTCAACAGGTCGAAAACGAAGACCCGTTCGCCGACGATCCGGCAAGGGGGCCGCCGCCGCCGGACTTCGTGCGCCAGAATACCGATCGCAGGGATATCGACCCGATGCCGTCGGCCAATTTTGCCTTCACGATCAATCCGAAGATGTTCGTGAAAGTCGGCTACGGCATGACCGTTATACGTCCTGCGATTCGCGAGCTGGCCCCGTATCCATACATCGACTTCCTGAGAGGTTGGTTCACCATCGGCAACCCCGCATTGCAGCGTTCGCGGGTCCAGAACGTCGAGGCCCGTTACGAGTACTACTTCGGCGAGAGCAACCTCGTGTCCGCCACGGCGTTCTACAAGAACTTCAAAGATCCAATCGAATTCATCATTACGAGCCCGGTCAACAGGACCGCGACCTTTCGAAACGCAGAGAAGGCTTGGCTGGTCGGCGGGGAGGTCGAGCTTCGCGTGGGTCTTGGGACCCTCTCGGAGAAGCTCGACCGGCTGTATTTTTTGGGAAACGTCGCGGTGATGAAGTCCAAGACCACACTGTCCGCGGACGCCGCGGGCAGCGGTCGGACGGAGCGACCGCTGTTCGGTCAGTCGCCCTACGTCACGAACCTGTCACTCCGTTTTGACGATCCTGATGCGGGCGTGATGGTCGGTCTGGTCTATAACGCGTTTGGTCGACGAATCGTCGAAGTGGGCGGGGCCGCGGGAGACATCATTTTTCCCGATGTGTACGAGAAAGCACAGCACCTCTTGGACCTCATCGTGACTTGGAAGCCGACCGATCACGTGAAGCTCGGTTTCAAATGGAAAAATATCGCCTTCGCCAAGAAGCAGTACGAGCAAGGAAACCAGCTGGTGCTCGTAGCAAATCGGGGCACGTCATTCAGCATCGGGGCTGAGTACATCTATTGAGCGTCGAATGCGGCGCTTGCGGGAGACTCAGAGAACCCGCGCAGCAAGAAGGATAGGTTATGAGGAAACACGCAGGTTTGATTTACGTGGGCGCGCTCTGCGCGCTGTTTGCATTCGCACCAGGCTGTGACAGCGACGAAGGCAATGGTGGCACCGGCGCTACGGGTGGGACCGGTGGATCGGGTGGGACCGGGGGTAACGGCGGCCCGCTGTGCGTCACACCCGGCTCGACGGTGACGCTGCCCTCGGAAATCTCATCCGACACCACGCTCACTTCAGATTGCACGTACAGGCTTTCGGACAAGGTCTACGTCAGGAGCGGCACGCTGACGATCGAGGCAAGTACCAAGATCATCGGAGACCCGGAGGCAGCTTTGATCATCACGCGCGACGCCATGATCGACGCCGAAGGCACCGAAACCGAGCCGATCGTCTTCACATCCTCCGCACCGGAGGGAGCGCGTCAGCCAAAGGACTGGGGCGGCGTCGTCCTCGCCGGAAACGCGGTGCTCAGCTTTGGTGACAACCAGTGCGGTGGCGACACCGGCGTGGTCTGCGAAGGCAGCATCGAGGGGATCGCGGATGACGAGGAACCCATTAGGTTCGGCGGCACCGACGACGACCACAACTGCGGCACGTTGAAGTACGTTCGAATCGAGTTTGCTGGCTTTCCATTGACCGAAGGCAACGAGCTCAACAGCCTCGGCGTGGGCGGATGCGGGAGCGACACCACGCTCGACTACATCCAGCTCCACCTCGGGGAGGATGACGGTGTGGAGTTCTTTGGTGGGACCGCTTCGATTAGCCATCTCGTCGTCTCCAATGCCGGGGATGACGGCCTCGACTGGGACCAGGGCTGGCGAGGCAGCGCGACGAACTTCATCATCGACCATCAGCTTCCGAGGAGCAGCACTGCGAATGGCATCGAGGCGGACAACTCGGGCGACAGGCCCGACGCGGAACCGCGCTCCAATCCTACGATTGCAAATGGCACTTTGATCGGCGCGCCGAACACCCTGTTTGGCATGCACCTGCGCCGCGGCACTATCGGGTCCTTGAGCGGGCTGATCGTGACTGGTTTCGCGAATGCGGGCATCGACGTCGAGGGCACGGCCTGGGACGGCGCGTGGCCGACGACCTTCTTGGTCCGTGATACCTGCTTCTGGAGCAACAACCCCGACTACGCTGTCGATGAGAACGATCCGGAGAAGGTTCCATCGGATCCAGCGCTCTTCTTCGACGAGCCGACGGAGCTCGCGGATGGCCTGGGCAACACGACCGACCAGGATCCGATGCTGGTCGATCCCGCCAACAACGACTACGCCGCCGGGAACGAAAACTGCGCTGGTGCATTTGCACCGGATGGAGTCGACTGGACCGTCAACTGGACCGAGTACCCCGAGAACTGATCGCGAAGCCCAAACGGCACTTCCCGAGAAACCGCCGACCCCATTTGGGAGCGGCGGTTTCCTTTTGACCGCTATCCGGTTGGGCGAGCACGCAGTCGGGGCTCTTCAATTCGTTCGGCGACTGCATTGGTCTCGCTGTGTTTCAGGGGCGCTGGCTGGTCGCGCTCGCGATTAGATGCTTCGGCCACAGGACGGAGCCCAATGCGCCCCGCGCCTCAGCTCGGAGACGGGATGCAAGGACCGGGGCGGGCGAGGCGAACGCCAGCCATATCGGCAAAGCAAACGTTCTGATAGGTCTGGTCGTCACAACCACAGACCGGGCTATCGGTGTCGGGGCACATGGTTGGCCGCTCGATGCATGCGCCGAGCCCGCCCTCGCACAAACCCGTTGCGCAGAGCTCTGTGGCGGCACAGTCGTCGTTGGACCGGCACGCCTCATCGATGCGGCCCGCGTCTCCACAACCCTGCAGCAGGACGACGATGAGGCCCGCGGCGAGCGCCAGCAGACTGAGACAGACGAGGATACGCGTCGACATGAGGCCAGACGGTAGCCGAAGACCGAAGGCGGGCGATGGTGCTTGCCGAGATCGTTTCGAAAATGTTGCAGGTGACATCATCGCGACCGCGGCTAGAGCGTGCTTTGAAAGAACCGCCACGCCGCAACGGCGGCGTTGATGTCCTGGCTGGTCGGTCCGATCATGTGTTTGGGTAGGTATTGCCAGCCGGACGGCCAGGTGTGACCCGCACCCTCCACGGCGAAGAGCTCGACTTTGGTGCCTTGCGCACAGCCCGTAGCCTTGTGCCGCTCGATTCGGGTTCCGTCGCTGGGAACGAAATTGGGGATCTTCGACACGGTGACGTTCGTGCAGCCGTCATGGCGTCTCCAAAACGAGAAAGTCCGCTGGACCGAAAGCACCCGACCGAGCTTCTGACCATCGAACTGCACCATCCCTCCGTCCCAGGGCACGATCGGATCTTCGGTTCCGTTGATCATCAGGGCTGACAACGGTTCTTTCCCACAACGCCAGCGCCTACGTGCGACCGGATAGGGCATGGCGCCGATGATCGCTGCAAACCCCCGAAGCTTCTTGGTTCGCTCACACGCGAAGCGATGCGTCATCATGGCGCCGTCCGACACTCCGATGAGGAAGACCGCGTCGGGATCGACGTTGCGCTTCTCGACGAGGTCGTCGATCAGTGTCGCGAGGAACCCGACGTCGTTGACGCCCTCGCGCTGCGCAACATAGCGATCGAGGTCGCGCCCATCGTTCCAGTGACCGCCGATGCCCTGCGGATAGACGACCAAGAAGTCGTCCTCTGCGGCAAGCTCGTTGAGCTTGCCGAAGGTCAGTACGACCGTGTCGTCGTCGTCGCCTAGCCCGCCGTGCAGCACCATGACCATCGGCCGGGACGGGCCCTCGCCTCTCGACGCGCGAGGCTCGAAGACCGCGACATCTCGTACGATCCCCTCGTGCTTGAAGACGTAGCTCTTCGACTCCCCCGCATCGTTCGTCCGGCCGGCAGACGGGGCCGACCTGCACGCAGCGAGTAACAAGAGCACGAGGGGATACGCTCTACCGATGTTCGCGTGCAAGAACATCTCACCTCTCACCGCGCGGTGGCGAAGTCCACATCAGACTTAGTACCACGCAATTCGATCCCAAAGGAGCTCAAGAAGGGCTGGAAGCGCCGATGCAGACCGCCACCGTCGAGCCTCCGTTCGTGCCGGCTTCGGTTACGGGTTCACACGCGTACGAAGTTCTACAATCGCCAGAATTCACGCAGTTCACGAGGCAGACCCAGCCGCTCGTCAGCTGCGCGCAGGAGGACCCCTGGGGACACATACCGGAGTTGCCGCAGGAGAGGGTGCAAATGCCATCAGGGAACCGATCGTTCGTTTCGCAAAGGCGCTCATCGCAATCGATGTTGTTCACACACGGACCACCGACGAGAGAACTGTCGTTTGCAGCGGTACCAGCTGGGCGAGAGTCGCCGCAGCCGATCAACGATGCTACGGCGATCAGCGCCGTCGAAACAATGGATAAGGATCTCGTCACCGCGTGACGGTAGATCAGAGACAGCCCCGGGACCAGCGATCCGGCCACTCCCCATGTGACATTCGTGTCACCATTTGAACCGTGCCGGAATGAGCCATTCTCACTTTCGAGGGCGGCGCCTGTTGCTTCGGTTTGTGTGGTGCTGCTGCCATCCCTATGCTTATTCGGTGCTTCGCTTGGTCGCTGCCTTGCTCCTCGCGGGATTTGTCTCGAATGGGTCCTACGCGCAGACGACTTCTCAGACCGCGGCTGAACAAGAGAAGAAGCCGCTGATCACGCCGCCGAAGCTCATTCGCTTCGTCGAGGCCGACTACCCCGAGATTGAAGGCCAAGAGCCCGAGGAGACGGCCGTCGAGCTCGACATCGTCATCGGTAAAGACGGGCGGGTCACCGAGGTCAACGTGGCGCTCTCAGCCGGCGAGGCCTTCGATGAAGCCGCGCTCGCCGCCGCCCGCCAGTTCGTCTTCGAGCCGGCGCGCACCGACTGGGAGCCCATCGCCGCGCGCATTCGCTACCGGTACGTGTTCGAGCTCAAGGCGCCGCCCGAGGAGCTCACGACGGGCTGGCTTTCGGGTACGGTGCTGCTTGCCGAAGACGACAGCCCCGCGGGTGCGGTCGGCGTCGAGATCGCCAACGAGCAAGGCGAGCTCGTCCGAGACTTGGTTTCCGGGAAAGACGGCACCTTCACTGCGACCGACCTCGAGCCCGGAAGGTACGAGGTCACCATCGTCGGCGGCGAGTACGGCGACCTCGAGGCCGAGGAGGAGCTCGCCGCCGGGCAGGTCACCGAAGTGATCTACCGGCTCGGCGGGAAGAAGAGAGCGGCGTATCGGGGCTTTGGCGAAACCGCGGTCATCGATGCGCCGCCGCGCGAGGTCGTGAAGCGAACGATCGACAAAGAGGAGCTGACCCGCATCCCAGGTACGCGCGGCGATGCGCTTCGCGCGGTCGAGCTCCTCCCCGGGGTCGCGAGGCCTCCGTTTGGAATCGGCCTGCTCATCGTTCGTGGCGCGGCGCCGCAGGACAGCGAGTCGTTCATCGACGGCATCCCCGTCCCGCTGATCTACCACTTCGGCGGCCTCACGAGCGTCTACAATTCCTATCAGCTCGAGAAGATCGACTTCTATCCAGGGAACTTCTCGGTTCGATACGGGCGCCGCACCGGCGGCATCTTGGAGGTCACCACCAGGGACCCAGCCCAGGATAAGATCCACGGCGTCGCCGAGATCTCGGTCATCGACACCTTCATCACGCTCGAAGGCCCCATCACCGACAAGATCAGCATTTCGGGCGGACTTCGGCGAAGCCTCATCGACCTCATCCTGCCCGCGGTGCTCCCAGACGACGTCGGTGTCCGCCAGGCGCCCGTCTACATCGACTATCAATTCAAGCTCAAGTTCGCGCCGACCAAGCGGGATCGGATCCGCATCTCGGCGTATGGCTCGAGCGACAGGCTGGAGCTGATTCTCGAAGAGGCCAGCGGCGACGACCCTGCGATCCGCGGCAACACCCAGTTTGCGACGAGCTTCTACAACAACCAGATCGACTGGAAGCGAAGGATTGGAGACAAGGTCGACCAGGAGATCGCCTTCAACGTCGGTCCAAGCAAGATCACGTTCGGTCTGGGCGACGAGTTCAGGCTCGAAGGCACGTTCCTTCAGACCTACACGCGCGCCGAGTGGCGCTATCAGGTCACCGAGCGAGTTCGACTGATTGCGGGTCTCGACCTGTTCATCACCCCCGTCGACCTGCTCTACGTGGGGCCCCAGCCGACCGCGCAGGAGGGGGGTGGAAGCCAGCAGGGCTCGCTCGCGGGGCAAGAGCAGGTGCTTGCCGATGTGAATACGACGGTCTACCGCCCAGGCCTCTACCTCGAGTCAGATCTCCGGCTGGGCAAGTTTACCGAGCTCATCCTGGGCCTTCGAGTCGACTATTTCGGCGACATCGACGCGTTTGCGGTCGACCCGCGGGTGACGACGATCTTCAGCGTGCGACCGGACATGCGGGTCAAGCTCGGCGTCGGGATCTT
>Ga0316201_10004592_pt1 | contig 10457 bp, 10 predicted proteins | sample CS6wburrow_MG_FD_204516 | JGI IMG/M metagenome (GOLD analysis project Ga0316201, IMG submission 204516) | Coastal sediment microbial communities from Delaware Bay, Delaware, United States - CS-6 worm burrow | ecosystem: Environmental > Aquatic > Marine > Coastal > Sediment | place: USA... | reverse complement strand
CGCCTAGGTATATTCAAGGGTCTTTTGATAACGAAAGCTTTAGTGCTTCCATAAGGATCAACTATACCATCAACCCGAACCTGACCATACAATATTATGGTCAACCCTTTGTATTCAAAGCGCGGTTTAAAGACTTCAAGTATGTCACCAATCCTATCGCCGATGATCTGTACGACCGTTTCAATCAATTCAGTACAGACCAGATCAGTTTCGATGGCAGTTCCTATGCAGTTGATGAGGACCTCGATGGTAATGTGGATTATGGCTTTGGCGACCCTGATTTCTCATTCGTGCAGTTTCGGTCTAACTTGGTGGTGCGCTGGGAATATATTCCCGGATCCGAATTGTTTTTTGTCTGGTCGCAAGGCGTTACTGGATTTGGTGATCCTACAGAACCCCTCTTCGAAAGCCTGAATGATCAGATCTTCAATACACAACCAAATAACACCTTCTTGATCAAGGCGACCTATCGATTTGTACTATAGTCTACGGTTTCTTAAATGCCATAAAAGGCCTACTGGATTTAGGGGCCTGAGACACTAAAACAACCCTATGATCTCACCGTCATCGGTTATGTCCATGCCTTCAGATGCCGGATGTGCAGGTAAGCCAGGCATTCGCATGATATCACCGGTAATGGGGATCAAGAACCCAGCACCTGCCGCGATCTCGATCTCTCTAACGGTAATGATGAAATCCTTAGGACGTCCCAATAACTTAGGATTGTCTGATAAGGATTTTTGGGTCTTGGCGATGCAAATAGGCAAGTGGTCCAAGCCTAAATGAGTGATCCTATTTAAATGGGCCTTGGCTTTCAAAGTGTAAACCACATGTTCTGCGCCATAGATCTCTTTCGAGATGGTTTCAATTTTATCCCTTACTGGCCATTTCCATTCATATAAGGGTTTGAAATCTGAGGTGTCGGCCTCTACGACATCAATGACGCATTTGGCGAGATCCATGGCACCTTCACCACCCTTGCCCCATACATCTGCCAAGGCAACCTTGACACCCTTGGAGGCTGCGAATTCCATAATGATGTTTATTTCATCCTCGCTATCAGACGTGAATTTGTTGATGGCGATCACTGGCGCCACATTGAATTTACTGATATTCTCGAGATGCTTCTCTAGATTTGGGAGACCGTTTTTCAAGGCTTTTGTATCAGGGATCGTAAGTGATTTTAGATCGGCCCCACCGTGATATTTCAAGGCGCGTATGGTGGTAGTGAGTACGACCGCTTTTGGCTTCAAGCCTGCACTCTGGCATTTAATATCAAAGAATTTTTCGGCACCCAGGTCAAACCCAAATCCTGCTTCGGTCACGGTATATTCAGAATACGACATACCCATTAAAGTGGCAATGGCCGTATTGGTCCCTTGGGCAATATTGGCAAAGGGCCCGCCATGGATAATTGCCGGATTTCCTTCAATGGTTTGCACTAAATTTGGTTTTATGGCATCTTTAAGCAAAACGGTCATCGCGCCTTGGGCCTTCAGGTCCTTAGCATAAATCGGGTCCCGGTCAAAGGTATAGCCTATGAATATATTGCCTAGACGTTTCTTCAGGTCACTTAAATTTTCTGCCAGACAAAGGATGGCCATGATCTCGGAAGCTGCCGTAATATCAAAACCTGATTCCCTTGGCACACCTGAGGTGGTTCCACCTAATCCCACGATCACACGTCTTAAGGCACGGTCATTCAGGTCTACCACACGCTTCCAACTAATGGTTCTTGGATCAAGATGCAGTGAGGTGGTCTTACTTTGGATATTATTGTCAATAATGGCAGCAAGCAGATTATGTGCTTTTTCAATGGCAGAGAAATCACCAGTGAAATGCAGATTGATATCTTCCATAGGAAGAACTTGGGAGTACCCTCCACCAGTGGCCCCACCTTTAATACCGAAAACCGGACCTAAAGAGGGTTCCCTTAAAACCACGGTAGTTTTTTTATGTAAGCGATTCAAGCCTTCAGACAGACCGATCGACATCGTTGTTTTTCCTTCTCCCGCTGGTGTGGGAGATATGGCCGATACCAGTATCAAATGGCTTTCCTCTGCTTTTTTTCTATTAATGGCAGCTAATGGCAACTTGGCCTTGTACTTTCCGTACATCTCGATCTGTTCCGGGTCCACGCCAAATTTTTCAGCAATACTTGAAATGGGTTTGAGACTGATCTTTTTTGCAATCTGTAAATCGTTCATGAATCCTAAAGTTTTGTATTCGAAATGTATGCAACACAAGAATTCAATAATTTTTATTGACTCTCCTGTCCTATTATTCTCTATTTGTTTTCTTAGTTGAAGGTGTTGGTCCGTTTTTCATGACAAAACGATGATCCTCGACCAACTTTAAGAGATCATGAGCACTTAATATCCCAACGATCTTTTTTTCATCAGATACAATGAGGTGGTTGATGCTGTTTTTGCGCATGACCCTTGCAGCAGTATGCACATCTGAATAGGCCGGGATGGTATATACGTCAGTGGTCATGACGCGGCTCAGTGGCGTGCCGTCCGAAAGGTCCTGTAACATATCTGTGGAGGTTATGATACCCATGATCTTCATGTCGCCGTCTACGACTGGTATGGATTTGATCTTATTTCTTTCCATTATGGATTGAGCATGGCCAACCGATTTGTGAGGCATGGTTGTAATGACAGATTTAGCCATTAGGTCTTTTACTTTTATATTCATAAGTAACGATTTATTACAATAATAGTAATTATTTAATAATTCATAATGCCTATATGTGAAGAACAAATATAATTATGACACAAGATGGGTTTCATGATATATATCAACAAATGGGATTTAATATGAATATAGCGATAGGCCTCAAGCGGAACATGACTCTGTAACCTTTGTTACACAAGGTACTTAAATGATATATGTCATATTTAATACCCTAATACCATCTTAATTTTACCGTAAATAAGTAAGTAGATGAAAAATTTAGTCATATTAGGAGCAGGAACCTCAGGAACCATGATGGCAAATCATTTGGTTTCGAAACTTTCAAAGGACGAATGGAAGATCACGATCATCGATCAGTTCAAAACACATTACTACCAACCTGGTTTCTTGTTTTTACCTTTCGATATATATAGTACCAAGCAAGTAAAAAAGAACGGTAAGAAATTCATTCCGAAAGGGGTGAATTACATTCAAGAGAAAATTGAACTTATAGAACCGGATCATAATAAGGTAAACCTGGAAAATGGAACGGTACTCGAATATGATATCCTCATTGTAGCCACAGGAACCAAAACAGTCCCAGATGAAATCGAGGGCATGAATGGACCTGAATGGTATAAGAGTATTTTCGACTTCTATACTTATGAAGGTGCTAAGGCCTTAAGAGATAAATTACGTGAATGGGAAGGCGGTAAATTAGTGGTTCATATTACGGAAATGCCAATAAAATGTCCGGTGGCGCCTTTAGAGTTTGCCTTCCTGGCAGATTCTTACTTTAAACATAAAGGGATGCGTGATAAAGTGGATATTACCTATGTAACACCGCTAGATGGGGCATTTACCAAACCAAAAGCCACAGAGGCCCTTCATTATTTGTTGGAGGAAAAGAACATTAAGGAAGTCACGAATTTCAATATTGAACGCGTGGACTATGAAAATAATAAGATCATAGACTATGCCGATACCGAAGTGGAATACGATCTATTGGTAACCGTGCCTACAAATATGGGAGACCCCTTAATTGAACGCTCTGGCCTGGGCGACGACCTTAATTATATACCAACCCATAAAGCGACATTACAAAGCAAGGATCATGACAATATTTTCGCCATTGGCGATGCTACTAATTTACCAGCATCAAAAGCCGGTTCTGTGGCCCATTTTGAGGCAGAGATCCTGACCGAGAATATATTGCGCTTCATAAAAGGAGAGGAACTTGCCGAAGAATTCGATGGTCATGCCAACTGCTTCATAGAGACAGGTAATGGCAAAGCACTCTTGATCGACTTTAACTATACCCATGAACCAGTAGAAGGCACCTTCCCATTTCCAGGCGTAGGCCCTTTGAAATTACTTAAGGAAAGTAGGACCAACCACATGGGAAAAATGGCCTTTAGATGGATCTATTGGAACATGCTGATAAAAGGGATTCATATTCCTTTTGTATCTGCAACCATGTCCGAAAAAGGCAAAAAATACGAAGAAGTACAATAACTTAATTTTTAACTAATATTTAAATACAATGAAAAAAGTAATAGGAGACAGAGAAATCGATGTTAACGAAGAAGGCTATCTCGTAGAGTTCAATCAATGGGATAGGGAAGTTTCCGAATGTATCGCAGGTGAGTGTAATATCGTGATGACAGAAAAACACTGGGAAGTGATCGAGTATATCCATGATAAGCATCATAAGGAAGAGCCATTGTCTATTCGCGGCATTAAAAAAAGTGGGGTCATAAATATCAAGGAATTTTACAGTCTATTCCCAGGAGGGCCACTTAAAAAGGCTACGCTTATAGCAGGTGTGCCTAAACCAAAAAGCTGTATCTAAATCTAAAAATAAAAGTTATGAGCACTAAAGTCAAAAAAATGCTTTTTATACTATCAAAGGCAACCATTGAAAACGCCTATGCCGCATTCGTCATGGCAAATGGCGCACGAATGGAAGGCATTGAGTCTGAAATATTTTTCACCTTCTTTGGATTGGAAGCCATTCAAAAGAAAAAATTAGCGCACTTGCATGTGGCCACCGTAGGTAATCCAGCCATGCATATGCCTACGATGCTAGGAGGTTTACCTGGTGTTGAAGCCTTGGCAACCAGAATGATGAAAAAGGAAATGGAGAAATTGGATATGCCACCTATTGGCGAATTCATCGAGATCCTTTCAGATTCTGGATGTAAGCTTTGGGCTTGTAAACTGGCGGTCGACATGTTCCATCTCGAACGTGAAGACCTCATCGATGAACTAGATGGCATTCTTACTATCGGCGATTTTTATAGTAGGGCGGATCAAGAAGGCTGTCAATTATTATTCATTTAACCACGAATTAATATTGTCGCGCTGATTCGCGATCTCTACGAATATAAAAACTCCCAATGATCCATTGGGAGTTTTTATATTTAAATACATTATGAATTCCGAATGATAAGGAATTTTATCGCTGACCTTTCTTGAATCCATAAGTGTTCTGTCCAATAAAATCGGTAGGGAACTTGTCATCACCCTTAAATCCGATCTCTATGGTGCCACTATCTTCAGGAATATAATTGGTCTTGAAAATATAGTCCCATAAGCTTAAACTGATTCCGTAATTAACACCATATTTTCCTTCAGGCAATACATAGGCATGATGATATAAATGCATCACAGGGTTATTGAAGAGATACTTCAAAGGTCCCCAGGTGATCTTGATATTGGCATGATTCAAGTGGCCTATGGCAATAGTGATGAAATGAATGATATAAGCCTGCTCTGGTTCAAACCCTCCAATGATCATAACACCAAATGTCTTGAGGGGTTTGTAAAGGACATTCTCCATCCAATGGTACCGCAAATGCGCGGCGAAGCCCATTTCCTTGACACTATGGTGCACTTTATGGAATTTCCATAAGAAAGGATATTTATGTAACAAGACATGGGTGAACCATTGTACAAAGTCGAGAATAATAAAGAAGACCAGTAATTGTGCCCATGGTGCCCATTGTGAAATATCGAAAAAGGCCAAGCTTTTCGCCGTGACATTGAATTCGCCAAATAGTAATCCCAGGATTTCGTAAATACCGCTTATCACAATCGAGAATACGAAGAAATTAAAGAACATATAAAACGCATCTAACCAGAAATCACGTCTGAAGATAGATTGTTCTTTCCGCCACGGGAAAAAGATCTCCAATACCCATACAGCAAGTGAGATGGCTATAAGGCCCCAAAAATAATTTGTGTACCAAGGCACTTCAAATATTATGGATTTCCATGTCCAATCTGCTGTGCCGACAAAAGCATTGATGAATGCATCTAGATATTTTTCCATTTTTTCTAATCTTTAGTGTTATACTAATCTTTTAATTCATACCATTCAATATCCGATAAAACCATGCGTCTGCCTTTGGCTATCGGCGGATAATTCGCTACTAGGTAATTTACTATGAGCTCTTGGTTGCCGCCAAGATCCCAGAGATTCTGTGTTTCCTGCATCCATCGGATTGTAGCGTTCCAACGTTCTGCAGACATTCTATTTTGTGTCACCAATTTTGCCGAATGACAATTGGTGCAATTATTCACTACTAACATTAATCCTTCAGCATCGACCAATCCTGTTCGTACATGCACGCCATTCTCAATACGATCTTCATCTTCTTCAACCGTTGCAATGGCTACGGTTTCTGGCGCATTGAAATCCAGGAATCCGGGATCATACATGTAAACGACAATCAATCCAGCAGCCATGACAAAAGCACTGAAAAGCAGCACTAAATACCGATAGAGTTTCTTTACATTAGCCCTAAAGAGTTCGCCTTCATTCATTTAGCTGACTTTTACCGCAATCCGGTGACACGCATTATTCAAATATCCTTTCGGATTCCATCCTGGCAATAGCATGGGTTGTGCGATGCCATTCGTGTCTGTGGCCCTGGCCCAAACTTCGTAATACCCGTCTTTTGGGAAACTTATTTCCGCCGAGAAATGCTGCCATGCCAAACGATTTGCAGCGGTCTCTATCTCGCACGTGTTCCAAGTGGAGCCAAAATCTATGGAATATTCCATCTTGGCAACTTCCAATTCACCGGCCCAAGCATGCCCCCTAATTGACAGTGATTTCCCTTTCTTGATCATAGCACCTGTTTTGGGATAGGTTATCAGGGATTTTACAGGCATCGATTCGATAATGCACATATCCTCATCTTTCACTTTTTCTCCAGGAGCAACAGGTTTACAAGGCACTCTATATGCCGTACCTGTCATTTTGGTGCCGTCATGTACCTTATCGCGGATACTGATCCTATTGATCCATTTGCCTGAAACCGAGGCCGGCCAACCGCCTGCTACCAATCGTAACGGATACCCATGTGCCAAGGGAATATCCTCACCATTCATTTCAAAAGCTATGAGAGTTTCGTCTTGCAAGGCTTTCGGCATAGGGCAACCTCTGGAAATCGGTTCCTTTTTTGGGTCCATACTCAAATGCTTGTCTACCGCGTGATAGCCTATGTAAACGGCGCTGCTTTTAATGCCCGCATCTTCAAGTACATCACGCAATCGAACTCCCGTCCAGGTGGCACAATGTACTGCGCCGATAGTCCACTGGTTTCCCTTCGCTGGTGGATCGAATTCGCTGCGCCCATTACCACCGCATTCCAAGGTTAGTTGATATGAATGCTGCTTGAACTTCGATTTCAATTCGTCCAGCGTATATGTTTTTTGCGTCTTGACAGATTCACCGTCAATGGTAAGTGTCCATGTCTTTGGGTCGATACCCTCAGGCACCAAGCCATTGTTTCTTATGAACATACAAGTGTTAGGAGTAATTCTGTCGTCCAACAAATGAGCTTGTGCTTCGATATTCCATGGCTTATCGTTTAGCACCACCATTTCGGTATTCTTATTGAACATTTTAAAGGGGTCGGGGTCTTGTAAGGCCAAAGGAATATAACCATCTAGCATATTGGAACCAAAAACAAGTTCCGCTCCTATAAGTGATGCGAACGAACTCAATGTGGCGTTTTTTACAAAATCTCTTCTTTTCAAGCCGTTTGAATTAAGTGTCCATAATTTTAATTATGCAAGTTAAGATTTCTAAATATCTTTTTCCGTAACTAATGTTACATTGCCTTGATTTTTCCTTATGAAAGCAGTGCGAGGCAATGATCTTAGCATAGTCAAAAGTAACTTTATGTAACAATTGTTACAGGTAAAAATAAATGATACCTTTATTATTGTTCAATTACCACAAAAAACAGGTACTCATGAAACTCATTAAAAAAGATTTTGAAACGAATTTTACAGGCTGGTCATTTATTGCAGCCGCAGTATTATTGTGGTTTGGCTGGGCCTTATCGCCACACCATATTGGCGAGTATATCGTAGAATCGGACTTTAGCAAGATTGGTGAGAATGTGTGGTATTGGATCTGGATGTACCGTATTCATATCTTTGGCTGGGTCACTATGGGTATTGCATTGTTTGCATTGGTTTCGGTCATAGGAAGAAAACCGTATCGCGTAGTCATTTTGCCTGGTGCAGGTATGGTAATTATCGGGACGTTTACATTGGCCATTGCAGCGGCATATTTTTATAATCATGGTGCCTGGGGTGTTGGGAAAACGGCTGGCATGTCGCCCGATGAAATCAAGGAATTCATGAATAACCTATTATTCACTAACCAATATGTGACCTGTTTTATACGTTTCGGACGTGTTTTTTCTGGAGTAGGATTGGTATTATTGGGCTTTGCCTTCATAAAGTGGCACATAGTAAGTAAATGGTTAGGATGGTTTACAGCACTATTAGGCTTAGCGGCCATGGTTATTATTATGGGTATTCCAGATAACTACGAGATCTATAAACCTATGTTTCATATCAAGGTGATCTGGTTGGTTATGATGGGTATCGTTCTACTAAGACAAGGGGTTAATTTACCAGAATCGGAATCCTAGATCAAGATATTTTCTTGCCATCAGAGTTCTTCTGTGCGATATGGGAATAGCGCTTCAGTAAGGTCGATTTATTCTGCCCTTCTGTTTTCTTGACTTGTTTGGATAGGTATTCAAAATAATACCCGATTGGGTAGCCTTTGCCTCGACGATATTCTATATAAAAATTAAGGTCTTTCCAATAGTTCGGAATCATGGGGTAGAATAGCTCTCTAGTCAATTTCCTGTGAATGATCCTATACTTATACGAAATCCCAATTTCAGTGAAAATATTGACCTACATCATGATCTTGGCCGAGAGATCCTTGTTTTTAAAGGCAAACTTGCATTTTTCCTTTGAACTCATATCTGATGAGATCCACTCATCGATTTCTGCCCACATCCTGCCCATTTCACCAGTGTTCAAACGCTAAATATAAGAAATGGTCTTCGTGGTCTTAAAATGACGAATGGTCAAATAGATCGTGATCAATGCAACAATGAATCCGCCAAGCCCCGTGAGTGAATTTGTGAGGTCCATAATGTTTGTTTTTTACTGAATTATTATTCCCTTATTACTTATTCAAAAACAATGTCATCTAAATAAATATCCTGAGGCCAACCAAAACTCTGCGAAAAGACAACCAACCCCGAACGAATACAACTAAGGTCTAGTTTCTTGGTCTTAATGCTGTACTTTTTCCATTTGGTGGTCAATTGAATTTTAATTGATTTTTTTGCGGTATCAGGGAATGGTTTGTTCTTTCCTATCAATCCAAAACCAATGGTTGCCGTCAGTTTATTTTTACTGGCTTTAGCCCAAAAACTAAATTTTTCAGCACCTGAGATATCATAACCACCTAGGTTTTCACCCCAATCATTGGGCGGATCGACAAAGCCAACACCATACCAGTTATGGTCGTCCTTATAGCTTATCTTAATGGATGTTTCTCCTGAATGTACATCGACTTTATTGTTTGTATCTACATCCATCGCACCATGATTCCCCATATAGGCAGAGGGGATATATGGCATATCATCAGCATCTTTATAGACATAGAATGGGAGCGTGGTTTTAGCTACAAGATATTTTTTATTCTTGGCGTCTTCATCGATAACGATGATGGAAGTCGATGCAATTCCAACGTTGTTATAAGAGTCTTTGACGGTTACATATACTTTAATCGGACCATTTTCCTTAGGTAACTGAATCTCATAACCATCGGTCGTATTGCCTCTATAATTCAGTGTGTTGATCTGATCTCGTCGCTTCCGACTTCCAGTGCGTTGATTGTAGGCAAAACTGATGTCCAAACGTTCCTCCTCAGCATCTGATACCTCTAAAGATACTGGAACCCATGTGCCACTCTGTAATTTGGCATCCGGTAATTCCAGGGTTTTAATTGCAGGAATATTATTTGTGGGTTCAAGTCCTGTATATGCTTTTCTTATTGCCCAATATTGCGGACGGTACATCCCCTTGTAATGTGTAAAAAACCAAGGAGAAATAAATTGGCTGTTGCTGGCGTAATGAAACACATAGACGCCGAGGCATGCCGGTTTGCTCCTTATCCAGTTGGTATAGCCGTTTACTATGGCATCATATTTCTCAGTATCGCTAGGCTCCACTTCAATGTCGTTCTTCGTTTCTTTTATATCCCATTCTCCAGTGACTCCAAATTCAGTAATGATGTAAGGTTTGTCAATGCCTCTTTTTTCTAATTCTGAAGCTAACATTCCCGCGCCAGGGCCATAACTATTCAAGCCATAGATGTCAATGGAGGGCACAAATTTTTCCCACCATTCCAATCCAATGGTCCATGCTTCTACAGATGTAATTGGATG
>Ga0316201_10004590_pt1 | contig 10460 bp, 9 predicted proteins | sample CS6wburrow_MG_FD_204516 | JGI IMG/M metagenome (GOLD analysis project Ga0316201, IMG submission 204516) | Coastal sediment microbial communities from Delaware Bay, Delaware, United States - CS-6 worm burrow | ecosystem: Environmental > Aquatic > Marine > Coastal > Sediment | place: USA: Delaware... | reverse complement strand
ATGTATGAACTTACAGAGGGATTAAGTGCACAGTACAGAGTAGGTATCGATAAATACTCACAACAGCAACGTAGAAATGTAAATAAAGGAGGTTCTCAGATTCCTGATGGGCAATATAGTACCTCTGAAAGGTTGAATAGCATCACGGATCACGTTCTCAACTTGTTGTACAATACAAGATTGACTGGAGATCTGGAATTAGATGGATTGGTGGGAGTCAATTTCAGGAGAGAATATAGAGATCAAACTTTTGCTAATAGTACCAATCAGTTTGTATTTGGTCTTCTGAATCATAATAACTTCAAGACGCATAATAATGGATCTTTCTTCAGAGATGAAAATAACATTGGTGCCTATGCAACGGCAACACTTGGTTTTAAAAGCTTCCTTTATCTGAACTTGCAGGCAAGAAATGACTGGACTTCTACTTTGGAACCAGAGAACCGGTCGGTATTCTATCCATCTGCTTCTGTGTCATTTATTCCTACAGAGGCCATATCATCTCTTCAGAACAATACGATAATAAATTATTTGAAATTGAGATTGGGGTATGGAACCTCAGCAGGTTATCCTAACCCTTACCAGACGAGGCAGATTCTTGGATCTACTCCCAGAGTATTCCAGACTGCAGGTGGAGTCAATCTTGACGTCAATACAGTGAGTAACAATCTGGGTAATCCTAATCTTCTGGCAGAAAAACACAAAGAGCTTGAATTCGGAATTGAGGCAAAATTCCTGGATAACAAGATTGGAGTAGATCTGTCTTTATACAATAAACAATCTAGTGATTTGATCATAGGCCTTCCTCTGGATCCCGCAACTGGATTTACAAGTACTACAGTCAATGCAGCAGAGATTGAAAACAAAGGTATCGAGCTTGGATTGAACATTGTTCCAATCTCTGGATCTTTCTCCTGGGATTTTACAGTTAATTACACGCGAAATAGAAATGTGGTAAACAGTGTTGCAGCAGGTATCGATCAGTTTGCCTTTGCCGGGTATAACAACCTTGGAAATTTCGCTATCCCTGGAGAACAATATGGTGTGATCATGGGACTTCCATTCACTAAAAATGACCAGGGAGATTTACTGGTAGGAGCTGATGGTAATTATATACCAGGTCAGGAAATTGAAGTAATCGGCAATCCTAATCCTAATTTTCAGGCCAATTGGATTAACAATTTTAACTACAAGGGACTTGGATTCGGGTTTCAGTTTTCCTACCAGGATGGAGGAGATATCTATTCAGTAACTACTGCCACCATGCTGGCAAGAGGTCTTACAGAAGATACCAATGTGGATAGATTTTTACCCATCATCCAACCAGGTGTACTTGCATCAGATGGAACAACACCCAACAACATTCAAGGATACATCGGAGATTTATTCTTCAATTCTTATTTCTTTGCCAATGAGGGGCTCATATTTGATGCAACACACATCAGGTTAAGAGAAATAACACTGTCCTATCAGTTGCCACAGAGTTTACTGGAAAGCTCTCCTTTTGGATCGGCTTCTGTAGTACTGGCAGGTGAAAATCTATGGTTTAGAGCACCCAACTTTCCTGAGCATGTAAACTTCGATCCTGAAGTATTGTCTCTTGGAGTTGGAAATGGAAGAGGATTTGACTTCATCACAGGCCCTACGGCCAAAAAGTATGGAGTGACACTCAACTTGACTTTCTAGTACATACAGTAAGGGAGATACTGCCAGAAAATAATAACAGCTGCAATTTAGTTGTCTGGCAGTCCTATGGAATTCAATTAATTAAATCAAACAAATAATGAAATACATAAATAAACTATTCCTGGTGTTATTGTTGGGATTCACCTTTTCCTCATGTAGTGATCTTACAGAGTTGGAATTATTGGATAACCCCAATGCAGTAACTCCTGAAAATGCAGGATTAGACTTTCTGTATAATAATGTTCAATTACAATTCAGAAACTTCCACAATGGTCTGCACTTTGATGCGGATGGTCTCATAAGATATACGACAATGGGAGCATTTACGTATAATAATGCTTTGACTCCTGTAACTGGTAACAATGAATGGAATACGGCATATGCAAATCTCTTTCCTGACATGGATGCATTGATTGCTTTGGCCCGGGATAGAGACCTCAATATATATGAAGGTAATACATTGGTAATGAAATCCTATGTATTAACATCTTTGGTGGATTTTTTCAAAGATGTTCCTTTTTCACAAGCTGGTCAGGGTACTGATGTGATTTCCCCAGCGGCAGATGAAGGATCTACGATCTATGCAGAAGCAAATGCTCTTCTTGATCAGGCAATAGAATTATTGAGCAAGGGAGGGGCTTCTCCGGTTGTTGATATCTATTATAATGGATCTACCAATAACTGGATTTCTTTAGCTAATACATTAAAGTTAAGAAATGCACTTAATACCAGTTTGACTGATTCAGGTGCTGGGAATGTGATAAAATCTATTGTAGATGCAGGTGACATAATTGATCAGAGCTCAGAGGACTTTGTTTTTCAATATGGAATCGAAAGAAATGACCCTCCGTCTAGACATCCATTTTATAACAATCAATATGAAAATGCTGATGGAACATATATAGGTAATTATATCATGTGGACCATGTGTTGTGAAAAAGAAGATGATGATGGTCAAAGCATAGAAGATCCAAGGATCAGGTATTATTTCTATAGACAAGTGGCTAATTCATTGAATCAAAATGCCAACGTGTACTCCTGTCATTTATCTGGGCTTCCTGGATCCCCACCTCCTCCTCACTATCAGGAAATTGATTCTAGACTACCTTATTGTGTTGCATCGGCTGATGGATACTATGGGAGAGACCATGGGAATGGAACTGGTATACCACCGGATGGTCCTGTAAGAACAGTATATGGAGTATATCCTGGAGGTGGAAAATGGGATGGAAATACATTCCAGATAGTTCAGAATGGAGGTATAGATGGAGGCTTAGGCAAAGGAATTATGCCCATCATTACTGCATCGTCAGTTGACTTCATGCGTGCTGAAGCTGCGTTAACAGCAACCACAGGTGAAGATGCCAGGGCATTGCTGGAAAGTGGGATCCGCAAGTCAATATCTGTTGTTAGATCTTTTGAATCCGTATCTCCATCTGATTTTGCTGAGACTGTATTTGATCCCATTTCTGGAGTGGATGTGCCTCGTGGTGAAGTGTTTGGAGTGACAGATGATATTGTAGAAAGATATATTGCATTTGTACTTGATACCTATGATAATGCAAGTGACAAATTGGATGTTGTCATGAAAGAAGCATTCATTGCAAGATGGGGCAATGCTGTTGAAACATTCAACGCTTATAGGAGAACAGGAAAGCCTAATAATATGCAACCTGGCATTGACCCATTGGCAATAGATGCATTTCCGAGATCATTCTTGTTACCGGCGATTCATGTGAATCAAAATGCCAATGCTTCACAAAAGACCATATATGACCTGGTATTCTGGGATAATGGTACTTCTATAGTTCGTTAATTAACTCAATTTAATTTCAGATTATGAAAAAAATAATATTAATAATTATATCCGGTTTAATGGTTTTTACATCATGTAAAGATGAATCCAAAACCCCTATTATCACTTTTGATCAGGCAGGTAAAGGTGCCTATGTGAGGTTGATAAAAACCAATGAAGGTGTCAATGGTTATAACTTAAGTGAATTCAGTACATCTGCTTTTGACTTTGATGTAGAATTCGTTGATGAACAACAAGGTGATTTCGTGTCTACTTATACTATTTACGCAAGTTATACACCATCACCATTTAGCAGTACTCCTGCATCTGCAGAAATATTATACTTAACTCAGGATTCTGGTTCATTCACAGAATCAGAACGTGGATACAAAGGTACCAATGTAAGAATTCCTCTTGCAGACATAGCATCTAAGTTAGGTCTGTCTGAAGGAGATTTGGGAGGTGCTGATGTATTCAATTTCAGAAGTGAAATTGTATTACAGGATGGATCTGTTTTCCAGTTTTCTAATTCAACTTCTGCCGTTAATGGATCTGCATTCCAGGGTCACTTCAACTTTTCTGTAAAGTTGAGTTGTCCATTAGGTGATGAATCATTCATTGGAGATTACACCTTAACACACTTAGAAGGGACATATCCATTTGGTTTATTCACCTTTAATGGCACTGAATCATCAACCGTTACTTTAACCAAAGTAACAGGCACCAAGCGTAAATTTGTTTACAAATGGCAGAACGGCATACTTGCAGGAGATTCTCCTGATGTAGATTTCGTTTTTGATATCGTATGTACCATTGTTGTACCTGATGACAATCAAGGTACAAGCATAGGGTGCGGAGGAACAATCACTCTGGGCTCTCAAAGTGGTGCTTTTGGTTCAGTTGATGTAGAGGATGACAGTTCCTTTGTTATTGACCTCAATGAGTGGGTTGATGATGGTGGATGCGGAGTTCCCGTAACTCCCATTAAGGTTAGGTTAGATAAAAAATGATAAAATTGTGAAATTGAACTTTTGTTCAAAAGGCTCTCAAAAGTGGGGGCCTTTTTATTTTATAAACATATTATGATTTTTTATCATATATTTGATTTTAATACAATTATGGACTTTACATCTGTCATTAATCAATTCATAGATCATCTGAAGGTCAATAAGAGGTATTCACCTCACACGCTGACTTCTTACGATAATGATCTATCTCAACTTTCTAATTATCTGAAAGGTCAGTATGGTATCAATCAGATCAAAGGATGTAATGCACAATTGTTGAGAAGTTATGTGGTACATCTTGCAAGTCTTAACCTTGCGGCAAAAACAATTAATCGGAAGATTTCTGCAATAAGGAGTTTTTTCGGCTATGTGTTAAAATCAGGATTTATTGAAACTGATATTACTGAAAGGATCATTGCTCCCAAGATTCCAAAAAGGCTTCCTGAATTTATTAAAGAGTCAGAGGCAATTAAAATGGATGAATGGATTGTAGATGAAGAATTCTCCTCCTATAGGGATTATACAATAATAGAATTATTATATCATACCGGGATGAGAAGGGCTGAGTTGATAGAACTTAAAGTCTCAGATTTCGACCTGGAAAGAATGAGAGTAAAAGTATTGGGAAAAGGAAATAAAGAAAGATATATTCCATTAAGCCCTGGAATTATAAAGATAATAAGAAACTACCTTCGTTTAAGAAATGACGAGTTCCCTTCCATAGAGACGAGCTACTTTATCTTGACTGACAAGGGAAAAAAGGTGTATCCTAAATATATATATAACGTCGTCAACAAACTTCTTACTAAGGTTACATCTTCGTCTAAGAGGAGCCCTCATATTTTAAGACATTCATTTGCATCCCATTTACTGAACAATGGAGCTGACCTGAATGCCATAAAAGAAATGCTAGGACATGCCAATCTTTCTGCAACTCAAGTATATACACATAACTCCATAGCCAAACTTAAGGAAGCGTATATGAACGCACATCCGAAAGGGAGTAACTAAATAAAGTAAGAAAAACTTTTTATGTGTATCTCTCGTTTTTATATTTACTTGTTATACTTAATTAATTGACGTAATAAAAAAATTAATGGAAGTAAGAATACAATCTGTCCGTTTTGACGCTGACGAAAAACTAATCGACTACATCGAATCAAAATTAGAAAAGGCTAAAAAGTTTAACGATCGAATCATCACCATGGATGTTTTCCTGAAACTTGAAAATTCAGGACAGGTGAGAGATAAGATTGTGGAACTCAAGGCTCACATTCCCGGGACTACATTGTTTGTTGAAGATGATGATAAGACTTTTGAAGCTGCATTTGATAAGGCAATGAATTCATTGACCAGGCAGCTTAGAAAAAAGAAAGAGATCATAAAAAACCGACGCAACTAGCGCTTATCTACAATCACTTTTTGGATACAAAATTATTCTTGGTAAAAAGAGAGATAATTATTTCTATTTTATAGAAAAAGTTATATTTTTGCATCTCTTTTGGAAAAAGTTCCTGAATTGCACATGCAAATATGGAGATTGCCAGTGTAGCTCAGTTGGCCAGAGCAGCTGATTTGTAATCAGCGGGCCGGGGGTTCGAATCCCTCCACTGGCTCTTGAAAGTGTAGGGGGTGCGCCGGAGTGGGAGAGCCGGGCCAGACTGTAAATCTGGTGTCTCTGACTGAATAGGTTCGAATCCTATCACCCCCACTATCATGGCAATTGAAGTGATGATATATTTAAGCGGGAGTAGCTCAGTTGGTAGAGCATCAGCCTTCCAAGCTGAGGGTCGCGGGTTCGAGTCTCGTCTCCCGCTCTAATTTTTTGAAAATAGAGCATTGCTTGAATCGTAGTGAATGGCATTCATTTTTCTACAAGAGGGTGGCCCTATGGTTATCCTGAGCAACAAAAAAAAATATTGCCAATGTAGCTCAGGGGTAGAGCACTTCCATGGTAAGGAAGGGGTCGGGGGTTCAATTCCCTTCATTGGCTCAAGATAAAAATCAAGTGTAGATGTATACTTGTCAACATGGCCTACAAAACAGGTTGTGTTTTAAATTGTAAATGTTACGTTTTTTTATATTATAAATTTCGAAAATAATTACTGATGGCTAAAGAAACTTTTCAAAGGACCAAACCGCACGTAAATATTGGTACCATTGGTCACGTTGACCACGGTAAAACAACCCTTACTGCTGCGATTACTTACGTTCTTGCAGATGAAGGAACCGCTAAAAAAATGGATTATGATGCCATTGATGCTGCTCCTGAAGAAAAAGAAAGAGGTATTACAATTAATACAGCTCACGTTGAGTATGAAACTGCTAACAGACACTATGCTCACGTTGACTGTCCTGGTCACGCTGACTATGTGAAAAACATGGTTACGGGAGCGGCTCAAATGGATGGAGCTATCCTAGTTGTTGCTGCTACTGATGGACCTATGCCTCAGACAAGAGAACACATCCTTCTTTGTAGACAGGTTGGAGTTCCTAAAATTGTTGTTTTTATGAACAAGGTTGACCTTGTTGATGATGAAGAAATGCTTGAGCTTGTTGAGATGGAAGTTAGAGAACTTCTTGATCAATATGAATTTGATGGCGACAATGCCCAGGTTATTCAAGGTTCTGCACTTAAAGCTCTTGAAGGTGATGCTGAAGGCATAAAAGCTATTAAAGAGCTAATGGCAGCGGTTGATTCTGATATTCCAGAACCAACTAGAGAAGTTGATAAGCCTTTCTTGATGCCTGTTGAAGATGTATTCTCTATTACTGGTAGAGGAACAGTTGCTACAGGAAGAATTGAAAGAGGCGTTATCAATACTTCTGAGGGTGTAGAAATCCTTGGTATGATGGATCCTGGTTCTAAGCCGCTTACTTCTGTTGTTACTGGAGTTGAGATGTTTAGAAAGATTCTTGAAAGAGGAGAAGCTGGTGATAATGCAGGTCTTCTATTAAGAGGTATCGATAAAAATGATATCAAAAGAGGAATGGTAATCTGTAAGCCAGGTTCTGTAACTCCACACATGCACTTTAAGTGTGAGGTTTACGTTCTTGGAAAAGATGAAGGTGGAAGACATACTCCATTCTTCAATGGTTACAGACCTCAATTTTATTTCAGAACTACTGACGTAACAGGTGATGTTTCACTTCCAGCTGGAGTTGAAATGGTAATGCCTGGAGATAATGTTTCTCTTGAAGTAAAACTCATCAACCCTATCGCTATGGAGAAAGGTTTGAGGTTTGCGATCAGAGAAGGAGGAAGAACGGTAGGCGCAGGTCAGGTAACTGAAATCCTTGACTAATCAGGTGTCCTGAAAAGTTCAGAATGCCTCAATAATATAAAATTAAGCACCCTTTTGTGGGGTGCTTAATTTTTCAGTTTGATGACCTCTATAATATTTAAGATGTTATTGAATTTTTTGAAGACTTGAGAAATAGGTCTTCTGTAAAGAGGAGTTGAAGAAGTTTTAACTCTTAAATTATATACAGGGGAGTAGCTCAATTGGTAGAGCGACGGTCTCCAAAACCGTAGGCTGCGGGTTCGATTCCTGTCTCCCCTGCAACTACTTTTGGGAAGAAGTGATTCATGTTGGACGAAAAGATTGAGATCAAATGCACTTCCCGATGCAATCTGTAAAGAACAGGTTGTCTTAATGAATTAAAATATAAATGACTAGCTAATGGAAAGCTTAATATTGTACGTCAAGGAAAGCTATAATGAGTTGATACATAAGGTGTCTTGGCCTACTTGGCCCAATCTGCTTCAGAGTACAGTTGTTGTACTTGTAGCTTCAGCAATTATCGCCTTGATCATCTTAGTGATGGATTTGATCTCTAAGAATGTGTTGACCACAATATATAGTATTTAATTATTTAAAGTCACTCCAATGTCAGAAGATAAGAGATGGTATTCGCTCCGAGTAATAAGTGGAAAGGAGAAGAAAATCAAGGAACGAATAGAGCTCGAGATTCAGAGAAGCAATTGGGGAGATATTGTTTCCCAGGTATTGGTTCCTTCTGAAAAAGTATATAAGATCAGGAACGGTAAGAAGGTAATTATGGAACGAAATATATTACCTGGCTACATACTTATTGAAGCAGATTCAAAAAGACTAAGAGGAGAAATTGTACAGGCAATATCAAGCATTCAGAATGTGATTCACTTTTTAGGAAGAAATCATCCCATTCCTATGCTACAATCAGAAGCGAATAGGATGCTTGGAAAGGTGGATGAGTCACAGGAAGTTTCTGAAGCACTTTTGGAACCATTCATTGTCGGTGAAACTGTGAAGATAAATGATGGTCCTTTTAAAGATTTCGTTGGAGATATTATTGAAGTAAACGAAGAAAAGAAAAAAATAAAAGTAGTTGTTAAGATCTTCGGTCGTGGTACTGAAGTAGAACTTAACTTCTTACAAGTTGATAAACAGACATAATTTTTTAATAGTTATTGATCGGCTTTAGCTCTTTCAATGGAGGCTTCCCTAAAGTTAGCTCACATTAAAAACTGATATTTAAAATGGCAAAAGAAGTAGAAGGCTTTGTAAAATTGCAGGTAAGAGGTGGACAAGCTAATCCGTCTCCCCCAGTAGGTCCAGCTCTTGGTGCTAAAGGGGTTAACATCATGGAGTTTTGCAAGCGATTTAATGCTAAAACTCAGGAATCACCTGGTAAGCTTCTTCCTGTTGTAATTACAGTTTATAAGGATAAGTCATTTGACTTTATCGTTAAAACTGCTCCTGCAGCAGTTCAATTATTGGAAGCGGCTAAACTTAAGAAAGGATCTCCTGAATCTAACAGACAAAAGGTAGGATCTGTAACATGGGATCAGGTGAAAGCCATCGCTGAAGATAAGATGGAAGATCTAAATGCTTTTAAGATTGAATCTGCTATGAAAATGGTTGCAGGTACAGCAAGAAGTATGGGGTTAAATGTAAAAGGACAGGCCCCTTGGGATTCTGAGTAATCTTTATAATTATTTATTCATCGAGGCAGTCAGGCTATTTTGACGTTATGACCTCATAATTATTTAACAAATGGCAAAAATTGGAAAGAAAAGAAGGGCCGCTAATGATAAAGTAGATGCTAATAAGTTCTATTCTGTCGAAGAAGCAATGACCCTGGTTAAAGAGGTAAATACTACTAAATTTGATGCCTCTGTAGACCTTCACGTCAGGTTGGGAGTAGATCCCAGGAAAGCGGATCAGGCCATCAGAGGTACCGTTACCCTTCCTAATGGAACGGGTAAAAGTAAAACCGTACTTGTACTTTGTACTCCTGAGAAAGAGGAAGAAGCTATAGCTGCAGGAGCTGATCATGCAGGTTTAGATGAGTACATCCAGAAAATAAAAAACGGTTGGACTGATGTTGATGTCGTTATTGCAATGCCCAATGTAATGGCAAAAGTAGGACAGATCGGTAGAATCCTCGGACCTAGAGGATTGATGCCAAACCCTAAGTCCGGAACAGTAACTCCTAATGTAGGAGCAGCCGTTGAAGAAGTGAAAAAAGGTAAAATTTCCTTTCGAGTAGATAAATACGGTATCATTCATTCTCCGATAGGCAGAGTGTCTTTTACTCCTGAAAAATTGGTAGAGAATGCCAACGAATTATTAAATATCCTGGAAAAAATGAAACCAGCTTCAGCTAAAGGTGCTTATATGAAGTCCATCAGCGTTGCAAGTTCCATGAGCCCCGGGATCAGCATTGATACTAAATCCAGGAAGTAGTTTATTCTTTAAAAAGTAAAAGAAAGTAAAATGACAAGGGAAGAAAAAACCTTAGTAATAGCAGAATTAAAAGAACAATTCGAAAATAATCCGTATTTCTACTTTGCTGATTCCTCTACATTGACTGTGGAGCAAGTTAATAGACTCAGAGGTCTTTGTTATGAGAAGGGAGTGGAAATGAAAGTGATTAAAAACACCTTGGCCAAGAAAGCTTTGGCAGAGAATGCAGAAGAAAAAGGA
>Ga0316201_10004589_pt1 | contig 10461 bp, 3 predicted proteins | sample CS6wburrow_MG_FD_204516 | JGI IMG/M metagenome (GOLD analysis project Ga0316201, IMG submission 204516) | Coastal sediment microbial communities from Delaware Bay, Delaware, United States - CS-6 worm burrow | ecosystem: Environmental > Aquatic > Marine > Coastal > Sediment | place: USA: Delaware... | reverse complement strand
CCACTGATGGACATTCACAATTCTCAACGATAACCTCAAATGAATACGTCGGATTTAGGCACGGGGCAACCGCCGATACAGTTTGATAAGAAAAGGTATAACTGCCTGGTGTGACTCCATCAAAATCAATCGAACCGGGATTGGATAAATCAACCCCTGAACCATCAACGTCCATCCAATTTCCCAGGAAGTCACCTCCAGAAATAAATGAAGACAAATTCACTACAGACCCACTATCCAACTGATTACAAGTGACGGTTTGATTCAATAAAAATGTAGCAAAAGCGGTATCTGCAAAAGAGATATTCATCATGACTATATCAGATGGGCAAAAACTAAAGGTATCAATCGATGTAAATAGAACTGTTACAATTCCCGCACCGATATCCCCGGAACCCGGGGTGTAAATAGTAGATATTTGGTTTGTATTCTGGAACGAACCATCACCGCCCAAACTAGACCAATTACCACCAGTTGCAGTTCCCCCAATTGAAGCAGCAAGCTCTATGGTGGAAGAAGCACAAACAAGGGTGTCATGTGGTAGATTAACGCTCGGTACCTGTTGAATAAACAATTCAAAAGTAGCACTATCAGGACAACCTGCTATTGGAGCAGCTTGAAGTGTATACGTCAGTTCAAATGTACCATGGCTATTCCTTGTGATGACCAATGAATCCATTGAAATTGTCGGCATCATTCCTGTTCCTTCAATCATCGTTATAGCCCATGTGCCAGGATCGCTACCAGCAATGAAATCATTCAATCCAATGATCGAATCCTGCGCGCAAATACCAGCCGGAGTTGCTCCTACTACAATTGGCGGACAAGAACAATCCTGGACCTGCACAAGCACCTGGTAAACCGAGTCAATACAAGGCGGTATTGCACTGTTTGTTCTGTATTCCAACATCACATTACCGGGTGTGATTCCATCAAAATCTACAGCATTTGGAGCTGATAAATCGATAGCTTGACCTGAAGCCACGGACCATGAGCCTCCCGTATCACCACCTATCAACAGGGCAGAAAGATTGATCACAGAGCCCATCGTCACATCATTGCAGATCGCTAATACAGTATTTGATAATGTAGCAAATGGAGGTTGAAACAAAGAAATCTGCATTGTATCTGTTCCAATGGGGCAAATTCCACCGGAATCCTGAGCTAAAACGATCAATTGAAATCCTCCATTCATCAAATCCTGAGCATCAGGAGTATAAATTGAGCTGATCATATTAACTACATTGAAGCTTCCATTCCCGTTAGATTGCCACTGAAAAACTTCTGCTTGCCCTTCAATATTTGCCAGAAAATCGATCATATCCGGGTTGCAATACGCATCATCCCCAACGATAATTGCTTGTGGAGCTGCGATTACCTCTATCTGTATGACTGAGGAATCGGGGCAACCAGCAACTGGATTATCCAGGTGAAAAGTGAGTTCGTATAGCCCTGCAGAAGCATTTTCAGCGTTGAATACATCGCCTGAGATCGTACCAGGTGTCAGTCCCGGAGGAGCCGAAAGCACAGTCCAACTTCCTTCCTCAGGAGTTACCTCCAAACTATTTAAATTGACCGTTGAGCCTTCTGAATTGCAGATTGGTTGAGTGGGCTGAAAGACTTCGACGCTTGGGCAACTGCAGGTTTCAATCACCAGGGTCACTGCACCGATTGTGTCTTCGCAAACAGGTGATTGATCAGTTACAAGGATGATCAACTCAATGAATCGATCACCCAGATCGCCGGGACCAGGCTCGTAAGTGGTCATCTCACTTGTACCAACATCGAACGTGCCATCTCCATCTGTCATCCACATCACACTGACATACTCTCCAGTGATCAGTGGTGTGAGAAAAACGTTTTCATCCGGACATATAAAAATACTGTCTGGTAAATCCACCATCATTCTGGGTTGAATTGTAATCGCCTGTGCTGCAACAATATCAGGACACAGCCCGGCTGGATCTGATATGGTAATGGTGAGTTCTACGTTCTCAAATAAAATATCATTTATGCCAGGCAAGTAAGTCGTACTTGAGAGGAAAGGGTCAGAAAAGAATCCATCTCCATTCGTCGTCCAGGAGATATCAAGACCTGAAATAGTGACAAAAGGATCTAAGGCTACTTCTTGATTGCTGCATATCATTTGACTGGGATCAAGTGTTATTTCAACCGCTTCTGAAATGGTCACTGTGGTCATGGCTGTTACTTGCGCACAAAGCGCCAACGGGTCTGTCACAAGCCATTCCAGGATGACGGAACCATTAATTATATCATTCGGACCAGGGGTGTAATTTGAATTACCCTGGCTGGCATCACTAAAAGTACCATCGCCTGGAGAAGACCACATACCGATCCCAGTTCCTCCAATAGATCCATTGAGCACTACTGGGATTCCCGCACAACTGTTTACCGTTGGGTCAGCATCAGCAGTTGGGCTTTGAATCACATTAACCAGCACAGTACCGCTTGACGAAAGATCTCCGGGACAATTATTCGAATCATTCATCCCTGTTAAAGTGATCGTTGCAGATTGACCAGCCATCCCTTCCGGAAGAATGATCGTTTGTGTCCCGTTGTCATAGAAAGGGATGATCCCCTCGACGCAAATATTTAGCGTTCCGGTTGTATTAAAAGAAAGGCCGGGAATTTGAATATTCGGAAATCCGGGAATTGCCACATTGACATCAAACTCATATGGCCCGGTTCCCCCTGCAAAATCAAATTGTACCTGCCCGGGACTTGCCGGGCAATTTCCAATACATAGATCTCCACCACCTGAAATTGAAGCTGATGGACAATTGACTTGAAATTCAAAATAATCCGTACACGCCTCTGTGCAAGGGATCATCGGAGCCGGATTTACAATTCCATTGATATAGTAAGTTCCAGGAGGGTTATTTTGGCAAAAGTCTGCGGGAATTGTCCAGGTGAAATCATCGATCATTTGATTGCCCGGGGTGAAAGTTGGCACGGTTACAGGGGGGATGATATCTGCATAGCTTCCTTCACCTGTCTGGTTGGAATACCCCCAGCCATTCACTGAGCCTCCTCCAACTGGAGGATTATAATTAAAATCTAAGCTGTAGGAGCAGGTCCCATTTATGTCGATCATTATTGGACATGTGGAACATGGCATGGTATTATCAAAATATCCACCTCCACATATTGTCGTATTGACAGCTACAACATATACCGGGAGACCACTGCTACATAATTGAGTGGCAATTACTGACACGGCTGGTGTTGAACTTCCTTGAATAATCAGGATCGAATTTTCAGGAATCGGGTCATTTGCGTTCAACGGAGTAACAGGGCAGTTATATATAGTCGCGTCACCCTGAGTATATGAATTCCAAACTGTACCTCCCCCTAGATTCGATACCTCGATTTGGTTTGCAGTAAACCCGCCTGAGCCAGTCCAAAGGACAAGAAATTCATCACATCTATCTCCTGTCGATCCAACTTGAGTGTCATCCGGATTTACAAGAACATAAAGAGCTTCTACATCTTGTGTGCATCCTAGGGAAGTGATATCTGAACTACCAATAAATGCTCCCTGACCGCTATATGCATTAAAACCAGAGTTATCCCCAAGGTACCAATCAACTGTACCGCCCACTGGTAAATCGTCACCCATCGCTGAAAAAGTAATGTTTTCACCCCCACAAAAGGTAGCGGGAAGACCCGGATTCGAACTGGAAGCATTGAAAACAGGGCATTGAGCAATCACTTCACTGCTCGTAAAAAATAAGAAGAAAAACAGATAAATACCGGGTATTTTCATCACCATAATTAGGCCGCAAAGATAGGGTCTTCCTGCCGATTTTCAGACTTTCCTGACCTGAAGAATCCAAATGTGTTGAAAGGCAATATAGGACCAGGCTAAATGTCAAAATCGTCGATCCAATCGGACTGGTTCGACTGGTATTTTCTTCGCGTTTCAATTTTCTCTTTTTGCCTGTCAATCACTAATTGAGCAAGCCCCGCATCATTTGGAATGGAAGGGTTATTCAATACATTTTGGATTTTGTGTTCCAAAACATCCAACCGGTACAAAGTACTAAACAGTAAATCTGGTTCATGATCCAACATTTGGGCGATTTTTTGCGCCAACGCTTTGAGCATTGTTTCTTCATCCAAAAAATCAACGGGTTGATCAAGACCAAATGTGTGTGCGACCAGTGATTTATCTTTTCCAAATTCCATTAGCTGACGCGTTTATGATAGAAAGCACTTCATCCACGACTTTCCTGTGATTTGAAAGTCGGGGTACCTTATGCTGCCCTCCTAGCTTTCCTTTTGAATCAAGCCAGCGATTAAAAGTACCAAATGGGGCATCAATAATCTCAAGGTTTTCCAAAGCCATATCCTGGTACCTTTTCGCTTCGTAATCACTATTGAGATTCTGCAAATGGATATCTAATGAAGATGCAAAAGATTCCAGGCAATGCGGCGGATGTTCAAACTCAACGATCCACTGATGTTTCGCTTTTTTTGTCCCCTCAAAATAAACTGGAGCTACAGTATAATCACGAATAACAGCCTGGCAATCTGCACAGGTTTTCGCAATTGCCTGATCTGTGTTTGAGATCATGACCTCTTCACCAAACGCGTTGATAAATTGATGCATCCTTCCAGTGATCTGAATCCGGTAAGGGTGCAAAGAAGTAAACTTGATTGTATCTCCGGGCGTATACCTCCAAAGTCCACTGTTATTACTAACGACCAGTCCATATTGTTGATCTAATTCAACTTCCCATAGCGGAATCGCTTCAGGATGCTCTTTATCCCATTCGGACTCCGGGATGAACTCAAAATACATCCCATTTTCAAGGAGTAAAAGCATGTCCGGATCGGATCTGTCCTGGCATGCAAAAAAACCTTCTGAAGCATTATATATTTCCTGGTACACAAACTGGTCAGTCGGAATAAACTCTTTGAACTGGGCCTTGTAGGGTTCAAACCCAACTCCTCCATGTAAATAGGCCTTTACCTCTGGCCAAACTTCTAACATATTAGACTTTCCTGTGATTTCCAGAATACGACGGAATAATACGATAGTCCATGTTGGCACACCACCAAAACTAGTCACATTTTCTCTACTACAAATCTGTGCTATACGCTCGATCTTTTCATCCCAATTTGCAAGTAATGCCGTTTCAAAATCAGGCGTATAAAATGGCCTTCCCACCAAAGGCATATGGTGGACCATAATCGCTGATACATCTCCATAAGTCGTTTCAGGGTAGGGTTCAAATGTGCTTAAGCTACCACCCATGACCAGGTTTTTTTCAGAAAAGACCTGCATATCCGGCCTTCTTTCATAGAGCAATGCGACCGAATCCCAGGAGGATTTAATATGACATTCTTTCAGATTTTCATTTGAAACAGGAATAAATTTGCTTTTGTCCTGTGTCGTGCCTGAAGATTTGGCATACCATTTGATTTGACCAGGCCAAAGGATATCCTTCGCCCCATACATCATTCTTTGAATATCCGGCTTGAGGGCATCATAATCATGAACAGGGACCTGCCTGGCAAATGCTTTTGCATGACTGATCAGTTCAAACCTGTGCGCTTTTCCAAACTCTGTATGTTTGGCACGGTCCAGGATGCCCCTTAAAAGGTTCATTTGAACCTCTACGGGGTGATTTCGAAAGTATTCGATATACCTTCGTCGTCTCCTCAAGTATCGACCCACCAAATGATTGATCCACTTCATGAAATTCTAATTGCCGTTCCAAAATAACAAATCAATTAAACTTGACTAAGTATCGAGCAACTCTAAAACAATCTCCCATAAATCCTCATAAGGAATGATTTCAATTTCAACTCCCTGCGATGCCATATTCATTGGGACAAGCGATAGTTTTTCCCTGTGTTTCTCTGCATACCTTTCAGTCCTTATTCTGTTAAAATCTGCCCTTGGAATTTGGAGCAGCATCTGGATAAAACAATTTGACCGATAAGAGTCATCTTTCCTCAAGTACCGATGTGTATACTGACGTAAAGCATCCACCCGGTCAATAATTTCATTATACTTTTTCCTTTGGAGTAAAAAGAGTACATGGATAATCAAAATGGACACATTCACCCCTCTTTTATCTTTTGAGAATAGAGGTATTTCATTTAAAAATTTAAACATTTTAAATGTTTTTGATTTTGGGTTTTCAAGGTTTGACTGGTCAATTTTGCCTGATGCGATCAAAAACTGGAGATAACCTTCATTCACTTTGAAGATTTGCTTGAGATTCGGGGCAAGTGTTTTAAAATTTTTAAAGTTGAGTCCTGATTGGAGTGTATTCCACGCGTCGGAATAATTTCTCCGATGCATTTGGGAGGTAAAATAATAGAAGAGAATATAATACCAGTTATATGTTCCTTTCCTCATTTCCTTGAGGTATGCCATTGCAATTTGATCAGATTTTCTATAATCGCCAAGTTGCATATGGCATATCATTTTACGGAGCTGAAAATTAAAAAGTGCAACCTGTGTAGTTACCGACCGATTCTTAAAAATCTCAACCGCTTCGGTGCTCACACGTAACATATTTTCAAAGTCATGGGCATATTGATATTTAAGTGATAACGTCATATATGCCATAAAAAGCAACCGGTAGGACTCATGTTTTTGAAGTATTTCCCTAAGTCTGCTTGCATATTGGTCACTCTTTTGAAGTGTTGCGTCATTGACCGAACCCCGGGATGTCAATGAGATGTAATGAATCTCCGCATAATATTTTTCAGCTTCGTTTTCATACTCATACAATACAAGAGCTTCATCAAACTCCCTAGAGTATTTCTCCATTTTGTACTTATTATAGGAAATCAATGAATAATGATTTCTCAATTCCCTTGAAACAAGTAAAACAATATCTGTTAATTCAAACTTTTTGGCATAAGAACTCGTCCGCTCTGCAATTGCAATCGCGGTGTTTCTTGCTCCTTTGCTATACATGAGTTTAACCACAGCCCAGTTCCTGTGGCAATTGTTGTAAGCATGTTGGTATGAAGAATAGTTGTTGTTCTTGTTTCCACTTAGAATGAGCTGGTCGATTAACTTATCAATCAATCTCGATTTCAAACGCTGGTATCCCGGATAAGAGCCTTTTTTTTGATAAATATATATAGCTGCATCATCATCGCTCTCAAATTCTTTTGATTTTACACCTTCAAACAAAATTTCAAGCTTAGAATTGGGGTAATTTTCATCGGATTGAGGGTGAAAAACATGCTTATTTGGGTTTAATTCTACTAATTCCTTTAACAATTCCATAGTAAGAAATTAATTAAATAGCTGATATACAGCTAATTAAATATTACAATTGCTTAATTATCCATCATTTTGATGTGTCTAAAGTTAGAGGATATTGTTTAAGGTCTCAAGCCATTTTGACTTTATCTTTGAATTGTCGAGAGGGAGAAAAGAGGTTTTGAAAATATATTTAGACATAATGACTTAAAAGTCAACATGTTACATTCTCTTCTCGTTAATTAGGCTCTAAAAGTAGATGTCTTGATTTAGTGATATTTGTTATAATAAAAACGTCGCCTTCAACGTAGCTTTGGATTATCAATTTTAAACAAACGAAATTCTAAAGTAATGGTTGACGTAATTATCACAATAGTATGCGAAATTTTAGGTTCAGACATCGACGTATTTTAGTTGATTTTGAACTTCTAAATAAAGATTAGTTCTAGTTCTTATTTTTGGGTGTTATGCAATATTGCCACCTGCTACTTTCACACGCAATCGATCCCTTCTTTTGCAAAAGTAGTAGGGGGCATTTTTTTTTACAGCCCATTTCCTTATAAATTTTTTATTTACTGACTACAAACTAAGTGAGGGTGGATTTCACTGCTATAAACTGCTATTTGGAGGGTACTGGCTATTTAGCGGGCACAGGCAACTCATCTTTCAGAAAAACCGCTGTATAGCTTGTTGGATGATCAAGTAGTGCCTCCGGTGAACCACTAAATACAATTTGACCTCCTCCTTTGCCTCCTTCAGGGCCAATGTCCACAATGTAATCCGCAACTTTGATCATATCCATTTGATGTTCTATCACGATCACCGTATTTCCTTTGTCCACAAGTCGATCAAGAACCAAAATCAGGTGTTGAATATCCTCAAAATGCAAACCTGTCGTCGGTTCATCTAAAATGTATAGGGTGTTTCCCGTATCGCGTTTTGAAAGTTCTTCTGCCAGTTTCACCCTTTGTGCTTCGCCGCCGGACAATGTGGTCGCTTGCTGACCGAGCGTGATATATCCAAGTCCGACATCTTCCAGGGTTTTTAATCTCCGAAAAATGGATGGAATGTGTTCGAAAAAATGAACAGCTTCCTCCACTTCCATGTCCAACACGTCATTTACATGTTTGCCTTTGTACATCACCTCAAGTGTCTCACGGTTGTATCGACGCCCCTGGCATGTTTCACACTCCACCATCACATCAGGCAAAAAGTTCATTTCAATAACACGTTTCCCACTTCCTCTGCAAGTTTCGCATCGGCCACCCTTTACATTGAATGAAAATCGTCCTGGTTTGTACCCTCTGATCTTAGATTCAGGTACTTCAGCAAAGATTTTACGAATATCTGTAAACAATCCGGTATATGTCGCCGGGTTTGATCTGGGTGTACGACCAATGGGTGATTGATCGATTTCAATAACTTTATCCACGTTGTCCACCCCCTTGATTTCGGCATAAGGGAGAGGTCTTTTCAAACTCCTGTAAAAATGTGCTCGCAGGATTGGGTATAATGTCTCATTAATCAAGCTTGACTTGCCACTTCCAGATACCCCTGTCACACATGTAAAACATCCTAAAGGAATCTCCAGGGTAACATTTTTCAGATTATGACCTTTTGCCCCTGTCAAAACAATTTTCTTACCTGTCCCTTTCCGCCTTTTTTCAGGAATGGGAATCATTTTCTCCATGTTAAGGTATTGCGCAGTCAGGCTCTTTTTTGACGATGAAAAAGAAGCTGGGAGGCCTTCTGCTACGACATAACCACCCTGCACTCCTGCACCGGGCCCCAGGTCGATCAGGTAATCAGAAGCAAGCATAATATCTTTATCGTGTTCTACCACGATGACAGTATTTCCAATTTGACTCAAGTCTTTCAGGGCCTGAATAAGTCGATGGTTATCCCGCTGATGCAATCCAATGCTGGGCTCATCCAAAATATATGTGATACCAGTGAGCTGCGAACCTATTTGCGTAGCAAGTCGCGTGCGTTGCGCTTCACCGCCAGAAAGGCTCCGGGCAGGTCGATTGAGATGCAGGTAATCGAGCCCGACATGCACCAGGAAACGCAACCGCATTTGAATCTCTTTCAAAATATCCCTGCCAATAAGTAATTGTCGTTCAGACATGTGCGGCTCAACATGCTGAAACCAACTTTCCAACTCCTGCAGATCAAGCATCGAAAGCTGGGAGATATTCTGGTCATGGATTTTAAAGTGCCTGGACTCTTTCTTCAGGCGCTCACCATTACATTCAGGACATTCCTGGATACGCATAAATGATTCTGCCCACTGACGGATTTTTTCTGATGTGGTTTCTTCATACCACCGACGCAACATATTGACAATTCCTTCTGAAGCCAGATTGTAGATATAATCACTAGCGATCTGAGTGGGCACTTTCGTCATCCCTTTTTGTCCGCCAAACAGAATAATATTCAATGCCTCTTCGGGTATCTCCTTAATCGGAGTTGCAAAAGAGAATTGATATTTTTTTGCAATCTGTCTGAGTTGTTTAAATGTATAATTGTCCCGCACTTCGCCAAAAGCGGCAATTCCCTGTGCATTGATACTTAGGGTATCATCCGGGATCAGCAGGTGCATATCTACCTGGTTGACTTCTCCCAGTCCTTTACATTCCGGACACGCTCCATATGGGGAGTTAAAAGAAAACGTGTTTGGTGATGGTTCATCATAAGAAATACCAGACACAGGACACATCAAATGCTTTGAGTAAGGAGCGATTTCGCCATTATCATGATTGAGGACAAAAACACTCCCATTTCCGAGGCGCATGGCAGTCTGTAAGGAGGATGAGATACGCGCTCTTTTATCTGCAGAAACCTTGATCCGGTCAACGACAACTTCAATATCATGCGTTTTATACCGATCGACTTGCATCTTTGGCAACAGTTCGACGATCTCACCATCAATCCGTGCTTTGCTATATCCTTGCTTTCTGATGTGATCAAATAATTCGCGATAATGTCCTTTTCTGGCACGAACGAGAGGAGCCAAAATAGTGATGCCCGCTCCTTTGAAATGGGAGATTAGGTGATCTATGATCTGATCTTCCGTGTATTTCACCATCTTCTTACCCGTCACATAGGAATAGGCATCCCCTGCCCGGGCAAAAAGCAACCGCATAAAATCATAAACCTCGGTAATGGTCCCGACCGTAGAACGAGGATTCCAGCCGGTCGTTTTT
>Ga0316201_10004588_pt1 | contig 10461 bp, 8 predicted proteins | sample CS6wburrow_MG_FD_204516 | JGI IMG/M metagenome (GOLD analysis project Ga0316201, IMG submission 204516) | Coastal sediment microbial communities from Delaware Bay, Delaware, United States - CS-6 worm burrow | ecosystem: Environmental > Aquatic > Marine > Coastal > Sediment | place: USA: Delaware... | reverse complement strand
TACGGGATTCATCGTGTTCAACGACCGTACTTACCCGAATTTCATCCGCCTGCTGGAAGAGATCGGCCAGGAATCTCAGCCAAGTGAAATGAGTTTTAGTGTGCAGGCAGATGACGGCCGGGTTGAATACAGCGGGTCGTCGCTCAATGGCTTGTTTGCGCAACGAAAAAACCTCGTGCGGCCATCGTTTTATCGGATGATTCGTGACATTCTGCGCTTCAACAGAACCACCTTGCCCAACGTTGATCTTCTCGACGGCACAGAAACTCTCCGCAACTATCTCCTCGAAAACGGATACAGCAAGGAATTTATCGACCACTACCTGATCCCTATGGCAGCGGCCATCTGGTCGGCAGAACCGGGTTCTGTTCTTGAGATGCCGGTCAAATTCCTGATTCGCTTTTTCGCCAATCACGGCCTGCTGCAGATAAGCGACCGGCCGGTATGGCATGTGATCAAGGGTGGCTCCCGCGAATACGTAAACAAGCTTGTTGCCGGACACCAAGACCGTATCCGGCTAAACAGCCCCGTGCAGTCGATTCGTCGCACAGACGATTACGTCGAAGTGCACTCCGCCACCGGTGGAAGTGAAAGATTCGACTATGCGTTCGTGGCCTGCCACAGCGACCAGGCCCTTTCACTGCTGCAAGATGCCTCACCAGTGGAGCGGGAGGTGCTTGGCGCCATCCAATACCAGTCTAATGAGGCGATTCTGCACACAGATGCTTCGTTGATGCCCAAGAAGCAGTGCGCCTGGGCAGCGTGGAACTACCACATACCCAGAGATTCGGCGCGCCATGTCGCTGTCACTTACAACATGAACATCCTCCAGGGACTCAAGGCGAACAAGCAATACCTGGTTACCCTCAACAATGATCGCCATATCGACCCGGGCAAGGTTATTCGCACCGTCCAGTATGAACACCCCGTCTACTCACGGGAGTCAGTAGCTGCGCAGCGGCGCCAGCGGGAAATCAATGAAGACCGAACATTTTTCTGCGGCGCCTACTGGCGAAACGGTTTCCACGAAGACGGAGTTGTAAGTGCGTTGAGTGCGCTTGGACATTTCGAGGAGAGGCTTTCCAATGGACAGCTGCATCTACGAAGGGCAAGTTAGGCACGCGCGGGTGCAGCCGGCGAAGCACGAGTTCAGCTATCGCCTGTTTCTTATGTACCTGGACCTTGCAGAACTGGACACGCTGTTCCAGAAACGCTGGTTCTGGTCCGCATCCCGGCCGGCATTAGCCCGATTCCGTCGCTCGAACCACCTCGGCCCAGCGGAACAAGCCCTCGACGAGGCTGTTCGCGACCTGGTCGAAAATGAAATCGGCAAGCGCCCCGACGGCCCCATCCGCCTCCTCACGAACCTTTCTTACTTCGGCTATTGTTTTAACCCGGTCAGCTTCTATTACTGTTTTTCGGCCAAAGGCGAAAAAGTCGAGTACATAGTATCCGAGGTCAACAACACCCCCTGGGGAGAGCGCGACACCTACGTAATGGAGTGTCGTGCGCCCAGCGTGGCTGATTCGTCCTGGCGCTTTAGCCCAACGAAGAAGATGCATGTATCACCGTTCATGCCGATGGAGGTTGGGTACGACTGGGTGCTCTCGGCGCCTGCAGACAAGCTTTCCGTATTCATGGCCAACTCCAGAGACGGCGCGCGCATGTTCACTGCAGCAATGAAGCTAAAGCGACGTCCAATATCCGGTTGGTCGCTAGCTTCGGTGCTGATGCGTTTTCCTATGCAAACGTTCAAGATTATTCTCGCGATTTACTGGGAGGCTCTGCGCCTTTGGATAAAGCGCTGCCCCGTATACGCGCACCCCAGGAAAGAAAAAGAACTCACCGCACGATGAATACGAGACTAGGCTCAACAAGCGCCGCCGAACACGACGCGATCGTCACCCAATCATCATGGCTGGACAGGCTCGCCCGCCGCGTCGTGTTGTCACGTCTCGAAAAGCTCCAGGTTGGCCGGGTCGTAGTCACCGAAGGTGACCGGCAAATCGTGTTTGGATACTCTACCCCTGAGTTTCCAACGGTCGCGCAACTCAATGTCCTTAGCCCGAAGTTCTACCGTACCATCGCTTTTGGAGGCTCTGTTGGGGCGGGCGAGGCGTATATGCAGGGTTATTGGGAATGCAGCGAGCTCAGTGAATTGCTGCGCATCCTGATCCGCAACCGTGAGGTTCTCGAGAAAATGGACTCGGGCCTCGCAATGCTGAGTTCGCCGTTGCAGAAATTATTTCATGCGCTGAATCGAAACACGCGCAAGGGCAGCCGCAAGAACATCTCGGCACATTATGATCTTGGGAATGACTTCTACCAGCTTTGGCTTGACCCGAGCATGATGTACTCGTGCGCGTACTTCGATACACGCGACACGCCTCTCGATGCCGCAGCCACCGCAAAACTCGATCGCATTTGCAGGAAGCTGAATCTCGAGGAACAGGATTCCGTAATCGAGATCGGTACCGGCTGGGGCGGTTTTGCGATTCACGCTGCGAAACACTATGGGTGTCACGTCACAACGACAACAATCTCGCAGCAGCAACATGACTTCGCAAAGCAGGCAATCAGTGATGCCGGCCTCGAGGACAGGATCACGCTGTTGTTTTGTGACTATCGCGATCTGGAAGGAAGCTTCGATAAGCTCGTCTCGATTGAGATGATCGAGGCAGTGGGCCACGAATACCACGACACATATTTCAAGAAGTGCTGCGACCTGCTCAGACCTGACGGACAGATGCTGCTGCAGGCCATCACCATAGCCGACCAGCGCTATGACCAGTACAAGACTGGCGTCGATTTCATCAATCGATACATATTCCCCGGAGGCTGCCTGACCTCAGTTACGGACATGAGCCGCACGCTGACCCGGCACACCGACATGCGGGTCATTCATCTGGAGGACATCGGCCCGCACTACGCCAGGACACTGCGTCACTGGCACAATCGTTTTCTTGCCCGAATAGACGAAGTACGCGAACTCGGCTACTCGGACACGTTCATTCGCATGTGGCAGTTCTACCTGGCTTACTGCGAAAGCGCTTTCATTGAACGCGCGATCGGCGACGTGCAGATGCTCATCATGCGACCAGGAGCACGCTGCGAAGACATCCGGTACTGACAAAGCTTTGCTATTTAACGCTAGCCGCTTCTGGTCCGCTGCAGCAATGCGGTCAGGGTCTGCCGGGCGGAGCCGAACCCGCCATTGCTCATGAAAATGACCTGATCTCCAGCGAGAACTCGAGTCGACATGTCATTCACCAGGCGATCGTAATCATCAAACAGGCGCAGCTTGCTACCAAGACTTTTCAGGCTGACCTCGAAATCGTCGCGCATGCCTTCAGGACGGAACATCCACACGAGATCGGCGTCCTGTAAAGAGTCCGCCAGCAGATCATTGTGCACACCAAGCTTCATGGTGTTGGAGCGCGGCTCAATTGCCACAATAACGCGATGCCCGGGGTAACGCCGGCGCATTGATTTGATTGACTTGGCGATAGCCGTGGGGTGGTGCGCGAAGTCGTCATAGATAGCGATATCCGCAACCGTGGCCGTACGTTCCATACGCCGCTTGACGCCCTCAAACCGCGACATCGAGTCCACGGCCTGCTCCAGTGATATCCCGGCGGATGCGGCAGCTGCTACCGCGGCCAACGCATTTTCAAGATTGTGCATACCACCGATCTTCCAGCGGGCTTTGGCTACATGACCATCCGGGCCGAGCATGCGGATGTGGCGTTCGACCATGTCGTCGAAACGTGCAGTCCAGTCAGTATCGTCGGCAGTGCCGAATGTCTCGGTCGGCGTCCAGCAACCCTGATCCATGAGTCGCCCGATGTTCTCGTCAGCGCCGTTCATGATGACGCGCCCCCTGCCCGGCACCATTCGCAAAAGCTGATGAAACTGCCAGAGAATGGCATCCATGTCTTTATAAATATCGGCATGATCGTATTCGAGGTTATTCAGCACCAACGTGCGCGGCCGGTAGTGAACAAACTTGGCGCGCTTGTCGAAGAAGGCCGTATCGTACTCATCAGCTTCAACAACGAAATACTCTGACTCGCCATAGCGCGCCGACTCGCCGAAATTGGCCGGGATGCCGCCAATCAGAAACCCGGGGGCCTTACCAGCGTCCTCGAGTATCCAGGCGAGCATGCTGGCCGTCGTCGTCTTGCCATGCGTGCCTGCGACCGCCATGACATGGCGCTCATTCAGCACATTCTCTGCCAGCCACTGCGGTCCTGACTTGTAGGGCATGCCACGATTCAGCATGGCCTCGACGACCTCGACGCCGCGGCTCATGATATTGCCAACCACGACACAGTCGGGGTCGATGCCCAGCTGATCTGCGTCAACACCCTCATGAATCTCGATACCCAGCTTCCTGAGGTGTGTGCTCATGGGTGGATAGACATTGCGATCACAGCCGCTCACGTCATGCCCTGCCGCCCGCGCCAGAGCAGCTACGCCGCCCATGAAGGTTCCACAGATTCCGAGAATGTGTATGTGCATGACGCCTCAGGTCACCGTTCCCGCAGCCGGATTGAGCAGCGAGTATAGAAATAGCTGGAATACAAATACGGCCATGGCCGCAACGATGCCGACGTACCAGTGCTGGTCGATGGCTCGCGCGATGATATGTCCTTCAACCGGAATGGACCAGAGCAGGATCAGCGTAACTACCAGGCTCGTTACGTTTTCACCGAGGATCGGTGCCAGTAACGCATTGGCGGCAATAAAAAGCAGGCTGAGTACAGCACCACAACCCACAATAGCCGTAACGGTTTGCAGGAGGCGCGGCGTGCGCCCGCTAAGCACAATGATACTGGCATAGCACGCCAGGCCGGCCGCCCCCGTAAACGTGCCAAGAAGAAAATCCGCATCGCCAAGTTCCTCATTAATAGCTGTCATGGCCAAACCCGCGAACAGCCACATCGTCATTGTGATCAGGCACAGGAGCCACGAATAGGGAATCGCATCCGGTCCTTTCTTAAGGCGAATGATTGCGAACAAAGTTTCAAATAAGGTCAGCACGATGTTCGCATGTTAACCTCTGCTTCCGAATTTCGCCTGTGCCTTTTCCATGCCCCAATATCAATTCGTCGATGAGCCAGACACGCTGGTTCCTGAACTGCAGCGACAGAGCCAGATCGGCATTGACACAGAGTTCATGCGTGAGCGGACTTACTTTGCTCAACTCTGCCTGACGCAGATCGCGACTGCGGACGCAACCTGGTGTGTCGACCCGTTGGCGGGGCACACGCAGGACGCGTTCTGGAAAGAGATTCTCACCCACGACTGGGTCCTGCACTCAGCCAGGCAGGACATCGAAGTCATTTACCAAACAGCCGGTTCGATGCCCACATCTATATTCGATACGCAGATTGCCGCCGGTCTGCTCGGCTTTCCTGCGCAAATGGGATACGCCGGTCTCGTCAAGGAACTATTTGACGTCGAAATCCATAAGACGCACACACGTGCTGATTGGAGCAAGCGGCCACTACGAGACGAATATCTCGACTATGCCGCCGAGGATGTCGAATACCTGCTTCCCGCCTATGAAATCCTCAGCGACAGACTCGAAGAAAAAGGGCGTCTCGGCTGGGCCCGCGAGGATGCGCGCTGGCTTCTGGATCCTGCGCTCTATGATATTAGTGACAGCCTGGCCATCGATCGCCTGAAAGGCGCGCGCAATTTTCGAGGCCGCAAACGAGCCGCAGCGGAACGCCTTGCCGCATGGCGTGAAGCTGAGGCTATCAATCGTAACCGGCCGCGCCAGTGGATCATGCGAGACAATGTTTTGCTCGATATCGCCTACACGCTGCCCCGCTCAGAGCAGGAGATGGCAGATATCCAGGGCGTACCACCAAAACTGGTCAAGCGGGTTGGCCGGCAATTGCTGGAGGAGATCGCCGCTTCCGCCAATGACGACAAGAGCCACAGCCCTCCCCGACCGCCTGACGAAGGACAAAAAGCTCTGCTCAAGGAAATGCAGTCCCGAGTCGCTGCGTGTGCCAAGGATCTCGACATAGCTGCCGAGACAGTTGCATCAAAGCGCGAGCTATCTGCGGTGATAATCTCCGGCAATCGGAAATCCCGGGTTTTCTCAGGTTGGCGAGCCGACCTTATTGGGGACGATCTAGTGAGCTTGCTCTGACATTAATGTCCGATCGTCGCGGAGCGGCGTTTTCTATGCCAGCGCCGCGGTCATCCGCTCATAAACCTCGTCGATCGGCCCTTCCGCGTCGACCGTCAGCAGCTTGCGGCGCTCCCGATAAAAATCGACGAGCGGCTCGGTATTCTCGCGGTAAACCTCCAGGCGATTGCTGATCGTCTCCTCGTTATCGTCTTCACGCTGAATCAGCTCGCCACCTGCATCGATACATTCATCAAGCTCTTCCTGCGATGAAAAATGGATATTAAGCAATTTGCCCGTCAATGAGCAGGTGCGGCGACCTGTCAGGCGCTTCATCAGAATGTCAAAATCGACATCCATGAGTACCGCCGCATCGAGCGGGGTGTTCATCTGATCAAGCAATTCCTCGAGATCAAGGGCCTGTTGCGTCGTCCGCGGAAATCCATCAAGAATGAAGCCGTTCCGGGCGTCTGGCTGCGCCAATCGCTCGCTGATTACTCCAAGTACAACCTCATCGGGAACCAGATTACCCGCGTCCATGAGTGATTTGGCCTTTAGACCCAAACGTGTACCGGATGCGGCTGCCTCGCGCAGCATATCTCCCGTCGAAATCTGCGGAATGTTCTTTTCCACCATCAATATCTTGGCTTGGGTGCCTTTGCCGGATCCGGGCGCTCCCAAAAGTACGATACGCATTTCGCTTGACTCATCGGTGAATTCGAGGCGATGTACGCTACCGTCAATAACAGGACGGGTCAATGCGGGATAGCCACCAAATCCAGAGGATAGCCGGTGATCCCCGCTGGCGTTTCCGCTATGCTCTCTTGCTCCCATAATCACCACCAGGAACTCAGCACCATGTCTGCAATGAATGCCTTTTACGCCCAATCGGGCGGCGTGACAGCCGTCATCAACGCAACAGCTTGTGGCGTCATCGAAACGGCCAGGAAGCATACGAACAAGATCGCCAATGTATACGCGGGGCGCAACGGCATCATCGGTGCTTTGACCGAGGACATGATCGATACGAGCAAGGAGAGCGCAGCGGCCATCGCAGCACTCATGTACACGCCGGGAGGCGCATTCGGATCGGCGCGCTACAAACTCAAGGGGCTCGAGGAAAACCGTGCCGAATACGAACGCCTGATCGAGGTCTTCAAAGCGCACGACATAGGCTACTTTTTTTACAACGGCGGCAACGACTCGATGGATACGGCGCACAAGGTGTCTCAGATCTCGAAGAAGATGGGGTTCCCCGTTACCTGCCTGGGTGTTCCGAAGACGGTAGACAACGACCTGCCCGTGACAGACAACTGCCCGGGTTTTGGTTCAGTCGCAAAGTATGTCGCCGTGTCGACGCAGGAAGCCGCGCTCGATGTGGCGTCAATGGCCGAAACCTCGACCAAGGTCTTCATTCTCGAGGTGATGGGACGCCATGCAGGATGGATCGCTGCCGCCGGCGGCCTGGCAGGCAAGAATCCCGAGGATGCGCCGCACATCATCCTGTTCCCCGAGATCCCGTTCAAAAAACGCGAGTTTCTGAAAAAGGTCCGCCAGTGCGTCAACGACTACGGCTACTGCGTAATAGTAGTCAGCGAGGGCGCCCAGTTCGCCAATGGCAAGTTCCTGGCCGACCAGGGGACGCGCGACGCATTCGGGCATGCGCAGCTTGGCGGTGTTGCCCCCGTTGTCGCAACCATGGTCCGCGATAACCTCGGCTTCAAGTACCACTATGCAATCGCCGATTACCTGCAGCGCTCGGCGCGGCACATCGCTTCCGACACCGACGTTAAACAGGCCTATGCGGTCGGCAAGAAAGCCGTTGAGTTCGCCCTCCAGGGCAAGACTGCCGTAATGCCAGTCATCAAACGGGTATCCGACAAGCCTTATCGCTGGAAAATCGAGTCAGCGCCGCTTGGCCGTATTGCGAACAAGGAGAAGATGCTGCCTCGCCGTTACATCACCAAGGACGGTTTTGGCATTACCGAGGCTTGCAGGCGCTACCTCCAGCCTTTGATCAAGGGAGAGAATTACCCTCCGTATATCAATGGCTTACCAAAAACCGTCAAGCTGAAAAACAAGCCCGTCAAGGCCAAGACTGGTACAAAATTTGTGGTATGATGCGCGCCCGGCTGAGCCGGAAACAACAATTCTTTTTGGGGAATTTCACAATCTGGCGTGTTCTTACATCGGCCCACCGGGCGGATGCCGTTGGGCGCGCTCGACTTCAAAACAACAAAGTCAGGAGACAATCTGATGACACTAGATCAGGCCCTGTGGCTCTCGATCGGCGCTGGCGTTCTCGCCATCGTGTTCGGCGGCATTTCGACACAGTGGATTCTCAAGCAGCCTGCGGGCAACAGCCGTATGCAGGAAATCTCCGCCGCGATCCAGGAAGGCGCCAAGGCCTACATGGATCGCCAGTACATGACCATTGGCATGGTCGGCGTGGTTCTTGCAATCGTTCTCGGCATTGCCCTCGACCTGGCCACTGCGATCGGATTTGCCATAGGTGCCGTGTTCTCGGGGCTCGCCGGTTACATCGGCATGTTTGTTTCAGTACGCGCAAACGTACGCACGGCTGAAGCCGCCACCAAGGGGGTTAACCCGGCCCTGAACATCGCGTTCAAGGGCGGCGCCATCACGGGCATGCTCGTTGTTGGACTGGGCCTGCTTGGCGTTGCCGGTTATTACTTCATTCTGCTAAGTGGCGGCGCGACAACCGACCACGCGATCCACGCGCTGGTTGGCCTCGCATTTGGTGGCTCACTGATCTCGATATTTGCGCGACTCGGTGGCGGTATCTTCACCAAGGGCGCCGACGTTGGCGCCGACCTCGTAGGCAAAGTCGAAGCTGGAATTCCCGAAGACGATCCCCGCAACCCGGGCGTCATTGCCGATAACGTTGGCGACAACGTGGGTGACTGCGCCGGTATGGCCGCCGATCTGTTCGAGACCTATGCGGTAACGATTATCGCGACGATGCTGCTTGGCAGCCTCGTCGCGGCAACCTACGGCGCCCAGGCCATCGTATACCCCCTGGTTCTCGGCGCCGTTTCGATTGTTGCCTCGATCATCGGTACGTTCTTCGTCAAGACGTCGGATGGCGGCAAGATCATGGGTGCTCTCTACAAGGGCATGATCGTCGCCGGCGTGCTGGCTGCCATCGCGTTCTACTTCATTACGAATATGATGCTGGGCGACACCGGCGCTGCAATGAACATCTTCTACTCGTCGCTGATCGGCCTGGCGCTCACAGCGGCCATGGTTGTCATCACCGAGTACTACACGGGCACGGACTTCAAACCCGTCAAGACGATTGCAAATGCATCGCTCACCGGTGACGCCACCAATATCATCGCTGGCCTGGGCATCTCGATGAAGGCGACAGCCCTTCCCGTTCTGGCCGTCTGCGCCAGCATCTGGGGCGCATTCCAGCTCGCGCCCGAAGGCGTGCCAATGGGCGGCCTGTATAACATTGCTATTGCCGCGACGACCATGTTGTCGATGACCGGCGTTGTCGTTGCGCTCGACGCTTTCGGCCCGATCACGGATAACGCCGGGGGCATCGCCGAGATGGCAGAGCTCCCGCCGGAAGTTCGCAAAATCACGGACCAGCTCGACGCTGTCGGCAATACGACCAAGGCGGTAACCAAGGGTTACGCAATCGGGTCCGCCGGCCTCGCGGCCCTCGTACTGTTTGCCGACTACAACAACGCGCTTGCGATCGCGGGCAAAGAAGTCACGTTCCTGCTCAACGATTACCGCGTCATCATCGGCCTGTTTATAGGCGGTCTCGTACCGTACCTGTTTGGCGCCATGGCGATGGAAGCCGTTGGTCGTGCAGCCGGTGCGGTGGTTGAAGAAGTACGGCGCCAGTTCCGCGAAATCGAAGGCATTATGGAAGGCACGGGCAAACCGGATTACAGCCGTGCTGTCGACCTGCTGACCAAGGCCGCGATCAAGGAAATGATAATTCCTTCGCTGTTGCCGATCGCTGTGCCGCTGATTGTTGGCTTCACGCTCGGTGTCGAGGCCCTCGGTGGCCTGCTTCTGGGCACGATCGTAACGGGCCTGTTCGTTGCGATCTCGATGACCGCCGGTGGTGGAGCATGGGACAACGCCAAGAAGTACATCGAAGATGGCAACTGCGGTGGCAAGGGCTCTGATGCTCATAAAGCTGCCGTTACGGGCGACACAGTTGGCGATCCGTACAAAGATACCGCTGGTCCCGCGATCAACCCGCTGATCAAGATCATCAACATCGTTGCACTGCTGATGGTTCCGTTGCTGGTTGGCTAGCGCTTCATTTGTAC
>Ga0316201_10004587_pt1 | contig 10461 bp, 9 predicted proteins | sample CS6wburrow_MG_FD_204516 | JGI IMG/M metagenome (GOLD analysis project Ga0316201, IMG submission 204516) | Coastal sediment microbial communities from Delaware Bay, Delaware, United States - CS-6 worm burrow | ecosystem: Environmental > Aquatic > Marine > Coastal > Sediment | place: USA: Delaware... | reverse complement strand
CCACCCTCACCCGAGTGCCGGTTGCGAGCGCCGCGGGGGTGCTCCTGGTCCTGAGTGTCGTTTACGCCGCCGCCTACTCGACCCCCCGCCGCTTCCAGGTGTATCGCTCCGGACTGGCCAGCATGAAAGTGGATCTTGCAGCCGAAGCCAGGGCAAACTCGCTGGAAGATGCCCTTGTCTTCGTGTCCGTGAGTTGGGGGAACCGCTTGCTGGCTCGCATGCGGGGGCTCGGGGTGTCCGCCTCGGGCGCGGAGACCGCGTATCGGCAAGCGGATCATTGCGCCCTGGAACTGATCCTCCGTCGCGCGAAAGCCGAGGGCTGGTCCCGCGGTCGCACGGCGGCTGCGGTTGCCGACCTGGGGCCCGGTGGGGAAACGGTCCCGGCCTCGAGCCCGCTGACCAACGGAGATCCAACGCTTCGCCTCGTCGCCGGGATCCAACTGCCGGCAGAGTGTCTGGAACAGATCGTCTATGACCGGGAGGGCTATTCGAACTACTCGCCATTCCTCGCGGACCAGGATCCTTCTCTCGAGGGTCCCGTGGTGATCGCGAGGGACTTGCGAGAGCGAAATCGCGAGTTGATCGAGGCCTATCCCCAACGTCGCGCTCTGCTGTACAGGAGCGGCCGTTTCATTTCACTGGAATGAGGTCTTGACCCTCCGTTGAGAGACGGAGATACCCTCACCTCGCGGCGCGCCCGGCCTACCGCGAGGTACGATGCCATACAAACCCATCCGTGGGGCAGCGGGTGTCACGCTGCCGGAACTTCTGATCGTACTCACCATCATCGGGACGCTCACGGCGCTGGGGGCGAGCGGTTTTCGGTCTCTGCGAGCCGCGACCTCCATGCGTGCCGCCACCTGGTCGGTTCGAAACCACCTGGCTCTGGCCCGTTCCCTGGCGATCGCGCGGCGCGAGAAGATCCGGGTTCGGCTTGGCCCGCGCGGCGACCTTACGATTCTCGATTCCTCGGGCGAGATGGTGGCGGCCGCTGCCGTGGGTCCGGGGGCCGACGTGCCCGTCGACTCACTGAGGGTCCGCCCTTCCACACTCCGTTTCAACGCCCGCGGGCAGGCAGCGCCGGGGAGCGTGTACCTGTATCGGGGCGATCGGGTCGTCCGTGTGGTCTCGAACTTTCTCGGGCGCCTTCGCGTGGAGGCGTTTCGGGTGCCGTGAAAGACCCCTGGGCGGCGGAGGATTCGGACAGAATTCACTGCGTTATGCATGGAAAGAGCCCCGAAATGGCCCGAAATACCCCTAAAGTCAGCCGTATCGAGGTGGTCAAGTTCTTGCACCCGGTACTCGCGGAGGACCGTGCCCGTACCGGGTTCGGCCTTCCCGAAGTGATCGTCGCCGTCACGGTCTTCGGGGCTGGAGTTCTCGGAGTGGCGGCGGTAGGTGGCGCGGCCCGGAATCTCGCGCACATCGCAGCGGTGCGAAGCGCGCAAACGGTCGCGGCGGGCAGCACGCTCGAGAATGTCCCGGGGGACGTGCGGGGACACCTGGAGGTTACTGTCGATACGGCCGCGGTCGCTCCCGGACTGATCGAGATTCGTGTGACGGTGAGTGGATGGCGGTCGGCCGGTGCGCGACAGTGGGTGGCGAGGAGGCTGTCGGCAGGCCCGTGATACCAGGCCGCGACGGGTAACCGTTGCGTGCATGCCACACGCAGGTGAAGTTGGCTGCGTCGGCGGAGGCGAACACGTGTAGACAGCGGATTGACGCGCCGGGCCGAGTCGCCGTAAAGTAACGAACCACTCGGCCGGCCCCGACAAACCTCGTAGAGCAAGTCTATCATGGCCCTATTCGGCATCGGCCGGAAAAAGAAGACGGTTGGCCTTGACGTGGGAAGCGGCTTCATCAAGGTCGCGGTCATCGATCACTCAGGTGACGAACCCGAGGTCGAGCGGCTCGTGGTACGCCGCCTCGGTGCCGACGCGATCGTTGAAGGCGAAGTCATGGATCCGGGCCTGGTGGCCGAAACCATCGACGCGCTGTTCGTCGAAGAAGGTATCAACGATCGAGATGTCGTGGCCTCCGTCGGGGGCCGGGACCTGATTATCAAGCCCATCCAGATGGATCGAATGAAGAAGGCGGATGCCCGCGAAGTCATCCGGTGGGAGGCCGAGCAGCACGTGCCGTTCGACATGGACGACGTGCAGCTGGACTTCGAGATCACCGATCCGGAGGGTGAGGGTCTGCAGATGAGCGTCCTGCTCGTCGCTGCGAAGCGTGAACTCGTCGAAAACAAGGTCGCGCTCCTCGAGGAGGCCAACCTGGCCCCGAGGATCATCGATGTGGACGCCTTCGCCCTGCACAACTCGCTCGAGCTCAACTACCCGGAGGCCACGAAGGGCATTTCGGGCCTGGTGAGCATCGGGCACGAAACGACGAACGTGAACATCCTCGAGGACGGAGTACCTGTCCTGACCCGCGACATCTCCTTCGGTACCCGCCGTCTCTCCCTCGACCTGCAGCGGGAGCGCGGGATGCTGGCCGAGGAAGCCGAAGCGGTTCTCAGGGGCGACAGCGTCGACGAACGACTCCGTAATTTCCTCTACGAGCGGGCGCAGGAGGTAGGGCGGGGGATCGAGCGCGCCACGGCGTTCCTCGAGACCCAGGAAGTGGGCGCCAGTCTCGGTCGGCTCTACCTGTGCGGTGGCGGAGTGCGCGTTCCTGGTCTGGTCGAGGCGCTTGCCGAAAGGCTCGGCGTGGAGACGCGCGTCGCGAGTTCGTTCGAGGTACTGAGCGTGAGACCGGGTGCTGCTGAGACGGAGAGCATGCAGCACATGGGGCCCATGATGATGCTGGCCGTCGGTCTGGCCCTGCGGAACGCGGCGTGAGGCCCGGGCCATGATCGAGGTCAATCTTCACCCGGAGGGTTCGAAACGGCGGCGCAAGAAGCGCGGCATTCCCAAGGCTCCCGCCTGGCTGAGAGCGACGGGTGCCGGCGACGGGCGGGATCCCTGGCTGATCGCGGCCGTGGTCATACCTGCGCTGGTACTCCTGGTCGTTGGCTGGCTCTGGATGTCGCAACGCAGTGAGCGCGGAGAGCTCGACGCGCGAATAGCCGAGGCCGTCGAGGACTCGACTCGCCTATCCGACCTGCGGGCCCTCAGTGACAGCCTGATGGCGCGCGAGGCGCAGATCCGGGAGCGGCTCGACTTGTTGAGCGGCCTCGACGACGGTCGGTTCGTATGGCCACATCTCCTCGATGAAATCAGCCGGGCACTTCCGGGCTACGCGTGGCTCACCTCGATTCGCGAGGCCAGTGCGGCTCCCGACCTGCAGGTGCAGGTCGATGGCATGGCCGCGAACCCGCTGGCGATCACCGCCTACGTGAGGCGGTTGCAGGAGTCGCCGTTCGTTGGGGCGGTCCGGATACTCGGAAGCCAGGAACAAGACCTCGATGGCTTCAGTGCCCACTCTTTCAAGTTGATCGTATCGTACAGTGAACCGGCCGAAGTGCTGGCCGCCGACGTCGCGGGAGGGGTTTGACCATGGCAATCCTTCCACAGGACCAGCGGCAGCAGGTCATGCTCTTCGTGATCATCCTGGCGATCGCGGGTGGGGCGCTGTTCTACAACTTCGTCTACAGCGGAGGCGTAACGGAGCTCGTCGAACTGTCAGATCGCGTCGAAGACCTGGAGACCCAGAATCAGATCGCGGAGACCCGGATTGGAAACCTGCAGGAGCTCCGCGACCGAATCAGTCTCGCCGAGACCCAATTCGACCTCGTGCAGCGGCTGGTACCGTCGAACGCCGAGGTTCCGGCGATTTACGAGGCTATAGCCACCGAGAGCCAGGCCCTGGATCTGCGCCTTATCAACGTGGAGCCCAGCCTTCCGGAGCCCGCCGACAGTGGGGCTTATTTCTTGCGACAAGAGTGGCAGATGCAGGTTCAGGGGGACTACCACTCTCTGGCCGAGTTCCTGACTCGCGTGGCCTCGTTCGATCGCATCGTACGGCCGCACGTGACGCAGGTCAGCCCGGTCGGGGAGACGCCGAGTGGTCGGCAAATGGTACTCGCCTCGTTCGGATTGGAGACGTTCGTGTTGGCTCCAGAACGGATCCAGGTCGAGAACGCGGAGGGCGCCGAATGACAGAGCGCGCTCTGGTAACCGCGGCCCTGCTTGTCCTGTTTGCACCGGGATTGAATGCCCAGGAGGTCGACCAGGACCTGACGACCGAGGTGGGCGCGGCCCAGACCGTGCCGGCGTTGGAGCGAGAGACGTTTTCCTACGTTGCGGGAGGAAGGCGGGATCCGTTCCGACCCCTGGAAGCAGGCGATGAGATCGGACCTCGATTCGAGGATCTCGAGCTCAGTGGCATCATATACAGCCCCGATGAGGGCAGCCTGGTCGTCCTCGTGGACCGCTCCACACAGCGGCGGTACCGGGTATGGGAGGGCGACATCGTGGGCGGCGCGCAATTGCTGGACGTGACGCCGAATGAGGCGATCTTCGTGGTAACCGTCTTCGGCGTGAGCAGGCAGGAAACGCTGCGCCTGAAGAACATGGACAAGGAGCAGGGCGGATGATCGGCAAACAGGTCCTCGCGACCCTTCTGGCTGGTCTGTGGGCGGTGGCGCCCGCGGGACGAGTGCAGGAGGTCCGGATCTCCCCTTCCGGAGATGAGACCGAGATCGCCGTCATCAAGAACGGTGACGTGGAAATTCGAGATTTCATCCTGAGGGATCCGGCCCGGCTGATTCTCGACGTGCATGGAGCGGTCAACGAGCTTCCCGAAGGCACCTTCGAGGGCATCGGTCGCGGCGGGATCGTGCGGCTCAGGAGCAGCCAGTTCAGAGACGATGTCGTTCGCCTCGTCTTCGACCTCGCCCGCCCGGCAACGTATCAGACGGCCGATGAGGGAGAGCGATACACGGTTCGCTTCGCGAATCCGGGTGGCTCGTTCGAGCCGTGGAGCAGCGAGTCCGTGATGGCCGGCACCGTTGCCATGACGGACCGCGCGCCGGAGCCGACACGGGTCGCACCCCGCACGGTCTCGCCCGCCGTCACCCAGGATGCGACGCAGCTCGAGCGAATCACGGTAGCGTACGACAGCGCGAGCATGCTGGAGGTGCTGGCCGGGTTCTCGGAATTCGCGGGAGTCTCCATCGTTCCGAGCTCTGATGCCGCGGCGATGAACGTGCAGGGCGTGGATATCCGAAACCAACGCTGGGATGTGGCCCTGGACGCCATCCTCGCCTCGCAGGGCCTCGGCTGGCGGTTGCAGTCCGAGGGGATTCTGATCGTCGACAAGCTCGAGGGAATTCGGGCGCGGGACACCCTGCAGACCGAGACCCGGGTATTCAAGATCAACTACGCATCGGCCGATTCCGTGGCCTCGACACTCGAGCGCCTCGCCACGCCGAACCGCGGCCAGGTGGTTCCCTACCTGGGAGCGAACTCCGTGATCGTGACGGACGCGCCCTCGGTCGTGGCGCGCATGGACAGCTTGATCCGAAACCTCGACGTCAAGACCCCGCAGGTGTCGATCGATGCCAAGATCATCTTCGTCGATCGCACGGATGTGATGGAGCTGGGGATCATCTACGACCTCAAGGACATGCAGGGGAACTCGCTCAACCAGGTGATCGGCGTTCCCGATCCGCTGAACCCGGGCGAGATTACGAACGAAACCCTGGTGGATCTCGCAGGAAACTCGGTCGCGGCCCTGGCCAACGCCAACGACCGCGTGCTGGCGCCCTCGCTGGAGATCCTCGCGTCCGTCGCGTTCGGCGATTTCTCGCTCACCGCGTGGTTGCAGGCTCTCGAGCAACACAAGCTCTCTGACGTGCAGGCCGCGCCGACCATCCAGGTGGTGGACAATCACCATGCCCGGATCCAGGTCGGTGAAAAGACACCGGTGCGTGTGCTCGACGCGGGCACCGGAAACACCCAGGCCCAGGCGACGGTTCAGTACGAGGACACGGGGATCATCCTTGACGTGACACCACACATCACGAACAACAACCAGATCCTGCTCGACGTCTCGGCTGAGCGGTCTGGAATCCAGACGGACATTCCCGATGTCGGGTTCACGTTCCTCAAGCAGATCGGCCAGACCCGTCTCCTGCTCGACGACGGTGAGACGATGGTCATCGGCGGACTCACACTGAGCCAGGTGGATCGGACCGAGACCGGAATCCCGCTTCTCATGGACCTCCCGGTCCTCGGAGCGCTGTTCCGTACGACGAAGAACTCCGAGCGGAAGACCGACCTGATCATCCTCGTTACGCCGCACATCGTGGAATAGGTCGACGGGGCTGACTTTCCCGGACCCACCCGTTCGGTGGGCCGCAGGCTGGAGCGGATGCTGGACGCGGGGCCGGGACGATTCCCGACCCCGCGTTTTGCGTCGGGTCTGATCGCCGTATACTGGAGGCCGTTTCGCTCAGGGCACCCGTCCACGGAAGGCCACCATGCTCCAGCACATTCGATTCACCACCGCAGGCGAGTCCCACGGCAAGGGGACGCTCGTCATCCTGGAGGGTTTGCCTGCCGGTCTTCCGATCAACCCGTTGGACATCGCCAGCGACCTGGCCCGCCGACAGCTTGGCTACGGTCGCGGTGGTCGAATGGCCATCGAGAAGGATGCAGGCGAGGTCCTTGCCGGGATTCGGCTTGGAGAGACCCTGGGCTCGCCGGTGGCCATCTGGATCCGAAACCGCGACCACTCGAACTGGGAAGTTCCGATGTCGGTGGACGCCCGACCCGAGGCGGATGACGAGGCGCTGCGCCGAGTCTATCTGCCCCGGCCAGGGCATGCCGACCTGGTCGGAATGCTGAAGTACGATAGAGCGGACGCCCGGGACATCCTCGAGAGGTCCAGCGCGCGAGAGACCTCGGCCCGGGTGGCCGCCGGTGCCGTTGCGCGTCGCCTCCTGTCCGAATTGGGGGTGTCGATCGGGAGCCACGTGACCCGCATTGGCGCCGAAACCGCGGAACGTCCCGAGGATTGGCCCTCCGATCTCAACGCCGCGGCGGATGCTTCCGAACTCCGGTGCCTCGACCGCGCGGCGGAAGACCGGATGAAGAAGGCCATCGACGCGGCGCGGGAAGCGGGCGACACGTTGGGTGGCGAGTACGAGGTGATCGCGGCAGGGCTGCCCGTCGGGCTCGGGAGCCACGTCTCCTGGGATCGTCGTCTCGATGCACGATTGGCGGGGGCCCTGATGTCGATTCAGGCCATGAAGGGGGTGGAGATCGGACTGGGTTTCGAGGCAGCCCGCCGGCGGGGTTCTTCGGTGCACGACGAGATCGTGGCCGATCCTTCGCAGGAGCGCACGGGTGGATTCCAGCGCACCGGCAATCATGCCGGAGGGCTCGAGGGCGGTACGACCACCGGAGAGCCTCTCGTGGCGCGGGTGGCGATGAAGCCGCTGAGCTCCCTGACGAGGCCTCTCACAAGCGTCAACGTGCGGACGGGTGAAGCCGCCGGCGCGGTGAGAGAACGAAGCGATGTCTGCGCCGTCCCGGCGGCAGCCGTGGTCGGAGAGGCCATGATGGCTCTCGTTCTGGCCGATGCGATGGTCGAGAAGTTTGGTGGCGACTCGCTTGGCGAGACCCGGGCCAACCTGGAGGCCTACCTGCGACGCGCCGGCGAACGGGCCCGGCGCTGGGAATGAAATCCCGGGCCGGACCGATCGTCCTGGTCGGATTGAGCGGTGCCGGCAAGACGGTCGTCGGCCGCCTGCTCGCGCAGCGCCTGGGATTCCAGTTCCTCGACCTCGATTCGGAAGTGGAACACCTCGCCGGGTGCTCGATCGCAGATCTCTTCGCTCGTGAAGGCGAGGGGGCTTTCCGCGACCTCGAGGGCCACGTGACACGCACGGCAACCGTCGATTCAGAGACCGTCGTGTCCACCGGCGGAGGCTGGATGGACCGGCCCAAGCTACGCGAAATGTGGCCGGGCGCGGTGCGAGTCTGGCTTCGTGTTGAGCCGGAGAGCGCGCGGTCCAGACTTGCGCAAGAACGCTCCACTCGCCCTCTTCTGGCGGGTCCGGACCCGGAATCGGCGCTTCGGCGAATGCTCGCTCACAGGCTTGCGGCCTACGAGATGGCCGAGATCGCGGTGCGGACGGACGGGCTGGCCCCCGAGGCCGTGGTGGTCGCCATACAGGAAGCACTCGCTGAGGCGGACTAGCAACCGCTCCACCCTAACGTTTCGCACTGGAAATCGATGTCGAGCACCAAGAAGGCCAAGCACCTGGTCATCGTCGAGTCGCCCAAGAAGGCGCGACTCCTGGGCCAGTATCTCGGAGACGACTACGTGGTCGAAGCTTCGGTCGGCCACGTCGTGGACCTTCCGAAGAAGGGCCTTTCCGTGGACGTGGACAACGGCTACGAGCCGGAGTTCGTCACGGTCCGCGGCAAAGGAAAGGTGCTTGACCAGCTGAAGAAGCAGGCCAAGTCGGCCGAAGATATCCTGATCGCCACCGACCCCGATCGCGAGGGGGAGGCGATCGGCTACCACATCGCGGTCAAGCTGGGGTACGACAAGGACGACGGTCGCCGGTTCCGCCGGGTGCGGTTCAACGAGATTACGGCACAGGCGGTCAGGGATGCGGTCAAGCAACCGGGCGACCTCGATCTGAACCAGGTCGACGCGCAGCAGGCGAGGCGTATCCTGGATCGCCTGGTCGGCTACGGTCTGTCCCCGCTGCTGTGGAAGAAGATCTCGCCGGTGGATCCGATCAGTCGCACACCTCTGTCCGCCGGACGGGTACAGTCGGTGGCAGTGCGCCTGGTGGTGGACCGCGAGCGGGAACGCAGGAGGTTCAGGAGCGGTGCCTGGTGGGACCTCGCCGCGACGTTTGCGCGTGAAGGGCAGGAATTCGATGCGCAGTTGACGCAGGTGGACGGCGTCCCGGTCGTAAAGGGCGCTGACTTCGATGCCGCGACCGGACGGCCGAGGAGGCCCAGAGCGGTGGCCGTGTTCGGTGAGTCCGACGTCGAAGCGCTGCGGGCACGGCTCGACGGCGTGGACTTCGAGGTGGACCAGGTCGAGTCCAAAGAGATCACGCTCAGGCCGTATCCCCCCTTCACCACGTCCACTCTGCAGCAGGAAGCGAATCGCAGGCTGAACCTGACCGTTCGACAAACCATGCAGGTCGCCCAGCGCCTGTACGAGGCGGGCCACATCACCTACATGCGGACGGATTCGGTGCACCTGTCCGGCCAGGCGATTGCAGCGGCCAGGGGCAAGGTGGAGTCACTGTATGGCGAGGAGTATCTGAGTCCGGCTCCGCGGAACTTCAAGACGAAATCGAAGGGGGCGCAGGAGGCGCACGAGGCCATTCGCCCCGCAGGCACCTCGATGTTGACCGCGGCAGAGCTGAAACTGGGCTCGGTGGACGGAGCCCTGTACGAGCTGATCTGGAAGCGGACGATGGCCACACAGATGGCGGACGCCAAGCAGCTCAGGGTATCGGCGTCGATCCGCGGAGATGGTGTCGAGTTCAGGGCACGCGGGAACACGCTTGTGTTCGCCGGCTTCCGAAGAGCCTACGTCGAGGGCAGCGACGACCCCGAGGCGCAGCTCGAGGACCTCGAGGTCGTTCTCCCGCGGCTCGCCCCTGGAGACTCGGTCGAGACTCGCGACATGCGACCGGAATCCCATGAGACTCGTCCGCCGGCCCGCTACACCGATGCTTCGCTGGTCAAGGCGCTGGAGGCCGCGGGGATCGGGCGGCCGTCGACCTACGCCACCATCGTGGACACGATCCGTCAGCGTGGCTACGTGGTCGGTCGCAACAAGCAGCTCGTCCCGACTTTCGTCGCCTTCGCGGTCACCGGTCTGCTCGAAAGTCACTTCGAGGACCTGGTAGATCCGGGTTTCACGTCGGAGATGGAAAAGGGACTCGATGCGATCGCGGACGGCGACGTGGACTGGCGCGAGTTCCTCGACGAGTTCTATCGCGGAGAGAATGGCTTCGAGGACCGGTTGGAGAACCGCGCGGCGGAAATCGATCCCCGTACCGCGTCTACCCTGAGCGGGTTCGACGATCTTGACGGCGAGCTCCGTATCGGGCGCTTCGGGCCCTTCCTCGAAACGGCAGGAGATGGTGAGCCGCTTCGGGTCACCATTCCCGAGGACGTGGCTCCCGCGGACCTCTCGCCGGAGAGGGCAGCCGAACTCGTGGCCGACCGGGAGCGAGCGGACCAGCCCATCGGGCTCGATCCGGAATCGGGTCTTCCGGTGTTCGTCAGGACCGGTCGCTTCGGGCCATTCGTGCAGCTCGGGGAGCCGACGGAAGACGGAGAAAAACCCAAGCGGGCTTCGCTCACCAAGGGCATGGGCACGGACGAGGTCACGCTGGATATCGCCTTGCGTCTACTGTCCCTGCCGCGCGATCTCGGGCCGCACCCGGAAGACGGTGAGCCGGTGCGTGCCGGTATCGGACGCTACGGACCCTATGTCGTTCACGAAGGGGATTTCCGCTCTCTCGAGAAG
>Ga0316201_10004586_pt1 | contig 10461 bp, 8 predicted proteins | sample CS6wburrow_MG_FD_204516 | JGI IMG/M metagenome (GOLD analysis project Ga0316201, IMG submission 204516) | Coastal sediment microbial communities from Delaware Bay, Delaware, United States - CS-6 worm burrow | ecosystem: Environmental > Aquatic > Marine > Coastal > Sediment | place: USA: Delaware... | reverse complement strand
CAAAGCCCGTCGCAAGTCCGGCGATCGCCCCCACCCGGGTGGAGCGGGGCCAGTAAAGTGCAAAGACAATCAGTGGCGCGAACTGGGCCGCAGCGGCAAACGATAAGAGACCGATTGACGCCAGTGCGGCCGACTCATCGGTCAACAGGTAATAGAAATAGGCCAGCGCCGCTATGCCTGTAATCGCGCCGCGCCGAACGTAAATCAGTAGTCGCGACACATCCTTTCGACCTGCGAGGCCAAGTGCGCGGAATCGCAGCAGCAAAGGCATCACGATTTCATTGCTTATCATCGTCGAAAGAGCAACGCACGCAACGATGACCATACCTGTCGCCGCCGAGAATCCACCGAGAAACGCCAGCACGGTTAGCCAGCCGTAACCATGCTCCATCGGCAACGCAAGTACGAACATATCTTCGTTAAACGCACCGAAGGGAAGCAGCTTCAGACCCGCGAATGTGATCGGAATGATGAAGACCGAAAAGATTAGCAAGTAAAGCGGAAACGCCCAGCGCGTCGAGCGCGTATCGACGTCCTCGTGTGCTTCCACGATCGCGACATGAAACTGCCGTGGCAGGCACAAGATGGCGGCGCTGGCGAGCACCAGCTGCGTCATGAACGTATCGGGCCAGTGATCAAGCTTGAACAGACCCTCGGCCTTTAGAGCCCCTTCAGCGACAACCTGGTCACCGGAGGCATTACCCAGCAAGAACCAGGCAAACAGCCCGACAGCGACGAACGCAAGCAGCTTGACAACGGATTCGAAGGCTATCGCCAGCATCATGCCCTCATGATGCTCGGTTACATCAATCTTACGGGTGCCGAACAATATCGCGAACACAGCCAACGCCGCAGCCACCACCAGCGCCGTGTCGTAGCCAGTGGCACCCGTCGCCTCGTAATTGGATACCACGCTAAAGCCTGCAACTACAGCTTTCAATTGCAGCGCGATGTAGGGCACTGAACCGATCGTCGCAATTAACGTCACCAGTACAGCGAGGCTCTGCGCTTTGCCGTAGCGCGCTGCAATAAAATCGGCGATAGACGTCAGGTTCTGCCGTTTGCTGACCGCCACTATTCGGCTGATAACGGGCCAGCCAATCAGGATCACGAGCATTGGACCAAGGTAGATTGGCAGGTACACCCAGCCATTGTCCGCCGCGCTGCCAACGGCGCCGTAGAATGTCCAGGACGTGCAATAGACAGCCAGGGTCAGGCCGTAAATCACGGAACGAGTGCGGCCCGAAAGACGGCGTTGCTGCATGTTGTCGCCCCAGTGAGCGATCGCAAACAGCACCATCACATAGCCCAGGGACAGCAACAACAATGTCCACCAGCTGATCAAACACGCCCCCTTTATTCTTGTTTTTAGCGGTGCGGAGACAGTCTACTACTATCGTCGAATGCCCGCGAACCGGTCCCTTTGCTAGATTGGGCGGCGTATCAGCCATTGCGGCAGCCGTTCACTAAGGGGGGACGCATGTCTCAGCAGAAAAATTACTGGACCGAGAACTTGCGATTGGTCGCACTGTGCCTCGTCATCTGGTTTGTCGTTTCATTCCTATTCGGGATCATCCTTGTCGAACCACTGAACTCCATCCGCCTGGGCGGTTACAAGCTCGGTTTCTGGTTTGCTCAGCAGGGCTCTATCTACGTATTTGTGGCGCTGATTTTTTTCTACGCGTATCGAATGGGCAAGCTCGATCGCAAGTATGACGTTCATGAAGACGACGATTAGGAGCTCAAGATGACTCTCCAGACATTGACTTATCTCGTTGTCGGCGCAACGTTCGCTTTATACATCGGCATTGCGGTGTGGGCACGCGCAGGAACAACCAAAGAATTTTACGTAGCCGGTGGCGGTATCAATCCGATTGCCAATGGCATGGCCACGGCAGCCGACTGGATGTCGGCGGCGTCGTTCATATCGATGGCTGGCCTGATTGCCTTCATGGGCTACGGTGGCTCGGTATTTCTTATGGGCTGGACTGGCGGTTACGTACTGCTGGCCATGTTGCTCGCGCCGTACCTGCGAAAATTCGGCAAGTTCACGGTACCCGAGTTTATCGGCGATCGTTATTACTCCAAGGCGGCACGCATCGTTGCCGTAATCTGCCTGATCGTTGCCTCGGTTACCTACGTTATTGGCCAGATGAAGGGCATCGGCGTCGCGTTTTCGCGCTTCCTCGAGGTGGACTATGACGTCGGCCTGACCATCGGCATGGGCATCGTATTTATCTACGCCGTCATGGGCGGTATGAAGGGTATTACCTACACCCAGATCGCCCAATACTGCGTGCTTATTCTGGCCTACACGATTCCAGCGATCTTCATATCGCTGAATCTGACCGGTAACCCGTTCCCGCAGCTGGGACTCGGCTCCACGATGAGCGGCTCCGAGGTATTCCTCCTGGATCGCCTTGACCAGGTGCTCAGAGACCTCGGCTTTCTTGAATACACGACCAATGTCAGATTAAGTCTGACTAACATGTTCATGTATACCATGTCGCTGATGATTGGCACGGCGGGACTTCCGCACGTCATCATTCGCTTCTTCACGGTGCCCAAAGTCAAGGACGCACGCAGCTCCGCGGGCTGGGCGCTGGTCTTCATCGCAATTCTCTACACCACGGCGCCGTCCGTAGCGGCCATGGCACGCCTCAACCTGATTGAGACGATCGAGCCCACCCCGGGCGAGTACATGGTCTACGAAGAGCGCCCGAATTGGATCAAGAACTGGGAGAAGACGGGCCTGCTCGCATTTGAGGACAAGAACGCCGACGGACGAATCCAGTACACCTCTGATGCCGCGACCAATGAAATGACCAAGGTTGACAACGACATCATGGTGCTTGCCAACCCGGAAATTGCAAAACTTCCCAACTGGGTTATCGCACTGGTAGCAGCTGGTGGGCTCGCAGCAGCGCTGTCCACAGCCGCAGGTTTGTTGCTGGCTATCTCGTCGGCAATTTCACATGATCTGTTGAAAGGCGTGTTCAAGCCCGAAATAACCGAGAAGCAGGAACTCCGCGCAAGCCGAATTGCTATGGCCGGCGCGATTCTCGTGGCGGGTTACCTGGGATTCAATCCACCTGATTTTGCGGCAGGTACCGTAGCGCTGGCTTTCGGACTGGCCGCATCCTCGATCTTCCCGGCGCTCATGATGGGCATCTTCTACAAGCGCATGAACAAGGAAGGCGCGATCGCCGGCATGATCGCAGGTCTCGGCGTAACTTTGCTATATGTGTTCCAGCACAAAGGAATCATGTTCATTGCGAGCACTGCTTTCCTTGGTGACATGTCACCAAACTGGTTCTTTGGCATTGAGCCGAACGCCTTCGGAGCTGTCGGCGCGATGGTCAACTTTGCGGTCGCCCTGATCGTATCGCGACTGACTGCCGCACCACCGGAGCACATCCAGGAGCTCGTCGAGCACATCCGTGTGCCATCAGGCGCCGGTACAGCGACAGGCCACTAAGCGGCATTAAAGGAAACGGATTAGTAGGGGGTCGAGTTGGCCCCCTATTTTTTTGCGGTAAGATCAAACTATGTTTACCAACAAACACGTCGTCGTTGCCATGCTCGTTGCGCCGGTACTGGCGATCCTCGCCTGGTTTGCCATCGACTATTTTCTTGCGGAACGCCCACACGCGGCGAAACCGGGTGGCTCCTACAAGTTGGTCGCCAAGTCCAACTGCCGCTATGACAGCGGTCAATGCGATCTCGAGAACGGTGACTTTGGGCTGACACTCCAACCTACTGAGGTAACGAGTGCCTCTGTAGCGCTAGTCATGACGTCCAGGTTTCCATTGCAGCAGGCCACCATCGGGTTTATCGACGACGATTCGCAGCAACCTCCGTCGAAGATGGCCCGGACCACCGCCGATGCGACAGCATGGACCGCAACCCTGGAAATACCCACGGACAGCGAATCGGCCCTCGGCATTGCAGTAACATCCGGCGGCGCTACCTACTTCGCCGAGGTACCTACGACGTTCCTTACACAGAACCCCTGAGCTCCAACAAGCAATTTTGGCGCGCCTCACGCTCAGTTATTCTGAAATCCTGGGTACTACTACTCTAAGATGCCGGGTAACTGACAAAAAAGCGGCTGAACAGCGACAAGTGATGAGGTGTTGCGATGAATAACTCCAGGCCCGGGCACTACGGGGCCAACCACTGCCGCAACGGGCGGTCGATCGGTTGTACAGCGATCATGCCGGGGCACCTTTGAGCTATCGGCTTGTATTCGGTGCGAGCGGTTACATTGGTAGCAATCTCGCGCCTTACCTTGCAGAACAGGGCCTGCCGGTCCGTGCCACATCGCGCAATATTGAGGTCCTGGAAAGCCGCGAGTGGCAAAACGTTGTTCTTGCAGAGGCCGACGCTTTGCGGCCGGAAACGCTGGATCCCGTGCTCGAGAACGTCGACATTGCCTATTACCTCGTGCATTCGATGGCGGCCGGCAGGAACTTCCCGGAACTGGATGCGACCGCCGCACGCAATTTTGCGGAGGCTGCAGCACGCCAGGGCGTCCAGCGCATCGTCTACCTGGGCGGGCTGGTGCCGGAATCGCCGAAATCGACCCACCTGCGCTCAAGGCAAGAGACCGGCGACATTCTTCGCGCCGGCAGTGTGCCGGTCACTGAAATTCGTGCCGGAATGATTATTGGACCCGGCTCTGCCGCCTGGGAGGTCATTCGGGACCTGGTGAATCATCTACCTGTGATGATCACGCCGCGCTGGGTTTTCTCCCGCTCAACGCCGATCGCTCTCAGTAACTTGTTGCACTATCTTGCGGACGCGCCGTTATTCGAGGAGACCGCAGGTGAGATCTACGATGTTGGTGGTGCGGATGACCTCACCTACGAGCAAATCATGCGGCAGTACGCCGAGCTCGTGGGCAAGAAGCCGCGCATCATTCCCGTTGGCGTTCTGACGCCGCGCCTGTCCTCTTACTGGCTGCGGCTCGTAACGTCGGTGCCAACGAATATTGCGCGTGCCCTGATCGACGGGCTGTCGCAAGATGTCGTTGCCGATGACGACCGCCTGGCGAGATTGGTGCCTCAGAAACTCCTGGGCTTTCGCGAGGCCGCGACCGAGGCGCTGGAAGCGGACCTAAAGCATGCGGTGCCCGCGCGCTGGATTGAAGGGGCTATTGCCTGCCGCGAGTTTCACCCGGAATACGGCTTCTACTCGAAACAAGCCGGCGACAGTGCCATCACCGGCGCAAGCAGCGACGCCTTGTGGCGCGTCGTTTGCCGCGTCGGCAGTAAAGGGGATTTCTTTTATGCAGGTGTGTTGTGGTGGCTGCGACGAGTCCTGGACTGGATTGTCGGCGGTCCGAGTTTTCGCCGCAGGCGCCGCCATCCGGTCTCGCTTCGTGTTGGCGACACGGTTGATGCCTGGAGAGTCATCGCCATGCAACCTGGTAAGCAGCTGACTATGTTGCTGGAGATGAAGGCGCCAGGTGCCGGCGTCCTGGAGTTTGATATCGAGGACACGGATGAAGGCCTGCGCAGGATTACCGTGACCGCTTATTTTCACCCCGCCGGCGTCTGGGGGATTCTGTACTGGATCGTCCTGTTGCCCTTCCATGCATTCATCTTTCGCGGCATGACACGCGAGATCGCAAAGCGCGCTGAAGCAATGCAAGCCAGAAATTAGGCCCTGCCCGGGTGTGCGCCGGATCCAGGTCCGCCGAGATCTTGCCGGGGGTCTGACAGACTTGGCGCCGAAATTTGCCGGTGTTCTCGCCGATCAGAGAAGCCCGGGGCCTGCCAGAGCTGTTGATTTCTCGATTTCACACTATTTTGTGAAATTAACAGTGTGAAATTCTTTCTGTGAAATTTATACGCAAGTATGGGTAGGATGTTAGTTACGTAAACACAGCGACCAGCCCAAACCCGGCACACAGAAGGAGATCGACATGACGCAGCAGCAGCTTCAAACGCCCGTTTCACTCTGTGGCAAGCTGATTAACGCACTTTTTGGCGCCAGTATCGGCGATGAAGAGCATATGGTCCGGACACTGGACGACGCGATTCCGCTACAGGGCGCGAGCCATGCGGACGTCAGCGAATATGTCGTCGAGATCCCCATGCGCTATGCCGAGTGCTTTGCACTGCTCAACGATGGTCGCAAGGTGGCACTCAAGAATCCCCGCCAATTCGTCGGCTGGTCCAGGCATGATCGGAACCGCTCGCTGTTATTCCGCAGCAATGGCAAGCATTACGAGGTAGCGGTTGAGGCCGAACTTCGCGGACAGGCGCCCGGCTGCATTCGTACGGTGTTTCTTGAGGCCAAGTCTGAGCGTCGCTCCAGCCTGGCACGCAAGTTCATCGGTATCGACGGCGACCTCGTCATCTTGCCGGTGCTGCCCGCAGCAATCTAGACGGAACCCTGCCTCCAAGCCCTTGCCTGGCCTGCTATTTGGTCGGGTCCGGCGGCTTCGGAACCAACGCCTGCCACTGAGATTCCAAGCTTCGGAATAACCGTATAGCACTTGCCGCTGGTCGCGCGATAATCCCCTTATCCAATGAATGCAGGGGAATCGGTGATGGCGTATACATCCAGCGATATTCGGAACGTATGTCTTGTGGGACCTAGCAACGCCGGCAAAACGCAGCTTGCAGAAGCACTGCTGCATGCCGGCGGCGCTATTCCTGAATGCGGCTCAATCGAAAAGGGCACGACCGTGTCCGACTTCACCCCGCGCGAAAAACAGCTAGGCCATTCTCAATACGCCGCCGTCTGTCATCTCGACCACGGTGGCATCCATGTCAACCTCATCGACACCCCCGGATACCGCGACTTTATTGGCCGCGGCCTCGCTGTACTCCCGTCTGTAGAAACGGCAGCACTGGTGATCAATGCCCAGGACGGCGTTGACATGATTTGTCGCAAAATGATGGACGCAGCAAAAGCGCAGGGCTTGTGCCGCATGATCATCATCAACAAGATCGATGCCGAGGAGCTGAACCTCAAGAAATTGCTGACCGAGATCCGCGAGGCCTTCGGCCAGGAATGCCTGCCGCTCAACCTGCCATCCGCCGACGGCAGCAGCGTCGTCGACTGCTTCTTCACGCCTGACGATGTTCCGACCATGTTCAGCGACGTCGATACGGCCCACACCCAGATCGTCGACCAGGTCGTTGAAGTCGACGAGGCGCTGATGGAGGTCTACCTCGAGCAGGGCCAGGAACTAGAGCCCGAGCAGCTGCATGATCCTTTCGAGAAATCACTGCGCGAGGGTCACCTTATCCCCGTATGTTTCGTTTCTGCGAAGACCGGCTCAGGGATTAAGCAGTTGTTGCATGTCTTCGAAGCCCTGATGCCGAACCCGATGGAGGGAAATCCTCCGACATTCCTCAAGGGCGAAGGTGAGAACGCTGAAGAAGTGGTTATTTCGCCAGATCCTGACGCACATGCCATCGCGCATGTATTCATGGTTAACATCGATCCGTTTAAAGGACGACTCGGCACATTCAGAATTCACCAGGGCACGATCCGGCCGGGCAATCAGCTATTCGTTGGCGACGCAAGAAAACCGATCAAGGTGAATCAGCTGCTGAAGATTAACGGCGGCACACACGTCAAAGCGACGATAGGAGTGCCCGGCGACATCTGTGCGATTCCTCGCGTCGACGAAGTCCACTACGATGCGGTTCTTCACGATTCGCACGATGAAGACCATTTTCACCTGAAATCGATCGGCCTGCCGCGGCCGATGTACGGGCTGGCGATCAAACCGCCAACCGACAATGACGCGCAGAAGACCTCCGACGCACTGCACGTTGCGGAGGCAGAAGACCCGTCCTTGAAAGTTGAGCACAATGCAGCATTGAATGAAGTTGTATTGCGCGGACTCGGCGACCTGCATTTGCGCACGGTGCTCGAGCAGATCTCCGACCGACACGGCCTGGAAGTGATCACGTCACTGCCTTCCATCGCGTATCGGGAGACCATTACGAAAAAAGCCGAAGGTCACCACCGCCACAAGAAACAAACGGGTGGTGCCGGTCAATTCGGGGAAGTGTACCTGCGCATAGAACCCTTGCCAGCGGGCCAGGGCTTTGAATTCGCAAGCGCCGTCGTCGGCGGCTCGATCCCGTACCAGTACATCCCCGCCGTTGAAACCGGCGTTCGCCAGGTGATGGAATCCGGTGCGGTCTACGGCTACGCGATGCAGGATGTCAAAGTCACCGTCTATGACGGCAAGCATCACTCCGTGGACTCCAAGGAAGTCGCCTTCGTGCAGGCAGGCAAGAAAGCCTTCCTCGACGCAGTCTCCAAGGCGTCCCCGATCGTTATGGAGCCAATCGTCGACGTTACCGTTACGGCACCAAGCCGATGTGCGGGCGGTGTAACAGGTGACCTGTCATCGATGCGTGGCATGGTCACTGGCACAGAAGCGCTGCCGAATGACCGTATCGTGGTTTCCGGCCAGGCACCGTTGAAAGAAATCCAGGGCTATCACTCGCGACTGAAATCGCTTACCGGGGGCGACGGTAGTTTCACGATGGACTTCAGTCATTACGCCGAAGTACCACGAGACGCGCTGGACTCCGTTGAGGTGAAGACGACCGCCGCAGGCTGACACTGACAATCAGACGTAATGCGCTAGTGTGAAACAGGTCACACGCTTGCCGTAATAATTGCGCTATACCTTGAAGCAGGTTTTGTTTGCCAAAGAGGACGCAAGCCTTTGCGCGAGACGAGCAGCAATGATCAGGTTGTGCCAGTAGCAAATCTGCTGGACTACTTCCGGACGTCGGTTGAAGGCGTCATTGCTGAGCATGGTGTCGACGTCAAGCCCGATGCCACCTACTACGTCGTCAACCTGCTGACCCTCTATTCGCGTTCCGAAGAGCTGTATGACGATGACGGCGAGGTCTTTGGACTCAAGCCGCTAGCGCTCATGCTGGCTGACGCGAGCGATGCACCAAGTCCTGAACAACGCAACAGCGCGTTGCAGCGTATCGGCGACGTAGCGCTGTTTATTTCCGGCTTCTTCGCGGACAGCCTCGCGACACACGCTGTTGATCTCGACTATTACATCCACATGGGCGGCAGCGCCTATGGCTCATTGTCGGATGAAGTTCGCGGCACGTTTCGCGGTCGCGCCTTCGCGGAAACGTACGGCGAACTCGCCGCCAAATTCCAGGTGCTGGTCGACGTGCTCAACGAAGTTCGAGATCGCGAACGACAAGAGTCAGATATCGACCTCCTCCGTACCTACCAGGTATGGCGCAAAACCGGAAGCAAACGTGCCGAAGGACTACTGCGCCAGCGCGGCGTCGTGCCAATCGTCAACCGTAAAGAACGCCACCACTAAATCGAGTTAGCTACCACGCATCCGGCTGATGAAAGCATCGGCCTCGTCGATGGCCACCTGCATGTCCTTGATCAGAGCCTCGACCTGGCCTTCCAGCACCGATGCCTGACCACGCAGTGCGGCAAGGGCCTGGGCGTTCAGGCTGTGCTTCAGGAACAGGACATTGTCGGTCAATACCGCCATCACAGGATCAACACGATTACGGGCTATTTGCATGCGATCACGCATTGTCAGGAATTGCCGGCGCGCAAGCTTGAGCTTCTTCTCCTGATCTGCTCTGAGCGCGGCACTGCTGTATAAGTCCAGTTCCGACTCCCATTCGTCGAACAGATCCTCGCTGACACGATCGATATCTGACAATCGCTCGTCCAGGTCTTCAGTCGCGCTTTGAGAGCGCTCGACCTCCTTGCTCAAGCGCTTGTATTTTTCCTCGAGTTTGCCGCCTTCATGCCCAACCAGGGCACTGAGCTCCTCGTACGCCGATACCAGCTGTTCACGGGTCTCCCCTTGCGCATCGCGCGCATCTTCAACGCGATCTACGAGGATGTCGCGTTTGTGAATACCAACCTTCTCCAACGCCGAGTATTGAACCGACGCGCAGCCTGAAAGCGTCACTAGCATTGCGGAGATCAGGCCAAATCGGGCCATTTGCAGCTTGGCGGATAGTTGTGTCATCGTTGCGTTCGCTCCTGAACCGCTGGGTTTTTTTATGAATCCATTACTTACAAAAATAATACCGCTGATCCCGTCAATCCTCAAAAAGAAACGATCCTGGGTCGGCGTGATTGCACTGCTCGGTGCTGGCTACTTCGCGACGGCCAGTGTCACTCCAAGTATTGACTGGCTCTGGAAAGAACCGCGCGATGCGCTGGTAGAGCGCGTTGAAGAAGCTCGCGACAGCCAGCACGACGGCGCCGAGCAATTTCAGGACGCGCTCACTGAGTTCAAGACTGTCGTGAATCTTCCGGAAAGCGACCTCGAGCGCCAGTATACAAAGCTCAACAAGGCCCACAAGCGCAGCCAGGCAGCGGCGGACAAGATCAGCACGCGTATTAATCGAGTCGTCAAGGCAAGCAATCGACTGCTTGACGAATGGCGCTCTGAACTTGATGACTACAGCGATC